>JAABUZ0100002131.1_pt1 | contig 34097 bp, 29 predicted proteins | sample 5562091 | NCBI WGS metagenome assembly JAABUZ01 (sample SAMN12813069, study PRJNA571459) | rock metagenome | isolation source: Antarctica rocks | place: Antarctica: Victoria Land, Linnaeus Terrace sud | collected 2015-12-21 | reverse complement strand
GGACGTCGTCGCCGCCATCAGTCAGGAACGTCACCTGCTGATTCATTTGCAGTCCTTGAGACCTGAGCACCTCGAAGAGTCGCCGCTTGGGCTTGCAGTCATAGGTCTGGACGAAGCCGAAACACTTACTCGGGCCCTCCGCGGGCATGCTCTTGCCCACGATAACTTCGAACCACCCGTCGCGCTTGGACCGTTGCTGGCTCGAGTGCACGTAGCCGCCGTCCAGGCCGACGACGAGCGGCAGGTCGGGCCGCGGTAGCTCGTCCCAGTCGAGCTGGCACCCCTCGGCAAACATCGGCTGCTCCGGACCGAGCTCACTCTCCAGTCGCGTGCCAGTGGCCAGCGCATGCAGCCGCACAGCAGACGCGTGCAGCCGACGACCGAGGGGTAGGGTCTCCGCGAGCAGCTCGGCGCTCTGCCCGTACGAGACCAGCCCAGCGAACTTGCTCTCCAGATACAGCAGTTCGGGCGTCGTCCGCTCCGGGAGGACGGTTGCCACGGGACTGAACGTCCGCGTCGGCTGCGGCTGGCAGGGGCAGTGATACCAGCGCGGGCTGCGCAGGTGCAGGGTGCCGAACAGCGTGCGGACGACGATCGGGTGCGTGTCCTTGTGGGCCCGCGCCTGGCCGCACGCCGGGCACGCCACCTGCTGGGCCAGGTGGCCGCGCACCTGCTCGTCGATCAGCACCTCCTGGACCCGCTGCAGGAGCTCCTTGGCCTCAGCCAGCTGCAGCCCGAGTGTGTCGACCGCCAGCTCGCTGCGCTCGATCTGCCCCACCTCGTGCACGACCGACGGCTGCTCGTCGTCTTCGCCGTCGGGCTCGACGATCACCTGTACACGCACCCTCATGCCGCCGCCCTCGGGGCCACCGGCGCGAGCTGCGCCAGCTGGCGGTTGACGGCGCGGCGGTCGAAGCGATCGATCTTCAGCCAGCGGGCCAGCTCCGTGAGATCCTGGTCATGGTCGTCGTCGCGGTCGTCCTGGTCCAGCTCGTCGACAAGGTCGTGGTCGTGGTGCTGGTCGCCAGCGCGCGACGCGAGGATGTCCAGCAACCGTGTGGTGATGCGGTAAGGCGAATAGCGCTGGCGCAACTCCAGGAACGGCCAGGGGCCGCCGCAGCCTTCGGGCGGTGCGGCGCGCTGGCCACCTGTGCAACGCGGATAGGTCCGACCAGGTTCCCGCGGCACGATCTGCTCGACCCGGATGTCGTGCTGCCAGCCGTCGGTGAAGTCGTACTCGTATAGGAAGCGCTCGCAGACACGCAGACCCAGATCGGCCAGTCGCACCCGGCGCGGATCGCCGCCGCCACCGTCCCCATACGGCCGCCCCTGGATGACAAAGCGATGGAGGTGCTCGTCACTCCAGCCCAGGGCAATCTGCAAGGTGGCGTGCAGGTCGGCAATGGTGCTGTCGCTGGGAACGAGCAGCCGGCGCCAGATCAGCGGACTGATGTGCCGCAGGGCAACCCGCAGCTGGTACACGACGGGAGCGGAGGACTCAGGCATCCTGCCATCATGGCCCCTCAGCCCGCCGACCGGTAGCCTCCCCTGGTTCTGTCCACTCTCATGGCGCACTGGGCGGCCAACGGACCGGGCATGATTTGCGCGAAGGCGAGTGCCAGCCGGTACGTGTCCTCCGTGACCTGGCGGCGCCGCTCGACGAGGTCGCGATGCATGAAGCCGACCAGCGCCACCGGGCCCCCGAAGCCGATGGTCCCAAGCTTCAGGAAATAGGGGACGAGCGAGACCAGCGCCTCGCGCCCTGGCGCCACCCCTGCGGCAGTTACTCCGGTCGCCGGCTCTGGCGGCTGGTCAGATCCTCGCGCCGCAGTCATCGCGTGTCCCCGTGCCTCAGTGGCCGACGCCTCAGGGCGTCCGCCACCCGCGAACCCCGTGCGCCAGTCCCAGCCGGCCTCCTTCCGCCGGACCGGGGCGGCGAAGCCGTCGGATCGCGCCGTGCTCGGGTGTCTGCCGCCTCGGCATCTTCCCTCCCTATGGCGCTGGCGCGGCGTTGACCTGGTCGAGGGCCGCGCGCAGGCCGGTCGCCAGCTTGGCCGGGTCGTCGTTGGCCCAGAAGTGCATGTAGAACAGGCGCGGCTGGTCGCCGAGGGCATGGTTGTGCAGGGCCGTGACCTGGATCCCGTTGGCCCGCAGCGTGTTGGCCACTGGGTTGACCTCGTCCGCAATCAGCACGAAATCGCCAGTGACCGCTGCCTTGCCGCCATCGGTCGGTTGGAAGTTGATGGCGATCGCCGTGCCCATGGCCGGCGGGAGCTCCATACCGTTCTCGGTGATCCTCTCTGCGCGCGGGACGCCGACGGCGAGCACCCCGTTGTCCATCTTGTTCCCCGCGCGGCCGAGGATGCCCAGAAGCGTGTCCGTGTCGAGCTGCGGGCCGGCGTACAGCGCGCCGGGCGGGCTGTTGCCCAGCGGTGTCCCGCTGCCGGAGAGGGCGCCGTGAAGGGCGGTGGCCAGCTGTACCGGATCACCCATCCCCTCATAGTGCATGTACATGATGTGCGGCGTGACCTGATTCAGGTGATTGTGCAGGGCAGTGACCTGCAGGCCGTTGCCGAACAGGTCGGTCATGACGCCCGGCACCTCCTCGTCGCGCAGGACCAGGTCGCCCATCACCATGGCCATACCGCCCCCACCGTCCATCGGCTTGAACGCGGCGTACGAACCGAGGGCGAAGTTGGCCTTCACGGGCACACCTTCGACTGCCACGTTGAGGTCCGAGCGGGGCATGCCGATGCGGAAGACGTTGCCGGGCATCATCGTGCCCGCCTTGCCCAACGCCTGCTCCACCGCTGACCAATCGATGTCCGTCTGCTGCTGTCGGGCCACGACGTGGTGCGCATACGTCTGGGGGAGCGCCGGTGCGCTCGCCGCTAGCACCGAGCCGCTACTCACGAGTACCACCACACCCATCGCGAGCGCCCGACGTACCTGCCGAACCATCATGCTGTGTGCTCCTTACTTCCTCGAGGAGCTTGCGTCTCGATGACGTCGAAGCAGGTGACCGAGCCGGCCTTGGTCCACAGGCCGAGCTTGTCCGTCTGGTAGCTGTCGTCCGTCGTCTCGACCACCGTCTGTCTATTGAGATACCCGCGCAAGAAGGTACCGCGGGCTTCGCCACGGAGTGCATGCCACCGCCCGGCCACGACCTTTGCTACCAGCTGCGTTTCTCTCATCAGGCCGCCACGGCGATATTTGGGGCATATAACAATGGCTAGATGTGCAGTTTAGAGCGGACTGGTTACGGGCCGGCAGGGGCAAGCCCAACTAGCGTCGATGGGGCTTGCCCGCAAACCTTGCCGTTCAGTTCGGGGATTTCGAGGAACGGCGGCGAAAGGTCATCCAGCCCAGGATTGCAAGCACCCCGATGCCCAGCACGATGGGCAGGCCCAGCTCGTCGCCGTCAAATCCGTCGCCGTCCGCCTCTGCCAGCGCGGTCGTAACCCAGCCCATCGCCAGAAGCCCGGCCGCCGCCAGGATGAGGGCCCACGTGGAGAGCCGTTGCAGTACGGACATGGCTGATCTCCTCTCTTCATCCGTCAGCTCACCATAGACCTACACGGGATGGTGAGGGAATGGCTCGTGAGTCCTGAGAAGGACACAAACGAGCCATTCCAGTCCGCCGCTGGCCCATGTGCATGCCCGCCAGGCAGCAGCGCATTGCCGACCGCCTGACTCAGCCGCGGCTCAACCGGTGTGGGCGGCCCGCTGGCCGCCGCCAACTCGTGCTGATAGGCCTCGAACGTGCCTCGGGATGACCGGCTGCGAGAAGATAGGGTTCACTTGCCCGCGGTATCCTTCGCGCCGAACAGCCGTTCGACATGCACACGGGCACGCCCGGCTCGAGTCGGCGCGCCGAAGTGGTCGTCGCCCACTTCCGCGCCATGCGGGCCGAGGCGTACGCGGAGATCGTCGGCGAGGCCGATCCGCTGCTGGCGCACGTGGCGCGCGAGACGGAGCACCGCGACTTCACCGACGCCGAGCTGGAGGAGCGCGAGGCCGACCTGAGCAAGCTCAAACGCTAGATTGACCAGGCCCGGGCTGAATTGCGGACTCTTGACGAGGCGTACCAGCCGCCAGTGCATGTGAGTCTTGATCGACTCGATACACCCGCCGGCCTACTATCTCCACCGAAGGAGAGCGGGGTTCCATGGTCGTTTCCCTGCGAGAGTTCGCGTTCGTCACCGTCGGCTCGGTCGTCCTGTCACTCGGGATTCTGACCGCGCTCTGGTCGTGGGCGCGCCAGGTCCGCCGGCTTGCCATCATAGGCGTCGCAAGCACGATCGGGGATCGTGGCTTGGAACGTCGCGCTGAACGTTGGAACCGCGACCGGATTCAACGTCGACAGCCCCTTTCTCGGCCTCAGCCTGCAGGATGTCGGCAGCGGCGTCCTGGCGTTCGCCGCCACTGCCCTGGCGCTCGGTTTGCTGACTGACCGTGCAGAGCCAGCCGGTCGGGTCGTGGGGGCGTCGGCGATCGTCGGCCTCGTGACGATCCTCGTGGACCTGTTTGGGTAATCCTAGGGGCACAAGGCCAGCTCGTCCGGTGGATCTCAACGACTCGTTACTGTCTGCGAACGGCGTTCTTCGAGTGGTGCGCACCGCGGAGTCGTACACGAGCTTGATCGAGCCGGCCGCAAGGAACGGCAAACCCTGCGCCGGCATCGACAGCCGCCCGCCCGCCAGGCTGGGCGCCACCACCGGAGCCGCGGAGCGCGCCACCATCGCCGCGTGGCATCGCCGGCCTGGTCCTCCGCCCACCGGAAGATCGGGACGCCGCCCAGGTCCAGGAACTGGCGCAGGCGTGTGCGCGGTGCCCCGAGGACCGACCCACGGTCGCCCGGGAGGGGTGCCAGGCTCCCTTGTTGAAGAGGCGTGCTGCAACACACACCAATCGTCCTCAGTGTGCGCGCGGGCCGCTCCTGGCCACTGAGCGGTCACGCAGCGCGACAGGCTGCTGTCGGCGCTGGGAACTCCGAGCGTTTCACACCCCTGCCCACGAGAGAACCAGATCCGTCCCGTACCCGGCAAGGTAGCCGACGAAGATCCCCCACATGCCCAGCTCGCGCAGTGCGAAGCGTCGACCGACGTGCAGCAGCTCCGCCACCACATACAGGATTGAACCGGCCGCCAGCGCCAGGCAGAACACAAAGACGGGGACGGTCTGCACGCTGTAGCCCACCACCGTGCCGACAAAGGTCGGCCCGCCCCCAATCAACCCCGCCAGGCCGAGGAAGGCCCATGTCGGTCGAGCGCCGGCTGTGAGCGGAGCGGCGATCCCGAACCCTTCAGTCAGGTTGTGTAGCCCAAAGCCGATGATCAGCAGCGTCGCCAGGGTGGCTGCACCCGACACGGACGCCTGACCGATGGCCAGACCCTCGGCAAAGTTGTGCACGCCGATGCCGCCAGCGATCATGAGGCTGAGATGGGCGGGGCTCACCTCGGCACGAGTCTTTGCGCCCCGGGTGAAAGACCGCTCAAAGTAGACCAAGCCGAGCAACCCCACGCCGAAGCCCGCCACGAAGACGCCCGCCAGCGCGAAGAAGTCGGTTACCGCGCCGGTCCTGGCACCATCGAGGGCTGTGTTGATCGGCTCACTGGCTTTGGTCAGGATGTCCCATAACAGGAAGAGCAGGACGCCCGTCGCCAGTGCATTGAGAAAAGCCTGCCAGGGACGAGAGGGATTGTCGAGGCGGGCGATAGGCAGGCCCAGAAAGATGGTGATACCTGCTATCGCACCCAGCAGAACAGTCTCGCCGAAGCTCATCGACCGATCACCATCCTTTCTTATCGGTGGTCACCGGCCCAGACGACGGCCCCAGCACTACGCGGTGACCGTCGCGCATCCCAGACCCGACACCCATTTCCGCGACCCGCCCATGGACACAATAGCCTCGGCAGAGGTGGGATATTAGCAGCCACTAACATCTGAGCTCAACATCGGTTCTCGAAACACATGTACCTGGCCGAAGGTGAAGACGGAGACCCCGGTAGCTGCGATCAGGGGTACTGTTGGCACGGAACGCCACGCGGCCACTGGGAGACGGCAGCTGCGGGACGGAGAGCCCCGGCTCAGCCGCCGTGGACCTTGATGCTATGGCGGCCCGAGGCGCCGTCTGGCTGTGGCAGGCTGAAATCATCCGGCTGCACTGTCCCGGTGCCGTCGGTGGCCCGCTCGACGAGCTCCGCGGTGGTGCCCGGCAGAAGAGTGAACGTGCCCTCCCAGCGGACCATGGCATCCTTTCCTGGCGCCGGATCGAGGAAGCGTGCGGTCTGCCAGGTCTGGCCGCCATCAGCACTGAACTCCACCGTGTCAACGCCACGGTCGCCGGCGTACGCGATGCCCGCGATCCGCTGCTGACCGGCCGGCAGGGGAGCGCCATCGACCGGGATGTCAATCCGCCCCATCGTCTTCACGACGCCGTCCTTGTTCCAGTTGCGCTGCTCGTACCAGTCGACGTACTCCCCGGTGAGGGCGCGGACGCCGGCCAGCCACTTCGGGTTCTTCATGCCGTAGCGGCCGGGCACCAGCAGGCGGGCCGGGTAGCCGTGCTCGCGGGGAAGCACCTCGCCGTTTATCGCGTAGACCACCAGGGTTTGTGGGTCCATGGCGACCTCGGCCGGCAGTCCGGCCGAGAACTCGTCAGTCGCCAGGAACGCCAGGCTAACCACGCCAGGCTTGAGACCACCGGCCAGGCGCAGAACCTCCGTGATCTGGCGCATGGATAATCTCCTCTGCGGCACGTAGCCCTCCTTCGCTGAAGTTCGCAATCTCCAACGAGGACGCTACGTGCCGCCTTGGCCTCCACGGCGCCACGGGTTCACCCCGAGTCTTGCTGGACGGGTCGTCTCGGCCGCCCAGCCTGTGCGGCTTCAGCCGACATGGGCGTTCGCCATGCCCGAAACGACTGCTCGCGTCCGACCGAAATCGCTGTACGACTTCAGCCGAAATCGCTGTACGGCTTCCTCCGAAACGACCGTTCGTTTTCGCCCGTCACGCACATCGACAACAGCCAGTCGGGCGGGTGGGGTGTCTGTGGAAGGAGACCCACCCGATCCTCTGGATGCCGCCACAGTTCGTCATCGCCCGCCGGCGGCGGCAGAGCATGTGTCCTCGGCTATAGCCATTCCCTCGACGCCAGCAGACCTACTCGGCGGCGTGCAAAATGGCGATCGCTGCGGGTCGCAGACCGTCGCGAGCATCGAACACCAGGAGCCGCGTGAGCCGTCGCATAGGGGACTGTCAGGACTCCTTCCTGGCGAGGGCATCAGCGACGAAGGGGGGAATCTGGGCCACGAGCCTCGCGTGCGCCGGCAGCTCGTCAAGCAGCCCTACGGAGACGGTGATAGGGATTTCGCGCCTACCATCCTTCGGCACCTCTATCCGAAAGGTATGAATCATTCCGGAACCAGGGTTGAGTAGGTCCGCTTGAACCCCGATCTGGGTTTGGTTGTATAGCCAGCGCATGTCTTAAGTAGTGCAGCGTGCCGTCGTAGCCAGGTCCAGACCACACGGCGACCCCTGGAGGGAACGCGTAGGACCAAATCAGGTTTCGCGCGGATTTTTCTCCACGATTGTCGGTGCGAATTGAGATAGAGTCCTCTTTGGCCAAGAAGACGCCATCCCGTCCACCAACAATAGGAGCGAGCTCAGTCGTCTGATGCAGTGAGACAAGAAAATTGGCTGCAAAACCGATTTCTAGATGGGGATGCCCTGATGTTGGGGAGGACTCGGCTCCTCGGTAGATCGTCACGTTACTCGCGTTCGTGACATCTCCATACACGCCGGCTCCCAGGATAGCCGCTGCAAACAACTCCGCAGATTCAGACGGCGGCTCGCTGCTGTGGCTCTGCTCGTGTTGCTCCTTGATCTTGTGGAGTCGCTCGACCGTATAAGACTCGTAGTCGTTGTCAATAATCGTGTGATGGGGTTGACACATCAGCACAAGATTCTCGAAAGAGTTTCGCTCCTTGTTCGGCTGCCGAGGGTCATAGCGGTGTCCTTCGGGGCTCGCTGCTTTGATATGGCACACCTCGCCAGTGACTACTCCTTCGTGGATGAGGGGTGACGCGCACTTCGGGAAGGTGCAGCGGTTACCCGAGAGTGCAAAAAGCCGCTTGAGAGTGGCAGTAGTGGTCGTCCCTGTCGCGCCATAGGCTGCCTTAGAGAGGCAAGTACGTGGCCGAGCTGTCGGTCGGCCGCGCATGCAGGTAGCGCCGCGTGGTAGCGACCAAGGGTGGCCCGAGGGTGGCCTGCACAAGATGGACGGGCGCCACCCGCTCCAGCGCGTGCGTGGCGTGGGCATGCCGCAGCCAGTGAGGCGAGGGCCGCTCCTTCCTGCCGGCTCTCTCAGCTGCCCGGTACACCAGCCGACGCATCTGGGTGCGGGTCAGGAACCCACCCGGCGCCCGCGATGCGAATACCGTCCCGTCGAGCCTCATCCCTCCATAATAGAAAAAGCTTCTTCCGGACAGGCAAGGGCAGCAGGAGCACGTGGATCTTGACAGCCTTGCCGTAGACGGTTACTTGACCGGCCTCCCCTCGCGCCTGGAGGTCGTGCCGCTCCTGCGCAGGCGACATCCGGTCATCGAGCGCTGCTTACGAACCTTCGCTCCCCGTCAAGACCGCCGCCAATGAGCGTTGCCAAAACCGACCTGCTCAGCAGCACCAAGTTCTGCCGCTAACAACGGTGACTGCCTGCGCCACCGCCCGCCACGCACGATCGCGCGTGGTGATGAGCATGTGCCCGCCTCCGCCTGGTGGCAGATACGGGCGTACTTGGGCTGGCTCTCGGGCGTTGTCGAAGATGATGAGCCACTCTTGGTTCTGTCGCAGCCAGCGCCGCACAGCATCGCGAGGTAAGGGTCCCGGCTCCTCCTTACATCGCGCTCCCCAGCGGCGAACCACACATCTCCCAGTTTCACTGCGGCCCTCCATTTTCGACCCGTTCTTCAGTAACCGAGAGGGCCATAGTGGTCTCGGGCTTTACCCTGCGCGCACCCTACTACAGCGCAGCGGGCACGATCTTGTTCTCGGCCCTGAGGACAATGACTTCCACCTCACCTTCAGCGGTGCTCCCAACGAGTAGAAGTGCGCTCAACCGTGGCTCAGTGCGAACGGGCCACAAGAGCACGTTCCAACCGCTGTGCGGTGTCATCTACGTCCGTGGTGACCGCCGCCCCTACCGACTCGATTACGCGCTGCGCGGCGGAATTGGCTTGTTGGACGTCACCCTCGGACGAGAAGTGGCAATAAACTAGAAACTGAATCCCAGGATTACGCAGGCGAATGTCCTCAACTTTGAATGCTTCGGCGTCCGCGCGGTGTGCTATCCCCGCGCTTTTAGTTAAGGCCAAGCGAACTACATCTACGGCAACATTGGCCCCCGAGTTGGCGAAGAAGTCTACTGATCGCGGGATACCCGAGCGGGAGTCTTCAAACACGTAGTTTGCCCGAACTAGACGGTCACGAATGAACGGTCGAAGGCGCTTAACGAGGACCGCCGTAGGGTCGAAACTGGTGCCTCCTACCCGTCGACGCGGGCGCACAATGCGGTTAATCAAGCGCTCGAGGTTGGCTTCCAAGCCCACTTCCCCTTCCTCCGCGATTGCTGTGAATCGCGGCTCCGAGAATGCAATTGGGAAGGACTCTTGGGTAGCGAGAACCTCGGCGAGCTGACCCGTGCCGTACTGGCTAGCGTCCTGAAATTCCTTGTGCAGCTTGGGTTCGACGTAGAGCAAAGCGTCTCGTGTCAAACGTGGGTGGTCGCGGATGACACGCTGTACCGCCCCGTCATCGACTCGAACGCGAAAATCTCGGCCATCCCAGATAATCGCGCCAATGTTCAGAGGCTCGTTACGAGCGGGGTCAGCGATGTATCGAATTACCGCATACTGCCCAGCCCTCATATTGCCCCTCCTGCCAAATTCGGAAAAAGGCTGCGGGCGTCCGTGATGATCGTCCGAAGTTGGCTCCTGCGGACTTTGATGAACTGGTACATTAGCCGTCGCTCGGCCGTGCTAAGAAATGCGTCAGGCACTGATCGTACCACGGCCTCGATGCTGGCGTCGGAGAGCGCCTCCATCGCTTGAACGGCTTTGCCGAGACGTCCCGGGTCGAGAATGCGGTCTCGTACGAAGTCGAGGCGCACGAACTCGGCCCGAAAGGGCTCGCCGGTGCGGCTGGGCAGGATGGCTGGGGTCTCACCTGGCCGGATGAAACAGTGGCTGTGGTCGTTGAGTAGTAGGGAGCGCACCACGGTGCCAGCCCTGCCCCGCGTCTCCCGGACGATTAGGTTCTCCTGGTGACGGTCAATATTGCACACCCAGACGTCGAATGCCACGATTTCATAGATACGATCTCGATTGACGCACTGATCCAGTAAAGAGGGTGTTACAGCTGGCGCAAACGAGCCAGAAGGCATCCATGCGCTTCCGAAGAAGAGTTCACTGCCCATGCAGACAAGACGGTGGTCGAGCACTGGCAGCCCGACGAAGTCAGCCAGACTGGCCGTGACCATTTCAGTGGTAGCCACGTAGGCGTGACCAGGTGAGAACTGGCGGCCCTTGACGATGTACTCGCTTCCGTTCTCCGCAAGCACATAATGAGCTTGCGATGCCCCTTTTCCAACAGGCCCGTAGTCGTCCAGGATACCGAGCGGGCTCGGTCCGGCAACCCCCCCTAACACCACCAATGTGAATGGTAAACGATGCTGCGACGCATTCCCATTTTGGGGCGAACTCGGGCGCCGGGACGCGACTGCGCTTTTTAGGGGATGTGTCGACGCGCCAGGGCGCCTCGGCTCCGGGCGTCTGATGCGGATCAACGTAGACAGCGCATGCGTGCACGTCTACCTCAGGGAGGGCTGTGCTTCTTGGGCCCAGGGCCGTGTTCATGAAGCTGTGGACGGTCGCTGTCCACCGTAGGGGACATGCACCAAATGGGCCGCCTTCTTCTTGGCGACCTCGCCGCGGCGGTCATAGCGGGCCGTCGTCTGGACCTGGGCGTGGCCGGCGAGCTGCTGGACCACGCTGAGATCGGCGCCGGCGTCGAGCAGGTCGCCGATGAACGTCCGTCGCAGATCGTGGGGGGAAAAGGCGGACACCTGGGCCAGCAGCCCCCGCCGGCGGGTGAGCTCGCGCAAGGCCTGCGCCGTCAGTCGGCGCGGCGGCCCCAGACGCCCCGAGCGGTGTACGGGCCAGAACAACGGCCCCGGGGCTTCGCCGCGCATCAGCAGCCAGTCGTGGAGAGCAGCCAGCCCACCGCCGGTGATGTAGCCGAGCCGCTCCTTATTCCCCTTGCCGCGCACGGTGATCGTCCCGTGCTCGCGATCGACATGTTCGAGATCCAGCGCCACGACCTCGGCGCGCCGCAATCCTGATCCGTACAGGACGGCCAGCAAGGCGGCGTCGCGGACGGCGATGGTCGTCTGTGCCGGCTTAGCCGGCTGCACGCAGCTGTCGAACAGCGCCCGCACCTCGCCACCCTTCAAGGCCCGGCCCCTTGGAAGCCGCGAGCCGCGGATCGCCTCGAGGTCAGCGGCGCGGCGGAAGTCGTCGGCGGTCACATACCCCAGCCGCCAGCACTCCTTCAACACCCCGCGTAGGGCAGCCAGGTGGCGATTGGCCGTGGCCGGCGCGTAGCGGCCGTCGGCGAGCCGCGAACGGACCGCCGTCGTGTGCGGATAGCGAAGCGCCGCCCAGTCCAGGGTGAAGGCGTCGCAGCGGCCGTCGGTCAGCAGGCCGGCGATGGCGTCTAACGCCCCACGCATGACGCGCCGCGAGCTGAGTCCCAGCCGGGCCAGGTAGACGGCGGCCGGATGGCGGGACAGCGGCTCTCCGGACAGGAGTGCCAGAGCATGCGGCACCACCTCAGGCTCCACGGAAGCCACAGCAGCCTTGGCGGCCTCTCCAGGGCCCTCAACGGGAGCGACAACGAGGGACACAGCCTACAGACCCTACCACACAACCCCTGGCTACTGAAAATGTCCCTTTTCATTGGTCAGAATCGGGAGATTTCCGGGTTGTCAGGCCTCTGCAAGGTGTCTAGTATCCTGCAACCCGTTTGGACCCCCAACCTCTCCCACCGCGCGAGTCGTCGGCTGCTGACGAGTCCCTTTCGTTCTCGGTGGCCGAGGCGGCGCGTCGCCTCCAGATCAGCCGCGCCCGCGTCTACCAGCTGGTCGCGGCCGGTGCGCTCGAGGATGCCGGCGCTGCTGGGCTGCGGATCACCACGGACAGCCTGGCCCGCCGTCTAGCCGCTGACCCACCCGTCGGCGCCCTCCTGGCACCGCTCAGCGCCTGGGCGCTGCTGGCTCTCGCCAGCGGCGACGCGGCCTTCCGCGGCCACGTCGCCGGCTTGCTCAGCGATCCCGACCGATCGCGCGCCCGAACACGCGTGCGTCAGCCCGGACTACGCGCCCTGGTGCCGCGACTGCGCGATCGGGCCGTTGTCCGCAGCTTTGCGCTCGCCCCCGAGGCCCTCGTCGCTGTGGCGGCCGACGGCCGCCTGATCCTGAGCGGGGTAAGCGCTGCGCGGGCACTCGGCTGGAGCTTGCCCAATGGCTCCTGGCCGCTCGAGGCGTACGTCGCGGAAGCCGACCTCGTCGATCTCGTCCGGCAGTACGACCTGGACCGCGACCCGGCCGGCGATCTGGTGCTGCGGGCCGTGCCCGATGCCTGGCCGTTCCCACCGCACCTTCGTGTCGTCCCCGCCGTGGTGGCGGCGGTCGACCTGCTGGGAGCAGAGGTGCCCGCCCTCACCGAACTCGGACGGACATGGTTGGATGAGCTGACCAGGGACCTCGACCCGTCCTGGAGCCAGCGCCCGCCACGACGTCGGTCAGTGCGTCCCTTCGTCCCGACTGGGCGAGTCGGTCTGCCACCGGGTCGCGGGGTTCGGCGTGGGCGCGAGGACGCCGAGTGGGATGACCGAACGGAGCGGGACGCCCGGCAGCTGGTGGCGCTGCTGTTTGTCGCGGCTACGCCGCTGCGCTACGTTGAGGTGCGCGAGCAACTCCGGATCAGCGCGGCGCGCCTGGCGCGGGCGTGTGCCGTACTCCAGACCGAGCCGCCGCGGGGACTCCAGCTGGAGCAGGATGGCGAGCGCCTGGCGCTGGTCACCGCACCGGAGTGCGCCGCCGTGGTCGAGCGTCACCTGGGGCGGCCGGCGCCGGGGCCGCTGTCCACCGCGGCCATGGAGGCGCTGGCGATTGTTGCCTACGAGCAGCCGATCACCCGCGCCGACATCCGCCAGATCCGCGGTGTCGACAGTGACGCCGTGGTCGACACGCTGCTGGCCCATGGCCTGGTGGCCGAGGACCCGCGCGTCGGGGGCCGAGGGCGGCCGGGCTTCCTGGTGACTACTGCGGCCTTCTTGCGGCATCTCGGACTCGGCTCGCTAGCCGACCTGCCCTCTCGGTCAGCGCTCGGAGCGGTCTAGCGCGTCTACCTGGCAGGCACCGGCCGACCGCACACTGTCGGTTGCTCTTCACCTGGGCTCGGCGATGATGGCGCTGTGCACCTGTCGAGGGCTTCTCAAGTGTCGGGGGCCAGCGGCGCGTAGCCCGATGCTGGTGCGGGCGCGACGAAGGCCAGGCGCAAACGCTCGTTTTCAATCCTTGTCGGGCCAGCTAGGATAACAGCGTCCAGGTAAGTGGCCTGGCGTCCACAACGACATACTCGCAACGGAGAGCCAGGGAAAGTCCGGTGACGACCCGGCGCTGTGCCGCAGCGGTGAGTGTGGCCGCAAGCCACCAAGCCCGAATGCCTGCCTCTGTTCCGAACCATCGTCCTTCGAGCTAAAGGACACGGGCCGGTGTGATCGGTGCTCGCACGCCTAGACTCCTCGCGGATCTCGAAGGACAGGGAGACGTTCATGGCTGTCCCGAGACCCACCACTACTGCCGCGACGCGCAGACAGAGCCCTGTCGGGCCCACCGTCCGCCTGCGCCAGACTCTCGCTCGTGTCGCCCCACTCGACCAGGGGGCGATGCACGAGGCGCGCCGGCGTCAGGATCAGGTGACCAAACCGCCGGGCAGTCTCGGACGCCTGGAGCGTCTCGCGACGCAGGTCGCCGGTATGACACGCGTTCCGCGCCCATGCCTGTCGCGCAAGGTCGTGGTCGTTATGGCGGGCGACCACGGCGTGACCGCCGAGCATGTGTCCGCCTATCCGTCGGCGGTAACCGCGCAGATGGTGCGCAACTTCGCCGCAGGCGGAGCTGCCATCAACGTCCTGGCCCGACGCGCCGAAGCACGGGTGGTCGTGGTGGACGTCGGAGTGGCCGAGGCGCTGCCCGCGGACCTACCAATTGTGCACCGGAAGGTGGCCTCTGGCACCGCGAACCTGGCGGTCGGGCCGGCAATGACGACGGCCCAAACACGACGTGCGATCACGGTCGGTCTGGAGGTTGTCGACGGTGAAGTCGAACGCGGCGTGGACGTGATCTGTTTAGGTGAGATGGGGATTGGTAACACCACCGCCGCTTCGGCTATCGTCGCGGCGCTCACGGGCCAACTCGTGGCGGACGTCACAGGGCGAGGGACGGGCATCGACGACGCCACCTGGCACCGGAAAGTAGCCGTCATCGAGCGCGCGTTGCGCGTGAATCGGCCCGATGCACGTGATGCACTGGACGTCCTCAGCAAGGTCGGCGGCCTGGAGATCGCTGGCCTGGTGGGCGTGATCGTCGGGAGCGCCGCGCGCCGCTTACCGGTCATCGTGGACGGCTTCATCACCACCGCCGCCGCGCTCGTAGCGGCGGCGCTGTGCCCGGCCACACGAGGCTACATGATCGCCGCGCACCGGTCGCTCGAGCGTGGGCACGCCGTGGCGCTGGAGCATCTGGAATTGGAGCCGCTCCTGGCTCTGGATCTACGGCTGGGCGAGGGCACTGGTGCCGCGCTAGCGCTCCCGGTGGTAGATGCGGCGTTGGCACTGCTGAACGAGATGGCGACCTTCGAGCAAGCGGGCATCTCGGGCGCGCATGAACCCACCGCGGCCACGGGCCTATCGGGCGCCGCACCAGGCGCAAAAGTCAGCGACGCTGGCTCGTGAAGACCGAGCCGATACCGGAGCGCCGCGCCACGGTAGCCCAAGCCTGCGGACAGCCTCGGGACGCAGCCCTGCTACCATGACCTACGCGCGGCCAAGCACGTCGCGCGTGGTGCGGATCCAGGGGAAGTCCGGTGCGAGTCCGGCGCTGTCCCGCAACGGTAGGTGGCCACCTGGCCACGAGCCCGAATACCTGCCCGCATGAGAGCCCCATAGCCTGCCGACGGAGCGGGCGAAGGCCACCGACCCTCTCCGCGGGCCGCTCCTTCGCCAGTCCGTGCCGGGCAGGCAGAGCGGAGAGCGATCACGAACATCCAGGCATCTCAGCGCCGCGGCGATCTGGCATCCGTTGCTCGGCGCACCACCGTGCCGCAGGACTCGTTCGCCCGCTGGGCGGCCCTCCAGGCGTGGTCTTCCGATGACACCAATCGCCTGGGTGAAGCCGCGGACCTGGCATTCTGGGAGCGGATAGCCGACGGCTACGACGATGGTGCGCTGGCGGTCCGGGTGCCCGCCGTCCTCGCGCATGTGCGCTCGCTGGTACCCCCTGGCTCGTCTCTGCTCGACATCGGTGCCGGGACGGGTGCCTTCGCCCTCCCCCTGGCCGCGGTAGCCGGCCGCGTCACTGCCCTGGACTACTCACCGGCCATGCTCGGCATCCTGCAGAGGAAGCTGGCCCAGGACCCGGCGATCACCAACGTGCGCTCCGTGCTAGCACGCTGGGAAGAGGCCGCGGTCGAGCCGCACGACGTGGTCCTTGCTGCCAACGCGCTCTACCGGGCTGCCGACCTCGAGCTCGCGCTCCGCAAGATGATCGCTGCCGTGCGGCGGCGGGGGATCATCGTCTGGAGTGTGGGACGCCAGGATGCGCCGCAGCAGGTGGTCCGCGAGCAGGTTCAGCCCGGCCGTTATCGGCCAGGGCCCGACTACGTGCACGTCGTGGAGGGCCTCTTCACCCTCGACACCTTCGCGCACGTGGACCTGATCCACGTGGACGACACGCAGCGCTACCCGACCGATGCGGCGGCGGCCGAAGGCTTGCTCTCCTGGAGTCCCATCCTTCTAGAGGAACAGGCGCGGGTAGTGCAGCTGCTGCCGCACTTGCTTGAACGCGACGGCCACGGTTGGCGCTGGCGGCGGCAGGGACGGATCGCCGTGATCTGGTGGGACCAGCACGACGCCGGCGTCCGCGGAGTGACACGCGCGTGAAGCCCGCGAGCGGCCCGGACGGGACCGTCCTTATGGGCCATGGGAGCCGTGATCCGGCAAGTGCCGAGGAATTCCTGACACTGGCGCTAACGGTTGCCGCGGCTCCCGAGCTTGCGGGCACGGTCGTCGTGCCGGGATGGCTGGAGTTCGCCGGCGGCCCCGTGCCTTCGATCCAGGAGGCGGTCAATCGGTGCGTCGCGGCCGGTGCGCGCCGCATCGCGGCAGTGCCCGTGATCCTGTTCGCGGGCGGGCACGGAGCCGAGGACATGCCGGCGGAGGTCCGCCTGGCGCAGCACCGCTACCCGGACATTGCTGTACGGCCCGCTGACCTGGTCGGCATCGACGACGTCCTGCTGGAGTGTCTCGCCGCGCGGGCGCGGGCCGCGGCCGCCCCGCTCCCGCCGTGGCCGCATGATCAGACAGGCTTGCTTCTGGTCACCAGCGGTTCGTCCAGCCGCGAAGCCAATGCCGACGTATTCAAGGCTGCCCGCCTGCTGGCGGACCTTGCCGACGGCATGCTGGTAGAAGTCGCCTTCTTGCGCCTGGCGCGACCGTTCCTGCAAGACGCCGTACGGCGCTGCGAGCGGCTCGGCGCGCGGCGTGTGATCGTCCTGCCGCTGTTCCTCAACACGGGCCTGCTGGCACGTCGTGTCCCGCGCAAGCTCGTCTGGTTACGGCGCCAGTTCCCCGCCCTCGAGCTCATCGAGGTGCCACATCTCGGCGTGGACCCAGACCTTACCGCCCTGCTGGCCCGGCGCGCGTGTGACGCGTTTGCCGCCCGTGACGCGTCAAGAGCTCGGCTACAGACGCCGGTGTACCTGGCGGCCGGCCGTGAACGCACCAGGCCGCCGCGGGAAGGCTACCCGCACGTGGCAGAGCACGCCCTTGCGCACCCACGGAGTCCACAATGGGAGGAGATCCCGTCGTGAAAGGCGTTGTTGTTGCCGGCGTCTCGAGCGGGGTCGGCAAGACGACGGTGGCGGTTGGCTTGATCGCGGCGCTGCGACGTCGCGGACTGCGCGTCCAGCCGTTCAAGGTCGGGCCCGACTACATCGACACGAGCTACCACACGCAGGCTGCCGGAGGTCGCCCGTCACGCAACCTGGATCTCTGGCTGCTTCCAGCGCCGACGATGCGGGCGCTGTACGCGCGTGCCGGTCGCGCCGCGGACGTGGCTGTCGTGGAGGGGGTCATGGGCCTGTACGACGGCCGCCTCGGCGGTGAAGGCTTCGCCAGCTCGGCGCATGTGGCCAGGGAGCTGAGCTTGCCGATCGTGCTCGTGGTTGATGCTGGCAAGCTGTCGTGGAGCGCCGGCGCTCTGGTGCTCGGCTACCGAGACTTCGACCCGACCGTCCGGATTGTGGGCGTCATCTTGAATCGCGTGGGCGGGCCGCGCCACGCCGCCGAGCTGATCGCAGCGATCGAGCAGCGAGCCCACGTGCCCGTCCTTGGCTGGCTGCCCAGGGTCGAAGAGCTTGCAGTGCCCGAACGGTACCTCGGCCTCGTCCCCACCACGGAAGGCACGGGCTGGGAAACCTTCCTGGATGCGGCGGAAGCCGCGGTCAGCCGCGGCGTCGATCTGCAACGACTGGTGGCCATCATGGATGAGACTCCGAGCGACCTCGCCGGGACGGACACCGCGGCTGAGCTCTTTCCATCACAGCCTGTGCGGCCTCGGGCGGCGATCGCCGTGGCGCGCGACCGGGCTTTCTCGTTCTACTACCAGGACGGCCTCGACCTCCTCGAGGCCTGGGGGGCGGAGCTGGTCCCCTTCAGCCCGCTCGCCGACTCCGTACTGCCCTCTGGAGCCTCCGCCGTCTACCTCGGCGGGGGCTTCCCCGAACTGTTCGCATCCGAGATCAGCGGGAATACCGCGCTGCTGGCGTCGCTGCGGGAAGCGCACCAGCGCGGTCTGCCCATCTACGCGGAGTGTGGCGGGTTTATGCTGCTCGGCCGCTCCCTGGTGGACGCGGCGGGGCGCCGCCACCCGATGGCAGATATCGTCCCGGTGGACAGTACGCTTGCCGGAACCAGGCTCACGATCGGTTATCGGGACGCCCGCGCCAAAATGAACACGCTGCTGCTCGACGCCGGGCAGACGCTGCGGGCGCACGAGTTCCACTGGTCGGCGCCAGAGCAGGGGCTGCCAGAGGACAACGCCGCCTACGCGGTTGAGGGACGCCAGCCGGAGGCAGAGGGTTTCGCCCGCGGGCAGACGCTGGCCTCGTATCTCCATGTCCACTTCGCCATGGACGGCACCGGACAGCTGGCGTACCGATTCGTGGAGCGTGCGGCGGCCGCAGGGCACAAGGTGGGGCATGCCTCCTGAGCTCGCTGGGGGGGCTGCGCCTGGCACCACTCTCCTGGCGCGCTACGGACTGCCGCCCGCGGAGATCGAACGCCTCAGCCTGGCACGCGTTGAGGAGGCGGCGGGACCAACGCTGCCGCGCGATCCCGGACTGCGCCACGTCGCACGCCGGCTGCTCTACGCGGCCGGGGATCCCGCGCTCGCCAGATCGATTCGCCTGCACCCGGCGCTGGTCCAGGCCAGCATTGCCGCCTTGCGCGCGGGTGCACCGGTCCTTGTTGACGTGTCCATGGTCGCGGCGGGGCTGCGCCGCGTCGCGCTCCGTCAGTGGGGATGCACCGTGATCGTCGCGGTCGAGGAGCCGGACGCGGCAAGGGCTGCGCGGGCGGCCGGGATCACCCGATCAGCGATGGGGATCCGGCTGCTGGCGCCGCGGCTGGCTGGTGGTGTCGTGGCCATCGGCAACGCCCCGACAGCCCTACTGGAACTGCTGGATCTCATCGACGCGGGCTGCCCGGCACCGGCTGCCATTATTGGCATGCCCGTCGGTCTGGTCGCCGCGGCGGAGAGCAAGGATGAGCTGGTCCTCCAGGCAACGCCGTACGCGACCGTCCTGGGGACACGCGGTGGCTCTGCGCTCGCTGCCGCGGCGGTCAATGCCCTCCTGGAGCTCGCGGCGGACCAGGAGCGGAATGGCAGTGGTTGACATCATGACCGGGACCGCGCCTCCTGAGCGGCAGAAGCGCGGCATGCGCGAAGGTTTCACCACGGGCGCGTGCGCCACGGCTGCTTCGCTGGGGGCGACGCGCGCTCTGCTGCGACGGCAGCCGGTGGACGTCGTGACCGTTCACCTGCCCATCGGCCGGGACGCGGCCTTTGCCCTCACCCGCTGCGAGCTGGGAACCGAGGCCGCTCGGTGCGGGGTGATCAAGGACGGGGGCGACGACCCGGATGCCACCCATGGAGCCGAGATCATCTCGACCGTCTCCTGGCGTGACGAGCCTGGACTCGAGCTCACCGGTGGCGCTGGCGTTGGGGTCGTGACGCGGCCTGGCCTCGGGCTGGCAGTCGGCGGGCCGGCCATCAATCCCGTGCCACGACGGATGATCACCGAACACGTCGCCGCCGAGGCAGCCACCATACTCGCGACGTGCGGACTGCGTGTCGAGATCTCCGTGCCGCGCGGCGAGGAGATTGCCAGGAAGACCCTCAACGGTCGCCTCGGCATCATCGGCGGCATCTCCATCCTGGGAACGACGGGCATCGTCAAACCCTGGAGCACGGCCGCCTGGCGGGCCAGCGTCCTGCAGGCCATCGATGTCGCCGCGGCGAACGGCCAGGAGCACATCGTGCTCTCCACCGGCGGCCGCAGCGAGGGCTACAGCATGCGGTTGTTGCCGCATCTTCCCGAGCTGGCCTTCGTGGAGATGGGTGAGTTCACGGGTGCGGCCCTCGAACGGTGCGTTGCACGCGGCTGCCGGCGCGTCACGCTGGTGGGCATGGTTGGCAAGTTCTCCAAGCTGGCGCAGGGGCATGTCATGACCCACGTGGCCGCCAACCAGGTGGACCTGGCGTTCCTGGCGACGGTCGCCGCCGCCTGCGGCGCATCGACCTCCATCCAGCGAGAGATACGCGCCGCCAACACGGCGCGCCACTTCCAGGAGATCGCCCTTACACACGGGCTGACGGAGGTCTTCGATCGACTGGCGGAGATGGTGCGAGGCCGCAGTGTTGCCCTTGTCGGACAGCGGCTGACCGTAGCGTGTGTGCTGTTCGACTTCGACGGATCCATCCTGGGGACGGCTGGCTGGGCAGCAGAGGCCCGCGGGTGATGTCCACGGTCGCCGTGGTGGGCATCGGTGAGGACGGGATGGATGGGCTACGGCCCGACGCCCGCCAGATGGTAGAAGCTGCGGACGTCCTGGTGGGCGCTGAGCGCCACCAGCGTCTGGTGCCGACCCATCCGGCCGAGCGCATCGTCTTCAAGCGCGACGTGGCGCAGCTGGCGAGCCAGGTGCAGGCAATGGCAGGAGCTGGCCGGCACGTAGTGGTGCTGGCCTCGGGCGACCCGATGTTCTTCGGGGTCGGTCCGGCCCTGGCCCAACACCTCGGGGCGGAGCGGGTGCGCATCTACCCGAACGTGAGCGCCGTCCAGCTCGCCTTCGCCCGTCTGGGCGAAGCCTGGCAGGACGCGGTTGTCCTGTCGGCGCATGGTCGAGCCCTGGAGCCGGTCGTCGAGGAGGCCCTGGGGCACGCCAGGCTCGCCATCCTGACGGATCAGGCCCACACCCCGGCCGCGATCGCCTGGGCGCTTCTGTGCCGGGGCATGGAGCCGACGGCGCGCGCGTGGTGCATGGAACGGCTGGGTGGCCCGAGCGAACGCATCCAGCGCGGCACACTGGCCGACTGCGCCCATTGGACCAGCGATCCCCTCAATCTGCTGGTCATCCTGCGCGATCCGACGCATGTCCGGGGTCGGCCGCTGCGATTGGGTCTACCCGACGAGACGTACGTGCACGAGCGTGGGCAGATCACCAAGGCCGAGGTCCGAGCGATCAGCCTGGCACGCCTGGCTCCACGGCCTGGCGACATCGTCTGGGATATCGGTGCAGGATCGGGCTCGGTCGGGCTCGAGGCCGCGGCCCTGTGCCAACCGTCCGGCGCGGTGTACGCGGTCGAGCGCCGGCCTGAGCAACAGGCGTGCATTCGTGAGAACGTGCAGCGCTTCGGTGCTACCAATCTCCACCTGGTGGACGGAGAGGCGCCGGGCGTCCTGGTGGCGCTGCCCGACCCCGACGCCGTCTTCGTCGGCGGGACCGGCGGCCATCTGGAGCCGGTTCTCGAGCTCAGCCTGCTGCGGCTGCGCCCGGCCGGCCGGCTCGTGCTCAACCTCGCCACGCTCGAGAGTCTGCACGCGGCATCTGCCTTCCTGGGGAGCCGCGGGGTGCCCTATGACCTGGCCCAGATCTCGGTCGCTCGCGGAGTGGCTCTAGCAGAGGCGACGCGCCTGGCCCCACTCAATCCCGTGTTCATTGTCTCCGCTCAGGTGGCCGTTGGATGACACCGCTAACCACGACGTTCTATGCGCTCGGTCTCGGTCCGGGTGACCCCGACCTGATGACGGTCCGCGCCCGCGACGTGCTGCAGCGGGTACCTACTCTATTTGCGCCGGTCCGGCAGGCCGGTGGCCGCAGCTACGCACTCGGGATCATTTCCGGGCTCATCGATGCCTCGCGTCAGCATGTCGAGACGTTGCCATTTCCAGCTCCGGCAGTCGGCTGGTGTGAGCACGTCGACCGCATGGTCGCCGCACTGGTGCACGGGGACGTGGCCTTCCTGACGGAAGGCGACCCGCTCCTGTACAGCACATTCATCGGCGTGCTATGCGAGCTGCGGAGCCGCTACCCCGACGTGCCGGTGTGCATCGTGCCCGGCGTCGCGTCGCCCATGGCGGCGGCATCGGCGGCCGCGCTCCCGCTGGCAGACGACGATCAGCGTCTGGCCGTCCTGCCGGCCATGTACGCGCTGGACGCTCTCCCGGACACTCTGCAGCGGTTCGACACGGTTGTCCTGCTCAAAGTCGCTCCGGTGCTGGACGCGGTTCTCGACTGCCTGGAACGTGCCAAGCTGGCAGAGCACATCCTCCACGTACGCCGTGTCGGGCGTCCGGGGCAAACCATCCTCAGCGGACTGGACCGGGTCCGATTCGCGCCCCCCGAGGTGAAGGCGGACTACCTTTCGTTGCTGATCGTCAAGCGCCGCGAAAGCCTGGTCCCGCAATGACGCCGGGCGTGGTCTATTTCATTGGCGCCGGTCCTGGCGATCCCGAGCTTTTGACGCTGAAGGGGCGGCGCCTCATCGAGTCAGCAGACCTCGTGATCTGGGCCGATTCACTCGTCCATCCTGGCGTGGCGGCACTTGCCGCGCCGGCTGCCGAGGTGGTGGGCAGCTCGTCGCTCACGCTCGAACAGATCACCGAGCGCCTGGTGCGAGCGTCACGCGCCGGGCAACGGATTGCCCGTGTCCAGAGCGGCGATCCGTCGCTCTACGGCGCGATCCACGAGCAGCAGGTCCTGCTCGAATACGAGCGGGTGCCGTATGAGATCGTCCCCGGCGTGTCGTCGGCCTTCGCGGCGGCCGCACGATTGCAGGCGGAGCTCACGGTACCCGACCTAGCCCAGACCGTGATTTTTACCCGGCTCGCCAATCGCACCAGCACCGTTCCAGCCAACGAGCGACTCCGCGATCTGGCTCGCCACGGGGTCACGCTGGTCATTTTTCTCAGCGCGTCGGTGATCGAGAAGGTCGTCGAGGAGCTCGTCACCGGCGGCTGCCCTCCGGAAACCCCTGCTGCCGTGGTGTACCGCGTCACCTGGGAGGACGAACGGGTGATCCGCGGCACCCTCACAGACATCGCGGTGGCCAGTCGCGCCGCACGGCTGACCAAGCAGGCACTCATCCTTGTCGGCCCAGCCATCGACCCGTCATTGCGCTCGCTGCGGGCGGCGGCAAGTCGATCGCATTTGTATCGCCGGGACTACACCCACCTGTTTCGGAAGGCCACGACCTCGTGAGCAGTACCGGCCGGGTGGTCACGGTGGCGGCCACCAGACGCGGTGCCTACCTGGCCATGCGCCTGGCCGCGGCGCTGCCCGATGCCGAGCTGCACGTCGCGTCCCGCTGGCAGTCTCTGGTGCCGGATGCCACACCAGTCGACGAGCCACTCGCCGAAGCGCTGCCGCGCCTGTTCCGCGGCCCCTCGGTGCGTGGCCTGGTGGTCGTGCTCGCCGTCGGCGCAACCGTGCGTCTTCTGGCGCCCTGGCTGCGGGGAAAGGAGCAGGACCCGGCGGTGGTGTGCGTCGATGAGGCCGGTCGCTTTGCGGTCGCCGTGCTCTCGGGTCATCGCGGTGGCGCCAATGCGCTCGCCCAGCGGGTCGCAGACGCCCTTGGCGCCCGTGCGGTGATCACCACCGCGTCAGATGCGGCAGGTGTCCTGGCAGTCGACTTGCTCGGGGCGGACCAGGGCTGGAAGATCGTGGCCACGCCGCGGGCCTTGCGCTGTGCGGCCGCGGCGTTGGTCAACGGCGACCCGGTGGGTGTCTACCAGGATGCCGGCGAGAGGGGCTGGTGTGAGGACGTGGGTGTCCCTGACACCGTCCGCGTGGTGGCGGACCTCGGGGAACCGGAGGTGGGCGACCTGGCGGCGCTGCTGGTGATCACCGATCGGGTCCTCGCTCTGCCGACGTCGGTCACCTGCCAGGTGGTGTACCGCCCGCCCACGCTCGTGGCCGGCATCGGCTGCTCGCTTGGCGCGACCTGCGAGGACATCGCGAGCACAGTCGACCTCGCCCTCGCACAGGGCTCTCTGGCGCGCGCGTCCGTCGCCGAGCTCGCCACGATCGACCGTCGTCTGAAGGAGCCAGGCATCGTGGCGTATGCCCACCAGGCGCGACTCGAGGTGCGGGGCTTCGCCGCCGAGACACTGGCCGCTGTGCCCCGCCTCCCGAGGCCGTCCCCTGTCGTACAGGCTGCGGTGGGCACGCCGGGGGTCTGTGAGCCGGCCGCCCTGCTCGCCAGCGGGGCCGCCACACTGCTGGTGCCCAAGGTCAAGACCCAGCGCGTCACCGCGGCCATCGCGCGCATCGCCGCCGAACGAGCCAGCGCATGAGCGGGGTGCTCTCGCTCGTGGGGCTTGGGCCGGGCAGCCCGGATTACCTGACGGTGCGCGCGGCCGAGGTACTGCGGGCAAGCGACGCCGTCGTTGGGTACCAGGCCTACGTGGCTATAGTGGCAGCCTGGTTCCCGTCCGAGACGCGGCAATGGATTTGCGGACAGCTCGGACAGGAGCAGGCCCGCGCCACCGAGGCGATCCACCTGGCCCGCGACGGCTTGCGCGTGGCGCTGGTGTCCACAGGCGACGCCACCATCTACGGCATGGGCGGACCGCTGTTCGAGGTCCTGGCGGCCGAGGGCTGGGACCCTTCCCGGCCCGACCCACCGGTCGAGATCGTGCCCGGCGTGACGGCGGCGCTCGCGGCCAACGCGGTGCTTGGTGCCCCGCTGGCCGACGATGTGGCCCTGATCAGCCTGAGCGACGTGGTCGCTCCGTGGTCGCTGATCGCCGAGCGCGTGCACGCGGCTGCTCGGGCGGACTTCGTCCTGGCGCTTTACAACCCCGCCAGCAGTCGCCGGCGGGCGGGCATCCGCGAGGTTCAGCGCCTGGTGCTCCAGCACCGACCCCCGGCGACCCCAGTGGCGCTTGTGCGGAACGCCCTCCGCGTTGGCGAAGAGGTGCGGCTCACGAGCCTGGGTAGCTTCCTGGACGTCGAGGAATTCATCGACATGGTCACCCTGGTGGTCATCGGCAACCGCCAGACCGTCCGCCTGGGCGACCGTCTGGTGTCGCGGCGGGTGCCGTGGGAGGCCAGAGTGTGATCGCGGGACCCCAGGGAAAGGTGTGGCTGGTTGGCGCCGGACCGGGCGACCCAGGGCTCATCACGGTCCGTGGTCTGGAGCTGCTGCGCGCGGCGGACGCGGTCGTCCACGATCGCCTGGTGTCACCAGCATTGCTGGCGCAGGTCCCGGCGCACGCCGAGCGGCACGACGTTGGAAAGTCGCCAGGCGGCCACAACGTTCAGCAGGAAGAGATCAACGTGCTCCTGGTCTGTCTCGCCCGAGCAGGCAAGCGCGTTGTCCGTCTTAAGGGGGGCGACCCGTTCGTCTTCGGTCGGGGTGGCGAGGAGGCGCTTGCCCTGCAAGAGGCTGCAGTGCCGTGGGAGGTTGTGCCGGGCGTCAGCTCCGCCATCGCCGCGCCGGCGTATGCGGGCATCCCCGTCACGCACCGGCACCTTGCCGCATCGTTTGCCGTTACCACCGGCCACGAAGGACTGAAGCGACCCGGCCTGGCCCACGCCGACACCCTTGTCGTTGTGATGGCCGTTGAGCACCTGGAGGCAGTCGTCGGGAAGCTGCTGAGCCAGGGCCGCTCCGCGAAGACGCCGGTCGCGATCGTCCAGGCGGCGAGCACACCGCAGCAACGCACGATCACCGGGTGCCTCGGCACCATCGTTGGCATCGCCCGGCGCGAACGAGCCGCGGCGCCGGCGACCCTCGTCGTTGGTCCCACCGTTGCGCTCGGGGAGCAACTCGCCTGGTTCGAGCGCCGTCCTCTGTTTGGCCGGCGTGTGCTGGTGGCTCGGACGCGGACGGAACCCAGCGCGCTGGCCGGGCTCCTGTCGGACGCAGGCGCCCAGGTGTGCGAGCTACCGACACGGCGCGATGCGCTCTTGCGCGACACGCGGGCCGCGGACGTGGCGGTCAGGCGCCTCGCCGATGGCGCCTATGCCTGGGCACTCTTTGGCGGCGCGGACACGGTGGCGGCACTCTGGGCACGGTTGGACGCGCTTGGTCTGGACGCTCGCTCGGTGCGCGCTCGTGTGTGCGCGTTCGGGGCCGGGACACTAGAGGCACTCCGCCAGCGAGGTGTGTGGCCCGACTGGTGTCCCGAGACCTACCACGCCGCGACCGTTGTCGCCGGACTGGCCTCGCTGGGGATCGCGGGCTGTCGGCTGCTGCTGCCCCACATCGAGCCGGCAACCCGGCTCATGGACGGCCTCGCTGCTCACGGCGCGGTCGTCGATGCCGTGCCAGTCGGCCGGGTCGAGACGGATTCAGACGGTGACGTGCAACGCTTGCAGCAGCTCCTCACTCCGCCGGGCCTGGACTTGCTCGTCTTGCCTGCCTCGCGGGCCGTTGAAGAGATTGCTGGCCTCCTGGGTGCCGCCAGTGCGGTCCTGGGAGACACGCGGGTGGTGTGCATTGGCCCGAAGACCGCGGACAGGGCGCGGGCCGTCGGCTGGCACGTCGACGCGGTGGCCGAAGACAGCTCGCGCGAGGGCCTGGTAGACGTGGCTATTCGCCTCGTCAGCGCGGCCCGCGTGTCGGTCGCTCCCCGAGGTCTGCATGCCTGAGCAGCCGACCACTGGGTCCGGAACGAGCTCCGGGGCGGCGCCACGGCGCAACCTGGTCATCCGCGCCGACGGCAAGACCGTCAACGTCCCCCGCCGCCAGGGACACCTGTTCGTCTGCGCCACCGGCTGCTGCTGTGGCCACAGCGATCGTGGGTATGCGCCGGTGCCTACCGAGCTCTACGAGCGCGAATGGGAGCGTCGCAGGTGGCGCAACCGCGTGCATCTGACCATCGGCGGTTGCCTGGGCCCCTGCACGTTGGCCAACGTGGCCATGGTGATCTTCGACGGCCGCACCCTGTACTTCCAGTCACTCAACAGCGAAGCACTCGTTCTGGCGCTGCTGGACTACGTCGACAGCATGCTCACCGCGGATGCGTACTTGCCGCCGCCGGCGGCGCTCGCCGAGCTGCACTTCACGGGCTTCCGGTGGGAGGATCGGCCGGACGGCCGGGCGGTAGACGACCCGCGCCGTGCGGTTGCCTCGAGCCCCGAAGGGGCAGCCGACGGTGGCTTCCTGTTCCTGAGCCACGCCGACACCGATCTTCTGGTGCTCAGCAAGATTTTGCCTGGCCTGCCGGCGGACTTCCCGCGCGTTCGCGCCTCAGGGCTGAGCCACCTGAAGAGCGACGCGGACGTGGACGCGTTCCTCGACCAGACCCTGCCTGGCGCCGAGGTGGTCGTGCTGCGGCTGCTGGGTGGTCGAGCCAGCTTCCCACAGGGCCTCGATCGGGTCGTCGACTACGCCCAGCGCACCGGCGCCTGGCTGTTGTGCCTGCCAGGGACGGACGCCCTCGATCCGGAGCTGATGGCGTTGTCCACTGCTGGGGTGCCCGTCGCCCACGAGGCGCTGGCCTACCTCCAGTTCGGCGGGTCGGGAAATTACGAGAACCTCCTACGCTTTCTGGCCGATCATCTGCTCGCGGCCGGCTTCGGGTTCGATGCCCCGGCGGAGCAGCCCCGCCACGGCGTCTACCACCCGCGCATGCCAGTGAGATCCTCACTGGCCGAGCTGCGGGCGCGACACGATCCGCAGAAGCCGACGGTCGGGGTGTTGTTCTATCGGTCGCATCTGCTCAGCGGCAACACCGACTTCGTCGATGCCCTGATCGACGAGATCGAAGCTCAAGGCGCGAACGCCCTGGCGGTCTACGCCTACTCGCTCAAAGACGCGTCGGACGAGGACGGTGGTCCGGATGCGTTCCGCTATCTCCTGGACATGGGAGTCGCGGCGGTCGACGCTGTGATCGCCACGATGAGCTTCGCCATGGGCCAGATCACTGCCGATGGTCCAACTCCGGCCGGCTGGTCCATCGGGGTACTGGAGCAGCTCGACGTTCCCGTGTTCCAGGCCATCACCGTCGGCGGCAGCCAGGCCCAGTGGGAGGCCTCCCGGCGCGGACTGACACCCGTGGATACGGCCATGAACGTGGCCCTGCCGGAGTTCGACGGGCGCATCATCACGGTGCCCATCTCGTTCAAGGAAGTCGTCCCACCCGGACGGGCCGTGTGCGGCGATGGCGGCTGCAGCGGCAAGGATGGTGGCCAGGCCCGCCTGAATCTCGGAGCGCCGGTGGTCGCCTACGTGCCGCGACCGGACCGCATCCTGCGGGTCGTTGGTCTAGCTCTCCGGTATGCGGCCCTGCGCCGCAAACCTAACGCCGACAAGCGTCTGGCGCTTGTCCTCACCAATTACAACGCGAAAGCATCGCGCATCGGCAACGCGGTCGGCCTGGACACGCCCGCGTCTGTGCTACGCCTTCTGCACGCGCTGGGTGAGAAGGGCTACGACATCGGTGATCCCGCCGAGCTGCCGTCCAGCGGCGACCAGCTCCTGGCCTGGCTAGTAGATCGCTGCTCGTACGACACCGAGCTGCTGACCGAGACGCAGCTGGCGACAGCAGCGGTGCGGATCCCGGTCAGTCAGTACGGGGGTTGGTTCCAGGACCTGCCGGAGCGGAATCAGCGTGAGATGGCCAACAGGTGGGGTGCCCCGCCGGGCGAAAGCTACGTCCAGGACGGCCACATCGCCCTGGCCGGCCTCGCGTTCGGCAACGTGTTCGTCGCGATCCAGCCCCCGCGCGGCTATGGTATGGACCCGAACCTGATTTATCACCAGCCGGACCTGCCGCCGACCCACCAGTACCACGCCTTCTACCGCTGGCTGCGCGACGGCTGGCGGGCAGACGCGCTCCTCCACATGGGCAAGCACGGCACCCTGGAGTGGCTGCCCGGCAAGGGAGTAGGCCTGTCAGAGACCTGCTACCCGGACCAGCTGCTCGGCGACCTGCCGCTGGTGTATCCCTTCATCGTCAACGATCCGGGCGAGGGCGCCCAGGCCAAGCGCCGCTCCCATGCGGTCATCGTGGACCACCTGACACCGCCGATGACCACGGCCGACGCTTACGGCAAGTTAGATGAGCTGGCGCGCCTGGTCGACGAGTACTACCAGGTCGAGGCACTCGATCCGGCCAAGCTGCCCATGCTCCAGCAGCAAATCTGGGAGCTGATCGTCGATGCCAGGCTGGACGCCGATATCACGCTCATGATCGATCGGCTGAATCGCCAGGGGGACCATACCCACGACTGGGACCCGCAGGTGACCGAGGACGGCACGCCGACCACGCTGGCAGAGATGCGCTCGAAGGATTTCGCGCACCTGATCGAAAATCTCGATGGGTACCTGTGCGAGCTGGGCGGGGCCTTGATCCGCGGCGGCCTGCACACGCTCGGCGAGCGTCACCAGGGCGAGCGCCTGCGCGACCTCGTGCTGTCCCTCGTCCGCATACCCAATCTTGACGTGCCCAGTCTGCGCGCCGGCGTCGCCGGCGCCTTCGGGTTACTCCTGGACGACCTCGTCGACGCGCTGGGGGCGCGCCTGACACCCAGCCCCGCGACCGTGCTCCTGGCGACGCGGGTCGGCCGCTCGCTGGCGACCACGACCGACGCGCTGGAGGCCGTCGATAGCCTGTGTCTGCACCTCGTCGAAGGCCTGCAGGTCAGTGGCTGGGACCGTACGGACGAGGTGCACGCCCGCATCGGTCGCGAGGTACTGGGTGCCGCGCCCATGCCGGCCGCGCTGCGCCGGGTACTCGGATTCATCGTCGGACAGCTGATCCCCAGCCTGGAGCGGTCCGCGCACGACGAGATCGCCCAGATCCTGCGCTGCCTGGACGGCAGCTACGTGCCAGCCGGCCCGAGCGGTGCCCCCACGCGCGGTATGGCCCACGTTCTCCCGACGGGGCGCAACTTCTACGCCATCGATCCGCGCACGATGCCCAGCCGTTCGGCATGGCGGGTAGGGCAGCAGCTCGCCACCGACCTGGTGGAGCGCCACCGCCGAGACACGGGCGCATACCCGCAGAGCGTCGGTCTGAGCATCTGGGGAACCAGTGCCATGCGCACCCACGGCGACGACATCGCCCAGGTGTTCGCGCTGCTCGGCGTTCGGCCCGTCTGGCAGGCCGAGAGCGGACGTCTCAGCGGCGTGGAGGTCATCCCGCTCGAGCAGCTCGGTCGTCCGCGGGTGGACGTGGTGTGCCGCATCTCGGGGTTTTTCCGCGACGCGTTCCCGCACGTGCTCGGCATCCTGGACGAGGCGGTGCGCCGGGTTGCTGGGCTCGACGAGCCGCCCGAGGCCAATCCGCTACGCCGGCGCTATCTCACGGACCGGGCTCAGCTCGAGCGGGACGGTCTGGATGCGGCCACCGCCAGCCGCCGCGCCGGCTACCGCGTGTTTGGATCGAAGCCGGGAACCTATGGGGCGGGCATCCTGCCGCTGATCGACGCGGGCAACTGGCAGACCACGACCGACTTCGCCCGGGCGTACGTCAACTGGGGCGGCTACGCCTACACCGGCGAGGAGTACGGCGTGGACGCGCGCCAGGATTTCGAGACGGTGCTCGGTCGGGTCCAGGTCGCGGCCAAGAACCAGGACAACCGCGAGCATGACATCTTCGACTCGGACGACTACCTGCAGTTCCACGGGGGGATGATTGCCACGATCCGCGCGCTGTCCGGGTCGGCGCCGCGGCGCTACTTCGGGGACACGTCCGACCCGGCCCGAGCCAGGGTGCGCGACCTCAAGGAGGAGGCGCTCCGCGTCTTTCGCACACGGGTGGTCAATCCCAAGTGGATCGAGAACATCACGCGCCATGGCTACAAGGGCGCTCTGGAGTTGGCCGCGACGGTGGACTACCTCTTCGGCTACGACGCGACGGCCGACGTGCTGGACGACTGGATGTACGAGGAAGTGACGCGTACGTATGTCCTGGACCCCGCCATGCAGGACTTCTTTGCCCGCAGCAATCCCTGGGCGTTGAAGGACGTCAGCGAGCGGCTGCTGGAGGCGGTAAGACGTGGTCTCTGGGAGCATCCTTCAGACGAGATGCGGCAGGAGCTCGAGCGGGTGTTCCTGCTCTCAGAAGAGGCGCTCGAAGGCCGTGGCGACGAGGAGACCAGTCCTCGGAGCGCCGGCGCGCCGAGCGGGAGTTGCTGATGGATGCGGCAGGCACGGCTGGCCGAGCGGTCTATCCATTCACGGCGCTCGTCGGTCAGCCGGAGATGAAGCTCGCACTCATCCTGAACGCTGTCAACCCGCGGCTCGGGGGCGTGTTGATACGCGGAGAAAAAGGCACCGCCAAGTCCACTGCGGCGCGTGGGCTGGCCGCGCTCCTGCCGCCGCTGCATGTAGTGGACGGCTGCCGCTTCGCCTGCGATCCCACATCAGTGGCTGCTCGCTGCCCCGATTGCCTGGCACGCGAGGCAGGCGGCGAGGTGCCACTGCGGGCACGCCAGCGGCCGGCCTCATTTGTGGACCTTCCCCTCGGCGCCACGGAGGATCGCGTGCTAGGCACGCTCGATCTGGAGCGGGCGATCAAGGAGGGCGAGCGCCACTTCGAGCCTGGGCTCCTGGCGCAAGCCAATCGTGGTGTGCTCTACGTCGACGAGGTCAATCTGTTGCCGGACCACCTGGTGGATGCGCTGCTAGACGCCGCGGCCATGGGCACCAACACTGTCGAACGCGAGGGACTGTCGTTGACTCATCCAGCGGCCTTCGTGCTGGTCGGCACGATGAACCCCGAAGAAGGCGACCTGCGTCCGCAGCTGCTGGATCGCTTCGCCCTCGCGGTGGACGTGGCCGGCATGCCGGAGCCAGCGGAACGCGCCGACGTGGTGCGCCGCCGCATCGCGTTCGAGACGGATGCCGCGGGTTTTGCCCGACGCTGGCACGGCGCCGAACAGGCTGAGGGGCTGCGCATCGCCATGGCCCGCGAACGTCTGCCGCGGGTGCGTGTTGACGATCACCTGCTCGAGCTGATCGCTCGCATCTGCACCGAGTTCCAGGTCGACGGCTTGCGGGCAGACATCGTGATCTATAAGACCGCGGCCACCCTGGCGGCGTACGCTGGCCGCGAGCGCGCGACCGCGGACGACATCCGCCGCGCGGCCGAGCTGGCTTTGCCGCACCGCCGCCGGCGTCAGCCGTTCGATCAGCCAGGGTTAGACCGGCAGCACCTTGAGCAGGTCGTCAGCGAGCACCAGGACCCTCGAGGAGGTGATGGAGAAAGTCCCGAGCCGCCAGGTCAGGATGGTGGACGTGGAAATGGCCACGGAGCCGATGCGGACCCAGGTCCTTCCGGCCCCAGCAGCGCACATGGCTCAGCGGATCATGAGCCCGCGCCCCAGGACCCTCAGCCCGATCACGTCTATGAAGTGGGTACCGGGCCAGCGAGCCTGGCTCCAACGCCGTCGCCAACCGGGGTACACCAGCGTGCGGCCGGTGCAGAGTCAATGCGCCGGTCGCGACGGCCGTCGCGACCGGTCGAGAGCCCGAGCGGCCGACACCTCCGCAGTGTAGCGGCCGAGCCGGGCCGCCCCCGGCCACTCGACGTGCCCGCTACTTTGCGCGTGGCCGCGCCGCACCAGCGCCGTCGCCGCGACGATGCTGGCTCGACTCCGCCAGGCCCGCTACGCATCGAACGCCAGGACGTGCGTGTCAAGCTGCGGGAGACCCCGGCGGCGACGTGCACCCTGCTCGTGGTCGATGCCAGCGGCTCGATGGCAGCGCGCCGCCGTATGGCCGCCGCCAAAGGTGCCGTGCTCTCGCTGCTGGTAGACGCGTATCAGAAGCGAGACCAGGTGGGCTTGATCGCCTTCCGGCGCTCAGCCGCAGAGCTACTGCTGCCGCCCACCAATAACGTGGACCTGGCCTACGCGTGCCTGCGGGAGATGCCGACCGGAGGCCGTACCCCGCTCGCCGAGGGACTGCGTCTGGCGCAGGCCACGTTTGCCCGCTATCGGACCGCCGATGGCCGTGGAACGACCGCCCCGCTGGTGGTTCTCGTCTCGGACGGGCGAGCAAACGTGGCCAACGGAGCCAACCCCCATCAGGCAGCCCTGGCGGCGGCCCGCGCGCTCAAACTGTTCGGGGCGCGAGCGCTGGTGGTGGACACCGAGGACGGGCCAGTTCGCCTCGGCCTGGCGCGCCAGCTCTGCGAGGAGCTCGGCGGGCAGTACATCCACCTGTCCGACCTGCCAGTGGCGGACTCGCATGTGACCGCACTCCATCCACTCGCAGCGGCTATCCAGCAGGTCCGGAGCGAGCACGCAGGAGCATGAAGGGAGCAGGGAGAGTGTCATGATCGACGAAGTGACCACGGGTGAGCAGCAGGTCCAGCGGGCGCCGCGCGCCAGGCCGCCGCGCCAGGGATTGACGCTCGTGTTCACCGGCAATGGCAAAGGCAAGACCACCGCCGCGATCGGGCTGACCGTGCGTGCTGCTGGGAACCGTCTGCGCGTCTTCTTCCTGCAGTTCATCAAGGGCCAGTGGAAGAGTGGCGAGCGGGAGATCCTGCGCTCCATCCCCGGCGTGGACCTGGAGGTGACCGGCCGCGGCTTCACCATCGAGCGGCTGCGCAATCCGACGATTCCCCTGGAGGACCATGCGGCGGCGGCAGCGCACGGCTGGCAGGTCGCGAAGGAGATCGTCCACGGCGGCGAGTACGACCTGGTGGTGTTGGACGAAGTCCTCGGTGCCGTGAAGGCCGGCCTGGTACCCACGGACGAGCTGGTGGAGCTCGTGCGCTCAAAACCGCCTGGGCTGCACCTTGCGCTGACGGGCCGAAACGCCCCCCCGGAGCTGGTCGAGGTGGCGGACCTGGTCTCGGAGATCCAGCCTATCAAGCACCCGCTGCAGCGGGGCATCAAGGCCCAGCGCGGTATCGAGTTCTGAGTACTCCGGTGCCACCCTGCAGGCGCGCTCTGACGCGCATGGCGTTACTGACTCTGGCTCTGGGGCTGGACGCGCTCTACGGTGAGCCGCCCGCGTTGGTCCATCCCGTCGTGTGGATGGGGCAGGCTCTCGCGTGGCTGGAGACACACGCCCCACACCGCGCCGCTGCCCGTCTGGCCTACGGGTGCGCGGTCAGCCTGGGACTGCCAGCGGCGTGGGGCTGCCTCGCTGGGCTGGTCGAGCGTTGCGCACCCTGGCCGGTGCAGGCGCTCCTCCTGAAGCCGACGTTTGCGGGGCGGGCGCTGCT
>JAABUZ0100002130.1_pt1 | contig 34101 bp, 33 predicted proteins | sample 5562091 | NCBI WGS metagenome assembly JAABUZ01 (sample SAMN12813069, study PRJNA571459) | rock metagenome | isolation source: Antarctica rocks | place: Antarctica: Victoria Land, Linnaeus Terrace sud | collected 2015-12-21 | reverse complement strand
TGCGCGGAGACCCGGCGTGAGGCCGGTCCATTGCAGCCAGATGCTGGCGCCCAGTGAGCAACCACACACCAGGATGAGCAACTGGCCGATGGAGAGACCGCCGAAGACGTGGTCCTCGACGCCAAGGTGGGTCGGGAGTTCGTGTCGCAGTGCCACGGCGTCGCCTCCTATCCGTTCACACCGGTCAAGGCGTTCTGGATCATGCCAGCGATGACCCGCGCCGCCAGCACGATGGCCAGACCGGCGATAGCGTTGAACATCGCGTGTTTGCCCGACTCCATCTGCCGGGGACTTCCGGCCGCCGCCATGTACTGATACGCCCCCCACATAATGAAAAAGGACGCCACGACGACACCGACACCGGTTCCGAGGTTGAGGAGCTTCGTAAACAACTGGGTAATCGCGCTTGTGAGTTCCAAGGATGCCCTTCCTTTCTGAATCTTCCTGATACTCGCGTTGCGCTCACGGCTTTTGCCGTAGACGTGCAACGTCACACGGGAGCTGTGGAACGACCGGTGCGGGTGGCGCACGTGGCGCATGGAGGCACATCGATCAGCGTCCGACCCGACCGGCGCCCGCGTAGTGGCTGGCCCAGTAGCCGTCGAAAGCGGGGAGCACACGGACGACGTCGCCCGTGCTCGGCGCGTTGATCATCTCCCCGTTGCCAATGTAGATCCCGACGTGGGTAACCGGCTCCGAGGGTGCTGACGGGTAGGTATGGGCGAAGAAGAGCAAATCACCGGGCGCAAGCTGGTCGTTGGGCACGCGGGCCGTGGCGTCAAACTGCTCCTGCGCCGTTCTCGGCAGATGGGTACCTGTCTGACCATAGACCCATTGCACCAGCCCCGAGCAGTCGAAACTGGTCTGCGGGTTGGCCCCGCCCCAGACGTATGGCATCCCGATCTGGGCGCGGGCGAGGTCCACCACCTGGCTGCTCGGCGCACCGGGAGCGAGGTAGCCATACCGTACTGCGACCGCGAGGACCTGATCGACATACCAGTCGGCGTGGTTGTAGGCGAAAAGCGCCTTCCGAAGATCCTGGGGACCGCCACTGACGCAGAGATAGCGAGCCATCGCGGGCAACGCGTCGTGGAAGTCGTAGGGATTGCCGGGTCGCCCCTGTGGCCCATACTGCGCCCACGTGGCTGGCAAGAACTGGCCGTAGCCGATGGCGCCCGCTGAACTGGTCGCCATGTTCCGTCCGAAATCCGATTCCGTCTTCGCGACTGCCGCGAGCACCTGCCACGGGAGTCCGCAGACCTGTGCCGCCATCTCCATGACGGCACGCTGGTCGGCGGGGATCGCCGACTCCTGCGCCGAGCCGACCCCGATGCCGGGGAGTGCCGCGCCAATGAGGGTGAGCACACTGGAGATCGCAAAGGCGAGGGCGATCACCACCGCAACCACGAGGACGGAGACCATCTTGAGCACGTCGCGGCCAATGCCACCGAGGGCCAGGGCAAGGACCGTCGTCATGACGCCCTCCCGCTCGTGCCAGATGAGGACGATGGCGCTGACGGAGCAGTCGTCTGGATCGGATGTGGGGCCGACCCTGCGGTGCTGGGACCTGAAAAGGAGGAACCAGGGCGGGAGGTGGTGGCCCGGCTACCACCGGAACTTCCGTTGTTCCCACCGCTCTGTCCGCCGCTCCGGGGCAGACTGGACTGCACCATCCGTTGCGCCACGAACGTGCTCCGCAACACCGCCATCCCGTCAGCGGAGTGGTGGATGAACATGCTGGGCAGGCGCAGCGTCAGCAGGAGCACCGCCATCGCGAGAAACATCGAGGGACCGACCGCCTGCTGTGGGCCGGGGGCGAGGCTGTTGATGACGCCACTGCCGAGCTGGAGCGCCAGCACCTGAAAGAACTGGACCGACACCGCGCCGACGTAGAAGAACAGCCAGCGCTTCGCCCAGCCCTGCGTCTGCGGCAAGATCCAGCAGACGAGCGCGAGCGGGGAGACGACCAGCATCACGTCGACCAGGGCCAGCCGCATCAGCATCTGGATGAAGAGCAGGATGCCGAGCACCAGATAGACCAGGGTCAGGATGACGTCGAGCAGCGCCTGCCCGGGAGATGACGTCACGCTCTGCCACGCGGGCAGTCCTGTGGTGCCCACGGCCTGGCAGAGCGCATTGCCCAGATCGATGCCCAGTTGTCCCCACCAGAGGCTGGTATTGGCCACCAGAGCACCGAGGGCCAGGCGGGGCAGCAGTTCCATCGCCTCGTGGTATGGCGTGTTCGTCTGCTGCCCGACGATGACGCTGTAGCCACCCCACACGGCCAGGAGCGCGAGTGCCCCGTTGGCGATGGCCCGCAGCGTGCCCCAGAGCTGCGTGACCGCCGGGTTGCCATACGAGGCGCCGGGCGGTGTCTGTGTCAGCACATCGAGTGGTCCGCCAGGGGTGCCACCCAGCATCCCCTTGAGGCTCTGGGCGATCGTCGAGAGCATCGTGACCAGCGTCTGGCTGAACACATCGGCCGCCCACGCTTTGGGGTCGGGCAGCCAGCGGGTGATCGTGGTGACGCTGGCCCCCGCGTTGCCCGGTGGCGTGGCGGCACTGGTGGGCACCGCATCGGGAGCCGCCGGCGAGGCTGCCGGCGGTGGCACATCTGGTTCGGCAAAGGCGGGCGTTGCCATCATCCAAGAAGCGGCGAGCAGCAGAGTGATCAGGCAGACGAAGAGACGACCTGTCATGGCTGCACCTCCGGGGTAAATCGGACGAGCCAGAAGTCGGGGGGCGCGCTCTCGTGGCGTAGGGCTAAGAGCGCCTGGCCGTGCACCTGGTCCCACCGGGCCGCGGGGATGCCGGTGCCAGGAAGGGGGATGGTGCCCAGCACTTCCGTGTGGGCGCCTCGAGGTTCGGTCGCCTGGACGACGAGCGGTCCACGACCATCGGTGCGCGTTAGCGTGAGGATGCGACCGTCATCGCGCCAGAGCGGCGCACGGCCGGTCACCGTGCCGACGCGCTGGCTCTCGGTACCGACCGTTGGGGTGAGAAACAATCCCGTCGAGGTTTGCGGCCCAAAGAGTGCGCCGCTGAGTTGACTCGACGTCGTGGACGTGGGTGCGGTGAACGCCATCGAGGCACCATCTGGCGACCAGGACACCGGGGGGTACGGGGCGGGGCTAGAGTCGTCGTGGCTGAGATCGACGAGGTACCGGAAGCTTGGTGGCGTCGTCGTCAGCAGACAGAGCGAGACCAGTGAGCTTGCCTGCGTCAACAGCGCGACCTGGTCCCCTCGCGGACTCCACTGGAAGCTGCCGGGAACGACGTTGCTTGGGAGCGTGACCAGCGGCTGGACGCGGTGCCCCGCCACATCGAGCCAGAGGAGACGGGTGCGCGAGACAAGCGCCGCCTGCTGACGTGCGACGACCAGGAGGTGCTTCCCGTCCGGCGCCCACGATAGGTCGGTCAGGTGGTCGTCCTGGTTTACCGGTGGCAGCGCATACCGCAGGACCGCGGTACCACCCGTACCTGGAACCGTCCAGACGGTCGATAGTTGCTGGTCGCTCGCGGCAAAGGACGTGGTTGTTGGCGTGCTGGGCGCGAGGTAGGCCACCTGCGTGCCATCCCAGGTGATGGCCATGGGACCGTGCGCCGTTGCTGGTCCCACTGGCTGCAGGGTGCCCTGCGTGGCCTGCACCCACAACTCGTGGTCGCTTCCCGGTGGAAGGGTCACCGCGAGGGCAACGCTCCCGTCGGCCAGGAACGTGGCATCGGCGACACTGGCGCCGGGGAATGGCGGCTTGAGGCGTTGGACGGTTGGCGTCTGGAGCCACAGCGTGCCCGTGATCTCAAGAGTGTCGCCGCTGGCGGCGCGGACCGTAGTCCTGGCCACCATCGCGCGGGGATTGGTGAAAGTGACACGATGCTCGCCCGGGGGCACGATGATCCGAGCGGGCGTGCGGCCGTGGTCGTGGCCATCGATCAGGACCAGTGCCCCATTCGGCACGCTGGAGACCAGGAGTATGGCGGGAGGAACCGACGCCTGGTGCCGTGCCTCCTGCTGGTAGTGCAACCCGGCCCAGACGCCGGTGCCGGTGACCATGGCGGCGACGAGGGCAAGCACCGGAGTTGCTTTTCGGCGACGTGCTCGTGCTCTGCTTCGTTGTGTGGTCACCGGCGCGCCTGCGACGGCGACGGATGGTATGGACATCGAGGAAACCCTCCTGTGTGAGTTGCGAGCCGCGTGCTGGCAACAGGTTCACCATAGGAGGGCGTGCGTTACTTGACCGCTACATCTGCGCTACTTCTGTCCGTGGAACCCATGTAACGCTGCATGTAGCGCTGATGTAGCGCAAGGAGAGCGGAGGGATGCCTGAAACGGGATGCCGAGTCTGCGATGTGGTCAGGACACGCTGTGCTCGCACTGAACGCACGTCTGGCTCTGTTCCACGCCCACGTCTTCCGGGACGGGTGCCGGTTGACTCGTTCGGCGAAGCTACCGTGACGGCCGCTCCCCTATCGTACGTTTCGTGATCACACCCGTGCGTGCAGCGAAATTGAAGACTGTATGGCAACACTGCGCGAACACAAGAGACGCTCCGTAGGAGTCATCGAGCGCGTAGCAGTGGATCACCGACCCTTTGGAAACCTCTTTTTCAGGTCATTCTTGGAGCGCAGAAGATGCGGGGATTGCGCCAAGCGACCAGCCGATTCGCACATGACGACCAGTCGTGGTTGTATCGGGCGCGGGCTATCACGCCGTGGCGCGATCCGCTTCCACAGGGGCGAAGCGCGCGATTGCTTCGTCGTAGACGTGGACCGTTGCGCGTTCGAGTGCATAGCCACCTGGCGGCGACTGTCCAGGTAGTGACGTCCGTCGCAGTTGTTCCAGCGAGGCAACGAGCCGTTCGTGCGTGCGCAGGAGCGCTGCCCGGTCGCCAAGCTGGGCATAACAGTGGTACAACTGTCGCGCGACCTCTTGAAGTGCGGGATGTGCGTGCAGCAGTTCCTCATAGAGCGTGACCGCCGATTCCCACTGCTTCTCCGCCTGGTAGTGCTGGGCCAGCTGGTTGGTGATCGCGGCGAAATCCTCACGGAACCGTTCACGCAAGGTCAACCCACGCGTGCGCCGGTCCATCCAACCGTAGTACGGTTCGGTGAACAGATCATCTCGATATAGCGACCTGGCCTCTTCCAGTAGCGGCACAAGCTGGTCGCCTTCGCTCCGACGGACCTGCTGACAGAGCGCGAGGAACTGCTGTACGTCGGACCAGACCAGGTCCGCATCGAGGTGGCAGGTACCGTCGCGCTCGCCACGGACGATATCGCCGGACAGGTCAGGCAGCTGTGCCCGTAAGACCTCACGCAGGCGAACCATCGCCACGCGAAGCCGTGGTCCCGCCTGGTCGGCGTCAGCGTTTGGCCAGAGCAGACGCAGCAGGTCTCGCTTTGGCACCCCAGACGTTGGATGGAGCGCCAGATAGATGAGCAGTTCCCACGGCAGGTGGTGTCCCTGTGGCGCGAGGGGACGGCCATCTCCCAGAACTTCAAGCTTCCCGAAGCAACGGACCTCAATGCGTGCGCGGACCCGGTCTGGCTGCTCGTCCACCTGTTCACTGATGGGAAGGGGCGTTGGGACCGCATACACCTCGCGGATGGAGTGAGCCATGTGGAGGTTGCTCGGTACCTCCTGGTCGATCTCTGCCGCAGGCGCACTGGGCAGGTCCGTTGCATCCTGGGTAGGGACTGGTGGCACGGAAAGCACCTCCGGTGGGAAGGGTCCGTCTGGGATCGGTGTGGCAGCGGTCACTTCGCTGTCGGGAGCCGTGCTCGGTGCCGGGTCTGGTGTTGGCCCGTCGTCAATTCGTTCGTCGTCGCGAGCGGTCGCGTAGGCACGATGCATCAGATCGACCATGCGGTCGAGGTGTGCTGGTTCGATACGGAAACCCCGTAACCGCACGGGCTCGCGGCCCGCACGCCGCACGAAAAGATCACCACCCGGCTCCAGATCGCGGGCATCTGGCCGACCGAGGAGCCGGACGCTGTGTTCTTCGTCCTGCATCCGCAGCACCAGCCGGGTGTCGAAGACACGCAGCGTCGCGTCGTCCATCGTCTCGGCTCGGGTCGTCGCCGCGACGATGTGCATGCCATGGGATCGCCCGTGCAGTCCCAGGAGTTCCAATGCATCGTGATCACGAGGGAGGCTATCGAGTTCACCGATGGCCAGCACAATGTCCGGTCGGTCGCTCCCTTGCAATGTACCGTTGTGTACGGGGCCGCGCATCCGGCGCTCAAGTTCCGCCTGCAGTTCATCGAGCAGTGTACGCACGGATGCACCCTGAGCGGGATCGATCATGTGGTCACACTGATGCGGCATGTCGAGCAGGGGCTGGGGCAGCGTGTCACGCGCCGCGACCGTGAAGATCCGCAGATGGTCAGGATGGCAGCGTGCCGCCAATGCCGCAAGCATGCTCGTCAGGACGATGTCGGCACCACCACCTGGCATGCTGGCCATGAGGACGTGGCCGAATAGTGCCCAGTTGACATGGAAGGCTTCGCCCTGTGGCAGAACGCCGAGTGCCAGCAGAGGCACAGGAGGCAGGACGCTCTCGCTCGGTGGCGTGGCGAGGCGCAACAGGGCAAGGTTGGAGAGTTCGAGCGACAGGTCGTGATCGAGCGTCTGCGTCGCGGAGCCGGTCGCTCCCAGTCGTTCCGCCAGATCCGGAGCGGCGAGCAGCACCTGCTCCTGCCGTGCCAGGTCCGCGTCCAGCGTGAGTTCCATCGTATGGCGTCCCTCACGCATACTGATGAGATCGACATCGTCGATGCCCGCGTCCTTCAGGCAGTACAGCACCTGTTCTGCCACCAGCAAGGCTGGCTCGGCACCGCCATCGAGACGGTGAGCAAACGTACGAGCGTAGCCGGGATCGGCCCAGCCGTCGGTTGTCGGGATCCCCCCGACGTCGTCCGTTGGCCCGAACGAGGAGCCGTCCCGTGCGCGCCGTCGCGCCAGCAGGATCACACCGCCACCCGCCGCCAGTGCCGCCAGCCCCGCCGGGAGGAGACGCCGCGTGTCAAACGTGTTGTGCCTGTGGTCCGCTGCCGTGGCCATCGGCGTTGATGCGACCACTCGTGTCCCCTGCACGGATGGCATCTGCAGAATAGCGGGCGGCTCCGGTGGCGTAGCGACTGCGTCTTCCTGGTGGTCACGCGTGGGAAGCGCCGTGATGGCCGGTGTGACCGTGGGTGGCGGCACCACTGGGGATGCTGGCGTCGATACGGGTGATGCGGCTGGCTGTGCTTGCTGTGCTGTGCGTGCTGGCGCGGTGACGGGCGGTGGCGTCACGGGCGGTGCCACGGGTGGCGCGACGGGTGGCGCTGAAGACACGACCGGTGCGACACCCGGGATGGTGAAGTGCAAGCCCGGCCAGATGAGGTCGGGGTCGCTCAAGACGCGGCCGTCGGGCAGGCGGGCGGACCCCGCATTCGTCTGGAAGATCGCGGGCCACCGCATCTCGTCACCGTAGAAGCGCGTGGCAATCGACCGAAGCGTGTCGCCCTCCTGCACGTCATAGGCCGTCTGCTGCAGTGGCGCAGGGGCAGCCTCAACGGGTGCCGGGGATGCCACGTCGGGAATCGTCAGAGTCCACCCAGGCTGGATCACGCCAGTGCGAGGAAAAACCTGTCCGGGAGCCATCGAACGATCCGCGTTTGCGTCGATGATGCGCACGAACTGATTCCCGTCACCGTAGAAGCGTTCGGCAATGCTCCAGAGCGTGTCGCCCTCGTGGACGATGTACAGCACGGCTCGCGATTCAGCAGCGTGCCGATTGGGGTTGATAGCGATGGCCTCGGGTGTACTTGCCTGCGACGCGGTCATCACAGGCACCACGGGTGCCGGAGCCGCCGACGCGGTGGGCACGGTTCGTCCGACCAGTTGCACGACGGTGAGTGCGACGACGGTTCCATCAACCAACCTGTGGACGACAGGCAATGTGATGCGGTCGGACAGGTTCCGCAGCGAACGCACCCAGGCGGCGCCAGCGGTGACGGTGTCCGCCGCCACCACAAACATCCGGAAGACGACCGATGCCACGATCCAGAACCAGACGATCCAGGCAGCTGTACTCAACAGATATGCCAGCGCGTCAAACGGCACCGATGAGCCCAGGATGATCGACTGGATGGTGGCCACGCTGGGCAGCGCTGATGGGAGGTGGGGTGTCCCCGCGAGCCGGGAGAGCACGTACGGCCCTCCGACGAGTACGCCGATGAGGATGCAGAGGCCGAGGACGCGACGCGCTGGTGAAGGCTCGGGGTCGTGGTCGTTCGGGACGGAATACGGAGTGCTGGACATACGGGACTCCTTTCGCTGGATCATCGCTGGTTGACCACAACGGTCTGGGCCTGCTGGACCTGGTACGCACGGGTGTAGGTTTGGGAGGCGTCAGGTAGGTCCTGCCACGCGGCACCATTCGCTTGATAGCGCGCGTGGAGGCGCATGGTCACGGTGACCGGGAAGCCATCGGGATGCCCCAGCGACGTGGTTTCGTAGCGGTGTTGAATGTCGCTCGCCTGTGGATACGCTTTACCGAGTGAGGTGGTCGTAACGGTACCCATCGCGAACTGGTCGCCGAACGTCCACGTGTACACAAACGGCGTCAGCTGCACCGTGACCTCAAGCGTTGCTCCGGGAGGCGGCGGGCAGTCTCCCGGGTAGCCTGCGGGAATCTGGGGCGCGACGTTGATCGTTGTCGCCGCGTTGAGTGGGCGACCGTCATACCCCTGTATCCAGAACCAGCTAGGAAGACCGGTCAGGCCGAGGGGTGCGGGATTCACGCCGATCTGGACGTCTGGATACGGAACAGCCACACCCAGAGCAATCTGTCGTGCATCGGGAAGCGGTGGAGGCCCTGGCAAGGGAGGACAGGGAACGGGCGTCGGCGGTTCCGGTGGCGACGCGACCGACGATGCCGGTGGCGGCGTCGTTGCTTGCGTACCCACAGGAGCGGCGGGGGGATTCGCGTTGGACGGAGCAGACGGCAGCGAGGAACCACACGTATCGACAGCTAAGCGGTGATGTCCGACCAAGGCATACATGATCCACGGCATCGGCTGATGGGGGCCGAAAGGAGCAAGCAGTCCGGCCTCCCGAGGTCCTATCTCGATAGCATCCTGTTGCCCGCTTAGACTTTGAACCACCTGAGGGCCACCGTCTTGGCATGCCTCAGGATCTCTGCCGCAATCAGTTCCCCCAAAACCACCGCCCGTAGCTGGCAAAGCTGGCGCTACCGGTGTCCCATTTGCATCAGCTGGAGCGGTGCTCGTGTTAGCGCAGGGGGCGGTCACGCGCGCGGCTTGGACATCCACAGCCATTGTGCCAAGAAGCGGGATCAGGACGAGGAACAATATGGCGATGAGCCGTGCGAGCCCCGAGCCATTTCGCGGTTCAGAGATCATGCACATGCGTGCTTCCTCCTCTCGTTACCTCGCGATGACCGTCGCGGACGGTGAACTGACCGGCATATCTGGTGGAGGACCCGACAGTCGGAAATTTGAGAACGCTGCGGTCATGCCGGTCGGAGTCCCGCCATTTGCGGGATTGATGATGATAAGTCCGACCGCACCCGGAGCCACCTGTTCAACCCGGAATGTCCCAATCGTCTGTTCATTCACTACGATCGTGACCATATCTCCACGGGCAATGACCGTCAGATGATTGGTTTCCGTACCTTTCTTAATTGCCGGGTGCGCCGTCCGTGGTACCACCGTCTTGCCAACGTCGTTCGCATCCGTCCAGGTCAGACCAATCGTCCCGGTGTCGGGATGAACCAGTAGGTTGTAGCTCGCTGCCGTCTTATCGTTTGGTCCCTGCGGCTGCACACGAAAGGTCACCCCATAACTGCCCCGTTCGGGTCCAGCCACGCGGTGCGCGTCCACGTCGAGTTGAAAATCCTTAAGTTGGGGCGCATTCGGTGCGTTGAGGCTGTACACGTAGCCCCGTTGGGGGTCGGTCAGTGCGAGGGTGTAGGACTTGGTCGCCGGGTCGAACCTCCCTCGTGCGGAGACTGGTGGTCCCGCCTCTCCCGCTGGCCAGGAGGAGAAATCGGATGCGGAGAGTGTGTTCACGCTCGTGGCGGTGGCAACAGGTGCGGCAGCGCTCGTCGGCGCTGACGGCGGGACGGTCGCGGCGACCGGTCGTGCAGTCGCGATCGTGGTCGGCATGACGGTGGCGACAGCGGCAGCCGTAGAAGCGACTGTTGCCGTAGCTGGTCGGGGTGCAGCGGCGGCGGTGGCGTCGGTTGCGGCGGCCGATGTGGCGGCCGCGTCGCGTGTGGCGTCGGCACGCGCCTGCGCCGCCGCAACGCGCGTTGCCAGACCTGCTTCCGGCGTCGCACGTCCCACCGCCTCGCGCGTTGTTCGGCTGACGGCACAGGCCACGCTGAGGAGCGCCACGACCAGGATCAGCACGCCCAGCGCCGCCAGTCGATAGTCCGTGACCATCGGCGCCTCGCGTGCTGGTTCCCCTGCCACCTCTTGCTGGTGCCCTGGCTCTGTTAACACGTCACCTGTCCTTTCCTCCCGGCCTTCCGGCGCCTCGCTTTAATGCAGATAGAGTACGACGTGCCCGACATGGCTTACGGAGTTCCACGTTCAATACCGTGCCGGATCTCTGCCACCGCCGTGGCTCCAATGGTCACCGTCCGGATCTGCACGATCCGGAGAAAACTGGTGGGCACCTGTCGGCGCACCCGGACAACCACCCGCTGCTGATCCGCCTCGACCGTGCCCATGAGTCCGGACGGCTGCGTGGCAAGATACGCTTCTGCCCGCTCGCGTGCCACACCGGGATCCAGCAGTAAGGCACCCGATCCCCGGTACGAATTCGGATCGAGCTGGTTTGCTCCCGTGCGTGCCGCGCCGTCGGCGATCGCTTGCAGTTCACGACGCTGCTCGAACACCACACCGCCGTCACTGGCCAACCCGATGATCGATAGCAGAAATGGCAGCATCACCGCGACCCAGACAACCACCTGACCTCGCTGTCGCTTGTTGGACGTCGTCATCGGTGTCCACTCGTGACACCGCTATAGGCGTCCACCGGCGCCACGGCCGTGCTCTGCACCGTTGGCTCTGCCCACCCGAGCAGCGGGAGATCCCGCAAGGTCACGGTGTACCGGGCGGTCGCGCGCACCTGCCCACCGCGCCCAAAGGCACCAGCGTCAACGGTGAGGTGCAGCGCGCCATCGCTGAGACCATAGCCGTGTGCCACGACACTCCCCCGTTCCATCCCCATCGACAGCGCCTCACCGGGTGAACTGGCACGAGCCGCGGCCAGTGCCGCGTCAGTCGCCACGGCGCTCACCGCCATGTGCGCTTGCGTGATGCGTCCCACGCCCACCACGCCAAAGGCCAGGAACAGCAGCAATGGCACGACCAGTGCCAGTTCCACCACCGCTTGCCCGGCCTGCATACGGTCACCGCGAGGTGTTGGACGCACGGAACCGCTCCTTTTCCATCATCGCGCGGGCGTGGAGGGGCAGGGTGGGGTTTCCCAGCCAGGGCAGGATCATCGGAAGCCCTCCCTGTGCTTCGATCACCACGGTCGTGCCCGTGTCAACACCCTGAATCCGCATCCCGGCCGCGTGCGTTCCGATCCCCGCCCGCAGGATCGACTGCGCCCGCGCCACACCATCACCGGCCGTCCCGTCGACGGCTGACGCGGCACGCACGCCATCCTGGCAGGCACCCACCGTCACGTTTTCCGCATGCACGTAGAGTGCCACCTGCACGAGGAACAGCGCGATGACGACCAGGACCGAAAAAGCAATGGCGCTCTCTACCAGTGCCTGGCCACACTCACCACGTGCCCGGTGCGCGGCGGCTACAGGCCGCTGAGACGCGTCACGAGGTTGCGGAACACGGTGGAGACGCCCTGGGTGAAATACTGGATCGCAGTCATCACCATCGTCACAATGAGCGCACTGATTACCGCATATTCGAGCGTGCTCTGTCCGGCCTGTCCCCGACTCCGACGCGCGGTGCTTTCCACCAGGGCATCGCTCCACACGCTCGCACGAACCATCCACCGCAACGACCACTCCGATATGTTGGACCACATCAACTCCAACTCCTTTCTTGCGCACACGCGCCACGCGTGTGCCACTGTCACCTATCCCCCGAGACGCAACAGTTGCACTCCGGCGGGATACAGGATGACCACAAAGAGAACGGGAAGGATCAGGACGGCCACCGGCAGCACCATGCGGACGGTCGCCTTTCCTCCTTCCTCCACGATGCGCATCCGTTTCGCTTCCCGAACGGTGTCGGCCAGGACGGCGAGGGTATGGACGAGCGGGAGCCCCTGCTCGTGCGCCGCACGCAGGTGACTCGCCAGACTCCACAGTTCCGGCACCCCGGCACGTTCGGCCATCGCCTCCAACGCATCGACCAGTGAACGCTGTCCCAGCGCCAGTTCGCGGCTGACCTGCTGGAACTCCTGCGCCACGACACCGGTGCTCTCGCGTGCCACCTGCGTCAGTGCCTGTTCCAGTGCCAGGCCCGCTGACGTCGCCAGGCACAACATGTCGAGCAGTGTCGGCAGTTCCATCAGGATGCGGGTTCGCCGCCTCGCGAGGTACGCTTCAAGGCGCCAGTCCGGCGCGAGGAAACCGACCATCGCTCCTCCCACCCAGACCCAGACCGGCCAGGGACCAAACGGATGCACGCCGACGAACTGCATCGCGGGGAACATGACGCCGCCGATCACGGCACTGAACACCTTCTCGCCAAAAAACTGCGAAATGCCGACACCCGGACGCGCCCGTGCCAGTGTCCATTCCAGCTCGTGCCCACCCGTGAATCCCAGATGGCCCAGCGTCGTGCCGACCATCCGGCCCGCGTCATCGACGAGCGGACGGAACATCGACTCCAGCAGCCGAGAGTGAAAGAGTGGACGAACCGCCGGGCGGTTCAGATCCATCCGCACGCGCTCGTCCACATCCAGGCGACGCAGCCGCTCGGAGAGGTCGGGACGCGGTCGTCCGATGGGTTGCGCCGTCAGCAGCAGGTAGGCGCCGACGCCAAAGAGCAGGGGCCAGATCAGGATACGGAGGGGGATGATGCTCACATCGATCGGCACGTGGATCATCGCACGATCCTCTGCTCTCCTGGCAGCCGCGTCAGCCAGAGCATCGCGGCGTACCCGCAGGCGATGCTGGCGACGCACCCTGCCAGCAGAAGCTGGCCGGTCACGTCGTTGAAGACGGTGAGATACGACGGGTCCACCTTCCGAATGGCCAGGAGGACCACGAACGGCACCGCGGCGATGATGCGCGCCGCCAGAACGTTCTTGCTCTGTACCGCGCGGAGTTCGTGCTGGAGTCGCAATTGCTCCCGCGTCGCGTGCGCGAGTCGGTCCAGCACGTGGCTGACATGGTGACCGCCGAGCCGGTCATTCAGGGTCAGACTGCTGGCGACCATGTCAAAGACGGGATCGGCCACGCGTTCCCGCATCCTCAGTATGGCAGGTTCGAATCCCAGGAGACGCATCTCGCGCACCAGGATTGCCGCTTCGGGACGCAGGGCAGGTGGACCGGTCCGCGCCAGCGACGCCAGCGCGTCCTGGACAGAGAGTCCCGTGCGAATCCCGTCCCGTACCTGGGAGATCGCGTCCACGAGGGCATCCTGGAGCAGGGCTCTGCGCCGGTCGTGTCGCCGGAGGTAGTAGACGGCGGGGGCGACGCCACCGATGACGGCGACGCACAGGCTCACCAGTGCCCAGCCAAGCCAGAGGTGGGCAGCCAGTCCGCTCATACCTGCGGTCAGCAATGAGAACAGGACAAAGTCGCGGGGCGTGACATCGTGGAGTCCCGCGCGGTGCAACCACTCCTCGACCCACCGCAACCGGTGCGTCTCGGTCGTGATGACGCGGGATCGGGTGAGGCCATCGTAAAGCAGAAAAGCCCCCACGCCGAATGACGCGATGAGCAGCAGCGGAACCATACGTCACACCTCCTTCCCTTCTGTGTATACGATGTCCTGCGTTACATGGCCACGGGGTGCGTGCTTTTCTTGCGTTACATGGACCCGATCAGCCTGCTGATCGTGCGTTACATGTCATCGTCTGCTCGCTTTCCCTGCGTTCCCTATGCCCGATCTTCTCCTGACGGTGCGTTACATGTCTTCGATTGCTTGCTTGTGTGTCCCTGTGAGTGCTCCGGTCGCTGGCCTACCACGGTCCGTGCGTTACATGTCATCGCTTCCTTGCATTCCGGTCGGTACCTGGCCCAGATCGCCTCCATGCCGTGCGTTACATGTCTTCGTCTGCTCGCTTTTCTTGCGTTACATGTCTTCGTTTGGTTGCTTTCTTCGCGCCGCGTCTGCTCCCGCGACGAGGTTGCCCTCGGCGCTTGCGTTCCACGACCCCGACCTGCGTTCCTTCCACCGGCGACGCGCCGTTCGCTCCCACAAGGCGTCTGCTGCTCCTGGACCCCAACGTGCGAGGGCGGGCGTCACGCTGCTGCCATCGTGCGACATCACCGCGCTCCGACGTCCGACGCCCGGCAAGGCCCCGCACCCGCACGTCATCCGGCCAGGGTCAACAGCAGACGTGCTCACGGCTGCGCCTCACGCGTGGGCGGGAGCGCGTATCGCACGCCTCTGGCATTGATTTTGCTCACACAAGATGGCTGGATGCCGGTCCAGATCAAACGGTCGCTGTCGGGATCTCGCGTCCAGAGGTCGTTGCCGGTAATCACCGACGTTTCATTGCCGGTGCTCTCCATCCCCGTCACTTCGTGGATGGCGACCACCTTGCGTCGTCCGGTGGCATGCTCAAACCGGACCTGGACTACGATCTCAATGGTGTGCGCGACCATCTTCGTCAAGGCGTGATCGGAGAGCCGTTCCCCCGCCATCATCGCCAGCGTCACGAGGCGGTCGAGGGCATCGCGGGGAGAGGAGCCGTGTATGGTCGTCATGCTCCCGTCGTGCCCGGTATTCATCGCAAGCAGCATGTCCAGTGCCTCTTCTCCCCGTACCTCCCCCACGATGATCCTCGTCGGTCGCATACGGAGGGCATTCCGCACCAGGTCCCGAATACGCAGCTCGCCTGCTCCTTCGACGTTGGGCGCCCGCGCCTGGAGTGCCACGCAGTCAGGCAACTGCCGTCCCAGTTGCAGCTCGGCGACTTCTTCAATCGTGATGACCCGTTCATCAAGCGAGGCGATGCTGGCGCCCAGGGCATTGAGGAATGTGGTTTTGCCGGAGCCGGTCGGCCCGCTGACCAGGATGTTCACGCCGCCCTGTACCGCCGCATCGAGGAACCGCGCCGCTGACTCGTTGAGCATGCCCAGGTCTACGAGTTGTTCCAGCGACGTGGCGCGCAGGATGAATTTGCGCAGCGTCAGGGCGCACCATCGGGTCGTCGCGGGGGGAATCGCCGCGTTGAGGCGGCTGCCGTCCGGAAGACGGGCATCGACCAGGGGCGAGCTTTCATCAAGACGCTTCCCCAGCGGGCCGATCAACCGCTTGATGAGCGCGAGGAGTTCGGCGTCGTCGTCGAAGTAGACGTCGGGCAGCAGATGCTTCTGGCCGCCCCGGACGCAGAAAATTCTACTCGGACCGTTCACGACCAGTTCCTCTACATCCGGCGCATCCATGTACGGTTGGAGGATGCCCATGCGGAGCATGCCGTCAAAGAGTCGCTGTGCGATACCCGCCGCATCGACCAGCACCGGCGCGTTGGTGGTGGCGGCCCGGCGCTGATAGGCGGAGATCCGCTCGTCGATGAGGACACGAATCTGTGCTTCCTCGTCGGGACCGGGTGAGAGCAACTGACGATCATCGAGCAACTGCCCGACCACGGCCCGGAGTTCATCCCGCAACTGACGTTCTGCCGCCCGGTCGGTCGCCGTCGTCCGGATCTGTACGGGAGGGTAGGTCAGTGTCATGTCTCGCTGCTCCTTTCTCGTCGTGAGGCGTCAACGGGGGCGTGTCGCGGACGCAGGGAACCCACCAGCGACGGCACGAGCCGCTGGAGCCACCCGGATTTCCGGGGTGTCGTGACGGGCCGCGGGAGCACGATGGACCCCTGGTGCAGACGTGTGGCGAGGTCCAACAACGCGTGCGCAGCCCGGCTCCTCGGTTGGAGCAGGACCGGTTGTTGGGCCGCGAGCGCACGGTGCACCGCTCGGTGGTCGTGCGGTACCACCACGCAGGAACGCAGACCCAGGCTCCATTCGATCTCGGCGCGTCCGTAGTGGTAGCGTGGGTCGTACCGATTGATCACCAGCGCCATCGTGTCTGACGGCTGGCCATGGCGGTGTTGGAGCGTCCCCAGGGCCGTTCGGGCGGCGTGCAGTCCCAGCAAGTCCGCCGAGACGACCAGCAAGACCCGGCTTGCGTGGTCACGGACACAGCGATGGATCGCGCCATCGGCCCCCGGCTCTTCCACACCGATGTCCACGACGACGTACCGGTACCGTTGCCGTAGTTCGTCGAGGAGACGCGTGAGGAAGCGACTGGAGATCGCGGCGCGCATCTCGGGTTTCGCGACGCCGCACAGCACCACGCTCCACGGACTGGCGGCCGAGAGGAGCTGTGTCTCCTGCTCAAGCGCACGTTCCCACTCGCGATCCGTTGCCGGTGCTCCGTGCGCCAGCACCGAGAGATTGCGCGTCACGTCGGCGTCCAGGCAGACCGCGATACTGGGATGGGCGAGATCGGCGTCGACGAGGATCGTGGGTGCCACGGCACCGAGCGCGACCGTGAGATTGATCGCCACCGTCGTCCGCCCCGGACTGCCCGGTCCACCACTGACGGCGATGATGCTACCGCCTTCGCTGCCGCTATCCGGAGCTACCAATGGCGCGGCCAGCTCCGTGTCGGCCTGCTGTCCGTTCGCTGCTGGAACGGGATGCGCAGGCGATAGCTCGTCGGCACGGTGTGCTCCCGGCCGGGTCTCGGTGACCATAGCCATGAGCGTCTGGTGAACGACGCCGACGGGAGCGTCGAGGGGCAGGACCCGGCCCGGGATGGATACCCACGGCTCCGCGTCGGGTTGGGGCGCCAGCACCAGCAACGGGACACCGGTGCGTCCCAACTCCGTCAGCATTGCTCCGTTCAAGCGGTGCAGGTCAAACGCGGCCAGGATGGCGTCGACCTGGCCGCTCCGCGCCGCTTCAACCAGCGACTCGGCTGCCAGGCAGCGTGCCGCGACGACCACATCACCGGTGTCGATCAGCGCCGAGAGGAGCGCCTGTTCACGTTCAACGGTGGCGAGACCGATGGCGACCCGCACGGCGCGTCCTGCTGAGGTGAAGCGTGCCATCGCACCATCCTTTACGGCTGTGGGCTGGCGGGCGCCAGCAGTGAGACGTCCAGGTCGCCGTTCCACCGGGCCGCCGCGAGGTCCTCGGCCTGGCGTGGCGTCAGGCTCACCGTGAGTGATCGCAGGGTGCCGGACGCTCCTGATCGGATCGATCCATCGGCCGGCCCGGAACTGCTGGCAATCGTCGTGCGCTGGTCGAACCCGACGTCCAGGACGGTGGTCTGCTCCACAAGGACCACGGTCTTTGAGGTGGCCGTCCCCTTGGCGGTCGTCGCATAGACGCGGATACGATCGCCCGGGTTGAGGCGTCCGCCCACCGCGCTTTCGGCGGTCACGGGGAAGCTCATGGCGACCTGACCGGGCGCCAGGGGAGGGCGTGGAGACAGCTGGACGCGGAGCAGCACTTGATGGGCATGCACCGGCTCTGCTATCGCCTTGCCAATGAGTTGATCTTCATCGGTGGCGGGGAACATATCGGCAGAGACCGAAGCGTCGGCCCGCAGGTGGACGATGCCGAGGTCGGAGGCGGACAACGTCGTGCCCGGCGGGAGGTCGTGGGTGACTACCAGGACTGCACGGCTGTCCGAACCGCCGCTCCAGGCGACGATGGCGCCCACCGTGGCAAGCAGCAGGATGAAGATACCCAGGACCGCGCGGAGATCGATATGCCGTGGTGGGCGCAGGGCGCGGGTCGGCGTGAAGGTCGTCGTAGCCATGGGCGGGCCTCCCCGGGGAGTACCAGGCGACGGGAGAAGGATGCATACCGCATTATGCAAACCTCGTGCCAGGAGCACTCAGACTACCGTGTCTTGCGTTACTTATGCGCTACATGTGCGTTACTTGAGGCGGCCACGGCCATGCAACGCGGGATGTAACGCTGGCACCGGGCACGACATGGTAGACACGGTAGGTACAACGGCATCATCGAACGCGAGCAGACACGCGAGAATCGTTGTTCCTCTCGCCGCAGTCTGCAGCGCCGTACTGAGCACCCTTGCGCTTAGGCGCGGTTTACAGGAAGCAGTGGACATGTATGGTAGGTGGACGCCGGGTGTGTGCACCGTGCCACGGCACGGATGCAGGTGGATGTGGTGTGCTCGCGTTCTTTTCCTCATGCGCGGAGAGGTGATGGGTACCTTGCATCGGCTCGTGGTCGCACGTCTCGTCCGTGCCGACCCGCCGGGTTGTTGCTCCCGCTCTCTCACTGTAACCTCGGTCATGCCTGCATACCGTATGGCGCGCAACCGAGCGCTTGTGGGAGCCCGACGTAGAGACTGTTCGCCTCGCCAGCCGTCGTATATCACTCCATAGCCAGCGTTACGCGCTCCCACTGCACGGAAGCACCTGACCTTGCCACACCGTGTCAACCGCTGTATTGACTGGACCGCCGCGCTACCCGTCATCACCTGCAGTGCCTAACCGAGCGCATATCGTCCTCGAACCATGTCACCGCGTCACCGGTGTCCTGGACTTGCCAGCGTTACATGGAGAATCTGTGCGGCGAACAGTCGTGAAGTAACGCTCATGTAGCGCACGGTCCAGTACAGTCAACGTGTCTTTATGGTTTTCAGCTTCCCCTCTGAAGCTGACAGGAGACGGTCACCGTCCTGGGAGTTTCTCCGCAACGTGACCAACGGTACGGCTTGGCCGCGCGGACAGATGGATATCAAACGAGCGTGCTCTCCATCTCAAGCGATCACAGCCACAGGAACCTCGCGCAGTTCAGATAGTTGACGAAAGGAGTAATCACCGGGCAGGAACATAGAGTTGTTGGGTATACAAGGAAAGTTTGCCGTTTCACGCGTCGAGGTATCTGTGCTCCGCTGCAGAGCGTGCTGATACCACTGGTGCGTGCCATGCATGGCATGCCGCTGCTATCTGGAAGAGTTCCGTAGGCAGAGCCGAGTTTGCGCATGACTGCTCCTGGGCACCGTACGGGACGACGTTCGTTCCAGATCGTGTGATCGTTGGCCCCAGACGACTCAAGGGACGCTGGTGCACGTCCATCTCCGGTGACGTGCTGTCCGCATGACCATCCACGACCCATGTCCAGGCAGATACGACACCCGGGTGCTTTCCCCCCACCGTTCATCTGATTCCCATATTCGTAGGCGTGCGAGGCTGCAGCCAGCCTACCGGTTTGACACCGGCACGTCCGCGTCGTCGCGGCCGTGGGCGTACACGAGAAAGGAGATCCCGCGAGTCCACATCCCATTCCATGCTGGGTAACGCGTCGAACCTGACCATCAGCCTGCATGCCGTGTGCGTCCGCACGCGGCATTCCTCATTTAAAAGGATGGTGACGCTGTATGTCCTTTTCAACCGACGACACGTCGAAGCAACGGGCGAACGTGCTCCTGGCGTGCTGGTGCCGGGTGGTATCACTCACCTGCATCCGTCACGGCACGTCCGTGCCGCTGGTGTCTATTAGCGTGATGCTATCGGATCGCTGGCACCGGCGACGTCTGGAACGCTGTCTCCATGTTGGCGTGAGACAGATCCAGCGGACATTCGGAGCAGAGCCCCTTGCCATCATCGTCCAGGAACGATTGGACGGAGGACGACCGACCCGTCGCCGCTCGTGTCACCGGGGATCCGGCGACACCGTGCACACCATTCAGTTGGCACTCGTCCACGATCAGCATCGCGTGACCGTGGACGAACTACTCGCGGCCCTCGTGGACGAGGTTGTCGCTCTGCACACGGTCGCTCCCACCGTGGCGGAACTGGACGCCCTGCTGACCAACGTCGGTACCACGCCACGCGGTACCGCTCGCTAGCGACCTTGTGGTCGCTTCGCCACCTTGAATCCAGGTCCACACAGAAAGGCCATGTAGCAATGACACGATCAACCGTTGTCCTGACAAACCTTGCCGACCTTGCCCAGTTCCTCGACGCCCTTCCCCAACCGGACCAACCAACCGACACGGATGATCCACAGAGCAAGGACATCACCGCTGACTCCCGGTTGTCCGACGCCGTTCCGGAGACGCCAGAGCAGGCGGTGGATCTTCCCACACTCCTGGCGGACCTCGACACCGCCAGCAGCCGTTTACAGCGTGTCATGCAGCGCGACGGGGACGCCCGAACCATGGCACTGCAGCAGCTCGACGCCTACGATGCCCTGCTTCAGGAGCGACGGAACGTCGAGGAAGCCCTCGAGCGGGCGCGACGGATACGGCAGGACGCCGAACTCCTGACGACAACCGGGTTCACCGAGGAGGCGCGCGCGTCCGCTAGCGCCGTGGCGATGACCGCCGCCCAGGCCGAGCACGACGCGACGCAGCTCCTTGCAGAACGGGAAAACGACGTCCAGTCCATAGCGAACCAGCCTGCTCTCCAGCGGCTGCTCGAAGAACGTCGCCGCCAGCAGGAACAACAGGAAGCGGCTGCCGCCGAGGCAGCACGCACTCGCCAGCTCCACGACCGCGTTGACGCTGCCCATGCCGCACTCTCGGCCGGCCGCGTGTGGGAAGCCGATGGGTTGATCGCTGCGCTCGCCCACGACGACCCCACGTCGAGCGAGGTGGTGGCGTTGCAAGAGAGCCGCGACGACCAGATGCGTGCGGCGCGGATCGCGCACGCTGAAGAGACGATGCGGGCAGCGCGGAGCGCATACCGAGACGCTCCCGCGGAGGCGGTGTCGCTCCTGGAAGGACTGGACCTGCGGGACCTGCCTCACAGCCTGGCGCGACAGGTGAAGGGCATCTGGGCAGCGGCCTGCGCCCGTCTCTGTCGGGAGCGCGGCGCCACGACGCCACTCCTGCGCTACCTCCCCGCACCCGCTCACGGCGTGGTGGTAGCGCGTGAAGAAGCGGGAGGGTACTGCGTCGTCAGCGCACTGGGCGCACGCGACTGGTCTGCCGGAACGCCCGTCCCCGAGACGTTCCTCCGTCACGCGCGTCCACTCCGCGCGTCAGGGCAGTGACGTGGCGCTCGTGCGGGAGTCTGGGAGGCCATGTCCCCACGCGTGCTCCCGGTCGTGGCGGGACAGCGTACACAGGAAACGTCGATGGCTGGTGCATCCGCGAAGGGTGACATTCCAGGGACGTGGCGATGGGACGGGCATCGGGGTGGCACTCGTCCGCCTGTTCCGCCCACTCCGTACGGACGGGCGTACCCAGCGGGACTGGGCGTGCGCTTGGCGGCTGACGCGGATGCGGTTGCCGTATCCGACAGGGGTGCGTGTGCCAACGTTCCCCGCGCTCACTGACGAGCAAGAGGCGGCCGTCTCCGCACCGGCCGGTCCCATGCTCATCGTTGCGGGACCGGGGAGCGGGAAGACGATGGTCCTTGCCGCCCGCATAGCCCGACTGATCGACCGGCAGACCGTCCCACCTGATCGGGTGCTGGCACTGACGTTCGCGGCGAAAGCGGCACAGGAGCTCCGGTCGCGGCTGGTGCGTATGGTGGGCACGCGGGGCCAGGAGGTAGACGTCGCAACATTCCATTCGCTCGGGCTCCGTCTCATCCGTCGCTGGCCCGCTCCGTTGGGTCTACCGTCGGGCGAGGTGACCGTACTACATGGAAACCAGGCGGAGCGCACGCTCTTGACGGCGGCCGCTGCCATGGGGACGGGCATCGATCATCTGTCACCCACGGAACTGGCCCTGGGTCTCGCCCAGGTGCGACGTGTCGAGGAGCGCGTGCCGGTGGACGCGCAATGGTCGCTGCTCGCGGCCGTCTACGAACGGCTGCTCCAACGCCAGGGGGCCGTCGATTTCCCCGCGATGCTGGCGTGGCCACTCCGCCTCTTTCGAGAGCATCCCGAGGCGCTGCGTCTCACGCGAGAGCGCTACGATGCCGTCCTCTGCGATGAGGCCCAGGATTGCGCGCTCGGCGAGTTTCACCTGGTCGCGCAACTGGCCGAACTGCACCGTCACCTGGTACTCGTTGGCGATGCAAGGCAGTCAATTTATGGTTGGCGAGGCGCCGATGGCCACGTGCTCCAACGCTTCGAGCAGGCGTTTCCCGACCGTGAGATCGTGTCCCTCAATCGCAACTTCCGATCGAATGGACAGATCGTTGCGCTCGCGAACGCCCTCGGTCGCTCGCTTGGCGGTGACCCGCTCTGGACCACCAATCCTCTAGGGGAGCCGGTGCGACTGTACGTCGCCGCCGACGAATGGGCAGAGGCCGTGTTCGTCGCGACCGAGATCACACGGCTCCTTCACTCCGAGGTGGTGGGTCCCGATGATATCGCCGTGCTCTACCGCACCCACCAGCAGGAGCCGACGCTCGCTCGCGCACTGCTTGCAAGCAACGTCCCACTGCACGGTGAAGGAGGCAGGAGCGCCGTCCGCCTCTCCACGATCCACCAGGCAAAAGGAGCGGAGTGGGACGTGGTCTTCCTGGTGGGATGTGAAGAAGGGCTGTTGCCCCACGAGCATGCCGTCAGCAGCGACACACATGACGATCTGCTTGCGGAGTTGCGGCTCGCCTACGTCGCGGTCACGCGTCCCCGGCAGCGTCTCTACCTGACGGTGTGTCGCCATCGCCAGCGCGGCGGCACACATGTGGTGTGTCGTCCGTCCCGTTTCCTCACCGCACTGCCGCCAGGCCTGCTAACGCCCGTCGCGTGAGCACCTGATGCGGCAACGGGAACGCGTCGATCTGTCCCTCCTCAAGCGGGCACACCCCCTTCCCCCGGTCGTCGTCTCGTACGGCATCGACCTCCACGGCACCGGCTCGGTGCTGATGGGCCGCTGTCCCTTCCACGACGACCGCCGTCCCAGCTTGCTCGTCGATCCACGCGACGACCACTTCTTCTGCTTCGGCTGCCATGCTCACGGAGATGTCCTCGACTTCGTCCAGCGGATGGAACAGACCACCTTCCGGCAGGCTATCGAGCGTCTCGACATAACGCGCCCGGTGGCGGACCCTGGCGTGCTGCACGAGGCACGGAGGCAGGCACCACCTCGTCGCTCCACGGTCGCCTCCTGGGGACAGCCGGAGCGAGCATGCCTGACCGTGGCCGCGACGCTGTATCATCAGCAGTTCCTCCACGAGCCGCATGCCCAGGCGTACACCGTATCGCGGGGCGTCACACCCCACACCGCACGGCGGCATCGCCTTGGCTACGCGACGGGAGGAACGCTCCTCCCGGAACTGGCACGACACGGTGTCTCGCCCCATCTGGCCAGACGTGTGGGGTTGGTACACCGAGATGGCCAGGAGCATCTGGCTGGTCGACTGGTGGTGCCGGACCTGCACGACCAGCAGCCCATCTGGCTCATTGGTCGTGCCCTCGCTGGCGACGCCGACCGGAAGTATCTCGGGCTGCCCGGCCCCAAGCCCTTGATGGGGTGGGAGACGCCGCCGCGTGGCGCCACGGTCTTCGTCACCGAAGGGCCGTTCGATTGGCTCGCGCTCCGTCAATGGGGGTTCCCCGCCGTGGCGCTCGTCGGGACCCACGCACGGTCGGACCTCGTGGGGCAGCTGCTCACATGTCCACGGGTCGCACTCGTCCTCGACAGCGATGAGGCCGGTCAGCGGGCGTCCGACGCGTTGGAGCAGCGGCTGGCGCCACGTGCCATCCACGTCCTCCTCCCCCAGGGCGTCAAAGATGTCGCCGAACTGGCGACCCGGCCAGATGGACGGGCGCTGTTTGTCAGCGCGGTGCGACGCGCGCTCGCTCCTTCGGCGGCGTAGCCCGTCGACCAGCCGACACGGGAACCAGCGTGCTGGCTCCTGTCCCTCTCGCTTCGTGTCGTGGGAACGGTCTCCGATACACGCCGCTTCACCGGAAAGATTTCATCAGCCCATCGTGATCAGAAGTTAAGGAGTAGGTCATGTCTCAAACAGTCAACGTCGTACAGCTCATCGGCCGCGCCGGACGCGATCCAGAGATGCGGTATACCGCCGAAGGACAGGCGGTCGCCCAGTTCAGCCTTGCCACCGATCGCCGAGCAGCCAAACACGGTACGGAGACCGAGACCGACTGGCATCGGATCGTCTGCTGGGGCAAACTCGCCGAGTTTGCCCACGAGTATCTACGCAAGGGACGGCTGGTCTACGTCTCCGGGCGTCTGGTCTACCGGACGTGGACGGGCAAGGACGGCCAGCAGCGGAACGGCACCGAGATCGTCGCGAACGATCTGGTGCTCCTGAACCGGAAGCCGACAGGTGACTCTGCGCCCGCAACCGAGGAAGCAGGTCCTGATGATTTCCCGTTCTAACGCACCGCGCATCCTCCATCTCTCGCACACCGCCTGGGTGACGGCAGTCCTGGTGAGCAGGTCTCCACTGCTGTGTCCGTCGTCCTCTCTCTTTCGATGGCCGCGCCGGATGCGCAGCCATCCCGCCCTGCCTCTTGCTGGCAGCCAGACGGTCTGATCGAGCGTCGAGCCATGCCGATCATCCTCGATCTGCTCCCCCGGGAGCAACAGTTGCGGCTGGCGGTCGTCAGCAAACCTCCCACGCGGCTGGCGGAAACGTTCGCCGCGTATGCCGGCCAGTTCTGCAATCGCGCCGACTTCGATGCTCTGGCGCGAGAGGTCGACGCCCTCTACGGCGTCACGAGCCACGCCAGCGCCGTACGGTTCCGAGAGCGACTGGACGCGCGGCTCGATCAGCATTGCCGGGCCCCCGTCCTCTGGGATGTCGGTGGCAATGGCGGTAAGGATGGTCGGTGACGACGGGACGGACCCCACGGCAACGCTCGCTCTTGCCCCCGGACCCCGCCGATCTGCTCCGTCTGGCGCGTGAGAACCTGGCACTGCTGACAGAACTGGCAATGCACTACGAGGTGGCCCGCATCGGGCCGCCTCCCGGTCCACGCACCGTCTGCCGACCCGACGATGTCGCCAGCTATCTCGGACCAGAACTGGTCGATCTCGCACAGGAGCAGCTCCGGGTGCTGCTCCTGGACGTGAAAAACCAGCTGCTGGGCGCGGCGCTGGTCTACCAGGGCAGCGTGAGCGAAATCAACGTCCGCCTTGGAGAATGCTTCCGTGAAGCGGTCCGGGCCGGAGCCGTCTCGGTCATCTTTTGTCATAACCATCCGAGCGGCGATCCGAACCCTTCACCCGAGGACGTCGCGATCACGGGCCTTGCCAAGCGTGCGGGAGATCTGCTCGGCATCGCCGTGCTCGACCACATCATCGTGGCGAAACGCGGTCACGTGAGCTTGCGCGAACGCGGCCTCTTCTCGCCCACGTCCAGTGCGACCGACGCGAGCACGCAGGAGGGCGCGGGTTCGCGTCCCCCTGTCCCGGCGTGACCGTGCTGGCGTCGTCCTGTCCCCGTGACGTGGATGTGGTCGATCACCACACGCGCATCCACGCGCCTCCTATCCACCCCTTGGATCATCGCCGCATGCATGCGTGTGCGCGGCGATGACTGCGATGAAACGAACGGAAAGGAAACCATTCCATGACAACCTACGTGATTCCGGTGGAACGTGGCTGTGGCGTCAGACAACAGGGTGCCATTTACGGCGAGTGTGGACTGAGCCCGTGGGGGCGACCACTCGAAGAGTTCTTGATGGACCCGCCAGTACCGGTCGATGTTGACGCCCTCGGCCTGTCGCCGGTCGGCGTCACGTTGATCGATGACGCGGTAACCGGCGCAACCCACGTCCTCGATTGGGTAGGGGAGTCGTCGTACCAGAACATCGCCGACTTCCTCGAAGAGGTGCGACGCTTCGGTTTGTCGCGCCGTCTGCCCCGCACGATCGACTTCTCCCGTCTGGATAGCCGGAGCCGCATCATGCTGGTCCATCGGAAGGCGATCATCGCCGACGTCACCCCGTACACCGCCGACTGGGGCGACAGCTGTCCCCGGTCATTACCAGAGCACGCGCACCTCGACAGGACATCGACGCTCTGCGCGGGAATCTGGTGGGAAGACGTCACCGGTGGCGTCCCCTATCCTGAGGGTGACGCACGCCACCTCCTTGACCCGCGCGGGGTCACGCGCACACTGCCGTCGTTTCAGTACAGTGGTCGGCAGGCGCCGCGCGGTGGCGTCCCGACCTACGCTCCCGGGATCTTCGCCAGTTTCCCCCTGTCCCGCCTGGTCGTCATCGCTGATCCAGAAGGAGGAACCCACGAGGAGGCGCTCGAGCACGCCACCCTCGCGGGTCTCCCCGTGGATCTTGAGGACGCGTAGCGATGCGTGCCGAACGAGCAGACGACGCCCAGCCGGTGACACTGCTTCCCGACGTGCCTCCCACGTTCACCCCGGAATTTGTCGCGCTCGATGACCTCCCGATGGATGAGGAGATCGTTGGACCCGCTCCCGACCCGGCGCTGGTCGCCAGCGTTCGGCGGCACGGCGTCTTCCAACCCATCTTGCTCGTCCAGGATGGCAACGGGAGGCTCTCGGTCGCGGAGGGGCGACGGCGGATCAAAGCCGCGCGGCAGGCGGGATTGACCGCGATCCCCGCGCTCATCACGGATGGAGAGGCGATGCTCGCCGCGGCCGTGGGCCTCGTGACCCACGGTACCCGCCGTGACAACCCGGCGGCCGACCTGGAGGCCATTGAACGTCTGCTGGCCCACGGAGCGACCGAGCAGATGATCGCCAGAGAGACGGGTTTGCGCCTCCAGACGGTGCGGCAACGAATGCGTCTGCAGCGGCTGGATGGCAGCCTGCGAGCCGCGCTCCGTGCCGGACACCTGGCCGTGGGCACGGCCGAACGGGCAGCGCGGCTCCCCGTTCCCGCGCAGCGACGCCTGGCGGCACGTCTCAGCGACGACGGCAAACTGACCGGCGCCGATGTCCACGCGGAGCGGCAGGCACGCGCTGACACCTCGGTGGCAACCCTTCCGTTCTCACGGCTCACCGCGACGCCCGATGTGCACGACGAACGAGACGCGGAACGGTCACCGAGCAGTCCGGTAGAACAGGTGATCGTGCTCCTTGAAGCCACGCTCCAGCGGCTTGGTGGCCCCGTGATCCACGAGGTCATTCGTGTCGGTGACGCGACGTTGCTCGTCCACTTCGCCGACGCGGCCGCATGCACGATCCAGGTGAGCGCGGGTGTCCCCAGCTTCGGGGACGCATCCTGACGATTGGGTCCCGTGACCCGTGATGCGCGCGTACCGGAGGGAAGCTGGCGACACCGCCGCTTCCCTTCCCTTCCCATCCCCACCTCTCCTCAGTGGCGAGTGCCCGAGGAGGGGTGGGGAGTGCGAGACGCGGCACTAGCACCCAACCAGACAACGACCAGCCCGTGGCCCGGCGGCCACCAGGGAAGACATCGGTGATGAGCACACAAGGAGCACGCACATGGCACAACGTCACAGCAGCACCTGGACCCACGGCAGGCACGCCGACGCGACCGATGATCCTCACGACCGTGGTATGGACGAGGCCCCACGGCTGTCCATGCTGGAAGCAGGAGGCTTCCGTGCGAGCATCGATGCGTTTGCACTCGAACAACCGCCCGACGCGACGACCTATCACCAGTGGCTCTGGTGCGTCTCCATGCTGGGAAACCAGCAGTCTGTCAAAGCGCTCTGGGCACGCCTCCTCAAGGGCGAGGTGGTGAATCTCAGCATCGGCGCGACGCTGTCGTTCCGGTTCTGTCGGCTCGCGCCGGGTGGGGCGACGTCGTGGCGTTTCTTCACGATGAGTCTGCCCAGTGCCGCTGGCTACCATGGTGTCCTGCTTCCCGAAGCGGCGCGGTATGCCAGTGATCGTCCGGAGTTCGTGCTCTTCCCTCGGCGGGAAGACGAGGCGCCCACGTTATACGAGCGCTTCTTGAACCGACGGGTCGATGTGCCGCTTCACGCGTCCTGGGCCGAATGGCTCTGGTCGCGGGCCGTGCGAACCGGGGAGGCGGTGCGGCTGGAGTCACAGGGCATCGAAGCGTACCGCTGTGCTCCTGACCCGGGCGCCCTTGCCGCCGACGTGAGTGCAGCGGTACGCGGCGGAGCGCTTGTCGTGCCCGATCCGAGCGCGGCCACGCCGCTTCGGTCGCGGTAGCGTCGATCGTAGGAGGAATACGTATGCCTCGACTCGAATCCACCGCCGTCGCCGGATACTTTCCAACGCCACCTCGCGTGACCTTGAGCATCACGCGCCACCTCGCGCCCACGACTCCTTCCGGAAAGCAGGTCGTGCGTATCCTCGACCCGTGCGCGGGTCGAGGCGAAGCCGTCGCCACCGTGGGCCACGCGCTGAACGGCGTCACCTACGGCATCGAACTGAACGAAGAGCGTGCGGCCGTCGCACGGAATCGCCTGGACCACGTCGTCACGGGCAGCGCGTTTGCCGTGCGGCTTGCCAACGGCGCCTTCTCCTGTCTCTGGCTCAACCCGCCCTATTCCGACGACGCCCAACACGGGCGCCTCGAGCACGGATTTCTCACCACGCTCACCCGAGCACTCTGTCCGGGCGGACTGCTGATCTTTCTCATCCCACGACGGCGTCTGGCGGTATCCGCCCGGTACCTCTCCAGCCACTACACGGGTTTTTCGGCGTACCGCTTCCCCGATCCGGAGGTGGAGGCATTCGGGCAGATGGTGCTGTTTGCCACCAGAAAACGGGTACCGGTGCTCGACCAGGATGCACAGCGTAACCTGGAAGCCTGGGGCAGCGGCGAACTGCCTCCGCTCCCGGACCTACCGGAGGGGGCACCGTTCCGTGTGCCCCCGCTCCCGACTGGGGACATTCTCTTCGAGTCGCTCTTCTTCGATCCCGAGCAGGCGGCGGAGGAAGCTCGGCGCCGAGGTGCCTGGACGCAGCCGCAGCTGGCCGAGCAGCTGTGGCCACCTGACGAACGTCCTGTGCGGCCACTGATGCCCCTCCGGAGCGGTCATCTCGCGCTGCTCATCGCGGCGGGGATGCTCAATAACGTGGTCCTGCATGAAGGCGACCAACGGGTCCTGGTGAAAGGGCGGACTCGGAAGGAGTTCGTCGTGATGGACAGCGCCGCAGAGGATACGGTGGTCGAGCGGGAGGTCATCCATACCAGCGTGATGGCACTGGACCTGACCACCGGCGCGATGGAGGTGATCGAGCAGGGTGCGCGACCGGCCGGGGAGGAGTCGGCGGCATGATGCTCGGAGAGTTCCTCGACCGTTTCAAGGGAGCGCTCGCGTCGGCGGTCATCGCCACCTACCCGCCGCTCTACACGCCTCGTGACGCGGCGACTTTCGACCTGACCCGGCTGTTGCGACGACCGCTTGGCGGACAGGCCGACGCCATCCGGGCCGCCGCACTGTCCCTGCGCTGCCAGCCATCGACCACCATCGTCGGGGAGATGGGAAGCGGCAAGTCGTACATCGCCGCTGCCGCTGCGTTCCTTGCCGGTCATCGTCGCGTGCTCCTCATCTGTCCCCCGCACCTCGTGCGCAAGTGGCAGCGGGAGATCGTACAAACCGTACCTGGTGCCCAGGTCGCGCTCGTCCGCAGTATCGGCGACCTCGAGCGGGCACGCGGAATGGACGGCGCCTTCACCTGTGTCGTGATGTCACGTGAACAGGCGAAGCTGGGCGGTCGCTGGCTGCCAGCCGTTGTTTCGCGAGCAGCGCGCGATGGGCGTGGTGACCTGGTGCGCGACGACGCGGGGGACCTTGTGCGGCTGTGCTGTTGTCCGTCGTGCTTCGCGACGGTCGCCGATGAGCAGGGGATCCCCCTCGGTCCACGCGAACTCCGCGCGCGGAAGTGCCGCTGCCAGGCGTGTGGGGAGTCGCTGTGGCAGATGGATAGCGCGGGGCCGCGACGCGTGCCGCTGTCGGACTACGTGCGCAGGCGGATGCGCCACCACTTCGATCTCTGCATCATCGACGAGGTGCACGAGTATAAGGCGCGGGGATCGGCGCAGGGCATTGCCGCCGCCGCGCTCTCCGCATCGTGTACCAAAACACTGACGCTTACCGGGACAATTTTTGGGGGGTATGCGTCAACGTTGTTTTTCTTGCTCCATCGCTTTTCACCCGCGATCCACGCGGAGTTCGGCTATCGCGATGAGGGCAAGTTCGTTGGGCGCTACGGCATCGTCGAGCGGGTGAGCAAGAAAGACCCCGACGCGTACGCCGAAGACGGGCGCCAGTCCCGACGTCGCCGCTACCTCGTCCGAACGGTGGAGAAGCCAGGCATCGCGCCCGCGGTCCTCACCCACCTGCTCGGCAACACGGTCTTTCTGCGCTTGAGCGACGTCTCCACGTCCTTGCCACCGTTCAACGAGCGCGTCCTCTCCATTCCTCTCGATGGAGATGCGCGCGACGAACAGTCCCAGGCCGCGTGCTACCGCCATCTCGCCGACGAGCTCCGGCAGGCGGTGCTGAGCGCGCTGCACGAGGGGTCAAAGCGGCTCCTGGCGACGTATATGCAGGCGTTGCTTACGTACCCCGATGCCTGCACGCGCGGGGAGGTGGTGCTCGATCCCCTCTCGGGCACCGTCATCGCCGCCGCCCCGGCGCTGCCCGAGGACCACCTCTATCCCAAGGAACGGGCCCTGGTGGATCTGGTACGGCGGGAGCGGTTCCGGGGGCGCCGGGTGCTCGCTTACGTCACTCATACGGAGAAACGGGATCTGACACCACGCCTGAGCGCGATCCTCCATCGCGCCGGATTTCGTGTGGCGGTGCTCAAGGCAAACACGGTATCACCCGACCGCCGCGAGGAGTGGGTGGCGGCGCGCGTCCAGGAAGGTGCCGACGTCTTGCTGACGCAGCCGCGTCTGGTCCAGACCGGACTGGATCTGGTGCAGTTTCCATCCATCGTCTGGCTCGAGCCCGATTACAGTGTGTATGTCCTGCGGCAGGCGAGTCGGCGGAGCTGGCGCCTGGGGCAACGGGAGCCCGTCGAGGTCAGCTACTTCGTCTACGAGCAGACGCTGCAGGCCGAGGCACTCGCGCTCGTCGCGGCCAAGCTGCGTTCATCATTAATGATCGAAGGCGAGCTTCCGGAGGATGGCCTGGCTTCGTTGGAAGACGGGCAGGATCTCTTCCTCGCGCTGGCCCGTCAACTGACCGAGCCAGGAGCGGGCCACCAGCACTCGTTGGAAGCGCTGTTCGCCCGTGCACGCGCGGAGGAAACGGAAGCCGATGGCGTGCTCGTGGCGGCGGAACCCGAGTCGCTCCCATCACCCGCCGTGGTGGTCGCGCCACCGCCCACCTGCTCGGCGCCCGAGGCTGTGCCTGTGGAGCCATCTGATGAGGAGCCACGAGGGATCAGTTTTCTAGAACTCGCACGTTTAGCTCGCCGACAGCCCGCGTCCCGCCGTATCGCTGCGGAACAGCTGTCGTTGTTTGACGGCTAGGACGCACGTCTACCCCCGCTATGGAGGACGGGACCAGCCCACATCCGAGCGTCAACGTCTTTCACGAGAGCACGGCACGACCGGTGTCCACGACCCAGGTGCTTCGGATAGAAGAGTAGGGGGGCTTGCTGGCGCGTCTCCCGAACCACCCGCAGGATCACCGCATCCACGCTTGCGCGTGTACCGGTCACGGATGACGCCCGGGACTGCGAACTGCAACCACGTGCGTGATGCATCCCCTGTGCACGGGTACCACATGCACAACCTGGACTCTACGGGTACAGCAGCCGTCAACCATCCGCGGTCCATGTCGCGGGTCGGAACTGCCGCATTGAATCTCGGAATACGTCACGTTGGCGCGTTACATGGCCGCACGTTTCGCCGCGTGTGCGCATGTCACGCGGAAGTAGCTGACAAGTAACGCACGGTGTCCGACGATGAGCAGGAGTTGGGGAGCCAACGTCGAGTGAAAGTGCCCACGTAGGTTCGCCACGTGCCAGATTGGTCTCATTGCCGCTGGCCGCGTGACGACGAAGTGAGAGCGTGGTGCCACGACATGGTGGAGGACCAGTACAGGAGAGGAAGAACATGAAAACCACATCAGATGCAGCAGATCGTCCCTTACTCTCGGTGACTCAGGCAGCGAAACTCGCGGGCCTCAGTACCACCGTCGCGTATCGGCTTGCCGCCGGCGGGGCATTGCCGGGCCTCGTCCGGCTGCCCGGCGCCCGTCTCCTGGTGCGACGACGCGTCCTTGAGGCATGGCTCTCGGGTGAAGACGAGGGAGTGCGTGTGTCAAACGGAGAAACAGCGCCCGACCACGGCACGCGGTAAGCGCCGTGAGCATTCCCACACCTACTCCCTGAAGCGAGGTGGACACCCTCGCTCCCAACAGGCGCCGCATTCAGCATGGTGCTTGTCGGCACGTCTCCAAGGTCGGGGACACGGAACCCTGAACCGGCCGCCAGTCAGATTCGTCCGTGTGGTGACGCCGCTGGTCAGGTGACCAATGCCTGTCATCTCATCACCTCCCGTATGCAGACCGCCGCGGAACGGCACGTCTTGCATACGGGAGGGGTAGGTCGTCAAAGGGACCCCTCTGGTAGGAGATCACTGCGATTGTCCCTGTGGCTATCCACGATGCGCATCACATCCGCAAACCGCTCGGAGAAGGGTCTTCGACCGGATGAGCAGCTTTTTTTGACATCGTCGCCGCCGCCGTAGCGGACACACCCGCTATGGCGGCGATATGTGTACAACGACAAAGGAGCGACATCATGGCAGACAAGCCATTGGACGATAAATCTCGACGATCACACCGCAAGCGCGGGGATGGGGAAGGAAGTATTACTCGACGGGAAGACGGGATATGGCGTGGACGACTCATGGTCGGATATCGACCCGATGGCCGTCCTGACGTTCGCGACGTGTATGCCAAAACGCGTGCGGCTGTCCAGAAGAAGCTCGCCGAGTTGCGCCAGCGACATGAAGGAGGCATGCTGCCAGATGCCGACACCGAGAGAGATACGCTCGAGGCATTCCTGACCCGCTGGCTGGACGCAACCAAAGCCAACGTGCGATCCAATACCTGGATCCGGTATGGAGAGTATGTACGACTCCATCTGGTTCCTACCCTTGGGAAGACGAAGCTGAGCGGACTTCGGCCGGAGATGCTCCATCGTTTGTACGCGGCCAAGCTCAAAGAAGGGCTGTCGCCCCGCACGGTCCATCACTTACACACCGTCCTGCATACCGCGCTCACGCAGGCCGTACGCTGGGGCAACGTCTCGCGCAATGTGGCCGACGCCGTTGATCCCCCCGCAGTGCCGCGCCATGAGCTGGTCCCGCCGACGCCGGCAGAGGTGGCGCGTCTCCTCGACTCCGCGAACGCCAGTGACGACCGCTTCGCCCCGATGTGGACCGTCGCCGTGTATTCAGGCTGTCGTGAAGGCGAACTGCTGGCACTCCAGTGGCACGACGTCAACCTGGAGCATGGCAGCATTGCCGTCCGGCGCACACTGATCAGCGCGAAGGGCGGGGTTCCACAGTTCGGGGATCCAAAGACATCCCGGAGCCGTCGCACCGTGATGCTCCCATCCGAGGCGATCGCGGCGCTCCGATTGCAGCAAGCACGGCAGAACGAGGATCGGCACATCCTCGGGGTGGATTATGCATCCTATGATCTGGTGTTTGCCTCCCGTACCGGCACGCCGCTGATGTCGCGCAACGTCATTCGAGCGTTCAAAGCCACCCTTGCACGGGCTGGCCTCTCATCGGATACCCGCATTCACGACCTTCGTCACGCCGCGGCCACATTGATGCTCAGCGCCGGGGTGCATCCAAAAGTCGTGTCCGAACGCCTGGGACACAGCACCATCGGGATTACCATGGACCTCTATACGCACAGCGTGGAAGGGCTCGACGTGGACGCGGCGGCTCGTATGCAAAGAGCAGTCCGTGGCGATGTGTCGACCACCGAGAGCGAGCACTCGCCTAACTGACATACGAAGCGTATCATACGCATAACGCCTCCTTCGCTATCGGCAAAATGTGCCTCACCTCACCGAGCCGGAAGGCACGTTCACGCGAATGCTAACGAAGG
>JAABUZ0100002129.1_pt1 | contig 34122 bp, 32 predicted proteins | sample 5562091 | NCBI WGS metagenome assembly JAABUZ01 (sample SAMN12813069, study PRJNA571459) | rock metagenome | isolation source: Antarctica rocks | place: Antarctica: Victoria Land, Linnaeus Terrace sud | collected 2015-12-21 | reverse complement strand
GCCCTGCAGCCGCTGGGGCGCCTGGGCCGGGCGGACGAGGTGGCCGAAGTGGCCCTGTTCCTGGCCGGCCCGCGCGCCTCCTTCGTGACCGGCAGCGTGTACACCGCGGACGGGGGCCTGCTGGCCGGGTTTCAATAGCGAACAGGCTAGGAGGGGAACAGATGAGGATTACCGCGGGAGGACGACGACTAAAGTCGTTTGTCCAAAACGACCTTCCGGCCTTTCGACGGCGCGTCGAGGCCCTGGTGGCGATAGGGCCCGGAAAAGGCCGCCTCGAGCCTGGCAGCGCGGAAGCCCGCGCCGCCGGGCCTGGAGAGCGGCGGCCACCAGCGCCTCTTGGTAGGCGTCGATGCCCGGCGCCGCGGGCTCCGGCTGCAGCGACGCATAGGGCGTGATGGAGGGTTGGGCATGGACACCGTTGCCCGCGCCCACGACTCGCTCACCTGTATGATGTTTGGCCTGATCGCGGGTGCGAGCACTGCTAGCGGCGGATCTGATTTCCGGCCACGAAGCCCAGCAGGCCGGTCAGGAAGATGCCCAGGAACGCCTCGCTGCCGGTGAGCAACTGGACCCCTTCACCCGACGGCAGCAGGCCGATCGACGGGTTGCCCGAGGTCGTGATGGCGAAGAGGCTGAAGATCGCCCACTCGCGCGGGTCGCGAGTGACGTAGCGCGTCGTCCCGTCGCGCAGCGTGTCCACGTGCAGGACGCTCCCGGTTAGGCCATAGAGCAGGGTGTAGACGAGGTAGACCGCCAGGATGGAAAGCAACACGCGGGGGATGCTCTCGCCGTAGTCGCAGACCCATTCCACGAGTTGCGCGGCGCTGGCGCGGATCGTCTCGCGCGCGGTCGTCCTCCAGGCGTGCGCGCGCAGGGCATCGCGGGCCTTGCGGCGCGCCGCCAGCTTCGCCATGCGTCGCCGTTTCCCGTACGCCCAGGTCCCCGCGTCGGAGTCGCCCAGGTCGATGAAGTTGCGTTCCAGGGCGAGATACCCCCCGGCGGCGGCCACGAAATCGCCTGCCACCTCCTCCCCTATCGCGTCTCCGAGCTGGTCGCGCCGCAGGCGGGTCTTGTCCAACCACACGCCGCTCCAATAGGTACGGGCCAGGATGCAGCGGGACAGGTCGACGCTCTGGAGTTCGGCCTCGGCGAGCACCGCATCCCCCAGGTCGCACCCGGTGAGGACCGCGCCGCGCAGGTTCGCGCCGCCCAGCCGCGCGCCGCGCAGGTCGGCGCTGCGTAGGTCGGCGTCGCGCAGGTCGGCGCGCGTCAGATCGGCGTCGCGCAGGGAGGCTTCCCCCAGGTGCGCGCCGCGCAGGTCGGCCCCGGTCAGGATGGCGCCCTCCGCTTTGGCGCCATGCAGGTCGGCGCGTTGCAGGTTGGCGCCCTCCAGGGCAGCGGCGCGCAGATCCGCGAAACGCAAGCCGGCGTCGCTCAGGTCGGCATCCTCCAGCAGCGCCTCCCGCAGGTTCGCCTCGGCCAGGGCGGCGCCGCGCAGCACGGCGCTGGCCAGATCCGCGCCAGGCAGGCTTGCCTGCTCGAGCAACGCCCCTTCCAGATTGGCCTGGCCGAGGACGGCGCCCGCGAGGTCCGCTTCCCTCAGGTCCGCGCCGCGCAGGTCGGCCAGTTGCAAGGTCGCGTCCGCCAGCGGCGCGCCTCTCAGGTTAGCCCGCCGGCCATCGAGCCACGGCAGGGCCAGCAACTCGCGCGGATGCGCGGCGATGAGGCTATGCGCAATCTCCGCCCGGCGCGCCGCGCCCGCCTCGTCGAGGCGCCGGTAGACCTCCGCAGGGACATGATAGCCATCGGCCTCGACGACGTCCTGGTCGGCTGACATGGCGCGCCTGCCCTCATCCTATCCCGGCCCTGTCGATCCCTCGGGCAACAAAGCCTCGATCTGGGACAACAGGCGCGGCAGTTCGACCGGCTTGGCGTGATAGTCGTCGCACCCGGCCTCCAGGGCCTTCTCGCGGTCGCCCGACATGGCGTGCGCCGTCAGAGCGATGATGGGGATCGCCGCGGCGTCGGGCAGGGTCCGGATGCGGCGCGTCGCCTCCCAGCCGTCGAGGACGGGCAGGTTCATGTCCATCAGGATAAGGTCGGGGCGCTCGGCCCGCGCCAAGTCCACGGCCCGCGCCCCGTCCTCCGCTCGCGCGACCTCGTAGCCGCGGCGTTGCAAGCGCCGCGAGAGCATGTCCCAATTTTCGTCGTTGTCTTCGACGATCAAAAGCTTCGTCATCGTTGTCCTATTCCTCGCCCGTCGTCGCCGCGCCGGGAGCCGGCGACGCGTCTGTCCCCGTCGGCGGCGCGTCTGTCCCCTCCAGCGACGCGATCCCGGCGCCGGCATGGGCGTGGCCCACGACGAGGTCGCGCACCTCGCGCAGCAACTCCTCGCGGGTATAGGCCCGCTTGGGGATCACCTCCTCGACGTTGCCTCCAAGCCGGTAGCGGTCTTCGGTCGTCAGGTCCTTGCTGGTCATGACGATGACCGGGATGGCCCGCCACTCCTGACGCGCCCGCACCTCTTCCGCGAACCGGAAGCCATCCATCTCCGGCATCATCAGGTCGAGCAGGATCACGTCGGGCCTCACCCCCTCCATCAGGGCCAGCGCCGCGCGTCCGTTCTCGGCCGTGATCACGGCGCAGCCCTCGCCCTCCAGCGCCTGCCGCACCTGGGTGCGCGTCAGGGCATCATCTTCGACGACCAGCACCGTCTCATCGGGGCGTCCGGTGCGGTACTTGCGCAGCACGGCGGCCAGGCGCGCGCGGTCGACCGGCTTGGTCATATACGCGGAGGCGCCCAGGGCATAGCCGAGGTTCTTATCCTCCACCATGCTCAGCATGATGATGGGGATGTCCGCGGTGCGCGGGTCCGCCTTGAGCGCGGTCAGCACGGCCCAGCCGTCCACCCGCGGCATCATCACGTCGAGCGTGATGGCGAGGGGACGCATCTCCCGAGCCAGGCGCAGCGCCGTCTCGCTGTCGGTGGCGCCGACCGCGCTGAACCCCTCCCCGGCGAGGTAGCGCGCCATCAGGTCATGCACGACGGGGTCGTCGTCGACGACCAGGATCGTGCGCTTGCCGCCGGTGTCCGCTCCGACCGGCGCCGACGGCGCGTGGCGGACGTCCCGGTCCCGCTGCTGGGCGGACACATCGGCCGGCAGGGTGATGGTAAAGGCCGAACCCTGGTCCGGCACGCTCTCCACGGCGATGTCCCCGCCCATCATCTGGCACAGGCGGCGGGTGATGGTGAGGCCGAGGCCGGTGCCGCCGAACTTGCGCGTCGTCGACGCGTCGGCCTGAGTGAACGGCTGGAACAGCTTGCCCATCTGTTCGGTGGTCATGCCGATGCCGGTGTCGGCCACGCGGAAGGTCAGCCAGCCGTGCCCGTCCCTCTCCTCCCGCGAGACCGTCAGGGCAATCGTACCCCGCTCGGTGAACTTGGCGGCGTTGCCCAGCAGGTTGAACAAGGCCTGACGCACCTTCGTCAGGTCGGCATGCATCGTGCCCGCAACGGGGTCCGCGCGCACCTCCAGCCGATTGCCTTTCTTGGCGACCAGCGGCCCGACCGTCGCGGTGACATCCTCGATCATGGGGAGGATGTCAAACGTTTCCAGGTAGAGGTCCATCTTGCCGGACTCGATCTTGGAGAGGTCCAGCACGTCGTTGACCAGGCCTAGCAGGGCCTTGCCCGCCGTGTGGATCCGTTCCAGGTCGGGGACGAGATCCGCCGCGCCCACGTCCTGGGCCTCCTCCTGCAGCATCTCGCTGTAGCCGATGACGGCGTTGAGGGGGGTGCGCAGTTCGTGGCTCATATTGGCCAGGAACAGGCTCTTGGCCTGATTAGCCTCCTCCGCCGCCTCCTTGGCGCGCTCCAACTCGTCGCGCGCCCGCTTGCGCTCGGTGATGTCGTCGGCGATGGTATATAACTGGCGGGGCTGGCCGGTGCCCGCGGCGCCGAGCGGGACGGAGGTGACGCGGAGCCAGCGGTACTCGTCGCGGTCGGGGTGGTAGATACCCATGACCACGTCGCGGACCGGCCGGCCGGCCCGCAACGCGACCGCGGCCGGCTGCTCCTCGACGGGCAAATCGGCGCCGTCCTCGCGGATGGCCTTCCAGCGCGCGTCGATCGGAGCCGTGCCCTGCAGCTGGTCGAGCGTCAGACCCAGGATGCGCTGGGCGGCGGGATTGGCGGAGAGGACATGCCCCATCGCGTCCTGGTAGATGACCCCCTGCGCCATGGTCTCGAACAAGGTGCGGTACCGCTCCTCGACCTGGATGCGGTCCGTGATGTCGGCGCAGAACCCGACCCACTCGCGGATCGCTCCGTCGTCCTCGTCGATCACCGGCACGCCGCGGGCGAGCATGTCGCGGTAGGCGCCGTCGTGGCGCCGCGAGCGAAACTCGGTCTCGAAGAGGGTCCCGCTCGCGACGGCCCGCGTCCAGTCGTCCAGGGTGCGCGGAGCGTCGTCGGGGTGAACTGCGTCGATCCAGCCGGCGCCCCGCACCGCCTCCACGCTCTGCCCGGTGTAGGTCCGCCAGGACGGCATATCGTCGGCCAACCCATTGGCCGGGACCGTCCAGGTGATCTGGCCCGTAGCCTGGGCCAGCGCCTGGTAGCGCTCGCGGTAGATCTCCCGGGCTTCCTCGACCGCCTGCGCCACCGCGTCCAGGGCCCGCAGCGCGCCCGGCGTCGCCTCCTCCCTGGCCTCGTCGATGGCCTGCGCGACGACATGCATCACCGCTGTGTCGTCCAGCGTCGCCGCGGCCTCGATCGGGGCGCCCGCCTGGAGCATGCCGTTCGTTTCCATCTCGCCCGCGTCGCCTATCCCGCCGGTATCGTGCTCACGCCTATCCGCCGTCGTCATGCGTCCTACTCGTCCTCGTCCCACCTCTCCGACCGATCGCCCTGCCCGCGCCGGCGTGATCGGTGTTGCCGGCTCACCCGCACCGCCTTGTCCACCGTGCGCGTCGTAGCGGCGGCGAAGCACAGACGGGGATCGCAATAATTGTGCCCACACAGGGATGGACGGGCCGTTGCTTGGAACGCCTGGCCGCCTTCTACGGCGGCGTCTTCCGGGAGGGGCCGGATGCGCTGCCCGACGCGCCCATACGGACGCATGTGGGCGATTTGATGAGCGGCCGCCACCCGCTGATCGCGCCCACCGACTTTGCCCTGGTGGAGGACACCGCCAGCGGCGCGGTGGTCGCCGCCGCCTGCCTCATGGCGCAGACCTGGCGCTACGAGGGCATACCCCTCCCCGTAGGGCGGCCGGAGATCGTGGCCACTGCCCCGGAGTATCGCAATCGGGGACTCATGCGCGCCATCTTCGCGCTGCTCCACGCGCGCAGTTCCGCGCGGGGCGACCTGGCGCTGGGTATCACCGGCATCTACCACTACTTCCGCCAATTTGGCTACGAGTACGCGCTCGACCTCAGCGGTGGGCCGGCCATCGCGCTCTTCGCGCTCCCGGCGCTGGGGGCGGACGAGGCTGAGCCCTACACCCTCCGCCCGGCCACGGTGGCCGACATCCCGCGGTTGATGGCGCTCTACGAGCGGCAGAGCGCGGCAGAGCGCGGACGTGGCAGTCTCGACCGGCATCGACGCGGCCTACTGGCGCTGGCAACTCGACGGCATGGCGGCGACCGCGATGGAGCGCTGGGCGGTCCACGTGATCGTGGCGGGCGGGGACACGGCGGGACAGCCGTGCGGCTACGTGGCCACGGCACGGCTGCGCCCGCTGCTGCGGGACGACGATCTGGAGGTGCTGGCGCTGACCGTTGAGCCGCAAGCGCCGCTGCCCGCGCTGCTGCCCGCGCTGCTGCCCGCGCTGGGGACACTGACCCCCGCCGTACACGAGGCGCCGCCGCTGGCGCGCCTGGTGTTCTCACTGGGGCGTAGCCACCCGATCTACGCGCTCCTTGGCCCGCGCCTGGCCCCCACCCTGCGCGCGCTGGCCGACCTCGGCGGGGGCGTGGCCATCGACGACTTCGGCGCCGGCCATTCCTCGCTGGCGCTGCTGCGTCGCCTGCCAGTAGGCACGCTCAAGGTTGACCGCTCGTTCATCGACGGGCTGGGTCACGACCCCACGGACACGGAGATCGTGCGCGCGGTGGTCGCGCTGGCCAAAGCGCTGGGCCGGCGCGTCACCGCCGAGGGGGTGGAGACGGCGGACCAGGTGGCCCGGCTGCGCGAGTTGGGCTGCGACCAGGGACAGGGCTACTACTTCTGGCGGCCCCGCCCCGCCGCGGCCGCCGGCGCGCTGCTCAGCGCGGACCGCCGTGCGCTCGGCTAGCCCGACGCCGCCGGCGAGGCAATGCGAGCGCACCTGGATATCGTGGCCGTGGCCTACCAGCAGTATGCATGGTGTAACGATCATTGCGCTCAGCGCACTGCGTCTTTCGCGCCCGTGTCAGACGCTTCAGCTTCAATTGTCGGCCACGTCCTGAGATAGCGCCCGTTTCTATGGTAGACCGATCCTGTCATCCTTGCGCGGCGTCGAACGGTGTGAGCCACGCGCGGACTGTCCAGACCGAATCCGGGCGCGTCGCCCGGGACGAGCCAGCCACCACGGGGTAGCGCCATGCCCGGCAGTGCCCAGCCATCTTCCAGGGGCACGCCGGGCGCCGTGCCCACAAAGTATTCGCACCAGGGAACCGAGGGCGCCGCATAACTGAAGTGCTGGCCGAAGGCCGTGATGCCGCCGGCGTGCAGGATGACGCGCGTCCCGCCCGCGTCCGCCGCGGCCGCGATCTTCTGGCACGTCGTGAGGCCGCCGCACCACGCGATGTCGGGCTGCAGGATGTCGGCGACGCGGTGACTGACCGCCCACTGAAACGGAACGTGGGTATACCAGTGTTCGCCCGTGGCCAGCGTCTGCCAGGGCAGCCGTTCGCGCAGCGCGACGTGCGCGTCGAGGTCCTCGGGGATCAAACACTCTTCTATCCAGGCCAGCCGATAGGGGCGTAGCGCCTCGGCCAGACGCACCGCGTACTCGACGTCGAAGGCCATCCAGCAGTCCAGCATCAACTCGCACTCGTCGCCGATCCGGTCGCGGGCGCGCGCGACGAACTCCACGTTCTTCTTTATGCCCTCCAGACCATCGGCCGGCCCGTAGGGGCAGGCCAGCTTAAAGGCGCGGAAGCCCAGTTCCTGCTACCAGTCCACGTCGTTCCCGGTCACGTAGCAGAAGATGCGGTCCTTTTGCGGGCCGCCCAACAGGCTGTAGACGGGCTGTCCCAGCACCTTGCCCCGCGCGTCCCACAGGGCCAGGTCGATGGCGCTGGCCGCGTAGGAGGCCAGGCCCGTCAAGCCATAGGGCTTGGTGAGCCGGAACAGCATATCGGCGAGGCGCTCACCGGCCAGGACGTCCTGGCCGACCAGCTGCGGTCCCAGGTGATCGTCGATCACGGCGGCGACGGCGCGGCCGTGCGAGGTCTGCCCCAGTCCCTGAGTCCCGTCTTCCAGCGTGACCATGCACCACACGTCGCCCCAGGGTGGGGTCCACAGGCTGCGATGGGCCTTGACGGCCGGGTAGCGCGACATGGGATTGGCCACTTCCGCCGTCGCCGCCCACGACTCACGGCGCGGCGTGGCAGCCGATGGACGAGGCGGCTTGGTCAGTTTCATCGCGCGAATCTCGGTAATCTTCACGATTAGTCCTCTCATGCTATGCTGCTATGCGTCGTCCGGTACGGCCCGCGATTGTGAGGCGGCCTGACCATGAATGGTCATGGCAGAACACGGACACTATAACGCTTGTTGTGAGATAATCACGGCCAATCGATGAGGTCGGCGAGGGCGATGGGCGAGCGACCAAGGTGGACATTGAGCCAGAGGCAGAAGTGATGGAGGGCGGCCTTGGCGGCGAGGCGGGCGCGCACGCCGGCGAGGGCAGGGGGGCGCGCGTGCTCCAGCCCGAAGGGCTCCAGCAAGTAGCGGTTGACGGTCGCGATGATCTGACGCCGGGCGGCGTGGGCACGGCGCAGGGTCCTGGGCCAGCGGCGGGAGCGGGTGTAGGCGGGCTTGGGCGGGCAGACCACCTCTGCGCCGTACAGCCCGGCCCCGGTGTGCCCGCGGTCGTCGCCCTCGAAGCCGGTGTCGGCCACGTAGACGCCCCCGGCGGGCGCGCCGACCGCGGGCCGGGCGGCCGGGCGGCCGGGCCGGGCGGCGAAGAAGGTCTCGGCCAGGTCCTGGTCGGCCACGCTGGCCGGAGCCAGCCCGACGCCGGTGATGGCGCCCAGGGGAGTAACCGCGACCAGCAGGTGCAGGCCATGGGACCAGCCCAGGCGGGTACACCACCCCTTGTTGGCCTGCCCATCCAGCCAGCCCCGGCTGCGGCGCTTGCTGTTGCGCGTGACCACGCCGGTCGCGTCGAGGGCCTCATAGGCGCAGGTCGTCGCGTCGAGCCGGCGCGCGAGGGCCTGACCCACCGCGGCGATGGCGCGCTGGCAGGCCCGCACGGCGCGGTTGTCCTGACGACGCGCGGGCAGGCGCGGGAACGCGGCGCGCAAGTGGGCGGCGGCAGGGCGATAGAAGGCGGCCTCGCCCCCGACATGCGCCCACTGTCCGTCGAGGGCGAGGGTCACCACCGCGCTCTGGCGCAGGGCCAGCGCTGGACCACGCCGCCGGGGCTCCGCCAAGGACAGTTCGCTCAACAGGTCATCCACCGTCACGTACAATGGAGTCAGAAAGGTGTCCGGGTCGATCATCGGGTAGCTCCTATCTTGTGGAAGGGATATGCACTACCCTCTAGTCTACCGGCACCTTTCCTTCGTTATCGTCAACTAGAAACGCACAACAAGCGTTTCAGGGTCTGCGGTGGTAACGCTCCCGCGGACCTTTCAAGGCCCTGTTCCTGCTATGACCCCCTTCAGGGTCAGGCCAGCGACCCACGCCTCATAAGAGGGAAGGGACCAGCAACCATCACGGGTCATGTAGTTTTCAGGGCAGTGCCAGGGCACCCCTCACCCCCGACCCGTGACGACTGGCCCTTTGACCCTAACCGCGGGTCAACGGTCCAGCGTGCTCTCCCAACCGCGGGAGAGGGGGTTGGGGATGAGGGTCTCCCGCGAGAACTACATGGCCCTACAACCATGAGAGAGGAGACGCCGATGACCAGGGCAAGCGGGATCTTGCTCCATCCGACCTCGCTGCCGGGGCCGTACGGCATCGGCGACCTCGGCCCGACCGCCGATCGGTTCGTCGACTTCCTGGCCGCCGCCGGCCAGGCCTACTGGCAGGTCCTGCCCCTTGGCCCCACCGGCTACGGCGACTCGCCCTACCAGACGTTCTCGGCCTTCGCCGGCAACCCCCTGCTGGTCAGCCCGCGCCTGCTGGTCGACGACGGCCTGCTGCCCCCTGCCGCGCTCGACGACGCGCCCCTGTTCCCCGCCGGACACGTGGACTACGGGGCAGTGATCCCCTACAAGCAGCGTCTCCTGGCGCGGGCCTTCGCCCACTACCAGCAGCGGGACGCGCCCAGTCTGCGCCGCGCGGTGGACGACTTCGCCGCCGCGCACCGCTCGTGGCTGGCGCCGTTCGCCCTCTTCATGACCCTGAAGGACGCGCACGACGGCCGGCCCTGGACGGAGTGGGAGCCGGACATCGCGGCGCGCGATCCGGACGCGCTGGCTCGCTGGGGCGCGCGGCTCGCGGAGCAGGTACAGGGCCACATCTACAACCAGTACCTGTTCTTCCGGCAGTGGGAGCGTCTGAAGGGCTACGCCGCCGGCCGCGGCATCCGCATCATCGGCGACGCGCCCATCTTCGCGGCCCACGACAGCGCCGACTGCTGGGCGCACCGCGACCTGTTCTACCTCCGGCCCGACGGCCAGCCCACACTCGTCGCGGGCGTGCCCCCCGACTACTTCAGCGCCACCGGTCAGCGCTGGGGTAACCCGCTCTACCGCTGGGATGTCATGGCCGCCGACGGCTACGCCTGGTGGATCGAGCGCCTGCGCACGGTCCTGGCCACGGTCGACGTGCTGCGCCTGGACCACTTCCGGGGCTTCGCCGGCTACTGGGCGATCCCGGGCGACGCCCCGACCGCGGAGAGAGGCCGCTGGGAACCGGGGCCGGGCATCCCCTTCTTCGCGGCCGTGGAGCGGGCGCTGGGCCGCCTGCCCATCATCGCCGAGGACCTGGGGGTGATCACGCCCGACGTCGTCGAGCTGCGCGACCGCTTCGGCTTCCCCGGCATGCGCGTGCTGCAATTCGCCTTCGACGCCTTCGAGGCCGGGCCGGAGAATCCCCACCTGCCCTATAACCACGCGCCCAACGCCGTCGTCTACACCTGCACGCACGACAACGACACCACGGCCGGCTGGTACGCCGCGGCCTCGCCCGCCGATCGGGCGTACGCGCGCGCCTATGCGCACTCCGCCGCATCGGACCCAGCCGTCGTGGCCTGGGACTTGGTGCGGCTGGCCCAGGCCTCGGTCGCGCACATGGCGGTGGTCCCGCTGCAGGACCTGCTCGGCCTGGGCAGCGCGGCGCGCATGAACCGGCCGGGACAGCCCGGCGGCAACTGGCAGTGGCGCGTCCGGGCCGAGGAACTGACGGATGACCTGGCGGCGCGGGTTGCCAGGATGACGCGCCTCTACGGTCGCGCCCCCGCCAGTGGACCTCCCGCGCACCCGCTCTAGTCCGGCGTCGGACTGGGGAAGGAGCAGGTAGATGTCGCGTTATCCCGGCACAGCGATCCGCGGTGAATTAGGGGTGTTACCAAAGATCGCTAGGAGGGGCCATCCAGTAGGGACGGTATGCCATTGTGGATGAACAGCGGCGCGAGAGGAAGGTGGGGGACTAAACATGCGTGCAGCCATTCCCACCATGGGGAGAGCAACACCTGCCCGCGGGCGCGTCGTCAGAGCACGGTCGTGCCAATGTCATCCCTCTCGTCCTTGAGTACGCGAACGTGGCCTATGGGGGGTGGGAGATCATTCGCCCCGTGCGAATCGCTCGGCCGCCTCCCTAACCGTCGCGGACTGGCCCGAAGCGATAAGGTTGAGCGGCGTATCGCCGAGAGAAGAGCGATACGACGTCAACCACGCGATCTTTCCAAGTTGCGGCCGCTCCCCCAGCGCTTTCACGACATCGCTCAATCCCGCAAGTAGCCCCGTATCGGACGCGGGGTCGAACTGCCAGCGGGGAAAGCGCAATTGGCCCCCGTCGATGGCGGCCAGCAGCTGCCCGCGTTCGGCGCGCGCATAGACCGTCTCGCGCGAGACTCTCAGCGCCGTCGCCACCTGCGCCGCCGTGAAGCTGTCTTGCAACAATTGCCGCCTGCGCTCGAACCCGCGCATGGTCGTGGCCATCTCGCTCGTCAGCTGGCGACCTTGCGCGGGCCGGGGACCTAGAAGGCGCGCAAGGCGCTCATCACCCTTGCCTATCGTACTTGCCCGATCCCGAGAGGGGACCGCCGTCTCGCGAACCGCGGCCGCGATAACGGCCACCTCCTCGCGGCCTAACCGATTCACGGCCTCTATAATGGTGTGTCGATCGGTCCTCGTATCCTCTATCATCCGCGCGCCTCGATTGCTGTTTATCCGCTATCCCCGTTACCCCGCCTCCACAAGCCGAATCGGATATGGCCCGTAACAGCGTACCGCGCTTTGTCATGGTTGTCATGGTTGTCAAGATTGTCAAGCCTGTGATGTCGTCCACCACCGTCCGATCAGCATGGGCGAAGGATGCGTCCTCGACGGCCAGTGAGGGCCATTCATGCTCCTCCATTGCCCTCATTCTCCATAGCTGCTCTCAGCAGGTTTACAGTCGCCGGTATATGTTGCATCAAGGCATCCAGCACATCCGCCACGGTCAGCGGTGGGTTTCTCAGATCGGCGGCTTGGTCGCGTACAACCTGCTGAAGGATGTCCGGGTGCGCGCGATACAGGCGCGCGAGGAACGGATCGGGGTGCTCCGCCACGATACTGAAAGGCGCCAACGCAGCGGACGGAAAGTCTTTGAGGTTGACGGTGACGATGATGTGGGCGCCCGACCGCACGGCCACCGCCAGCACGTGGCGGTCCTTCGGATGATTGGTCAGAGTCGGGATGAGCGGCTCGTAATCCGTGACCAGAGCGCGAGTCCGCCGGAGGAAGGAACGGATCGCCGCGTCTAAACGCGCTGCCTTCTCCGGCGTCAAACGCCCGGTACCGATCAAATTGCGCACGACCTCGCCCCATATCTCCTCGCTCAGCCGCAGGCGATACAGCCCCTTCTCGGCGCACCGCAGCAGGATATCGCGCAACGAGGCCGGGAAGAGGACGTTCGCGTCGAGCACCACGCGGGCGAGTGGGTCGCGCGGCGCCGCTTCCGCGCTGGTGGCGTCAGTCGTAGGCCCCGGCCTCCTGCGCCACGGCCAACGCGGTCGCAAGGTCGCGCCTGTTGTCGGCGCTTTGGCGCTCTTTGTACAACAGGAGGTCGCGCATCTTGACGCGCCGCTCCTCGCCCGTACCCGTGGCCGGTATCACCGAGGCGTCGAGCAATTGCGCGACGAACGGCGGCGGCACATCAAGGAGCGCGGCCGCCTCGGACAAGGACACCTCCTTGTGGACGGGCACCAGGGCCACGTCGTCCCCCTGCGCGAGGAGGGTAGCCATCCATTGTAGCGCGACGACGAGGGATGGCGCGATCTCCGTCGCCTGGCCATTGCCCATGACGATCGTTGCCATTCTGGGCGCATCCCCTGTCGCGCCTTGCCGCAGGGCCGCGGCCAGGCGTTGCGCATCCCGGGCGTCGTCCGCCAACACCGTCAGCGGCGCATCATCAATCATCTCCGCGGCCATGACGATTCCCTCCTACCCGTGTACCCCTCGCCACTCCCCCCACGATACCCCGCATCGCGGACGATCCTGGCGCCAACGGATCACGGTTTACGGGCATGACGGCGGTAGCGGGAGAGGATGTGCATGCGCGCCTGCTCGATCGTCAACTCGCCGGCACTGACGCGGCGGAATAGCTCAAGTGCGTCCGGCCCCGGCTCCAACTCTTCGAGCCGGACCGACGCGACCGCCTCCCGAAATTCAGGTGACAGGCCATCGGCAACATGGGGTGGGATTGGCGTGCCCATAGAGCGCGATTGGTGCGTACTCATACGGGTAGTATACCATGGCACAAAGGATTCCCACCTCATGCCCGACGACACCATGCTCGCGGTGCAGGGCGCGCGCATCCTCCCCGACGGACGAGCCCCCTCGGCCGGTGTCCCAGCGCACCCGCTCTAATGCGACAGCATTGCCACGAGCGTGCAGGCAATCTCCGACCTCGACGACGCCTACAGTCGGGAGTACCTGGCCGCAACCGACCTGCTCTTTATGAGCGGCGAGCGGCTGGATACACGACGGCGCGCACCGCGTCCAGGCCGACGCGACGTAGCGGCTCGACCTCTGAGCGATACATCGGTATCCGTCGCCAGCGGTGGGCGCCCCATCGTATACTACATGGAAGGGGCATACGGATACACCGGGAGCGGCGTGTCCTGCATCAAGGAGACATGTGGAATGGACAGGTCGCAAGACTCCCCGGCCGGGGACGATGGCTTCCCGCCGGCGTTAACGGCCGAGCGGCTCCAGCGCGCGCGTGAGCAGGTCGCGGCCATCCGTGAGGCGATTCGCCGGCGTGGCGTGGACCTCTCGCGCCTGCCCGACCCCGTGGAGGAGTTGAGCAAAGCGCGCACAGCTGGTGGCTGGGAATAGGCTGCGCATGCCGAACCCCGCAGCCTTTGTCGTGGACGCGTCGATCGTGGTGCGCGTCCTCGTGGGCGGCCCCTTTGAAGACGCATGCCAAGCGTTCCTCGACCGTTGCGTGACGCAAGACACACGTCTGTTGGCGCCGACCTGCCTGTACTCGGAGGTGGCCAACGCGCTCTACCACCTCTGCCTGGCCAAGCCGCCGCTGCCCGTCCTCCAGATGTCCGAGGCCATCGGCATTGGGAGGCAAGGGGAAGACTGAGCGGCGGTCATCGTTGGCTGGCCTCCTCTTTCATGAGGGGAGAGCGGTTGCCGGACGCGCAGGCCGTTGGCGTTGTAGGCGAACGTCGCCGTGATCGCGACACCTTCAGACGCCCCGAGATTTAGTTGGCCAATAGGAGGGGAACGTCCCCCCTATTCGACACGCCCCTCGCTATGTGACGCGCCCATCGCCTGCACGATCGACGCGCGGAGCGGCTGTACCTCCCCAATCGCATACGCGGCCGCGAAAGCATCGGGCGGGGCCGTGCCGCGAACCGCCTCGACCGCTGTCTCGCGCAGCGAGAGGTAGGACGGCGGCAGCGGGAAATGGATGTCGCGGCGAATGTGATCGGCGGTGCCGAAGAGGCGAGCCGAACACTCCCACTCGCCCTGGACTCCAATCGCCGCGGCCACGCCGTCGAGGCCATAGGAGATGTTGGCGCGATCGCCCACGGGCTCGGCCAGCGCGAGGACGCGGCGGAACATCGCGAGCGCGGCCGGGAGGTCGGGCACAAAGAGGAGCGTGATGCCCAGGCATAGGGACGACTGCACGATACCGCGCCGGTCGCCCAAGTCGTCCAACATGGTCAGCGCCTGCTCAAGGGGCGCCCGCGCGCCCGCGAAGTCCCACTGCAGCACGCGCACGAGGCCCTGGTTGTAGAGCGCGTCCGCCATTCCCAGGCGGTGGCCGAGCTCTGCGTAGAGGCCGAAAGCCTGGGCGTGCAGGTCGAGGGCGCGGGCGAAGTCCTCGCCCTGCCCGTGGACGAGGCCGCCCCAACTATTGAGCACGTCGGCCTGACCGAGCCTGTCGCCGCTGCCGGCATAGAGGTCGTAGCTCCGCCGGTGCAGGTCCTCCGCCGCCGTGCGGTCGACCTGGAGTGTGGCGAGGCGAGCCGCCGCGTAGAGCGCGCGGGCATGCACGGCGGGCACGACGCCGTCAGCCTGAGTGAGCGCGCGGTCGAGCCAGCGGCGTCCCTCGCCGATGTGGCCGTGAATCTCCCAGTAGCGCCAGAGCGCGGCGGCGAGGCGCAGCGCCACCTCGGCCTCATCACTGTCAATGGCCCAGGCAAGCGCGGCGCGCAGGTTGTCGTGCTCGCGGTCGAGGCGGGCTAACCATACGCCCTGATCCGCCTCGAGCATGTGTGGCGCCGCCGCCTCGCCGAACGCCAGGTACTGCCGCGCGTGGCGTCTCCGCGCGTCCCCCTCCTCGCCCGCCTCCGCCAGTCGCTCCAGGCCGTACTCGCGCATGGTTTCGAGCATCCCGACGCGCGCTTCATCCCTCGGCCCATCCGTGTGGAGCAGCATACGGTGCGCGACAAGGTTCTCCAGGGCGGGTGCGACGGCCGTGCGATCCGTCGCGAGGGCCTGCGCCGCGTCGATAGCACAACCGCCCCGGCACACCGCGAGGCGCCGGAACAGGGACCGCTCATCGTCGTCGAGGAGGCCGTAGCTCCAGGCGATGGCCGCCCGCATGGTGCGTTGGCGGGCGGGGGCGTCGCGCGGGCCGCCGGTCAGTTCGGGGAGGGCGGGCGCGAGGGCCGCGAGGAGCGCCTCGACGGCGCCGTAGGTCTTGATGCGCCGCGCCGCCAGCTCAAGGGCCAGCGGGAGGCCATCCAGCCGGGCGCAAAGCTCCGTGATCGCCGGCGCGTTCTCGTCCGTGCGCGCGAAATCGGCCTGGACATCCCGTACCCGCCGCACGAACAGATCGACCGCGGCGGTCTCGGGCAGCGGCGGCACCTCGCGCTCGCGCTCGCCGTGCAGCGAGAGGGGGGGCGCGGCTGGTGACGAGCGCCGTGACCGCCTCGCACGCGGCGAGGAGATCCGACACGAGAGGGGCGGCGGCGAGCAGGTGCTCGAAGTTGTCGAGGACAAGCAACACATTCCTCGGGGCGAGGAATGTCAGCAGACGCTCACGCGCGTCCGCCAACGGCGGGTCCGTGGCGCCGAGGTGCCGCGCGATCGTCGCGGCGACCGTGTCGATCCCGGCGACGGGCGCGAGGTCGACGAAGTAGACGCCATCACGGAACGCGCCACGGAGGCGGCGCGCGACCTCGAGGGCGACGCGCGTCTTGCCCACGCCGCCGACGCCGAGCAGCGTCACCAGGGCTACGTCGGGCTCGCGCATCAGGGCGCAGAGGCTGTCCACGAGCGCGGCCCGGCCGACGAGGGCCGTCAGGCGGCGCGGCACAGCAAATTGAGGCGCTGAGGTCGTCGCGCCCGAGGCGGCAGGGGCGGTCGAAGGGGTCGGGCGCGTGGTGAGGCGACGGCGGCGGGCGCGCCGCGCCTTGCAGGCGGCGGCGAAGGCTGGATACTCATCGGCGCGCGCCACGCCCTTCTCTCGGTAGTAGTTGAACAGGCGTCGCGCCAGATCGAGCGGGGGCGTGCGGGCCGAACTGCGACCGGGCGGGCGCTCGTAGGTCTCGATGGCCTGAGCACCGATGCCGAGCGCGTCGGCGAGCTCTTGTCGCGAGACATCGGCCCCGACACGGTAGCGCACGAGCAACTCATGGAACGCGGGCACCCTGTCCGGCTCACCCTCCCGATCCTGTGCCCCATCCGTGACATGCATCGTCGTCCTCCCGCGCCCCATCCTCGGGCGCTCATGGCGGCATGATAACACGGAACGGGCAAGTGCTTCAGGGTTCACGGCGGAGCGACCGGGGGGACAATCGCCGGATCGTAGGTTTTTGTAGGTATAGCGCCGCAGTACCTATTTACAGGGCCAGGGGCGCGTGGTATGATAGCCAGCAATTGGAGGCGCCAAACGGCGATAGACCTTACACAGGAGACCATACCATACCGGGCTATTGCCATTCTTCGTCGCGTCAACGCCGCCGAAGCTTTTAGCCTGTCGAAGCACAGCACTTGGATGCGTGACGTCATGGTTTCCCAATGTCATGGGTGCCATCGTAGGCTTTATGGGGCGTCAGGTTATTAGTCTCTTAGACATGGTTCAGCACAGGCGCGTTCCAACTTGACAGTCTGAACAGTCGAAAACAAATCCGTAGCAGCCATTTCACACCTGCGGAGAGCCATTTCGCAGCTATCGCCGATTTAAAACTGCCAAGTCCGATTGAATCTTGTCTAAGAAAGTAGGGGCTGCCCCGTGAAGCGATTTACAGTGGCTGTTGTCTTAAACCTGATCATTATTCCCAGCCTCACCTTCGGGTCAAGTCATTCTATTGCTCATGCGACCATGCCGCGCGCCAAGACTGTGCCTCTCGAATCGCTGCCTATCACAAACAATAATGGTGTGGCGACTTTGTCCTCCACACATCCTGGCCATTACCAGCAAAGTGCGATTGAACGCGGCATCCAGTTTACGCTCGAAGGGCAGCACATCACATTCCAACTCGATAAGAAATTCGCCAAGTTGTCGGGAACTATTTATGAGGACGACTCAGCTGGTAATAACAGCAATGACATTAGCGTGTCCGACGTTAGCGATCCTGCCAATCCACACGTTCTGACTGATCTAGTCGTGAGCAAGGGAGAGGAGAAGGCATTCACGATCAATGTCCGGGGCGTAGCTTCTCTATCCTTGGCGTATAAACAGTACCTTGGGCTCGCCGATATTGTTGCTGATCTAACTCCGCTAGCTACGCCCTCTCAAGGGCCTAAAAGTTCCACGCAAGTCGTTTCCCGCTACCCCACGGGCAACGCCGCCGTGGCCGCCGAGAGCATGGTGCCCTTCGCCTGGCAGCCCTTCCCCGGCGCGGCCAACTACGTCTTTCACGTCTGGATGGTGGGTCAGGGCGCGACGACCAATCTCACGCCGTCTACGCCGCTCACCTTCGCCACGGGCGTCTACCATACACGTGGAACGACCACGGCTTCGTTCCCGGCACCTACCAGTACGCACTGCTCCCGCTGGACGCCAAGGGTAAGGCGTTGGCCGGGTGGAGTACCCCCATTCAGATTACCATCGCCAGTTAGGAAAGAGGCACACTTATGAATCCCTTCACGCACCGGTCGATCCTCGCCCTTGGCATCGCGGGCTTCGCCCTCGCCGCCGTCCCTAGCGCCACGTCCGCGCGCAACGCAACAGCACCCGTCGCCTCTGCCGCGCAAGCGGGTCCCACGTTCTTGTTCCCGTCGAACGGCCAGAGCTTCTCGCTCAACGGCGCCATGCTCTTCCAGGTGCAGCCCATGAACGGGGCCAAGGGATACCTGTGGAGCTTCGTGCAGGGCGGGGCCGTCATGTACCAGAACCTCGCCTGGGAGGGCCACCTGGATAGCACGACGTACAACGTCAAGAAGGGCAGCGCGACACAGCGCCGCTTGCACGGCGGGCCGATGCAGGTGTGGGTGCGGGCGCTCATCGGTAACGGCCGGTGGAGCGGGTCGAGCAGCGTGACCGTGCAGCTACAGGGCGGCGGATCAAACTCGAAACAGCGACCACAACCACAGCCTACACGTATCCTGCCAACACCCCTCCCTCAAATTCATGCTGGCGCCGTGCTCTACACGGCCGACGTATCGCGCCTATCCGGGAGCCAGGAGTGGCAGCACGTCAACGGGATGCTGGTGAACACCGGGAGTGGTAGGGCCAATCTGCTGCTGCCGTATAAGGCTCCGGTAAACGATTATGCCATCGAGGCTGAAATCCAACTTCCGCAGAACTCCAACAGTTATGACTTTGGTCTGCTAGCCCGTCTAACTGGAAGCAGTGGCGGGTATTTGGCTGAGATATGGAGCGGAGACAGCTATCTCACGATGGTCTCCGACACTACCGTCATCCTCGCCAGAGCTACCTATACGAGCGACGGCAATTTTCACACCTACCGTTTCGAAATGCGCGGCAACGAAGTGCGCCTACTGGTGGACGGGACACCGCTGTGGGACGTCCAGAATAATAGTTTCCTGACGGGTGGGCAGGCCGGCCTATACGATCAAGAGACCCAGATTAATGTGCGCGCGATCCGCGTGATTGCGCTGTAAGACATCGGGGGGATCGACATGGAACGATGCGTGCGTCATCTCGCGCTGGCCCTGGTGGTTTCAGGGCTGCTCCTTGCCAATCTGCCCGGCATCGTGTCGGCGCGGCGCTCCGGCGTCTCTCTGCGCCAGCAAACTGGGCCATCCTTCGTGTTCCCCTCGGACGGCACCGTGCTCCCGTACAACGGCGCGCTCACCTTCCAGGTGCAGCCGATCAATGGGGCGACCGGATACCTCTGGAGCTTCGTGCAGAACGGCGGCATCGCGTGGCAAAACCTGGACTCCGATGGGAGCCTATCGCCCAACACGTACACGATGAAGCCGGGGGGCCGCGCCCATAACAGCGTGCGCCCCGGCGCTCTGCAAGTCCGCGTCCGTGCGCAGCTTGGCAGCAATCGCTGGACAGCAGCCAACGTCATCACCGTGCGTTTGCAGGGTAGTGCGTCACCTCAACCACCGGGAGGAGGCACGCCAGCGGGGACAATCCTGCAGCCAGGTCAGACATGGAAACAGAACGGCTTGACTGTACTTGTGCAGCACCCAATCTTTGGGGCTGGTTGCCGGGCCGGTCAGGAGGTTGGGCTATACTTCGACCTAATTCTCCACAACACGACCGCCAATCAGTTGGTGATCAATTTCCAAGGGCAGTCCGATTTGTCCGTCACCGACAACCTGGGCAACACGTACTCGGGAGATAACGTGAAGGACCTTGCACAAAACGACTGTTTCAACAGTGGGAGTGTTGATAACCTCAACCTCTATTCTCTCCAGCCAGGTGAGCAACAGCAGCATACGATCGCGGTGTACGGCACTCAAAACCCGGATCGGTCATACTACACCGTCGAGATAGTCCAGGCGGGACGTATCCAGCACGCGCGCTGGCGCATAAACATACCGAAATAGATAGAAGATCAGCGACATGCGAGGAAAGAAATGCTTGGTGGTCACCTCACGATAATCGAAAAGTGCAAAGATAGTGGGAAGGAGGTAGGTTAGTGGCTACATGCTGGAAATGTGGGGCTGCGGTATTGAGGGAAGGACTTTGCTGGTCCTGTCGATCTCCAGTCACTTCCAAGGGTTGGGTGCCCCCGCCCCCAGGCTGGTCCCCCATCACGCATACCGACCCCGACGCCTGGCGCGGTATATCCAAGGAGGGTATGTCCGGCCCGTTTGGGGAGCCAGTGGACAGCAAGCCTGAGCCGCCCCCCGGCAAGAGCTAGCCATACTGGGCACGACATGAAGGGCTCGGGCCTTTAGAGTCCGAGCCCTTTCCTTTCCGCTTCGAGGGCTACCCCGATGTTATATGGGGAAGGGATACTTTCACATAAGTGTCATATGATTGGCCGAGTCTACATCATGACACTTTGGCACTGATGTCGTACGTCCTGACGAGTCGGATCAGCCGACAAGCAGCGGGGTAATGGGGTACGAGAAGCCTGACACGACCTATTCCCCGTCGAGCCGATCAGCCGCGCTCAAGGTCGTCGGCGTGCTGTCGTGCGGATGCCATACGTCAACCTCTTGCCGTACCGGCCAGACTATCCACACCAGCGCGGTCCTTGCATCCAGATACTGCCGAGCCTTCGTGTCCATGTCGTCCTGACTTTGGGAGGGTGAGGCCACCTCGACGGCAAGGTCGGGAGGGAAGGGGATGAACTCGTCCACGCCGTAGCCGTACCCACTGGCCAAGTCTTTATCTCAGGAGGAAGGCGTCAAAGCTATACACATCGCGGCTCATCACTCGTCCACTTGCATCGCGTGTTTCTCCTCGTACAAAGATCTCGACGACCTGACCGGAGGCCAGGGTCAACACGATGCGATCAGCCGCCCGTTTGCGCTCCTTGATGGTGCGATCCGCGGGCAGTGGGAGTGTTGTCCGCTCGATGTCTTTGTAGGGGATATAGTGCCAGGACAAATCCCGGACTACGTAGAGCCCCAGATCCGTGACGACGATGCTATCGACACGGCTGCCGGGGAAGTTCTCGTACACTCCCAAGACCTGCTCGCCCCCACGAAGCGATACATCTTGTACATACGGCGGCGCATAGCTTTCTTCGCCGACCAGATTGTGATACCTATCAGGAAACTGGCTCACAAGGTATTTGAAGCCCCGATGAATGATGGGGAACCACACTAACATATACAAATTCCGCCTTGAACTCTTCGCCGAGCAGTTCTCCCGTCGCTTGTAGCGCGCTAACCTTACCTACGATACCAAGATCGGCATCGATAGTGTCGAAACGATCCGCGTTCTGCACGAACACCCCATCCATTGTCGCCGACGAAAAAGTGGTCGTTGGCGACGGTCGTAGCGTACGCGTCCCTATTGTTCGCCCGTGACGTACCGCTCGATCGCTCGACGCGCCAGATCACTGATGGTACGCCCCTCGGCGGTGGCCCGCTCTTGCGCGGCGCGATACAGCTGGGGCGACGCCCTGAAACTGACGCGCGGCGACGGGGATGCTCCCTTCCCAAGTGCGGGCCGCCCGACGCGCACCCCCGTGGCGAGAGAAAGATCATACCCTTCCTCCGCTTCCACGGCTAAAGCAGCGATCATCTCGGGAGTCATAACGGTCTGAGCCCCTTTGGCTACTAGATGCGCCATTGTCTTGCTACCTCATACTTTTCCAGGTACTGCTCACGCAGAGGCAAGGCGTGGATGACGAGAAGACTATCGTCCTCCAACTCGACGGCCATCACCTCCAAGGGTGTCCCCGCCTCGTCATCGCCCAAGTACACCCGACGAGGAGCGTTAAGCCCCACGCGTGAACGTGGCGGGGCTGGCTGCTTGTAGTAGTGACCGTAGTGTTCGATGACGTAGCGGATACTCTCGTCACCGATCCCGTGCTTGCGAGCCGCAGCCGTACACACTATCCGCATAGACAAGATTATAACACGTTTCGTCGGACATAATTGTCGTACATTATAGCGTCAGGAGGCGGTCGCGCCGGGCTATGCAGGCACGGGCGCTCGCGGCAGGGTCACGGTAAGTACTGCCGTGACCGGGCACGCTCTCCGCCCGGATGTCGCCGTGCAGCGCCTCGACGAGGGCTTTGGCGATGCCCACGGACAGCCGTCTCGACGCTCGGCAGCACGATGTCGCGGTTGGCGCTGCCGCTCTTGGTCCTCGCGCTCACCCACGCCCCGGCCCAGGCCGGTCTGATCTCAGCCCTCCAGACGCTCCCGTACCTCGTCGTCGGCCTCCCCGCCGACGCCCTGATCGATCGATGGGATCGCAAGCGGGTCATGATCGCCTGCGATGTCGCGCGGGCCGTCGCCTACGGCTCCATCCCCTTGGCCTACGCGATGGGCCAGGTGAGTAGTGCGCTGCTCTACGGGGTCGCGCTCGCCTCGGGCACCGCCTTCGTCTTCTTCAACATCGCCCAAGTTGCCGCTCTGCCGCACGTTGTCCCCGTCGCGCAGTTCCCGCAGGCCAACGCGCTCAACGCGTCGGCCGAGTCTGCCGCGATCCTGATCGGACCGGGGCTCGCCGGATTCATCATCAGCCTGGCGCGCAGCACCGTCACGGCGCCGTCTTGGCCTATCTGCTCGACGGCCTGTCGTACCTCGTGTCCGTCGTCTCGCTCGGCTTCATCCACACGCCATTCCAGGCGGAGCATGCCCCGGTCGCGGGACGGTCGCTGCGCACGGAGATCGCTGAGAAACTCCGTTTCCTCTGGGCAGAGCCCCGGCTACGCACCATCGCCCTGCTCACGCTCAGTGTCAACGTCTTCTTCGGCCCCGTCTACCTGGCCGTCATCGTCCTGACGGAGGGGACGCTGCATGCCGATGCGCGCAGATGCCACGGTTCCGCGTACTGCATGGTCACATTCCTCTCCATGTTGCGGCACGATGTCGCGTGATCCCCGGTCCGGGCTCGATGTGACACTGACCATAGAGTTCGCGTTGCTATGAAAGGGAGGGTACATGACGACAACCACGAGGGAGAAAACGGTCCGGCGGGAAACCGCGCCCAAGGTCGTCGCCTTCCTGGATTCCCTCTCAACGATCCCCTGGTTGGCTCACGTGGGCGAACCCATCCTTGATGGGCATGTCAAACAGGTTCGGACGTGGGCTGAGGGGCGGGCGCAGCAGTTGAAGGATGCATGGACGACCGCCTCGTTCGCGGACGGTATCGACAGCGCGCATCCCGCGTGGGACGCCGGATACGATCGTGCGCTGCGAATCGTCTCGTCATTGCCCACCAATCATACCTTCAAGGATGGAATCAGCGTCGCGGATGGAGTAGCCTTCGATGTCGCCGCCGCATCCGCTCTCGCACATGGGCGAACCGGCGATTTCTTCCTGACGACGATCATGGAGTGGTATCGACGCGGCCACTGGCCATGCGGCTGGAGTGGGCATTATCCCGATGGCCGCCTTGTCGTGTACTAGAAGAAGCGAGGCAGCTTAGTCCTGCGGGTTGGGGATCAGCAGCAGGGGGTCGAACTGCACGCCGTCCTGGCGCATCTCGAAGTGCAGGTGCGCGCCGTTGGTGAGGCCGGTCAGGCCGATGTGGCCAATGACCTGCCCCTGCCGCACGATGTCGCCCTCGCGCACGGAGAGGCCGTAGGTCAGGTCGTCCATGTGCGCGTAGAAGCTGTCGAAATGGTCGTTGTGCTTGATCTCCACGCACAGGCCGTAGCTGGCGTGGCGATCGCCCGGCACGGCATAGCCCGCGAAGACCACGATGCCGTCCGCCACGGCGTGGATCGGCGTGTAGAGGTCGTTTGCGATGTCCACGCCGGTGTGGAAGGCCTGCGCGAAGTTGCTGCCGCCCCAGTAGGTCGTGATCGGACCCTTCACTGGGTCCTGGTACGCGCCGACCCCGGCCAGCGCGCCGGCCGCGAGCAGGGAGGCCTGGGTGGTCTCCTGGCGCCCGACGGCGTCGGCGCAACAGCCCACGCTCGTCCCCACGTAGTTCAGGATCACCGCGGGCAGGGACGCGCCGTCCCAGGGTGGGATAGCCGCCGGCGGCTGCGGCAGCGCGTAGCCGGGGGGACGCGGACCCGGATTGAGGGCGAACGGCGGCTGAGGACCAGGCCAGGCCGGCGCCTGCTCGGTGAACGGCGGGGGTTGGGGACCGGGGAACGGCGGCGCGATTGGTTTGGGCGGCAGCGGAACCTGATGCGCGTTCACGGCCACGGTATAGGCGTGGAGCAGTCGGGCGTAAAGCGTGTAGGCCGCGTAGGCGCCCTGCCACTGCGCGTAGCGGATGCCCGCCTGGCGCAGGCGATGCACGTAGCCGTTGTAGGCCACCGTGCGCTGTTGCCAGCCGATGTAGCCCTCGTAGGCGCCCATGGCGGTGTTCCAGCGCGACTCGATGCCCGAGTTGAGCGTGGCTACGCCGCGCAACCGCGTTTGGTAGTCCGCGTCGATGCCCGGCTCCTCAGCCTTGAGCCGCGCGAAGATCGTCGCGCCGTCGCGCAGCACGCTCTCCAACGCGCCGCGCTGGCTGAGGAGGCCCGCCGGCGCGGCGTCGGCCGCGACCGCTCCCGGCAGGGTCACCACCAAGGTGTAGGGCGACGTGCCAGTCAGGCTGGAGGTGACGGTCATCACCGTCGTCCCGCTGCCGTTCTGCGCCGTCATCGTCAGCGACAGCGACCCGGACGCCGACGACGTCACGGCGGCCGTCGGCGTCACGGCGACCGTCGGCGTCACGGCGGCCGTGTCGGTGAGGGCCGCCGTCGGCGTGACCGTCCCCGTCGTGTCCGATGGGCTTGGTGTGTCCGACGGGACGGGCGACGCGCCGGCGAGGGGACTTACGGGCGTGGCCGTCCCCGTCGTGTCCGCCGTGTCCGCGGGAGTCGGCGACGCGCCGGGGGCCGTGACATCCCCCGTCACGACCGTCGCCGAGAGGTCCAGCGTGCCGCTCAGCGGGTAGGCCAGGGCAGGGACGGGCGTGCCGCCGTCGATCGTCGCCGTCACGCCCGCGCTGCTCAACACCGCGCCGTTGAGCGCAATGGGAACGGTCAAGGCGCTCGTGGCCACGTCGCGCGCCGCCGTGTCGGACACCAGCGACAGCGCCGCGTCGCCGCCGTTTGTCGTCGTAAGAGGAGCGATCCGGCCATCGAAGGCGAGCAGAGGCGCGACCGTGGCCGTCGACACGACGCTACCCGAGAGGCTGACCGTGGCGCCCAGCGCGTCGGCGGGGACGGCGACGGAGATGGGCGCGGTCCCGGAGTAGCCGGACGTGGTCGTGAGCGGGCCGTCCGCCAATGCGACGAGGTCCGGCGCGGCAAGGGGTGGCGTCGCGCTCCACGTGTCGAGGCGGTCGTGGAGGAGGTCGGTCGTGGAGATGACGTCACCGGACCGGATAGCGGGCGTGGGCGGGGTGGTGCGGACCCAGGCGCGCAGGGCGCGCAGCTGCGCCAGCGTGGCGGAGAGAGTACGCCAGCGCCGCAGCAACGTGGCGCGGTCGGGCGGGCGCGGGGTCGGGATGGGCGTGGCGGTCGGCGGCGTTGTCGGCGACGGCGTCGCGGTGGGGGTCGCCGTCGGCGCCGGGATAGGCGTCAGGATGGTGTCTGACACGGCGCCGTTGGCCGCGATGAGCGGTTCCGCGCCGCTCCCCGCGTCGACTCTCACGCCGCCGTAACTTTGCGCCGGGCGTGTCGCTTGCCCCAGCGTGACCGTGATGACCCGCGTGGAGGCCGTGGACAATGGACGCGGACCCGATGTTGTCGGCGGCTCAGGCGTCACGGTGACGCCCCGCGTGGGGGACGCGGATGGGGCCGTGGTCGGGGTCGCGGACGGGGCCATGGTCGGGGCACGGTCGGGGAGCGCGCCCCAAGCGTCGCGCGGCTCGCCCGGCCCCGGAACGCCGGGGACAGGAACAGGCGCGACGCTCGGGGCACCACTCGCTGCATGACCCATCGGGACTGTGGCCGTGGGCTCGGACCGGAGTTGAGGGGTCGTCGCCACCGTCGCCGTGAGACGCGGCGGCTCGACCGTGGCGGCGGCGCCACTCGTTCCGCTATCCGTGGGTAACAGAGAGGTCCACGAGGTCAGCGCCTGGACGGACATCACGAACGGACGCGCGACCTGTCCTGGCTCGCTACCTGGCGCCCCGCTTGTCGCCGGCGCGGCCGGGTCGGGCAGCGACCACTGCGGCGCCGCGGATGTCGTGAGGCGCGCCCCCGGCGCCCACAACGTCGCGGGCCCGGCGACGGTGACCGGCGGACCCGGGGCGGCCGGCGCCAGTTGGCGTGCTCTCCCTGGCCGGCGCGGTCCGGTTGGATGGCGCGCCGCCCAATGGGGAGCGGCGGGACGAGGGGTCAGGCGAGCGATGGCGTCCGCCAGGGCCGCGGCATGGGCGGCGAGCATCGTTTCGGCGACGCCGAGGGCGGTCAGCGCCAGGGACCGGCCGCGCGGCGTATCCGCCGCGATCATGAGCGGAACCAACCGGTCGCGCGTCACCATCAAGGAGCGCAGCAGGCCACGGTCGACGGTCGGATCGGGGGATCGCGTCGCGGCCGTGGCGGATGCCGGACCGATCAGGGCCAGCAACAGGACGCAAAGCACGAAGAAACGCAAGCGCATGGCGGACAGGCTTTCGCTCCCTTCCGTGGTGTCGCGTGTCACGTGTACAAAGGCACGGGGGGATGCTGCATGAGTTATGATAGTGTCGCGAGAGGTAGTATAGCACGTCCTTATCCACATCATCCAGGTGGGGTGCGCCCGACGTCGCGGAAGAGGGCCTGACTGAGGGCCGGATCGTCGTCGACCGCGCCGACGGCCACCTCGACCGCCCGCACCGAGGCGCAGCGCGCGGTCAGGCCATACGCCCGCACGAGGTCACACAACGGCGGCGCGCTACGGGCCATCTTGCTCCTATTCCCGCTCTATGCCCGCACGAGATCGGCGGCGCTCAACTGGGCGAACGTTGCGGCCTACGCCGCGCGTTACAATGCGACATCCGGGCAGAGCGCAGGCTGCAGGACCACCACCACTCGTCCACGATCGTCACTCGTCGAGGACGACGAGGTTGCCGCCCTCGCTCACGGATGGACCGGGCGTCCCGGCGTCACGCTTGCCACGGCTGTTCATACCGGTCGCTGTGCCGGGCTCGTCCAGGACGACCAGCGGCGTGGGTGTGTCCGACGGACGTTGCCGCGCGGGGGGCGCCAGGTCGAGCATGGGTTGGCGGCGGTAGCGGAAGCGCATGTACCCGGAGACGCACAGCGAGATGGGCACCGCCCCCCGACGGGAACAACGGCCAGATATGCTTCAATCATCGCCCACATTACCCGCACCTCGTCCTGTCGTCCTACCTACGCTAAGCGTATCACCACGGCCACGATGGATGTGACGGACCGGGAGCAGCCGTCGTGCTGCGCGCCAAGGCGGCCTACGCGAGCGCCCCTGTCCGGGGTTACTCGCCGTGCGCCTGCCGTGAACATGTCATAAACACGCTATCATCGCATCACGCGATGATCTCGACCGCGTCGCCGTCACGGACGACATGCGCCCGGCCAACCTGCTGACCCGCGAAGCGCGCGGATGGACCCCAGACGCGGGCGCCTCGCGCGGACGCGCCGACGTCCTTGTGGATGGTCGCGGCCACGTCGGCCACCGTGGCTCCTGGCTTCAGGGCCACGGGTTCGGGGGCGACCCGCCCGTCGTGGCGTAGGTAGACGCGCAGCAAGCCAGTCAGTCGCCACACCGCTTCCTTGAACGCGTCGAGGCTGTCATCGTCGATGATCGAGACGCCCACCACGGGCAAGTCCGGGACGACGCCCCGCAGCCGGCCCAGGACATCTTCGGCGTCGCCGGCCTCGTCGGTCTTGGTCGCGGCCAGCAGGGCGGGCAGGGCAATGCCGGCGGCGGCCACCTCGGCGCGCACCACGGCCAGCGCGTCGGGCGGCGCCATGACGTCCTGGCAATAGACGATGGCATCGGCGCCGCGCAGCACGCCCAGCAAGGCGCGGCCCCCGCCGCGGTCCTCGTTGGCCCCGGCGATCAGGCCGGGGATCTCCACCAGTTGCACCAGCACCCCGTCGATGCGCGTCAGCGCGGGGACCGGGCGCAGGGTGGTGAAGGCGTAGTCGCCGACCTTGATCTGGACGTGGGACAGCGCCTGGAGCAACGACGATTTGCCGGCGTTGGGGGCGCCGACAAAGGCCACCTGCGCGACCCCTTCGCGCCGCACGGCGATGCTGTCGCGATGCGTGACGCGCGCCCGGGCACGCGTCTGCTCAAGTTCCTGCTGCACCCATTTGCGCAGGTCGGCATAGGGGCCGTTGCGGTAGTCGGGGAGGTCGCCAAGGATGCGGCGCAACTCGTCGACGCGCGCCGCGCCCTCCTTGCCGGTGAGCCGGCGCTTGATGAGCTGCATCTGGGTCTGATGAGGCATGGGCATGATGATACTCTCCTGAACAAGTGGATGATGTTGCAGGAGGGTACGCCCATCCGGCGGTCCAGGGGCGCGAGGAGCGCGAGGAGCGATCCGGTCGCCGTGGGCCGATGAGTGGTGCGTCCGTCCCGCTGCTTACAAACGACGCCTGGGACAGTAAGCAGCGGTCTAGCCGTTTTTGTTTGAGATCGTGAGGTACCAGGCGCTCTGGCGCGAGACACCCATCACGGGCCACCTTTCTCTTCTATATATGCGTTGCATCGGTTGTATTGTCCATCGCCGGACGCGACGAGCCGATGCGTCTATGCTATCATAACGAGCGGTCACCCCACATCGGGTTCCAGATAGAATGGGGGTAGGGGCGGAATACACAAAAGGGCGCCCGTGCGCTACACCATACGGTAAAGAACGTGACAAACGGTCGTTACATGCGCGGGTAGGAGTAGGGCGGCGGCGCGAACGAGTGCGGCTGAGTGGCCAACGACGAGGGATGAGCGATGAGCGACACGTCGCAGCGAGCCTTCGCGCATACTGACCCACCCGAGAGCCGCGTTGCGTCGGTGTACGCTAACGCGATGCACCCGACATCACCCGCACGCGAAGAATATACGCGAACGTATGCCGCGCTATTCATCGGCAGTATCGACGATTATTCGACGGCAGCTTGGATGCTCGCTATCAACGTCAGGTGTTCAACCAGCGAGAGGTCGATGCATTTCGCGATGGCGATTTTAGCGCCATCAAAACGTATATTCGCACGTATTTGCCGCCTGATATGCAAGACCTATTGCGGTAGACAGGCCGGTTAAGAGCCTGTCCAGCAGTCGAAGTCGCGCTCCAGGTCGACCGTCCGCCCCTGGCGCGAGGAGCGCGCCACCGCATGAGCCATGGCCAGCGTCCTCAGATTGTCGCGGGCGTCGCTTTGCGGCCGCCGGCCCTCGTCCAGCGCCAGGCTCAGCGCGTCGAGCGTCCCGAGGAGGGACGACTCCTGGCCCCACCCATCGGCCGCGAGCGGGGCGATCCGTTCGACCGTGTCGGGCGCGCGGCTGAGATAGACGCCGTAGCCAGCGCCGAGATCCGCGAGGTGCAGCGCCCCCTCCGCGCACTCGACGCGCCACACGCCCGGCCAGGGCGTGCTCCTCCCGGGCGACTCCAGACTGCCGTGGTAGGCCACGCGCGCTCCGTCGTCGAAGTCGAAGCGGCAGGACACGACCGTGTCGCCCTGGTAGACGGACCACGGCGGCCGCCACGTCTGGCCCGACGCCGTGCGCGGCTCGGCCGCGAGCACATAGCGCAGGGCGTCGAAGTGGTGGATCGCCATCTCAAGCAGCATCGTGTCCGCCATGGCCCACTGGTAGGGACGGCCCGGCCAGAGGCAGTCGAACGTGACGTGGACAAACGACGGTGCGCCCGCCACCCGGTCACGGATGGCGCGTCGCAGCGCGCCTACCTCGGTCATGTAGCGATAGTTCTGGTCGACGATCAGGTAGCGGTCTGCCCCGTCGGCCCGCGCGGCGAGGGCGCGCGCCTCCTCGAAATCGACCGTGAACGGCTTCTCCACGATGACGTGCTTGCCCGCGTCCAGCGCCTGACCGCACAGCGCGCCGTGCAGCGGAGACGGCACGACGAGGACGCAGGCCTCGAAGTCCAGCGCGGCGGCCGCCTCGCCGATCGAGGCGAAGCAGCAGTCCACGGAGAGCCCGACGCGCGCGGCCGTGTCCCGCAGGTGGGCGGCCTCGGTGTCGACGATGCCGGCCAGCGTCCAATCCGGCGCCGTCGCGATGGCGCGTAGCCAGTCGAGCCCGATGCCGCTCGGCGCGACCCCGACCTGCACGATGCGTCGCCGCATCGTCTCGCTTCTACCCGACGTCATAATAAGCTGCCCCATGGTCTGGTCTTTGGTGAAGCCCGAACGGAGACGGCCCGACCACAACGCCTACCTGGACGAAGCGCCGTGCCCCTTGCGGCCGCCCGACGCGAGGCAGTATATCACGGTTGGGCGGGTTGGCGGCAGGTTGTTGCCCTCCTACGCGACGTACTCGTGCGCGAGGGTCGCGAGGGTCGCGAGGAGGGCCAACTCCAGCAGCGCGCCGGTGGCAACGCCGCCGGCGCGAGTCCGGTAGGTCATATGACCGTAGCAGTTACGCGGGTGCTTGCACGTCTCGTTCCCAATATCCGGTACGTGCAATGGCGGCAAGGACGGCGTGCTGCTCTCGCATCAGTTGATCCGACGCTGCTTTGGTCGCACAGATCCTCACACCACGCCGGATCATCCGGGGTACGGTAGGACTCTTGCTCGACGCGCTGCACGATGGGTCGCCCTATGTCATCCCCATCGATGGCGACAGCTCAGCGTGGGTGCGCGCCGCCACCATCCGCTCCCTGGGCGCGCGGGCGCCGCGGAATGCGCTGGTCGCGGCGCTTGGCGACAGCGGCTACCTCGTGCGCGAGGCCGCGATCGAGATGTTGTGCAAGATAGATCCTGCCGCTCTCGCCGCCGTCGCCGTCGAGGCGAAAGCGATCCTGATGGGGCAGAGGCCAGGTCAGACATTGGCCTCGATCGTCCAGGGGAACATCGCCGTGGCCATCGGTGAGTTGGAGCGCGTCCCCGTGGAGCTGATGGACTATGTCGCAGACCTGCTGGACTGGCCCTACTGGGAGGTCAGGTTCAAGGCGACGCAGGCGCTCGGCAAGCTACGTCGCAACATCCCGGACCGCGCTATCCGCCGCTTACTGGACTTACGCCGCGACCCGACCTCGCGCGCGCTACGCATCGCGGCCGACGACGCCCTGTCCGACATCCTGTCGCTCGAAACCGGCATCGAGGACGACGACAGCGCCGACTATCTAACGGCTAATGGCTAATGGCTAACGGCTAACGGCTCAGCGCCAGCGCGTCGCCGAGGTTGGAGTTGCCCTCGAGGAAGTGGATGCGGGCGACCTCGGCGGCGTAGGGGCCGTGGTAGCGCAGCACGTAGAGCCCGTTGCGGATGTCCACCACGTAGATCAGGCCGTCCTGGATGACCGGATAGCTCCAGAAGACGACCTTAGCGCTGCCGCTGCTGAGCGCGGGGTCCTCGGTCGCCACCGTGGGCAGCGGCAGGGGCACGAACGAGCCGGCCCCGATCGGATGGAGCGGGTCGGCAATGTCGATGACCTGCAGGCCAGCCGCGTGCCAGGTCACAAAGGCCAGGCGCCTTGTGAGCGTGGGGTTGTGCGACGAGTAGCTGGCGTCGATGTCGCGGTCCTGCGGGGTCGAGGCGCAGGAGGCGGGGTCGTCGTACGGGTGGACCCGGTACTGCGACACCACGACCGGCCGCGTCGGGTCGCGGATGTCGATTAGGCGCACCCAACCCCAGGGACAGCCGCGCCCGATCGGTAGGCCGGCGTAGAGGCCGTAGACCTCGTCCGTGGTCAGCGCGTAGGGCTTGCCGAACAGCCGCACGGCGCTGTGCGCGCCGGGCGTGCCCCAGTGCGCGCGGTTGGCCGTTGGGGTAATCAGGCGCACCCGGGGATGGGGCCGGCCAGCGGCAAAGTCCGAGGTATCGGCCACCAGGAAGCCGCCGCCAAGGTGGGCCAGGTAGGCGGTGCGCCCGTCGGGGGAGAGACTGAGCGAGTGCAGCCAGTCGTAGCCCATGGCGTCGGGGATGGCGGCGTCCCAACTGGCGATCTCGGCGACGTGGCCGGCCCGCGCCCCCGAGATGTCGGCCACTAGCAGGTCGGCGCCAGTCCCGTAGGGCGTGGAGATATAGAGCAGCGCACGGCCCGACCGCAGCGGGTCGGCCCACAGGAAGAACTCGTGCGGCAGCCGCGACGGATAGTACGTGGCGACCAGGCGCGGCGCGGCGGCAGCAGCGCCCGCGATGGCGTAGCAGCGCACCGTCGCGGGCGGCCCGCCGCCGGCGCAGGCGTGCAGGGCCGCACTGCAGGCGAAGTTGAGCACCAGCAGCAGATGTTGTTGCGGCCACACACGCAGTTCCCGCGACGACTCGCCGGGGTTGCCCTCGGCGGGTGGCCCGATCTCGCCCACCACGCGCGGCGCCGCCGGTTGCCCGATATCGACCACCAGCACGCCGGCGTGGGGATGCGTGCCGTCCGTGCGGCTGCCGACGTAGGCGTAGCGGCCGGACACGGCCAGCGCCGCGTTCATGCCGCGCGCCAGCAGCGGGCTGTGCCCTACCAGCTGGAAATTGCCCGCCTCGGCCACGCCTCTCGACCCCGCCCCGGTCGGCGCGACGCCGGTCGCGCCGACCGCCAATACGACGCATAGGAGAGCGGCGACCGTTTGCGCGCCGCGCGCCCAAGCCCACCGTGGGACAAGGACTTCTCGCGCCTGCTGGACGGGTTGTCGTCTCTCTGCCATGCGCTCGGAGGCTCCTGATAGTGGACTCTGGGCCCCTGGCCGCCCCTACCCTTGCACCCTTACGGTCCCCCGGCGGTGCTGCCGGGCGGGGGCGCGGACGGGGGCGCGGACGGGGACGTATATTCGCCGCACGACAACTCGATAAACCCATCGGTCACCATGCAGCATGGACCCACGCAGGTCGCGCGGTGGAAATTGCCGACCCACACCGTGCCGGGACGCACCGCCAACAGCGGCGCCAACGGTAGAACGGCTAACACGAACAAGCCAGCGACAGCGCGCCGGCCATCAGTACGACGCATCATGACCTCCAGCCTCACGATACCCTGAGGAGGGAGGCCGCGTGTGATAATCAGGCCGTCCGCGCCGACAATTTCGTCATGTACGCCCGGCGCCATGACAAAGGGGCGCCGGCTACTCGCCCTCGCCCGCCGCCTCGCCGGACACGGGCTCCGACTGGCCCTCGGCTTCCTCGGCCATGATCTCGGCCTCGGACTCCTCGTCGGCCAACTGCGGCTGGGTCAGCTTGAACACAAGCTCGTCCTCGGGCGTCAGCACCTCGACCCTGGAGCGGTCGAGCTTGAGGTCGCTCACGTGGATGGCGGTGTCGAAGTCGACCAGCGCCGAGAGGTCGACCTCGATGTCGGCGGGCAGGTCGTCGGGCAGCGCGCTGACCTGCAGCGAGTCGAGCGACTGCAGCAGGACGGCGTCGCCCGCGCGCATCAGCTCGGACTCGCCGGTCCCCAGGATCGTCACCACGGCCGTGACCTTCTCGCGCAAGTTGACCTGCTTGAACTCCACGTGGATCAACTGGCCGCTGCGCGGACTGGCGACCGCCCTGGACAGCAGGACGGGCCGCGTCTCATTGGCCACGCTCAGGTCGATCACGGTGGTGGGGAGCAAGTTGCGGTACAGCAGCCCGAAGGCGTGCGCGTCGAGCGTGATGGCCGTCGACTCCACGTTGTGGCCGTAGATATTGGCGGGCAGTTGGCCCGCGCGGCGCAGCGTCTTCACCTTCTTGCCCAGAACCGTACGCGGTTCCGCCGTCAGCTTGGCGTGCTTCATTGTGTCGTTCCTCTCCTCTACTACGTGCTACTCGTCCCTGGGACGACCGCGATGACTCCCGCGCTCACGCCATGCATCCCTGTGAGCGAGCGTTGATCGCGGACGATCGTCTCGTGTTTGTTTGATATCTGCCGCGCCATGATGGGAGCGACAGCACAACAAGAAGCCCGGCTCAACACGCCGGGCACTGACTATCATTATACAGATGCGGCCGCTGCGCTGTCGTTGGCTGTTGGCGACGCTTGATCGCTACTGTGTATCTTCTCAAAAAGTCGGGGCAGGTATACTGAGGCCAGTGAATCGGGAGGTGACGGAGCGTGGGGGTGCTGGACGATCTGGATCTGAGTGGGGTCACGGACCCGGAGGCACGACGTATCCTGGACCTGCTGCGCAATGTGATCGAAGGGCAGGCGGCAGAGATCGGGGCGTTACGCGCGGAGAACCAGCG
>JAABUZ0100002127.1_pt1 | contig 34135 bp, 30 predicted proteins | sample 5562091 | NCBI WGS metagenome assembly JAABUZ01 (sample SAMN12813069, study PRJNA571459) | rock metagenome | isolation source: Antarctica rocks | place: Antarctica: Victoria Land, Linnaeus Terrace sud | collected 2015-12-21 | reverse complement strand
GCAGATGCTGGCTTACATCGAGACCTACAACCAGACCGCTAATCCGTTCAAGTGGACGTACACCGGCAAGACCCTCGAAGCATGAGAAATCCACTAACCCAACGAACTAGCTGGATGAACCACTAGAAGCCGGTCGGGTGCCGGGACTGAAAGGCCCCGGTGGAGCGCAGCAGCGAGTGCCAGCGCGGGCCCGTGCCCGCAACCGGCGTGCGGTCGCCCTCCGAGGAGGTATCCATGCGGATGCCGGCGACCTCGAGGAAGGCGTGCCCCGGGTTCGCGAACACAGTCACCCACTGGCCAAGCCCGCTGTCGCCCCAGCTCTCAAACTGACCGGAGTCCATCGAGGTCTTGATCATCCCCGCCGCGTGCAGAACGTAGGACACCGAGCCCGAGCAGTCATAGCCCGCGTCTCGCCAGACGCCATGGCCGCCGCCGAGGACGTAGGGCTTGCGACGGATCTGATTGCCGGCCCAGATGATCTCCTGCACCTGCTTGGGGGCGAGGGCGGGGGCGTAGGCGATGCCGTGGATGATCTGGGCGGTCACACCGGGCACCGTCGGATGCGCCGGAGTCGACGGAGCACTCGGGGGAGCGCTCACGCCGGCGCCGCCGGTGCCGGCGGTCGAACTGCCGCCCGTGGGGGTGCTGGCGCTCGTGGTCGTCGTCGTGCCGCCGTGGCTTCGGCCGGTGGCAGCGGCGGTCTGGGCGACACCGGCAAGGCCGAGGCAAGCCAGCATGGGAGCAAGGAATCGTAGGTAACGCACAGTCTCTCTTTCGTCGGCCGGCGGGGTTAGCTGTCGGGCGAGCGCGAAAAGAGCCTGCGCTTCCTGCCGGCTGATCGGCAGAATTAGCCCCAGTGGGGATCTGGGTCCCCCGCTCCACGGCTGTTCGGGTCCGTGGATTAGGCGTGGCGGCAATATAGCGAGGCGAGCGGCGATCGGTCGGCCGGTGCATCGATCCGTGCATCCGGCGGCTGTGCACGCCCGATTGCGGCCCTGGTGAACAGCTTCCCCCTCCCCCGCGAGCAGCTTCCCGCTCCCCCGCGAGCAGCTTCCCGCTCCCCCGCGAGCAGCTTCCCGCTCCCTGGTGGCTCTCCGAGCGCCGCGCACCCTCTAACGTGCGCGCCGATGCGACCGCGGCTGCTGCTCATCGGGCTCGCGCTGACGCTTGGCCTCGCGGCCTGCGGGGGCACCAAGCTCCTGCGTCAGACACCTAGCACCGTCACCGTCGGCGCGCGTCCCGGCGTGACCCAGGCCACGCCGCCGATCGGAATCCCGGCGGCCGCGACCAAAAACACGACGCGCGTCACGGGGCCCGATCCGGCCGCCGAGGCCGCGCAGGTCGCGCTCGCCGTCTACCCGTCGGCGGCGCCGGGCACTCACCCCCCAGCGGTCGCTCTGGCTCCGAGCGCCGACTGGCAGGCGGCGCTCGCCTCCGCGGTGCTGATGGCGCCCCCGATCCGCGCTCCGCTGCTGCTCTCGGGCCCCAGCTCGCTGCCGTCGTCCAGCGCCGGCGCGTTGAGCGCGCTGGCGCCGACCGGCTCGGGAGCGGCCGGCGGCGCCCAGGTCATCCGGGTCGGCTCGGTGGCGCGACCGGCCGGGCTGCGGGCGGCATCGGTCAACGGGACCGACCCCTACGCGCTCGCCGCGGGCATCGACCGCTTCGTCAGCGCCGCAGCGGGCCGCAGCAGCTCCGCCGTGGTGATCGCCTCCGCCAACGCTCCCGCCTACGCGATGCCGGCGGCGGGCTGGGCGGCGGAGAGCGGCGACCCGATCCTGTTCGTCAACGGGACGACGATCCCCGCCGCGACCCGGCAGGCGCTGCTGGCGCATCAGCGGCCGCACATCTACGTGCTCGGACCGCCGAGCGTGATCGGCGCGGGAGTGCTGCACGCTCTGGCCCGCTACGGCCAGGTCAAGCGGGTCGGCGCCTCCGATCCCGCCGCCAACTCGGTCGCGTTCGCCGTGTACCGCGATCCCGCCTGCCCCTACGGGCAGCCGTGCGCGCACGTGCCCGGAAGCTTTGGCTGGGCGATTCGCAGCCCGGGCCACGGCTACGTGCTGCTCAACGCCGGCCAGCCGCTCGCCGCGGCGGCCGCCGCGCCGCTGTCGGGATCGGGAAGCTACGGGCCTGCGCTGGTGCTCAACCGCGCGGACAGCCTTCCCAAGTCGGTGCTCACCTTCTTTCTGGACTACGCGAAGCCGGGATACACCCAGGAGGGCCCGACCGCCGCGGTCTACAACCACGGCTGGGTGATCGGGGACCCGAGCCGCGTGTCGGTGGGCGTTCAGGCCCAGCTCGACGATCTGCTCGAGGCCGCGGCCGTGCCCCAGAGCGGCCACTGACCGGCGCCGCACGGCGCGCTCGCCGCCGGGGCCGAGCCTGCCGGGCGCCGAGACTGCCGGAGCGCGAGCCTGCCGGACGCCGGGGCTGCTGTGGGTGGGCTCGGGCGATACCGTGTGTCGGACATGAGCCAGGCCGAACATCCGGACCGCACCGCGCCCGCGCACACAGTCACCGTCGAAGACATCCGTCAGCTGATGGGAGCCTCCACGCCGCATTTCGCCCTGCAGCTGCGCGCCCGGATCCGGGCGCTGATCAAGGGACTGGCCCCCGAGCACCCCGCGCGGCGCGAGGGTGAGCGCGAGATCGCCCGCCTGGACCAGATCGCCTTCGCCGGTGAGGTGCGCGGGCACGCCGCCGAGCCGGGTCTGACGCCACTGCCGAGCCTCCGAGGCGGCGAGCCCGCCGCCGCCTGACCTCCTGCTTAACCAACAGAGCAACCTCTTGATCCGTTTCACGTCTTGACTGCGAGCATGAGCGACGAGCGTTACATCTCAGTCATCGGCCTCGGCCGGGTCGGGCTACCGCTCGCCCTCTGCTTCGCCGCCCGTGGCCTGCGGGTGCTCGGGGTCGACCACGATCCCGCGGTGCTGGGCTCGCTGCGCAACGGGCGGATGCCGTTCAACGAGGCGGGCACGCAGGAGCTGCTCGATCGGGTCCTGGCCAATGGCCGGCTGGAGCTCACCGACCGTGCCGCCGACGCCGCCCAGGCGCAGGACATCGTCCTGACGATCGGCACGCCGTCCTTCTCCCATGTCGAGAGCGACCTGCGCCAGCTGCGCGCCGCGATCGACGATCTGCTTCCGCTCCTGGGCCCCGGTCATTCGCTCGTCCTGCGCTCGACGATCGCACCGGGGACCACCGAGTACGTCGCCGGTTACATCGCCAAGCGTCGCAGTCTGCGGATCGGCGAGGACGTGTTCGTCGCCCACGCCCCGGAGCGGATCGCCGCGGGACGCTTCCTGGAGGAGATCTCGTCGCTGCCCTGCATCATCGGCGGGGTCTGCGAGACCTCAGCCGAGCGCGCAGCGAGCCTGTTCAGCGTGTTCGGCGCCCCGATCGTACGCACCACGCCGGTCCAGGCCGAGCTGGCCAAGATCTGGACCAACATCCTGCGCTACGCAACCTTCGCCCTGCCCAACCTGCTGATGATGGATTGCGAGATGTACGGCGCCAACGTGTTCGACGTGATCGAGCTGATCAATCGCGACTACCCCCGCGGTGGCATCGCGATGCCGGGTATGACCGCTGGGACCTGTCTGCGCAAGGACTTCGCCTTCTCAGAGGAGCGCTCGCACGCCCCCGGCATGCTGCTCGCCGTGTCGCGCGTCAACGAGGGCGTCCCGCTGTTCTTGGTCGAGGGTGTCAAGCGTCGGCTCGGGGACCTGGGCTCTCGCAAGGTCGCGGTCCTCGGCCTGACCTTCAAGCGCGACACCGACGACGAGCGCGATTCGCTGTCACCCAAGCTGATCCGCCTGCTCGAGCGCGAGCTCGCCGATGTGGCCGTCTCTGATCCGCATGCCGCGACGCCCACCCAGCCGGTCGGCGAGGCGGTGCGCGATGCCGACGTGGTCATCGTGGCCACCAACCACTCCGCGTACGAGACGCCGGAGACGTTGCGCGAGATCCTCGGCCTGGTCTCTGACGAGTGCCTGCTCGTGGACCCCTGGAACAGCCTTGGAACCGGGCAGGTCTTCCTGTTTGCCGCCGAGGCGTCCGCGCTCCTGCGCTCGGCCGGTTCGGCGCAACCCGCCCCCGACGCGGCTCACTGATGGGCCGCGTGCTCGTGACGGGCGGCGCCGGCACGATCGGCGCCGCGGTCGTCAGGCGCCTGCTGCGCGACCCCGACTTCGAGGTGCGAGTCTGCGATCATCGACCGGCGCCGGACTGGATGCGCGAGGGCTGCGAACTACATCAGGGTGACCTGCGTGATCTCGAGGTCGCCCGCGCGGCGATGGACGGCTGCTCGCACGTGATCCATCTCGCCGCCATCGTGGGCGGGATCGCCAACTTCCACAAGCTGCCCTTCACCCTCACCGAGGTCAACAACGCGCTGACCGGGGCGGTCGTCCATGCCGGCATCGAGCACGACGTCACCCGCCTGGTCTACGTCTCCTCCTCGATGGTGTTCGAGCGCGCGACCGAGTTCCCGACCACCGAGGGCCACGCCGACACCTGCCCCACCCCCCGCTCGGCCTACGGCTTCTCCAAGCTGGCCGGTGAGGTGTACACGCGGGCGGCCCACGATCAGCACGGCCTGCGCTACACGATCTGTCGTCCGTTCAACGCCTACGGTCCGGGCGAGCTGCCCGATCGCGACGAGCCCGGGATCGCCCACGCGGTCCCGGACCTGATCGCCAAGGTCCTGTCCGGTCAGCGGCCGCTGGAGATCTTCGGCAGCGGTGAGCAGACGCGGACGCTCACCCACGTCGATGACATCGCCGACGGCGTGGTCACCGCGATGGCCTCGCCGGCGGGCGAGAACGAGGCTTTCAACATCTCGGCCCGCGAGGAGCTGACCGTCGCCGAGATCGCCGCCCGGATCTGGGCCGCGTGCGGCGAGGATCCCGCGGAGCTCACGCTCTCTCACCGGCCGAGCTTCGCCGTCGATGTGACTCGCCGCTGGCCCTCGGTTGACAAGGCCCGCGAGCTGCTCGGATGGGAGGCGCAGGTCGGTCTCGCCGCCGGACTGGCCGACACGGTGGCCTGGCTACGCGCCCAGGCCTCTGAGCAGCCGGCCGTCGATTTCGATAGCAAGGAGATTTCATGAGCCAGCGCCGCGCCTTCATCACCGGGATCACCGGCCAGGACGGGTCCTACCTCGCCGAGCTGCTGCTCGACAACGACTACGAGGTCCACGGGATGGTGCGGCGGTCCTCGACCGAGAAGTTCGAACGCATCGAGCACATCCGCAACCGCGTCAGCCTGCATCAGGGGGACCTGTTCGATTCGCGCTCGATGAGCGATGCGCTCCGTGCCGCCCGACCTGACGAGATTTACAACCTGGCCGCGATGTCCTACGTGGCCGCCTCCTGGGTGCAGCCGACGTTGACCGCCGAGTTCTCGGGGACCGGGGTGACCCGGCTGCTGGAGGCGATGCGCGACGTCTGCCCGGAGGCGCGCTTTTACCAGGCATCCTCCTCGGAGATGTTCGGCAAGGTGCGCGAGGTCCCCCAGACCGAGATGACGCCGTTCTACCCGCGCTCGCCCTACGGCGTCGCCAAGGCCTACGGCCACTTCATCACCGTCAACTACCGCGAGTCCTACGGGCTGCACGCGACCAGCGGGATCCTCTTCAATCACGAATGTGTCTTTTCGCACGTGCCTCTGATCGTGCGTGAGGGCGGCGTGATGGCGGTCAGGACGCCGCCGGATCTGGTGCCGTTGTTGCGCAAGGGCAAGAGCGCGCAGTCGTTCGAACCGAAGGGCCTGCTCGAGGTCTGGGACGGCGAGGACTTCACACCCGTCCGGGCGATCACCGCCACACGCCGGCGGTCACGCGATCCCGATCATCGTGTGCTCTCGATCGAGGCTCGCGGCGGCCACGTGACCGTGACGGCTCATCACCACATGCTCGACTCGGAGCGAAACCCGGTCCGTGCCGATGCCCTCGCCGAGCACGATCGCCTCGCCCTCGCCGAGCGCTACCCCGAGGCCGCGTCCTGGTCGGTCCTGACCGAGGAGCTCGCCGAGCTGTTGGGACTGCTCTGCGCCGACGGCTGGGTTGACCGGGCCAATGGCAAGATCTGCTTCACCAACAACGATGACGCGCTGCGCGCCAAGGTTGCACAGCTATGGTCGCGTTGCTTTCTCAAGGGCAGCCACGCGTGGGTCGGATGCTCCGGCTTCGGCGACGAAGCCGAGGTCGGCAAGCTAACCCTCAATGGAGGCCAGGGCATCGCCACCTGGCTGCGTGAGCAGCTCTACACGCCGACCAGCCACAAGCAGGTCCCGCCGATCGTGCTCAACGGTGATCCGTTCGTACAGAGGACGTTTCTCCGCGGCTTCTACGCCGGCGACGGCCTTAAGCGTGGCGACGGACTGGCCTTCAAGACTAACAGCGCCGTGCTCGCCCAAGGCCTGTGCTGGCTGTATCACCTCGAAGACCAGCCGGCGTCCGTGTACGTTGAGCGACGCGAGGGCCGCACCTACTACCAGGTGAATCTGGCCTCGGCGGTGAAAGCCGGCATGAAGGGCCAGCATCTCCGCCGAGACCCGGCTGAGGTCCGCAGGATAGTTGAGGCCGATGTGGCCGACGACGAATGGGTCTTCGATCTTGAGACCGAGAGCGGCGTGTTCTGCGCCGGTGTGGGACGGATCCTGGTGCACAACTCGCCCCGCCGCGGCCTCGAGTTCGTGACCCGCAAGATCACCTGGCACGCCGCCGCGATCAAGCTCGGCGTCGTTGACCATCTCGGCCTCGGCAACCTCGACGCCGAGCGCGACTGGGGCTTTGCCGGGGACTACGTGCGCGCGATGTGGCTGATGCTCCAGCGCGACGAGCCCTCGGACTACGTCGTGGCCACCGGGATCGCGCACTCGGTCCGCCACTGCGTCGAGGTCGCCTTCGCCCACGCGGGCGTATCGATCGAGGACCACGTGCGCACCGACTCGGCGATGCTGCGCCCGGCTGAGGTCGACCACCTGATCGGCGATTCCGGCAAGGCGCAGCGCGAGCTGGGCTGGACCCCCGAGGTCAGCTTCGATCAGCTGATCGAGATGATGGTCGACTCCGACCACAAGGCGCTCAAGCATCAGATCCGGTGAGCGTCCACGCCACACCGCTTGTACACCCTGTACAAGGGCGTGTGGGTGTGGTCGTGCAGATTTCGCTTGCGCCCGCGCCTCTGCGTCCGTAGGTTTGCGCGCTTGGAATCCTCCTCGCCACCGCTGACCCCGGGCGCCACCGTCGTCGATCGCACCGCCCCGGGCGCCAAGGGGCTCAAGCCCGACGCGCTGGGCTACGTCTCGAACCTGGTCATCGCGATCGCCTCCACGGCGCCCGCGTACAGCCTGGCCGCCACGCTCGGGTTCATCGTCGCCGTCGCCGGAGTCGGCGTGCACGCCCCGGCGGTGCTGATCGTCGCCTTCATCCCGATCCTGTTCGTGTCGGTCGGCTACCGCTTTTTGAACCTCGCCGATCCCGACGCCGGCACGAGCTTCGCCTGGGTGACCCGCGCCTTCGGGCCGCAGCTGGGCTGGATCAACGGCTGGGCGATCTTCCTTGCGGACATCATCGTGATGGCCTCGCTGGCGGCGATCGCCAGCAAGTACACGTTCCTGCTGTTCGACTCGACCGCGAGCCCGTCGAACTTCCTGCTGATCGTCGGAGCGGTGGTGTGGATCGCGGTCATGACCTGGATCTGCTATCGCGGCATCGAGCTGTCGGCGCGCGTGCAGTCGATCCTGCTCAGCTTCGAGATCGTCACCCTGGCGCTGTTCGCAGTCGTCGCCCTGGTCAAGGTGTACGCCAGCAGCCCGGCCCACTCGATCCAGATCTCGGCCTCATGGTTCAACCCGTTTGATCTCGGCTGGGGCTCGCTCGTGGACGCCCTGCTGCTCGCCATCTTCATCTACTGGGGCTGGGACTCGGGTGTCGCGGTCAACGAGGAATCCCGCGACAAGCGACACGGGCCGGGCAAGGCGGCGGTCATCTCGACCGTCATCCTGCTGCTCATCTACGTGACCGTCAGCGCCGCCGCGCAGGCGTATCACGGCACCGGCTTTCTCACCAGCGCGGCCAACAAGAGCGACGTGCTCAACGCGCTGGGGATCGCGGTGTTCGGCTCGCCGCTGGACAAGCTGATGATCGTCGCCGTGCTCACCTCGGCCTCGGCCTCGACGCAGACGACGATACTGCCCACGGCCCGCACCACCCTGTCGATGGCCCGCTGGGACGCGATCCCGCAGGCCTTCGGGAGCGTGCATCCGCGCTTTCTCACCCCGAGCTTCTCGACCCTGCTGATGGGCGGACTGTCGATCCTCTGGACGGTGGCGCTGCTGGCCCTCAACCCGAAGCAGAACGTGCTCGGGGACGCGGTCGCGGCGCTCGGCTTCGCGGTCTGCTTCTACTACGGCTTCACCGGGTTGGCCTGCGCGGCCTACTTCCGCCGCGAGCTGTTCAAGAGCGCCCGCAACTTCGTGCTCGCCGGGCTGATCCCCGTGGTCGGGGGGATCATGCTGGGCTACATCGCGATCAAGGCCTACGGCTACTACAACACCGCCGGCAACAACTACTCCAAGCCGTTTCTCGGCATCCAGACCCCGATCTTCATCGGCATCGGTGGTCTGATCCTCGGCATCGTGCTGATGTTCGCGGCCTGGCCGTTCTTCGGCGGATTCTTCCGGCGTCGGGGCCTTCAGGCCGCCGACCCCGAGCTGCTCGTCACCGACGCCCACCGGTGACCGGCGGTGGCAGGTGCTGCTCAACCCCGAGCTGGCCGAGATCCGCTTCCTCAAACATCGCACCCGGGGGGAGGGGACCGATCCGAGGCGCCCTGCTCGACTCCACAGGCAAAAGCTGCTCGCACGCGGGAGCCATTAGTTAGCGCATCGCGCGCCGGCGGAAGTACGCCGAAGAGCCGCCGACGCTCACGGCGACGAGCAGGACCGCTCCCCCGATCAGCACCCAGACCGGCACGCCGCCCTGCGATCCGGCCCGCGAGGTGAGGGGACCGGGGCCGGCGGCCGAGCCGTAGGTCTGGCGGACCTGATGGTCGGAGATCCGGAAGGCGATCGTGCGCCGGACGGTGTGGTGATCGCCGTAGGTAGCCGTCACGGCGGCGGAGTAGGCGCCCGGCGGGAGGCGGGGGCCGCGGACGTAGATGGGAAACGCGATCTGCGTCCGGGGAACGAAGGTGTCCAGCGCGAAGGACTGCTCGAGCACGCCGTGGCCACCCGAGTGCTCCACCGCCACTCGTCCGTGGCCCTTGAAAAGCGTGTTGCCGGTGTTGGCCAGGCCGATGAGCAGCGTCTGGTAGTTCGGGCGTCCGGACGCCGTCAGGCCCGTAATCGCGAGAGCCTGCCGCGCCGGACCCGGGACGTCGACCTGGACCGCGACGATCGAGATCTCGCGAATGTTGACTCGGAAGGTGCTCCTGCCGCGCTTGGTGACCTGCCCCGACCCCGGGCCGCCGACCGGCGTGGCGACCAGGCCGCCGAGATGCTGGCCGGGACCGCTGCCTGCCGGCACCCGCAGCGTGAAGCGCACCGTGCGGCGTTCGTGCCCCGCCAGCGACAGCCGGCTCTGGGCTAGGCTCAGCCAGCCCCCGACGCCGCGGCGGGGAGCCTGCGTCGAGAGGTAGACGGCGCCGCTCGTCTGGCCGGTGGTGGCGTCGACGGCCGACAGCTGCACCTGCCCTGCAGTCGCGCCGGGATTGACCACCTCGACCCGCCCTGTCACCGTGTCGCCTGCCGAAGCGTGAAAGACAAAGTACGGCTGCCGGCCAGCCGGCGTGATCGAGAACACGACACCCTGGGCGGACGCGCCCGCCGGGGCCAGCAGGCCGAGCGCGAGCAGGATCGCACCCACTGCCAGCGTGACTGCCCTGCGCAGGCGCGGGTGGGGATGGCACGCGATCATCGGGCTCACGGGCCCGACACAATCGCGAGGGTTAGGTTCGAGGTGTAACTGCCGGCGAAGCTGTTCTGCGGCACCGACACGGTGATCGTCGGCGTCACCGTGAACTGTCCGGCCCCAGTGCCGGTGGCTGCGTTGAAGTACTTGACCGCGGCCGGTGCGGTCGCCCCGGCCGGAACCGTGACCGGATAGCCGACCAAGTTGGTGGGGGCCACGCAGTTGGCCTGCGTGGTGTCGCAGGCGACGGCGGGGGCGGCAGTGAGCTTCGAGGCCGTAGCCGCCAGCGTGTGACTTCCGGAGGTGAACTGGGTCGAGGTGACCGTCTCCTTCCAGCCCGGGGGCGGCGAGACCGAGGCGCGGACGGTGACCGGCACCATGTAGGTGGGGGTCTGATCGCCGCCGTTCACGTTGGCGCTGAACGTCGGGCTCGCCGACGTCGTCGCGCTCAGGACTCCGGCCGCACTGACCGGCTTGAGCGCGATCGCCTGCCCGATCCACGCTGTGGCCGCGGCGCTGTCTGTGATCGCCTGCGTGGCGGTCGCGCCGGCCGCGCCCTGCGTGAGGTCCTCGGCCAGCAGCGCCGGGCCGTTGGTCGTGGCGACCGAGAGCGCCCCCCGCGGTGCTGCCCGAGGCGGCGGTCAACGTGCCCGGGTTATTAAAGCTGCCGACCCCGAGAATCAGATCGCCGGGGTAGGCCGCGCTGAGCGACGGGACGGTTGCCGTCGTGCCGCTCGTGCCCGTCTGCTGTCCGGCCGCGTCGACGATCGAGGTCGTGTCCACGCCGCTGTAGGCGACGATCCCCCCAACGGCGATCGAGTTCGCGCTGAACGTCCAGGTCGTGGTCGCCTCGCCGGCGCCGGCGACGTGCCAGAACGCCGTCTGGCGCAGGGACGGGCCGACCGTCGTATCGATGATCTGGTTCCAGCCGCTCGGAGGGGTGATCGTGCTCGCGCCCTGACGGCTGATGATCGCGATCTCGATCTGCCCGCTGGCCACCGCGGCCGGTGCCGGGAGCGCCAGGCTGGTGGCGCCCGTGGTCGCGGTGCGGGCCCCGGCGACACCGACATAGGCCACCGCCGCCTGCGCCTCGCCGTTCAGGCCGACGAGCAGGCAGGCGAGCGTGGTGCCGGCGCACAGAGCCGTCACCACGCCACCTCGCAGGACGTCCGCGGCAGTCATCGGAGGACCATTCTTATCACGGTCGCTGCGGACCTCACGCGCCGGCACGATCGAGGATCTGCCGGCCCGTCAGGGGCCGGTCACGATCGCGACCGTGACGGTGCTCGTGTACGTGCCGGCAAACGAGCTCTGGGGGACGAACACGCCGACGGTGGGGGTCAGGGTGAACTTGCCCATGCCCGTGTTGGCGCCGGCGTTGAAGAACTTCGCCGCGGTCGGAGCGGTCGCGCCGGCCGGAACGGCCACGGGATAGGTGATCGCGTTGGTCGGCGAGGTGCTGCTGCCGGTGCCGTTGGTCGCGGCCACGCCGGTGAGAGTGGATGCGGTGTTGGCCAGCGTGTAGTTGTTCGGCGTGCCGGTGGTGAACTGGGTCGAGGTGATCGTCTCGTTCCAGCCCGCCCCCGTCCCACGGGTGTCCTGGGTGGCCAGGGCCGCCGTGTAGGTCGGGGTGACATCGCCGGAGTCCAGGTTGGCGCCGAAGCTCGTCGCCGCCGGCGACGAGACGCTGAGCGTGCTCCCGGACACGTTTCCGGTAACCGTCGTACTCGCCGCGAGGCTCGACGCCGGCGTAGCAAGCAGCGCGCCGACGCTCAGCGCCAGCGCCCATCTTGACTTTGCAGAGTTCATGATCCATCCTTCCCGGGCGGCAGGCATTGGCCCGCTCCCCCGTACGTCGTTGTCGTGGTCGCTGGCGGTACGGCTGATTCACGACTCGACTTGAGTCTCGCGGACCGGTGGGCTCTCCTAGACTGTCGCCCGTGGCCCCAAGCGCGGTGGGTATGGATGTCCGGGACTCGATCCTCGACACGATCGGGCACACCCCGATCGTGCGCCTGTCCCGGGTCGGCGCCGGCCTGACCGGGCAGCTGGTGGCCAAGCTCGAGGCGTTCAACCCCGGTGGATCGATCAAGGATCGAGTCGCCGTCGCGCTGATCGACGCGGCCGAACGCACCGGGCAGCTGCGGCCGGGCGGCACGATCGTCGAGCCGACCTCCGGCAACACGGGCACCGGCCTGGCGATCGTCGCGCGCCTGAAGGGCTATCGCGTGATCGCGGTGATGCCCGACAAGATGTCGCGCGAGAAGATCGACCTGCTGCGCGCCTACGGCGCCGAGGTCGTCGTCGCCCCGACCGATGTGCCCCCCGACTCGCCTCAGTCCTACTACCGCGTCGCCGACCGGCTCACCGAGGAGATCCCGGGGGCTTTCCAGCCCAACCAGTACGCCAATCCCGCCAACCCCCAGGCCCACTACGACTCGACCGGCCCCGAGCTCTGGCACCAGCTCGGCGATCGCCTCACCCACCTCGTGCTCGGGGTCGGGACGGGCGGCACGGTCACCGGCACGGTGCACTACCTACGTGAGCGCGCACCCGACCTCGTGGTGGTCGGGGCCGACCCCGACGGATCGATCTACTCCGGCGGGCAGGACGGCGTGCGGCCCTACCTGACCGAGGGCGTCGGCGAGGACTTCTGGCCCCAGACCTTTGACCCGACGACCGTCGACCGCTGGGTCACGGTGTCTGACCGCGACGCCTTTCTCACCACCCGGCGCCTGGCCCAGACCGAGGGCATCCTCGCCGGTGGCTCCGGCGGCCTGGCGCTGCACGCCGCCCTGACGGTGGCCGCCGAGCTCACCGACCCCGAGGCGGTGCTCTGCGTGATCATCCCCGACGGGGGCCGCTCCTATCTGAGCAAGGTCTACTCCGATGCCTGGATGCGCCAGCGCGGCTTTCTGGACCGCGGCGCCGAACTGACCGTGTCCGACGTGCTGCGGCGCAAGCTCGAGGCCGGCGAGATCCCATCCCTGGTCACCGTCGAGCCCCAGTTCCGCGTGCGCGACGCGGTCGTGCTGCTGCACAAGCACCGCGTCTCGCAGCTGCCGGTCGTGTCCGCGCATGATCCGAGCACCGTGGTCGGCGCGATCGGCGAGCGGGGGCTGCTGCGCCACGCCGCGCAGGACCCGGCGCTGCTCGATGCGGAGATCGTCGACGTGATGGAGCCTCCGTTTCGGGCCGTGGCCGGCGAGGCGCCGGTGCGCGAGGCGGTCGAGCTGCTGGCCGGCGATCAGCAGGCGCTGCTCGTCACCGAGGCGGGGCGCTCGGTCGGGCTGGTCACCCGCACGGATCTGCTCGAGGCGCTGGCGACGTGAGCGAGTCGGTCGCCACCGACGCCTTCGCCACTCGCGTCGTGCACGCCGGGCTGACGCCCGACCCGAGCTACGGCTCGGTCATCCCGGCCATCCACCAGACCTCGACCTACGCGCAGCGGGCCCCCGGCGAGTTCATCGCCGACTACGACTACTCCCGCTCGGCCAACCCCACTCGCGCCGCGCTGGAAACCGCGCTGGGCGAGCTCGAGGGCGGCCACGCGGTCGCCTTCTCCTCCGGGCTGGCCGCCGAGCACGCGCTGATCACCGTCACCTGCGAGGCCGGCGGACACATGGTCATCCCCGATGATCTCTACGGCGGCACCTTCCGGCTCGTGGACAAGGTCATGGCGCCGTGGGGGCTGCGCTACGAGATGGTCTCCCAGACCGACCTGGCCGCCGTGCAACGGGCGGTGGCGCCCGACACGCGGCTGGTGTGGGTCGAGAGCCCGACCAACCCGGCGCTCAACGTGATCGACATCGCCGCGATCGTGGCCCGTCGCGGACCAGCGCTGGTCGCGGTCGACAACACCTTCGCCACGCCGGTCAATCAGCGCCCGCTCGAGCTGGGGGCCGATGCGGTCGTGCACTCGACCACCAAGTACCTCGGCGGCCACTCCGATGTCGTCGGCGGCGCGGTCATCACCCGCGACCGTGATCTCTACGAGCGGCTGCGCTTCGTCCAGAACGCGATCGGCGCGGTGCCGAGCCCGATGGACTGCTTCCTCGTGCACCGGGGCCTGCGCACCCTGCACGTGCGGATGCAGGCCCACGCGCGCAGCGCCGCCGCCGTGGTGGCGATGCTGCAGCAGACCGACGGCGTCAGCGCCGTGCGCTGGCCGGGTTTCAGCGGGATGGTCAGCTTCCGACATCCCGGCGCCGCCGCGATCGCCACCGCCACCCGGCTGTTCACCCTCGCCGAGTCGCTGGGCGGGGTCGAATCCCTGATCGAGGTTCCGCAGGCGATGACCCACCAGTCGGTGGAGGGCTCGGCCGCGGCCGTGCCGGCGGACCTGGTGCGGCTGAGCTGCGGCATCGAGGCGCCCGAGGACCTCGTCGCCGATCTGCGCCAGGCGATCGGCCGCGGCGGGTGAGCGCGCCCGGCGCCGCACGCGCGAGCACCCTGCCCGGCCCGTATCCGGTCGGCGCGTATGCCGTCCAGCTGCGCCGCCGGCTGCGCGAGCTCGCCCGCGTCCAGCTCACCGGCGAGGTGTGGGGGCTGCGACTCTCCACCGCGCGGGTCTACTTCGAGCTGCGCGATGGCCATGGCGCGCTGCCGTGCTCGATGTGGCGCAGCGACTTCGAGCAGCTCGCGCTGGGACTCGCCGACGGCATGCGGGTAGTGGCCGGGGGCGGCTGTGACTACTACCCCGGAACCGCCCACGCCTCGCCGTCGTTCTCCTTCGCGGTCTCCGAGCTGCGCCTGGAGGGCGAGGGCGACCTGCTGGCCCAGTTGCAGCGGCTGCGCCGGCGGCTGGACGCCGAGGGACTGTTCGCACCCCAGAAGGCGCTCGAGCGCCCGCGGATGCCGCGCACGATCGGCGTGGTCACCGGCGAGCGGGGCAAGGCGCGCGACGACATCCTCGCCGCCCTGCGCCGGCGCGGCTGGGCGGGACGCCTGGTCTGGGCCTTCGCACCGGTCCAGGACCGCCATGCCGCCCCCGCGATCGCGGCCGCCCTGCGCGATCTCGCCGCCGCCCCCGAGGTCGGGGTGGTGATCGTCGCGCGCGGAGGCGGCTCGCTGGCCGATCTGTTCGCGTTCTGCGATGAGAGCCTGTGCCGGACCGTCGCCCTGTTGCGAGTGCCCGTGATCGCCTCGGTCGGCCACCACACCGATCGCACGCTGATCGACGACGTCGCCGCCGTCACCTGCTCGACCCCCACCCACGCCGCCGAGGCAGCGGTGCCCGTCGACATCGCAACTGCCCACGCCGAGCTGCTGCGCGCCGGCCGGCGCCTGCAACGCCACAGCGCGCGGGCGGTGCTCGACCGCGCCCGTACGCTCGCCGCGCTCTCGCGCGCCCCGGGCCGGCATCTTGCCCGCCAGCGCGAACGCCTGCACCAGCTGCTGCGCGAGCTGCGGGCCGGCGCCCGGCGGCGCGCCGAGCGTGGGCGCACGCTCGGTGTCTCCCACCAGCACGTTCTCGCGCGCAGCGCCGCCCGGGCCGCCGGGACCGACCGTGACCGCCGGGCGCGTGACCTCGAGCGCCTGGCCCTCGCGCTGGGCGCCCACGATCCCCAGCGCACCCTGGCCCGGGGCTACGCGCTCGTCTCGGATCGCGCCGGCGCCCCGCTGGGCTCAGCGGACGCCGCCCGGGGCGCCCAGACGCTGTCGCTGCGCTTTCACGACGGCGCGGTGCCGGCGCAGGTGACGCCGGAGCCGTGAGCGACGTCGACGCCGGGCCCTCCGCCGCGACCCCGGCCAGCTACGAGGCCGCGGTCGCGCGCGTGGAGGAGATCATCCGTCGCCTGGATTCCGGGGACGCGGGCCTGCGTGAGACCCTGGCGCTCGTGCGCGAGGGCCGTGAGCTGGTCGAATACTGCGCCGGTGAGCTGGAGGCGGTCAGCCAGGGCCTGCAGGAGCTCCGGCTCGATCAGCTGATCACCCGTCTGGAGGGGACGCAGCGCGCCGATGAGCACGTTTGACCGCCTCGCCGATCTGCCGTTGCGCGTGGACGGCTATGACCTGGAGGGCCTGCGCGCCGAGGTCTCCAGTGGCTTTGAGCGCCTGAGCACCATCCTTCACCTGCGCGGCGCGGGCCTTGCCGGCGCGGGCGAGGATGTCGTCTACGACGCCGAGGACCACGTCGCCTGGCAGGCCGCGGGCGCGGTTCATGACCTCAGCGGCGACACCACGCTGGGAGCGTTCTGCGAGCGGGTTGACGCGCTTGACCTGTTTCCGGTCGCCCCGCAGCGCGACGTCTCGCGGCGGTACCGGCGCTGGACGTTTCACTCCGCGGCGCTGGACCTCGCGCTGCGCCAGGCCGGCCAACCACTGCATGCCGTCCTTGAGCGCCCCGCGAGGCCGCTGACCTTCGTCGTCTCGCTGCGCCTCGGCGAGCCGCCGACCCTCGATCCGGTCACCAGCCGCCTGGCCCGCTATCCCTCGCTGCGCTTCAAGCTCGACGCGACGAGCTCGTGGACACCGGAGCTGATCGCGGCGCTGGTCGCGACCGGCGCGGTGGACTCGATCGACTTCAAGGCCCACTACCACGGCTCCACCGTTGATCAGGGGCCCGACGCGCTGCTCTACGAGCGGGTTGTGGCCGCCTTCCCCGACGCCTGGCTGGAGGATCCCGACCTCGAGGATCCCGGCACCTGCGCCGCGCTGGCCGGCGAGCACGATCGGATCACCTGGGATGCCCCGATTCACTCGATCGCCGACATCCAAGCGCTTGCCTTCCCCCCGCGCATGGTCAACCTCAAGCCGTCACGGCTCGGCGGCCTGCAACAGCTCTGCGACGCCTATGACTATTGCGCTGAGCACGGCATCGGCGCCTACGGTGGCGGCCAGTTCGAGCTCGGGCCTGGCCGCGGCCAGGCCCAGTACCTCGCCTCGCTGTTTCACGCCGACACGCCCAATGACCTCTCACCCGTCGGCTTCCATGATGCCGACCCGGTCGCGGGGCTGAGGACCAGCCCGCTGGACCCCGTGCCCGACGCGGTCGGCTTTCGCTGGGGGCAGTGAGGCCAGCCGTCAGGCGAGCTCGAGCAGGAGCTTGCCCTGCACGCGGCGCTCGGTCAGGCGCGCGAACGCCTCATCGACCTCGTCCAGCGCCAGCACCTCGTCGATCCGCACCTTCAGCTCGCCGGCGGCGAGCGCGGCGAGCGCCGCCTTCAGGCCGGTCCGACGCTCTTCCGGGGTCAGCAGCATGCCGCTGTAGCCGAACAGCGTGATCATCTTGCGGTACAGCCGCTGGAGGTTGAAGGCGACCTCGGCGCCGGCCGAGACGCCGTAGGAGACCAGCCGCCCCCGCGGCGCCATCGTGTCGATCACGGGCGCGAGGAACTCGCCGCCCAGCGGATCCAGGGCGACGGTCGGCTCAAACTCCTTCAGCGCCTGCGCCAGGTCCTCGGCGCCACCGACCAGCACCCGCTGCGCGCCGTGGTCGCGGATCGGCGCTGCCTTGGCCTGCGAGCCGGTCTGGCCCCACACGGTCGCGCCCGCGGCGGCGGCGAGCGAGACGATCATGCTGCCGACCCCCCCGCTGGCGCCGAGCACGAGCACCCGGTCAGTCCGACCCACGCCGGCCAGCGTGTGCACGCAGCGGTAGGCGGTCAGGCCGGCGATCCCCATCGCGGCGCCCGCGCCGGGCGCCACCCCCTCGGGCAGCGCGATGACCGCGTCGGCGGGGACGTTGGCGGCCTGCGCCCAGAGCCCGTCGCGAGCGGACCCCAGGCCGGCGCCGGCCACCAGCACCGGGGTCCCGTCCAGTGTCCCGGCGGCCTCGCCGCCGAGCGTGCGGGGCAGCGGCCCGTCGGGGGCGACCCGGCCCTCGGCGATATAGCGGTCGATCGGATTGACGCCCGCGAACTGCAGCGTCACCCGCACCTCGCCGTCGGCGGGATCGGCCAGCTCGACGGTTTCGACGGCGATCGGGTCGCCGTGGCGGCGTAGGCGGGCGGCTCGGACGGTGTCACTCATCGCGTGTCGGGGGGTGGGAAGGCGGCCATCTCGACCCGGTGTAGCAGACTGACCCGACCCGCCGACCCACTGAACGGTCCCGTACAGTAAGGGCTTCCGACGAAGCAGGTGATGGGATTGGGTGGTCGGCTCGTGGATGCCCGACGCCGCACGGGAGCGAGCCATAGCAGCGCTATGGCGAGCGAGCGGGTGGGGTCTGGCGCCGCGAGACGGCCGCACAAGACCGTCAGATGCAATGTCGGGAGCCCTAAGCCGCCCGGAAACGGAGTGGCCTGGCCGCCGCCCGCCGCCACCCCCTTCAATCAGGAGACCCCTTGCAAGAGAGACTCGCCATCGCGGGTGCCGGCACGATCGCGTGCGGCCTCGCCGCCACCGCCGCCGTTCACGCAGACGTCGTCCTGTGGGCGCGTTCGGATGCGTCCGCGCAACGGGCGCAGGACTTGGTCGTCAAGCTGTGCGAGAAGCTCGGCTCGCCCGACGCCGCGGGCCGCGTGACCGTATCGACCGATCAGGTCGCGCTGCACGGCGAGACCTTCATCGTCGAGGCGGTCGTCGAGGATCCCGATCACAAGGCTGCCCTACTCTCCGAGCTGGGCGCCGCCAGCGACCCGGAGGCGATCCTCGCCACGACGACGTCGTCGCTGTCGATCGCCGACCTGGCGGCGGCCAGCGGCCGCCCCGAGCGCTTCCTGGGCCTGCACGTGTTCAACCCGGTCACGCGAATGGAGCTGATCGAGCTGGTCTTCCCCGCCTCGGCTACCGACGGGGTCCGCGAGCGGGCGCGCACGCTGTGCGCGGAGCTCGGCAAGACGGCGGTCGAGGTTCCGGACACCCCCGGGTTCGTGGTCAACCGGCTCCTGTTTCCGTACCTGTTCGACGCGGTCAGCTTCATGACCGAAAGCGACATGCCACCCGCTGACGTGGACAGGTGCATGACCCTCGGCGCCGGGGTCCCGATGGGCCCGATCGCGTTGCTGGACTACGTCGGGCTGGATGTCGCCCAGGCGATCGGGGACACGATCGGCGCCGAGGTCCCGAGCCGGCTGCGCGAGCTCGTCGCCGACGGCGCCCTGGGCCGCAAGGCCGGTCGCGGCTTCTACGAATACGGCTGACCGGAGGGTCGGGGTTCCCGATCGCAACGCTTAAGCATCAGCGAGCAACTATTTAGGACGCGTTCATATCGCGGGCCGATCATTCCGTGTGCGACGTACCTCATAGCAGCACCTCCTCCCCAGAAGCACGAAACCGGCCCGCTCCCAGCGGGCCGGTTTTGCTTTAACGCCGGGGCGCCCCACGGTTATGAGTGTGAGGGGCCGACAGGCCGAGGCTCGTCCGGCGAGGCGTGATAGCTGATCGCGACGCTCACCGGCCAGAGAGCCGAGACGCTGCGGATCGAATCAGGAGCGCCCGCGCGGACTGCAGCCGGATCGGGGCGCCCAAGGCGGTCACCGCCCGCGACCTGGTGCCGACGGCGGATGCGGTCCGGCAACGGGCGAAGCCGGCCCCGCGGGGCCGGCTTCGGTCTCTCCCCTCTCAACCGCCGAAGAGTGTCCGGCGAGAGCGCTGGCGACAATGTAACGAATGCCGCGAGAGTGTGCGCGCCGTCACTCCCGCGACGTCTGCGCGCTGACCGTCCGGCGAAGGTCTCACAAGCTCTGCTCGGACTCCGACGGTGCGGTTTCGGCGTGCACCTTGCGGCGACGGATGCGCACCGCCTCGATCCGGTTCTGGCGCACGGACTCGACGCGGATCGAGTATCCGTCGGCGCTGATCTGGTCCCCGCGCTTGGGCAGGCGGCCCAGCTCGGCGAACACGAAGCCTCCGACCGAGTTGTAGGCGTCGGTGTCGACGTGCAGGTCCAGGCCGTAGTCATGCAGGTCGGTGACCGCGACGTGACCGCGCACGAACCAGTCACCGTTGGCCAGCCGCCGGACCGCGCCGCGAGCCGGATCGGTCTCATCATCGATCTCGCCCACGACCTCCTCGATGATGTCCTCGGTGGTGACGATGCCCGCCGTGCGTCCGTATTCGTCGATCACGATCGCCAGCTCGGTCCGCTCGCGCTGCAGGTCGGCGAGCAGATCGTCCAGCGGCTTGGTCTCGGGGACGATCGGCGCCGGGCGCACGAGCTTGGCGAAGTGCGCCTCGTAGCCATCGGACATCATCAGCTTGACCAGCTGGTTGACGTGGACGATCCCCTTGACCCGATCCTGGTTCTCGTCCTCGGTCACCACCAGGCGCGAGTGGCCGGTCGACACGCAGCGGCGCAGCGCGTCCTGGACGGTCTCCGACAGGTCGACGGTCACCACCGCGGGGATCGGCGTCATCACCTGGCGGGCCTCCTGCTCGTGCAGGTGAAACACCCCGGTGAGCATCTTCGCCTCCCCGACATCGAGACTGCCGCCCGAGTGCGACTCGGCGATGATCCGCTTGATCTCGTCGGGGGTGCCGCCCTCGGGCTCGGCGTCGGGGTCGGTCCCGACTGCCCGCAGCAGCGCGTTGGAGGCCGCGTTGAGCACGACGATGAACGGCGTGAACAGCATCCGCGAGAAACCGAGCGGGCGCGACACGCGGCGGGCGAGATCCTCGGCGTGCTGGATCGTGTAGAGCTTGGGCGCGATCTCGCCGACGATGCTCTGGGCGACGGTGATCAGCAGGTAGGCGATGATCACCGAGATCGCGACCGCCGCGGTGTGACCGAGCGCCCCGCCGAGCAGCGGCTCGGTCAGGTGCGCGATCGCCGGCTCGCCGAGCGCTCCGATGCCGATCGAGGCCATCGTGATCCCGACCTGGCAGGCGGCGATGTAGTCGCCGATCTCAGCCAGCTGGGTCAGCGCGCGGCGGGCGCCCCGCTTGCCCTCGTCGGCCATCGCCTGCAGCCGAGCCTGGCGCGTGCGCACGAGCGAGTACTCCGCGACCACGAAGAACGCGTTGACCAGGATCAGCGCCCCGGTCAGAAGGATGAGAAGCGCATTCACCGGCGCGCCCGCACCCTCACACGCGAGGCGACGGGCCGGTGGCTACTTCGAGGAAGGTCGTCGTCGATCATTCAGCGACCGGCCGTACGGTAGCAGTCAGCGTCCCGGATTCTCGCGCGGCGCTGAGCGCCGGTCACTGCAGCTGGTCGAAGCGGGCCGCCATCGAGAAGTCCGTCTCGGTCAGCCCCCCGGTGGAGTGGTTGGTCAACGCCAGCTTCACCTTGTTCCAGCCGTGCAGGAAGATGTCCGGGTGATGGTTTGAGTCCTCGGCCACCTCGGCCACGCGGTTGACGAAGGCGACCGCCTCCGCGAAATCCTCAAACCGCCACTCGCGCACGATCTCGTCGCCTTCGCGCTCCCACGCCAGCGGCTTGAGTCGGGTCTCGACCTCGGTGTCGTTGAGCAATTCCGCCATCGCGTTCTGGGTTCTAAGCTCCCACGGAGCCCCATCTGGCAAACACCGTCATGCGCATCGTCAGCCTCGTCCCCTCCGCCACCGAGATGCTCTTCGCGCTCGGTCTCGGCCCCGATCTCGTCGCCGTCACGCACGAGTGTGACTATCCGGGGCCCGCGCGGCAGCTCCCCCGGGTCACCCGGGACGTGCTCCCGTCCGGACTGGACAGCGCCGCGATCGATGCCGCGGTCAAGCAGCGCACGCTGGCCGGCGAGTCGATCTACGAGCTTGACGCCGAAGCCCTGGCCGAGCTCGCGCCGGACCTGATCGTCACCCAGGCGCTGTGCTCGGTGTGCGCGGTCTCCTACGACGATGTCCGGGCGATCGCCGACGAGCTCTCCCCGCGCCCTAGGGTCCTCTCGCTGGATCCGCACACGATCGGCGAGGTGCTCGGGGACGCCCGCACGCTGGCTCAGGCGACCGATCGCAAGGACGCGGCCGTCAAGCTCATCCAGGACGCGGCAGCCCGGATCGACCGCATCCGGCTCGCGGTCAAGGACGCGCGGCGGCCCCGGGTGGTCGCCCTGGAGTGGCTTGACCCGCCGTTCGCAGCCGGGCACTGGACACCGCAGCTGATCGCCTACGCGGGCGCCGACGACGTGCTCGGCTTTCCGGGCGAGAGCTCCGAGCAGCACACGTGGGAGATGGTGCGCGCCGCCCGCCCCGACATCGTGATCGTGATGCCCTGCGGCTATGACGCCGAGATCGCGCACCGTGAAGCCGAGATGCACCGCGACGAGCTGGCCTCGCTCGGCGCCCGTAAGGTGATCGCGGTCAACGCCTCGGCGTACTTCTCCCGGCCGGGGCCTCGGCTCGTGGATGGTCTGGAGCTGCTGGCCTCGATCCTGCATCCGGAGCTGGTCGGCGAGGACCTCGTTCCGTCCGGCCGGGCTCTCACGGTCGAGCTCTGAGGGTGGGCGGGGTCCGGGTCTGCGGTAACCGTGTCCCCATCCTCTACCTGCATTCGTCCAGCGGCCGCTACGGGGCCGATCGCCAGCTCGCGCTGATCTGCGCCGGGTTGGACCGCGAGCGCTATGAGCCGCTCGTGGTGCTGCCCGGGCCCGGGCCGCTGGCCGATGATCTGCGCGCCGCCGGCACCGAGGTGCTGATCGGGCCGTTGGCGGTCATCCGCCGCGAGCATCTGCACCCGCGCGGCGCGGGCGGGCTGGCCGCGCGCACGCTCCGCGACGGGGTCGCGCTGGCCGCGCTGGCCCGGCGCCGCGGCGTCGGGCTGATTCACTCCAACACCTCCGCCGTGCTCGCCGGGGCCCCCGCCGCGGCCCTGGCCGGTGTCCCCCACGTCTGGCACGTGCGCGAGATCTACGCCGGCTTCGGACGGCTGTGGTCCGCGCACCGGCGCCTGCTGCTGAGCGCCGCGGCCCTGCCGTGCGTGTCGGCCGCGACCGCATCGCAGTTTCGCGGCTCGCCCACGGCGCAGGTGATCGCCGACGGCCTCGCGATCGATGCGCGCCGCGCACCGCGTGAGGCATCGAGGGCCGCGCTCGGCCTGGCGCCCGACGCGCCGGTGATCGCCGTGCTGGGTCGCGTCTCGGGCTGGAAGGGCCAGGACATGCTCGTCCGCGCGCTCGCGCAACCTCCCCTGCGCGAGCGAGGCGCGATCGGCCTGCTCGCCGGCGATCCGTGGCCCGGCACGCCGCAGCGCCTGGCTCAGGTCCTCGCCTTGGCGGCCGAGCTCGGGGTTGCGGACCGGCTTGTCACGCCGGGGTTCGTCAATGATGTCGACACCGTCTACGGGGCCGCCGACCTGATCGCTGTCCCCTCCACGCTTCCGGACCCGCTGCCCGGAGCGGCGATCGAGGCGGCGGCGGCCGGCTGTGCGGTGATCGCCTCGGCCCACGGCGGTCTGCCCGAGATCATCCGCGACGGCGAGACCGGCCGTCTCGTGACGCCCGGCGACCCGGCCGCGCTGGCGGCGGTCGCCGCCGAGCTGCTGGACGACCCCCGGGAGTCCGAGCGGCTGGGTTGGCACGCCGCGCGTGATGTGCGCCGCCGGTTCGCGTCGGCCCGGCTATCCGAGAAGATCGCTGCGCTCTACGCACAGCTGGCGGGCTAACGCCCAGCGCCGAGCCCGAGGCCGTTGGGGGTCAGGCCGTGGCTGCCGGCGACCGCGATCGCCGCCGCGACGCTGATCACGGCCACCAGCACGCAGCCCGCCAGCGCCGCAGCCGGCATCCGGCGCCGCTCGCCGAACTGAACGATCACCCAGCCCGCGGCGGCCCCGCCGGCCACCCCCCCGAGGTGGCCGCCGATCGAGATCCCCGAGAAGCTCAGCGAGAAGACGATGTTGATCAGCAGGGTGACGCCGAGGCCGGATTGCCAGATCGAGATCCCCCGGTAATAGGCGACCACGATCAGCGCGCCGAGGATGCCGAAACACGCGCCCGAGGCCCCGATCGTCGGCACGCCGGGTTGGAACAGCAGCGCTCCGAACGAGCCGGCCAGCAGTGAGGCGAAGTACACGGCGGCGAAGTTGACCCGGCCGATCGCCGGCTCGAGCATCGGTCCCATGATGTACAGGAAGACCATGTTGAAGACGATGTGCAGCAGGCCGGCGTGTAGGAAGCCCGAGCTGAGCAGCCGCCAGTACTCGTGCTGCTGGGCGACGTACGGCCCGTACAGGAAGCCCTTGTCGAACACCGTCCCGCCCCCGCCGCCGCCCAGCTGGCCGCCGGTCGCGGTCGCGGCGAAGAACACGAGCACGTTGATCGCGATCAGCGCCCGGGTCACGACCGGAACGGCGGGACCCGAGGTGACGGTGCGGACCTTGGTGCGCTCACGCGCGCACTCCGGGCAGCGCATGCCGACCGACGTCGGGGTCATGCAGTCAGGGCAGATCGGCCGCCCGCACGAGGAACACGCCACCCCGGTCTCACGCGAGGGATGGCGATAGCAGGTGGCCATGGGACCGGTGACGCTATCAGCGCCGCCGCCGGCCCCGGCCGGCCGGTGGCGCTCAGCGGTCGGGCAGGAGCCGCCGCGCCTCCTCGGCGATGTCCTGGATGGTGCGCTCGGCGAGCTGGATCAGGCTTCCGGACTGCGGGCGGCGCGCGCGGTGGCGCGAGCGCACGCGCAGGACGGTCAGCGCCGTCCCCGCACCCACCCCGACCACGACGGCGGCGGCGGGCCGGGCCCAGTTTCGCGGGTCGCGCATCGCGGACAGCTCCCAGGCCTCGAGCTCGTCCTGAGCCAGTTCGGTGAGGCTGACCAGCCGGGTCTCCATCCGCGCCAGCAGGTCGTCGGGCGGATCTATCGGAGCCAGGGCCTCGCGCAGCAGAGCCTCGATCTCGCTCAGCGCGGCGCTCATCTCAGCTCGCCTCCGCGCCGCTGGTCGCCACCATGCCCTCGAGCTGGCGGATGGCCCGATGCAGCAGAACCTTGGTGGCCCCATCGGTGCGGCCCAGCGCCCGGGCGATCTCGCGGTTGTCCATGCCGAGCGCGAAGCGCATGATCAGCGCCTCGCGGCGATCGTCGGGCAGCTCCGAGACGCCCTTGAGGATCTCCTTGAGCTCCTCGCGGGTCTCAACCAGCGATTCGGTCGTGTGGGGCGAGGAGATCACGCCCGCGTCCTCGATCGTGGACACCGGCTTGCGCGAGCGGTCCCGGTAGAAGTTGGCCGCCAGGTTGTGAGCGATCCGGATGAGCCACGGCCGCAGTGGCCGGCCGTCGGATTCGCGCAGCGCCCGCTCGAGGTGACGGTAGGCCTGCAGGAAGGTCTGCTCGGTGAGGTCCTCGGCGTCGTGATGGTTGCCGACGCGGTAGTAGCTGTAGGAGTAGACGTCGCGCAGGTGGTTTCCGTAGAGCTCGGTGAAGCGAGCGTCGAGCTCTCGCTTGGTCTGAGGGGATATGTCGTCGGCCACCGCATCGGCAAATCTATCTGAGGTCAGGCGGCGCGCACCGGAGCGCGTGTGCTCGCGAGCACCGGTTCGGTCACCGTCGAGGCCCAGCGAGCGGCATCGATGTCGCCGCTGACCAGCGCGGCGAGGCTGTCCAGGGCTGGGGAATGCAGCCGCGCCTGGCGGGCCGCGCCGGCGAGCAGGGGCACCGAATCGACCGCCTCGGCGGCGTGACCGAGGAACGGGCCGATGTCTGCGGACGGCATCCCCTGGGCGAGCAGCTCGCCGGCCCGGCGGTTGCGCGAACCGCTCGATACCACCGTGGCGACCAGATCCCCCGCGCCGGCCAGCCCGGCGAACGTCTCCGGCCGCGAACCATGGGCCCGGGCGAGCGCGTCGACCTCCGCGAACACCTTACCCGCGGCCGCCCCGGCGACGTTCGGCCCGGCCCCGGCGGCGGCGGCGGCGGCGAGCGCCGCGGCGTTCTTGGCGCAGCCGGCAAGCTCGACCCCGGCTACGTCGGTGGTCACCGTGACGTCGAGGCGAGCCTGGCCGAATGCGTCGATGAGCTGACGGGCGAAGCCGCGATCAGCCGAGGCGAGCACGATCGAAGCGCCGCGCGAGAGCATCTCCGAGGCATGGGCCGGACCTCCGAGCACCGCCACCGCGCGCGCCTGGCAGCGCTCCCCGGCAAAGGTCGCGGGCAGCATGCCGAGCGGCGGCACCAGGCCCTTGGAGACCACGACCACGCCGATCCGGCTCGAGATCTGACCTCCGTGCGCGGCCAGGACACCCGGCAGCGCCTTGGCCGGAACGGTCAGGCAGACGACATCGTGGCCACCGGGATTGAGCTCGCCCGAGCGCAGCACGCGGATCGACTCGGGCAGCGCGATGCCGGGCAGGTAGCGCGCGTTCTCACGCGAGGCGCTCAGCTCGAGCGCCTGCTCGTGGGTGCGGCAGGCGAGGTCGACCTCCATCCCCGCCCGGGCGAGCAGCACAGCCAGGCTCGTCCCCCAGGCGCCGGCGCCGATGACCGCGACACGCCGAACCGGCGGCAGGCCGCCCAGCCACTCCCACTGGAGCATCACGCACGGCCAGATCCGGCCGGTGACCGCGGTGGCCAGCGTCTTGGATGGGTTCTCGACCTGTGGGAAGCGCAGCGGCCGGCCGGCCCGGATGCGGACCTGGTGAGGGCGGATTCGCCAGCCGCGGCGGATCGCCTCGGTGCCGATCACCGCCACCGGCACCACCGGCGCACCGGTCTCCAGGGCGAGACGGCCGACACCGCGCTTGGCCTGGCCCAGCGAGCCGGGCCGCACCCGGGTGCCCTCGGGGAAGATGAGCACGATGTCGCCGCGAGCCAGGATCCGGCGAGCGGTCTCCATCATCGCCTCGTCGTTGGCGCCGCGATCGACCGGGAAGGCGCCCAGCGCGTTGAGCACCCAGGCCTGCCAGCGTCGCGCAAACAGCTCCTTCTTGGCCACGTAGTACATGGGCCGGTTGGCCATGCAGGCGATCACGAACGGGTCCAGGAAACTGCGGTGGTTGGACGCGAGGATCACCCCGCCGCGCTTGGGGATGTGCTCGCGGCCGATGCGCTTCATCCGGAAGTAGATCTGAAAGAACGGCTGAAAGGTCACGCGGACGAACCCGTAGATGATCGGGTTGGCGCCATGCTCCCGCGCGCGCTGGTGAAGGCGATCGTGATCCATCGCACAGTCCGGTACCCGCAGCGGGCGCGCGCGTTACAGTTGCGGGCACGGTGAGCCCAGGGATCGATCGCACCCGTACGCTGAGAGGCGCCGCCTGCGGCGCTCTCGCCGCAGCCCTGTGGGCCGCACAGCAGCCGCTGGACAAGCTCGTGTTCAAGACCGGCTACGACGATGTCGAGCTGCTCGGCAAGACGCTGACGCAGGGCGAGCGCTGGTTTCCGCTTGGCCTGGCCCTGCACACCGCCAACGGCGCCGTGTTTGGCGCCGCGTACGCCAACCTCGCTCCCACGCTGCCGATTCCCGCCGCGCTGCGCGGGCCGGCGGCTGGCCTGTTGGAGCATCTCGCGTCGTGGCCGCTCGGGCGCCTGAGCGACCGCTTCCATCCCGCTCAGTTGCCGGTCCTGACCGGCAACCGGGCCGCGTTCGCCCAGGCGGCGTGGCGCCACCTGCTGTTCGGACTGGTCCTCGGCGAGCTCGAACGCCGGGTCAACGCCGAGCCCGAGCCCGCTCCCCCCGAGCCCGGAGAGAACTACTCCTCCAACGGGCACGGCACGCTCGAGCACGCAGTCTCCGTCCAGCCGACCCCCTGACGTGCGAGCGCTGATCACCGGCGCGTCCGGCTTTGCCGGCAGGTGGCTGGTGCGCGCCTGCGCCCAGGCCGGTGATGAGGTGATCGCGCTGTCGCGGCGCGGCCCGGTGAGTCTCGCCGAGGAAGGCGCGGTCACGGGTGTGTCCGTCGATCTGCGCGACGCCGAGGCGGTTCGCGTCGCGGTCGCCCGGGCCCGACCCGATGTGGTGTACCACCTGGCTGCGCTGAGCTCGGTCGGCCGTTCCTGGGAGTCGCCGGCGCAGACGCTGTCGCAGAACACCGCGACCGCGGTCAACGTACTCGAGGCCCTGCGGCTGAAGGCTCCCGGCGCGCGGGTGGTGTGGGTGAGCACGTGCGAGGTCTACGGGGTTCCCGACTCGCTGCCGCTCGCCGAATCCGCCCCGATCCGGCCGGCCAATCCCTACGCGGTCTCCAAGGCGTCGGCCGAGATGCTGGCTGCCGTCTATGCCCGCGCGCACGACCTCGAGATCATCCGCGTGCGGCCGTTCAGCCACTCGGGTCCCGGTCAGCGGCCGATCTTCCTGCTCGCCTCGCTGACCCGCCAGGCGGCCGACGGTCGCCGCGCCGGGGTTTCGGAGCTGACGATCGTGACCGGCAACCCCGACGCGCGCCGGGACTTCACCGATGTGCGCGATGTCGTCCGGGCTTACCGCCTGCTCGCCGAGCACGCGCCCGCCGGGGTCTACAACGTCAGCAGCGGTGAGTCGGTATCGGCCGCCGAGCAGGTGGCGCTGCTCGGCGAGGTGATCGCCCCGATCGTCATCAGCCACGAGGTCGACCCCGCCCGGGTGCGCGCCAGCGAGGTCATGGATCTGCGCGGAGACCACGCTGCGCTCACCGCCGTGACGGGCTGGGAGCCCGCGATCCCGCTGCGTCAGACGATGGCCGAGTCGGTCGCCTGGTGGGAGCAGACGCTGGCCGCCGACGCCGGCTGAGTCCTGGGCGCATCCAGGCGTGCCGCCAAGTGGATAGGTCCTTAGCGGTGGCCGTTGACCGTAACCGCCTGGTAAAAGGTCCCGCGGTTGTCGAACGGCTGCGGCGGGGTGGTGATCGCGCCGGCGCTGATGGGCACGATCTGGTCACAGCTCGCCGGGGTGGTGATCGGGCAGGTCACCGGCAGCGTCCAGTTCGCGGTCGACGGCCCGTAGCGAGCCGTGAGAGCCGCCGCGGCCTGCAGCAGGGTGCGATCGAGGATCGCGCGGCAGCGCCGCAGCGAGCCGCGACCGCAGTAGGTGCGAGAGAAATGACCGGCGACCTTGCGCTTGAGCACCTGGCGCAGATCCTTCTGCACGTCCATCGACCAGCCCGAGAAGAAGCCGTTGCCGGTCCCGTCCCGGATCCCGTTGGGCGAGATCGAGTTAAAGTTCTTGGCGATCAGGTCGATCAGCGGCGCGCCCACCACGGGCTGAAACTCGGCCCGGACCAGCCGCGGCCACCACGTGTCCATCAGCAGGACCGCGGGGCTGTCGTCGACGACGTTGGCGCTCTGCGTGCTGCGCCGCTGCGAGCCGGCGGCAGCCCAGCCGCTGAGCATCGCGACCAGCTGACGCACGTGGGCATCCCGGCTGTGGCCGATCACCCGGCGCAGCCACGGCCACACCGCGTAGCCGCGGACATCGGCGGTCAGCGACGGCGCGGTGACCGCGCCGGTGATCCCGGCCAGATCCAGCCGGCCCTGATGCAGCGCGCGGGCGAGCAGGTCCTGCAGGATCGTCGCCCGGACGACCGGCCCGCTCTCCCAATCTCCCGCCGCGACCCGCCAGCCGCGGGCGATCGCGTTGTTCCAGTTGACCAGGGTGCCCGAGGGCGGATCGACCGTGGTGGGGTTCGCGCTCGGCGCCAGCCTCCGGTAGCCGTCGGTCTGGGGGTTGAAGCCGCGCCAGTCCCACTGGCCGGTGCCCCAGATCGGCAGGTCCGGGTTGCTGCCCCGCGCATGCTGGGGAAACCAGCCCGACTGCAGAACGGCGATGTGGCTACGGTCCACGTAGAACCAGTTCTCGCTGCCGGTATAGATCCGCATCGCCGACACGAAGCCCTGGGGCGAGGTGGGTACGTTCTCGGCCAGCCGCATGAACGCGACGTAGCTCTGGGCCTCATGGCTGCGCGTGGCGGCCGCGACCGCCAGCGCCACGGGAGCGCCGTGCGCGGTCGCCAGGCTCGCGATCGGCCCGTGGACCGAGTCGAGCGCGTGCAGGGTGACCTTCGCGGGGGCGCGCGGGCGGGTTGGCGCCACCGGCGTGGTCTCGACCACGTCGTGGGTGGCGAACGCCGTGCAGCGTCCGTGGTAGAGGTAGTGGCTCGACGCGTAGCTGGGCTTTGAGCCATCGGGGTTGCAGAGCCGCTCGGCGAACACGTCCTCGTTGGCCGAGTACGCGGAGGTCCCGGTCCAGGCGAAATCGATCCCGTGGCCGATCAGGGCGTATGGGCTCGAGCCCGGAAAGCTCACCCCGCTCTCGTCGATGCCGGGTCCGTGCAGCTCGTACTCGAGCAAGACCTCGGGCGTGTAGTAGCCGACCTGCGGTCCCATCACCGCCAGCGCCTGCCCGGTCCCGCTGCGCTTGGCGTCGACCAGCACGGCGTTGGATTCCATGTGCGGCAGGTGCAGCCCGTTCCTCGCCAGGGTCCGCGCCCAGGGCGCCAGCGGCCGGCCCGCCGGGCTGACCGCGCGGGACGCGCTCGCGGCCGCGGCCGGCTTGACCGGTCCCCCGGTCTGCGCGTCGCGGGCGACGAGCGAGCCGGGATCGACCATCGCCTCCGAGCGCGGGTTGAGCTTCCCGGTGGAGTCTGAGGGGTAGCGCTGAGTCAGCGTGGTCACCGCTGACGGATCGGCGGCCAGCCGAAGATCGTTGTAGACCGCGGTGCCCTTGCTCGGACCCAGGCGGCCCATGGCCAGCCGCAGGGCCTCGGCCTGCTGGCCCTGCTGGCCTCCGAACACCGTGAACTGACCGATCAGGTAGGTGCCGATCGCCGCCGAGTCGGCCAGGCTCCAGGTTGAGGGGACGATCCCGAGCGCGGGGTACTCGGCCGGTAGCAGCGCCGGATCGAGCTTGGTCATGTTGATGAACGCGTTGATGCCGGCGACGTACTGCTGGATGTCGTCGAGTGCCCGCGCGCCTTCGGCCCCCGCCGTCATCGGCGGAGCCTGCATCTGATCGGTCAGCTGCCGGGGGGTCTGGTCAGCGACTCCGAGCTGCCTGCTGTCGGCCGCGACCGCGCTGGACCCCAGCAGCTCGGACAGCGTGCCCTGGGCGGTGTGGCGCAGCACGTCCATCAGGAACAGGCGGCTCTCGGCGGTCACGTAGCCGGCGCCCCACATCGTCTCCGCGCGCGTGTCCCCGTAGATCCGGGGCACGCCGTAGGGCGTCGAGCGCATGATCGTGACGCCCGGTGCCGGCGTCTCGGCTGCGGGCGGCGACCCCGTCACCGTCTGACCGAGCTGGCCGAGCAGACCAGTGATGGTGCTGGGCGCGGGAACGGTGCTGGGCGCGGGAACGGCGGCAAAGCTCGAATCCTTGTAGTAACGGTCCAGGTCGGCGGCCCTGAATCCGGGCCACGCTTGTTCTAGGCCCTCGTACAGCGGCGTCTGGTTGACGTCCGAGGCCGGCGGGGCGCCGCTGGCGCTGAACGCGGTGAGATCCTGCGCCGAGCTGCCCTCGCCCTCCCCGAAGGCCAGCACCGAGTGAAAGCCGCCATAGATGGGGAAGCCCAACGCCGACGCCGACGCCGACGCCGACGCCGGTACGAGCAGCGCGAGCAGGCAGGTCAGCAGCAGAGCGCGGCGCGGCACGCGCAGCAGCGTATCCGGCCTGGGTGACCGATGCTCGCGGTGAGCAATTGTCGCTTTGCGCAGCTATCCGCGTCATACATGCGTCCATCGGGGCCGTGGCGCGGCGCATAGACGCCGATTGGTGACCGATGCTGTGGACGGGGAAACACAGCCATGCACACCAGGTAGGGAGGTCGTATGTCCGAGTTTCAGATCAGGGAGGACGTCGCCCCGGGCGGCGTACGCACGTTCCACGTGACCGGTGACGTGGACTTCGGGGTTGCTCCCGAGCTCAAGACGCGGATCACCAAGAGCATCGACAGCGGTGATCGGCAGGTCGTGATCGACCTGACCGAGACCGGCTTCGTCGACTCGACAGCGATCGGCGTTCTCGTCGGGGCGCTCAAGCGGCTGCACGACTCAGGCGGCTCGCTGGCCGTCGTCTGCGACAACGAGGACGTCCGCAATATCTTCGCCGTCGTCGGCCTGGAGAACGTGATCCCGCTGCATCGCTCTCAGGAGGATGCGCTCGCGGTACTCGCCCCCAGCGCGTGAGCAGGGCAGTCAGCTGCCCTCCACCGCGCAGACCTACCGCAGCGACCTGCGACTCCTCGCCGAGCCGCGGCAGTTGACCCGCGCGCGGCAGTTCGTGCGCGACGCCGCGACAAGCCATGGCCTGGACGAACGCGCGACCTACGAATTCGTCTACGCGGTCAACGAGGCGGTCACCAACGCGATCAAGCACGGGGGCGCCGAACCCGACGGCACGATCGGGCTGCGCATCGAGCTGATCGCCGATTCGATCATCTGCTCGGTCCGCGATCGCGGGCCGTTCGTCCCCCCCGCCGCCTTCCCCGGACCCAACCTCGCCGAGAGCGGACGCGGGTTCGCCTTCATGTCCGCGCTGACCGACGAGGTCCAGCTTGCCGTCGGCCCCGGCGCCACGGTCGTGCGACTGTGCAAACAACTGGCCGGCCCGGAGCACGACGATGCTTAGGGTCTCCGACGAAGCAGGTGATGGGATTGGGTGGTCGGCTCGTGGATGCCACACGCCGCACGGGAGCGGAGCCATAGCAGCGCTATGGCGAGCGAGCGGGTGGGGTCTGGCGCCGCGAGACGGCCGCACAAGACCGTCAGATGCAATGTCGGGGGCCCTCAGCCAGTCTCGCCGAGAACTTTCGCCGGGGCTCAGTGAGCGCCGGATGCGGTGGCGGTCGCGGTGGCGGGCCGGCGTGCTGACCGGTGTGGTGACGCTTGCGGTCGCGCCCGCCGCCAGCAGCGATCCGCTCGCCGCCGGTCATGCCATGCGCTCCCCCATGGCCAGCGCCACCGCGCAGGCCGCGTCTCACGGTGCCGGGGGACCGGGCGGCGCAGGCGACGGTCAGTCAAACGCCGGCGGCCAAGGCGGCGGCGGTGGCGGGTCCGGGCGCGGCGAGGGCCCAGGCCCCAGTCATGGCGGGGGTGACCCCGGCCCGGCCCCGGCCCCCGCGCCCTCCCCGGCAGCCGCGCCTCAGGGCGCCGCACCGAACCCACCCGCACCTCAGGCGCCAACGCAACGGGGTGGCGGTTCGGACAACGGAAATCCCCACGCCAGCCCTCCCGGCCACGACGGGCCGGGCCAGGGCAATTCGGGCGACGGCCAGGGCGGCGGAAGCGGCCACACCAGCTCCGCTCCGGGACAGAGCCAACGCGCGTCACCCGTCACGAGCGTGACTCCGGCCGCCACCACCCCCACCGCGGCCGTCACCGTCGTGCTGGCGCCGGCGGCGGCCGCGAGTCCCGCGGTCCCGGCCGCCCCCAGCGCCGCGGCCGGCGCTCCGGTCGCCACCAGCCCGGCTCAGACCAGCCCGATCCGGCCTGGAGGCGGGTCCGGTCCTCCGCGGCGTACGCGCACCGGACCGACCCCGCGCCGCGCGTCCAGCCAGTCGCGATCGCGCGGTGCGGCGCACCGGCGCGGTGCCGGCCTCGGACGGAGAGGCTTGACTGCCGGACGCGGCGTTGCTCGCCCTGGGGTCGCCACGCCGGCACGCGGAACCAGCGCTGGTTTGACGCGCTTGCGCACCCCCGCGGGCGGTGCGGCCGACGCCGCGTCGTTGTCGGTGCCGGGGCGGCAGGGCAGCCTACGCGGGGCCCGTCGCGCGCAGTACTCAAACCGCCGCCCGCTCGCGGGCCTCACCGCACACCACTCCGCTCTCGTTCCCGCCCTGATCGGCAACCTCCTCCCGCTTCCGGTCCCGGACTGGAGCAAGCCAATCATCCTTGCGTTGCTGCTGGTCTGCCTCGTCCTTGCGCTCCGCGCCTGGCACACCTCACGCCGGGCCAGCCGGCTGGAATCCCAACGCTCCGGGCTTGCCGCCGACCTCGAGTCGATGCAGGCCGCGCTCGTTCCCGCGATCCCGTCACGCCTCGGGACGCTCGGGGTAACGGTTGCCTACCGTCCCGCCGATGGTCCCGCGGCCGGCGGTGACTTCTACGACGCGTTCTCGCTGGATGGCGGGCGGGTGGCGGTGATCGTCGGCGACGTGTCGGGCCACGGGCGCAACGCGTTGGCGCGAGCGGCCCACATGCGCTACACGCTGCGCGCGTACGCCGAGACAGGGCTCGACCCGCGCTCGTCGCTCAAGCTCGCCGGCCGTGTGCTCGGAGCTGACGGCGACGGCCTGTTCACCACCGTCGCGATCGCGGTCTACGACCCGGACCTGGCCACGCTGACCTACGCCACCGCCGGGCACCCGGCGCCGGTCGTGCTCGGGAAGGGCGCCGCCGAGCCGGTCTGCGGGCCGGCGTCGCCGGCGCTCGGCTGGGGGCTGGCGACCGGGCTGCGCCAGACCGTCCTCCCGTTCCCGGCCGGCACGCGCGCCTGCTTTT
>JAABUZ0100002123.1_pt1 | contig 34168 bp, 27 predicted proteins | sample 5562091 | NCBI WGS metagenome assembly JAABUZ01 (sample SAMN12813069, study PRJNA571459) | rock metagenome | isolation source: Antarctica rocks | place: Antarctica: Victoria Land, Linnaeus Terrace sud | collected 2015-12-21 | reverse complement strand
CAGCACGGGCCGAACCGAACCATGCAAGCCGAAATCTCCAATGACTTCTGGCTTAGATAAGCGGGTCGGGTCAATTACGAGAGAACTCCAGATTCAACTGGGTGAGATTTCTGGGAGCAGGTCAGAGATAAGGCTGGCATGCCGATGCTAATTACATTATTGTGCGGCGGCGAGTATGGAGGTAGGCCGATAGAACGGTGATCACTCTAGGCTTGGAGGACCGGCTTGGCTTGACTCGGTGAGGCCATCGAAGTAATTTACCACTTGGCGACATAACGTGTTCCGCTGGTTACGGAACTCACGGTGACTGGTTCAGAACAAGCCCCCACAGTTCTGCACGGTGAGCTGCTGCGGAAGAGCCTTGTGCGTTCCGAGTTGGTATAGCTTTCCGAAAGCTTTCAGATCCCGCTGAGAACAACTCGCAGTTTCTCCAAGAGCACGCAACGTAGAGCACACCCTCAACCGCAAGTGCTGACTCATTCCGGCCGACGACTTCTATCAGTAGGGCGAGCTGAGTTTCATTCCGATTATTTCCCGGGGCGGCACGCGACCCGGTCTCCTGTACTGTCGGCAGGTGCCTAGGAGAGCAGGCAGTTTGATCGGGCAGAGTTCCTAGAACCAAATGGCCGTTCAAGAGCGCTTTTCGTTTGCTGCGAACCAGCGAACCTCTCCGCCCGGGTGCAGGATTCGATACTCGGCACAGTAAACGACCGTACCGCACGGGTCCAGACCCTCCTCGAGGCTTCGTGAACCCGACGCCGACGGCGTGGTGCACGCGTTTGAGAAATCCTACATACAGGATCGCATTCACGAAGAGATCCCCGCGTGCAGCGATAACACTAAATTGAGGACTCTGGAACACACATATCTGGATTCCAGACATTGGGTAGGTACTTAGGCATTTCAATAGTACTCTCCGGCTGAGGGCTCTGGAGAGTACGCATGAATAGTCTCGTTCGTAGCCGGTTTCTGGGCTTTTTCCTGCTTCCGCTGTTGTGGGTCGGAGCTCACACTGTGTGTGGCTGGAGTCAGACGCCTGCTCCAGCGTGGCAGGGCGTCTTGCAAGGTGAGCGGGCACCCATCGGTCAGGCAAAGGTGGAACTGGACGCAGGTGATGAACACAGGTCTGCGACGACCACATCGGAGGGATCTTTCGTTTTCGATTCGCTTCTGCCAAAGACTTACCACCTGGCCGTCGAAGTGGATGGGCGGCTTTATCGCAACTCCGCTTTGATTAAGATCCCGGCGCAAGACGTAGCGGTTACCCTGACTCTCAAAGCTGATGGTGCTTTGGTTGTCGGTGTTCAAGAGGAGAAGGCGGCCGCGGGCGGAGAACAGCTGGCAAGCAAGGCCGTGAGCGAGATTCCTCTGAACAAACGGGATTTCAGCCAGTTGCTCCTGCTCGCGGCGGGTACTGCGGCGGACTCAAGTGGCGCATCGAACTTCACCCAGCAGTTCGCCATCAATGGGCAGCGCGGCGTTGAGGCAGTTTTCGCTCTCGACGGAGCCGACTCCAGCGACCCGGAGTTGGGCGGGGGAACGTTTACGAACTTCAATGTCGATGCTGTTCTTGAGCTCCAATCTCGTTCGGGCGTGATGCCGGCAGAGATCGGCCGGGGTGCATCTGGTTTCACGAACATACTCACACGCTCGGGCACAGACGGAATTCACGGGTCCGTTTTCGAGTTCCTCCGGAACTCCTCCCTCGACGCTCGCAACTACTTCGACCACTCATCCCCATCAAATCCGGGGCGTATACCTCCGTTCAAGCGGAACGAGTTCGGCTTTACAAATGGTGGGCCGATCTTTCTTCCTCATGTCTACGACGGTCGGGGAAAGGTGTTTTACTTTGTTGAATACCAGGGATTCCGCCAGGTTCTCGGGACCACGCAGGTCTTCGCTGTGCCAACGGCTCAGCAACGGTCCGGAATAGATACGACGGCCTACAATGGCGACACCCTTACCGTCCCTGTAAATGGCGCGATCGCGAGCGTTCTGGTCCGGTATCCTCTGCCGAACTACCTCCAAGGCACATTCGGCGCGAATACCTATGCGACCTCTTCTAAGGTAGTTACCAATGCCGATCAGTTCTCGGCCCGTCTGGATCATCAGCTTGGGGCGAAGGATCACATTTTCGGACGATTCACGCTAGATAACCTGAACGGCCCAACCACCAACCCGGATCAGACCGTTCTCGACCCAAGTTTTGCGGTGGAGTACATCGACCGGCAGCGAAATGGAGTTGCCACCTGGGTTCACACGGTATCGCCGCAACTCGTCTTTGAGTCCTCCATCAGCGCGACACGTACGACGCCGTCCTTCCCTACGACCAATCACACAGATCCGGCGATCAAATTCAACGACGCTCTATTCGAGCCGTTCGATGCACCTGGGGGTTCGGTAACGAGAGCCTTCGGCAACTTATTCCACGCTCGTGAAAACATTTCCGTGACTACGGCGGCTCACGCTTTCAAGGCTGGAGCGGAGATGCGCCTCAACCGAGACTCAACCTACTTTGGAACTTCGCCGAATGGAGAATACGACTTTGGGGGCGGGACGGCATATTCACCTTCTGAGATCCACTCTCAGAGTGGAATCCATGATGTTCACGTGGGAGATCCTCTACCTGACACCCTCTCAGCCCTTCTCACAGGAAGTCCATTCGCCTATACCCGGGCGGTCGCACCCCCGTATTTTTCCAACGGCGACAATATCGGTCCTGCCGCGGATAGCCGCAGCGCATTCGCGGCGTATGTACAGGACTCCTGGAAAGCGACACAACGTATGGTGCTCAATTACGGCCTGCGGCTCGAGCTGTATACGCCCATCTCGGAGCGTGCTCGTCGTGGCTCCGGCTTCTATACAACGGCGAGTGGCGCTCAGCAGTTCCTAGTTAACCCCCAGCCGCGCTATCGAACGGCGATGAACAATTGGGGTCCACGTGTTCAGGTCGACTATCGTTTCAGCGACAAATTTCGGGGACATGCAGGGGGAGCCTTGATGACGATTCCGCCAAACATCTGGCAGGTGAACGACCTAACTGGCGGTCTCCCGTTCGTGTTTTATCCGAGGGTCACGGCTGCGCCTGCGGCACAAATTCCTTATGGGTTCCAGATCACTCCGTCGCAAGTGCCGCGCGTCTATACACCTGCTGGCGCGGACATCTTTGCGAACGGGCGGCCGAACGACGTACCCGCAAACACCGTCGTCGATCTTGACAGGCTGGAGCTTGACATCTCCTCGTTGTCTGGTCAACCCTCGCCCCTGAACGTCCAGGGAATCAGCCGGACTTTCGGCAATGCCATGCTCGCGACCTGGAGTTTAGGGCTGGAGCGCTCTCTTGGCAACGTCACGGCTTCGGCGAACTACGTTGGGACCACGGCCTACAAACTTTCGCGCGTTAGTTTCCCCAATGCCTATCCGGGTGCTACACCTGCGTTTGCGCGCTTCACTCATTTCAATAGGACCGGCGCTCCGGTTGGTGGCTTCGGTACCGAGAGTGAGGTCACAGCCACTTCGCATTCCAGCTATCACGCGCTCCAGCTTTCAGCCGCGGGTCAGAGCGGGCACGGTGGACCCGGTATACAAGCAAGTTATACCTGGTCAAAGTCGATCGATGACACGAGCTCGGTGGCTGGAACGTCGGCCACGAGCACGGTAGGAGCGATCGCTCAAGCGGCACCCCAAAACCCTTTCGACACTCATTCGGAACGAGGTCCTTCTACATTCGATGGGACACATTCGTTCTCTCTGAGCCTGACCCAGGATATTTCGCTTCAAACGCTTTCCTTTCTGGCTGGGGTTAGTAGCAAATTCACAGTGGGTTGGCAGCTGATCAGCATCTCGAGCATTAACAGCGGAACACCATTTACGGTCTACTCCGGTATCCAGCAGACGGGTGCAGGCTCCGCCAACTCGGATCGTCCGGATCAGATCATCAAACCTGGACTGTCTACGGCACGTTCGAGGCGCGAGGACTACTTCGGGCGTGGGGACGACAATGCTTCTTTCTTCTCGATTCCAATCAACGTAGAAGGGGGAACTGGTCCCAATCAGGGACGCTTTGGCACTTTGGGGCGAGATACCTTCCGGGGTCCTGCCTTCTACAACTTTGATATCTCCCTTGTTAAGGACACGCCGATCGGAAAGCGAAAATCCGGCAGCGAACTATTGAATCTCCAATTCCGATCGGAGTTCTTTAATCTCTTCAACATCGTAAACATGGGCCTTCCTTCCAACACGATTCTCGGCTCCGGCTTCGGTCTCATCAACCGGACTGCTGGAAGCTCTCGCCAGATTCAGTTCTCCTTAAAGCTTGCTTATTAGCTGGGCTGAAGGTCTGCGCTGTATTGCTGCAACCTGCATATCCAACGTGTTGGATGGGTACGCGATACCTGTCGCGTACCGTCCCAAATCGGACGCTTCTGCGAGTCACTTTAATTCGTCCTGTCGTTGCCACTGAAGTGCACGATAGCACCGAGTAGCTGCTCCTAGAGAGGTCGGACCGGATGTCGATTAGCCTTGATCCAAGGATGCCAACCCTTCCCCCTTTGCCCCAAGACCCGCCGCGTATTCACGTTCGAGGAATCTTGCAGGGAGTGGGATTCCGCCCGGTCGTCTACAGGCTCGCTGAGTCGCTCAAGCTGACCGGCTCGTCTTCAACTCCTCTTCCGGGCGAACACAGAAGTTCAGGGCAACACTGCCGCTTTCGCGAGTTCATCCGCCGGTTGGAACTCGAAGCTCCGCAGCTCGCAGAGGTCACAGAGTTAGCTGTGTCTGAACGGCGGTCCTGGGGGAGCCGTTTCGAGATTATTAGGAGCCGGGTGGAGCTCGTGAGTTCGCCCTGTCTCGACGGATGCTGGTACTTGCGACGCGTGCTGGCGGGATTTCGGAGACTCTTCTCCTATTCTTGTTCGGCTGCAAACAGCAACTTATAGCAGCGTTACTGATGGAGTTCAATACGCAGGTCGGCGAGGAGCTCTCGTGAAGGTTCCCATTCGCCAATGGCAGGGTAGAGGAGCATGGCCTTGCGAGCCAGGAGCGTTGAATTCTGGATTGCGGCCTCGATCGCGGCGCTCTCGTACGCTTTGACTGAAAGCACGAGGCCACGAACAACCTCCGGAAGCGGGTCGCACGGGCGGGGAGTTATGCTGTCAGTCGTGATGTCAGAGGAGACCTCGACTACGGCCTCCGGCTCGAGGTCCGGGATCGAGACCCCGTTTCTGGTGTTGACGATGAGACACGCAGGCCGGGCGCCAGTCAGGGCTTCCATTACATCGAGCGCGATGCGATGATAACCGGTAGCGGCGCGGAACGGATCTTCCTCGGGTCGGGCTTGGCTGCCGAGCGCCGAGCTGCCGCTACCCTCAAGTTTCATGTAGGAGCCGGAGCGCGTGTTGAGATAATTGACGTACGTCTTCATCGCGCCTGCCCCATTGCCGGAGGCGAGTTGGCTACGGAGGGTGGCCAGAAGTGCTGTGTTGAGCTGCGCGATTTCGGCTCCGCGGGTTGATCCGCTTCGGCGTTGGTTCTCCAGCGCGCGACGACGGGAATAGTAGAAGAACAGGTATTCAGTCGGGATGAGGCCGAGCGTGCGGATAAGGTCGTGATCGAAGAGTGGAGCGGAGTAGAGCCGGTCGAGAAAGACGTCATCCGCAAGGCACCGGCGCGTGATGTCCTCTCCCCGCAGCTCGATGCGGCGAACCCAGCCGAGATGGTTGAGCCCGACATAGTCGCAGGAGACCTCCTCCGCGGCCGCCCCAAGGGCGGTCTGGATGCGATGCAGCATCTCCGTGGGCGTATCGCAGATGCCGACGACACGCACGCCGGTGTGGTGACGGATGGCTTGAGTGATGAGGCCTGCGGGATTCGTGAAGTTGATGAGCCAGGCTGAGGGCGCGAGCCGCTCGACGGCACGCGCCTGATCGATGGCAATCTTGACCGTTCGGAGGGCCATGGCTACGCCTCCAGGACCGGTAGTCTCCTGGCCTGGGTAGCCGTGGCGGATCGAGACGCACTCGTCGTGAGCCCGTGCTGCAATTCCGTCGACTCGAATGCTATTCATAACAAAGCTTGCGCCTTGGACGGCATCATCGATCGTCGTTGCTAACCGGAGCTTCAGGGAGCTTCCCTCCACCTCGACAATGGCTCGGCCGAGCTCGACCATGATGCGGGCGCGGTCGGCATCGGGATCATAGAGCACGAGCTCTTCGACGCCAGTGAGGTGTGCGGATTCTTGAATGCCAAATACTACGAGCGGTGTGCGAACGCCACCACCGCCGATAAAGGAGACTTTACGATGCATAGGTTTGTCCATAGAGATTTTCGACCTGATCCCGGACCGGAAGCCCAGCAAGGGCCCCGGCAGTCCGGGTGGAGAGGCCGCCGCAAATGCAGGCGCGCCGGAGGCAGTCCTCCGCTCCGGCCCTGTCCAGCAATGCGTCAATGAATCCGGCATCGAAGGCATCGCCCGCGCCCGTGGTGTCGACGACTGCAACATTGGGGGAGGATACCTGGTAGCGGCGACCTCCCACAGTCATAGTAGCTCCTCGCGGACCAAGCTTGAGAACCCCACTGGGCAGTGCGACGCGCTCCGCGAAGGTCAGGTAGTCTTCCGCATCCCCTCCGCAGAGCATTGCAGCTTCTCTCTCGTTTGGAAGGAGGTAATCGACGGCACGGCAGACGAGCAGGTTTTTGGAGTCAGTTAGCCATTGCGGCTGGAAACCGACGTCGAGCGATGTTGTGCAGCCGCTGCTACGGAGTTCCGGGAGCAGGCGCATTGCAATATCGGCGTCGAGAGGCATGGCGAAATGAACATGCCGTGATTGACGGAGTTCAGCAACTAGTCCGGGCTCTCGAAGAAGTTCCTTGAGATGGACGTTGGTGCCCCGGTAGGTGAAGAACGAACGATCCTGCCGGGTCGAAACACTTACGGTCACCCCGCTGCGACCTTCGCCCGTTTGAAGTGCCTGAGTCTGGACGTTGAAGGATTTGAGACGCGTTTGGAACCAGGAGAGATCCAGCTCGCCTACGATTCCGATGAGCCGTGTGGATCGGCCAAGGCGACCAAGGCCGCAGGCAGTGTTGGCAGCCCCACCGCCGACCTCCTGGAGGTACTCCTCCGTGAAGACTTCTTCGCCCGGCTGAGGCCAGACTGGAAAGCCGGAGAAGACGTGGTCGATGTAGATTTCGCCGATGATGCTGACGTCGATGGTTTTCATAGGCGTTGGAAGGGCCACTTCTGTCTTTGCCGGGCTCCGAACAGAGAAAAGCCCGCACCGGCGATCGCGATAGCAAGGCCCATCTCGTTCCGATTTGCCCACGGCCTCATGAGGCGCTCATCTCCGCAGCGTTGCGCTACTAGCATACCGGTCCAGAACCCAGCCTTTCTCTGATCTCGGCCAGAAGGATCGTGCAATTCTTAGTTGTACTCATCGGGTATTACTCGCCAGGAGGTCCGTAACGGTGGCTCGGAGAAACTTTGCGCTTTCAAGGTCAAATGTAGGAACAGCTTTACACATTGATAGGCCCTTGTCAGCTAACGCTCGCAAACGCACGTCAGTTCACTCCGGTGTACACGCAGAAGTTGCCAAATGCAGCGTTACCTGCAGACGGTTGACTTCTAGTGCAAACTCCGCGATCAAGGGCAGCTCCCTCACCTGTCCACCCTGTTTTAAGGCAATTTTCAGAGAACCCTGATTTGCCTGCTCTCGTTCCATTTGTGACGGTGTTGGTTGTAGTACACCTCGCGTGCAGTTCGGTTGGATTTGGCGCACAACATGCAGCCATCTACTTCAAGCGGACCTTCACATCCGCCCTCACTTACGGAGCACACATGAAATACTTCGTTGTCTTTGCCGGCGGCCTTGCGCTTTCCGCCTTGGCCTCCACCTTTGCCCTCGCCGATAATCTCACCTTCAGCTTCTCCGGTGCCAGCTTCTCCGGCGCTGGCAACCTGACCTACGTTGCCGATGCTGTCAAACCTAATACCCTCTTGGTAACTGGCGCGACCGGAACCGCGACCTACAATGGAAGCACCTATGCGCTCGCGCTCGAACCCGTCAACGGCTTCGCCGGGAATGACAACCTTTTCTTTTCCCCCGAAATGCCATTTGATTTCAACGGAGTCTCGTTCTCACTCGTTGGTTCCAGCAACCTTGCTCTGGCCTTGTATACCGACGAGATCGCGGGTGTGACCACCGAGTACGAGCTTCTCGGCGTCAACGGCGGGCAACAGATTAGTACAGAAACCTCCCCTTTGGGCATCGCGTCTCTGCGGTCCAGCGCGGTCACCCCTGAGCCCGATTCCCTTGCGCTGCTCGGTACCGGTGCGCTGGGAGTTGTTGGCATACTTCGCCGTAAGCTGGCAGCATAGCCGCAAACCGGTCCGCTCTCGATCAAATCGGCTGTCCCACACCCAATCACGTAGGTGGTACGAGAGAGGCGTGCGCATCTTAGAGGGTGCTTACGAAAGCAGGGAGGGAACCACATGGGTCTCCCTCCTCGTTATCTCAGGTCCGCAAAGAACGGAGGAAGATGCCTTTGCCCCCAAATAACCCACGCGCCTTCGATGCTTTCGAGCCGCCCAGACGAGTATGTCCCCTTCGAAGGAGGGATTGTCGCGGGGCGGCGGCAGACATTTTATTCGGGGAAAGCTCGACAAAGGTAATGTCTAGGTCTAGAAGCTCATCTCCCTCTCGCGCCAGTGCAGGTTCCGATCCTAAACGCGATCCGTTGCAAGGTTCCGGGTGAGGGGAACCGGTTATGGCCGGTTGAGGCGCTTGGGATGAGTCATGAGGACGGTCCAGAGTGAAAGCCGTTCCGACACTGAAGATGTGGATCGACTCGATGAGAACAAGGACTGGAAGCTCGTCCTTCACTGGCTTCAGTTTCACTCCCAGCTATTCCGTTCACGTGATGATGACCAAGGGTCGACGTTCTCTGGACAGGGTTTATGTTTCAGCCTGAGGACAGGGCGGAATTGCCATCGGGCCTCGATCGCGAGATACTTCTTTGAGGTTGGCCGTTCGGCCTGCCGTACTATCACTACCAGTTCGTTATCTAGCTGATTCAAAAAAGCGGGAGTAGTTCAGTGGTAGAACGTCAGCTTCCCAAGCTGAATGTCGCCGGTTCGATCCCGGTCTCCCGCTCCATTCTTTCTGTAAGAAAATCAGCTAGATAAGCTGACGCTACCCTGGGCATCGAGCGGATTCCGCGAGTTTGGCGCAGTTGCCATACCAGGATAGGTAGACTCAAAGTATGGTCCGCGGTAGGCGGATCGCAGATGAGATGTTTGAGGCCTCTGCAATGCAGAGGCCTTTTGTTGTTGCGAGCGGCTCCCAAATGCGAGCCGCTTTTCACTTGGGAGGGATATGCAACTGACAACACACGAGGGCAGCAGCAAGACGGATTCGATTGCTTTGTCGCTGCTTGTGACCGCAGTCGTAACGGCGGTGCTGGCATTTGATTTGGGGCGGAGGGATCCGACGGTGAGGACAGCCGTCTTGCTGTGCATCACCAATCTTGTGACGGCCTTGACGAGCATAGCAGCGACGCTGCTGGTTGGTAAGCCGAGCATGACGCATCAGGTGGACACAAAGCAAGCGACGAAGCTGACCACGCAGGAGAGCCAGACGACCTCCGTTCAACCAATGGAATGTGACAAAGATGGGGAGAAGACAATATGAGCACTGCAGCGAACCTATATCCGGCGCCTGGCGCGGCTCCGACCGCAGTTGGGCAGTTACCAGTTAGTGTGCATTCTTCGCAGGCAAATGCTGACGTGCAGAGGAGCACGGGTGAGGCCACAGTGAGTGGAACACCGGCTCTCCCGACTGTCGTAGGACAAGGTGTGACGACTCAGGCCACCGCCGTCAAAGCGGGAAAACTGGCGGCGTTTGAAGGTTTTCTGAAGAAGGCTGGGCACATTGCAGGCGTGGTGCTGACAGACATCATTAAGTACGTCATCCCGGTGGCATCTGTCGTGGCGATTGCCGACCCGGCAGCAGCACCGGCAGTGGAGGCCTTTACTGCCTCTGTGCGGCTTGTACAGGCTTCGGTGATCAACGTACAGCAGAAGTGGGTCGCTGAAGGTTCGAACGCGAACGCTCAAAAGCTGGCCGATGTGCTGGAGATCGTGGAGCAGCCGGTGGTGACGATGTTTGCTCAAGCGGGAATGCGGGTGGATACCGCTTATGTAACTAATCTGATAAATGGAGTTGTAGCTATTTTGAACGCGCAACCTGGGGCCGTACTGCCTAAGGCGGCATAGCTGGTGCAGGATAAAGCCCGGTGCAATGGCACCGGGCTTTTGCTGTGCAGGATAGTCGAGTTCAGCGGGAGGCGACGTTAGTCTTGCCGCCGGTCTTCAGACGATCTTCAAGGGCCTGCGCCTGGGGCATGAAGGTGAGTGCCTTGGCGATCTGTGGATCCCACTGAGCGCGTACCTTGAGACCCTCGAGCTGGCCGAACTGTGAGGTGAAGAGCTCTGCCTTGATACTGGCCTTAACCCAATCGGTTACGCCGGCGATGTCCCCGTCGGTGTACTCGATCTGGTTGGATTTGAGGAAATCTTTGAATTGCTGGAGCACAGCGTCGTCGACAGTGAACTCCTTGTTGACGGAGCGATCTGCGAGGTAGTGCTTGGCGAAGTTGAAGAAGGCGTAGTGGGTGAGGAGATTGCCCTGGAATGTATTCGAGGTGGGATTGTCGATCTTCTCATCGGGGGTGATGCCTCCACCACCGTAGACTGTGCGGCCGGAGTCGGTCAGCTTGACCTCACGGTTAGCGTTGTCCTTTGGCTGGCTGCCCGGGTCGCGGACATAGTAGTAGTCGTAGAGCGAGACATGATCGTAGGGGCGCTGGATGAGGCGGCCGGACGGGGTGTAATAGTGGTAGGTGGTGAGGGCGAGGCCAGTATCCTCGGTGATCTGAAAAACGGTCTGAACGAGGCCTTTGCCGAAGGTAGTCTCGCCGACAATAAGGGCACGATCGTGGTCCTGGAGCGCACCGGAGACGATTTCGGCCGCCGAAGCGGTGTTGCGGTTGACGAGAACCACAATAGGGAACTTGGGGCCTTGTTCGCCGTGGGCAGCTCGATACACCTGGTCGGGGAAGGCCCGGCCACGCTGCGAGACAACGATCTGGCCCTTGTCGAGGAACTTATCGCTCATATTGACGGCTTCGTTGAGTAGCCCGCCGGGGTTGCCGCGCAGGTCAATGAGGAGGCCGTGGAGCTCTCCCTGCTTCTGAAATTTATCCACTGCGTCGCCGACCTCGCGGCTGGTGGTCTCCATGAACTGGGTGACGTGAACGTAGCCGATGCCAGGGCGAGCCATGAAGGCAAGATCGACTGAGGGTCGTGGTATCTCATCGCGGACGAGATCGAAGCTGAGAGGCTTTGTCGAACCTTCGCGGGCCATAGTGACCAGAACGTGAGTTCCCCGGGCACCCTTTAGGGTGGTGGCGACCGCAGCGGAGTCCATGCCGTCGGTCGATTTACCGTCTACGGTCAGGATGACGTCACCTGGACGGATACCGGCCTTGAAGGAGGGTGTGCCCTCGAAGGGGTAGAGTACGACGATCTTGGTCTTGCCGTTGGGCGTAGGCTGCGGCTGGATGGTCATGCCGACGCCGTAGTACTTGCCGTGCTGATCTTCGCGCATTTGGGCGAAGGCTTTGGGATCGTAGAAATTTGAATGCGGATCGAGAACATGGAGCATCGCCGGGATAGCGCCGTCGTAGATGGCTTTATCCGGCTTGTCGCCCGTGAGCTTCTCGGCGTAATTCTGCTCGACGATGGAGTAGACGTCGGTGAAGCTATGGAGCGAGTCGCGGAGAGTGGACTCGTCGGTAGCGGACTGGGCCGCTACGCGTTGGCTGATGAGCGAGCCGACCGTGGCGCAGCTGGCGAGGAAGAGCGTGGCGGAGAAAAGGGCGCGGCGGGTACGGGGTGCCATGTTCGTTAGATGTCCTCGGGATGCGCGTGGGCTCGAAGGCATAAGGAGCCTCAGTTTGGACGGAGTATAGCATCGGCGGTGAGCGCGCGAGGTGGACGGAGGTGGTATTGCGCTGGCCGGACGTTCGCGCGCGCAAGACCGGACGGGTAGAATATAGGGACCGGCTATCGATAGACCATGTTGTGAGTCGAACCGGTTAGGCGGGTCTTTTGCCCTGCAATGGCCCGCCAGATGAGTGAGACAGCTAACTTGACGATGACTTTCTGGACTTCCCGACCGATGTGGGCTTCGGTGTTGCGGCGCATTGCACGCGGTGCGGCAGTAAGTGGTATAGGAACGGCAATGCTGGCTACAGCTGCATGGAGTCAGGCATCGCCGCGCTACCAAAGTCCGTTCGGGAGGCAGGCGGCGCAGCCGCAGAGCCTGCCGATGCCGCCGGCCATTACGCCAAATGGAACGGTGGTGGAGGACGTGGTCGCGCGGGTAAACGACCAGATCATCAACCGCAGTGACGTGGAGCGCAGTGAAAAGCAGCTGCAGCAGGAGTTGCAGCAGGGCAACCTGCCGGCGAGCGAGCGGGAACAGCGTCAGAAAGACATGCTGCGCGACATGATCGATCAGCAGTTGCTGCTCTCAAAGGGTAAGGAACTGGGGTTGAATGCAGATGCCGAGGTGATTCGCAGGCTGGATGAGATTCGCAAACAGAATCACCTGGACACGATGGAGGATCTGGAGAAGGCTGCTCGGCAGCAGGGTGTGAGCTTTGAAGACTTCAAAGCGAATATCCGCAATGGAGTGATTACCCAGCAGGTGGTTCGGGACGAGGTAGGACGCAGGCTGCAGATGACGCAGGGGCAGGAGCAGGCCTTCTTCGATGCGCACAAGCAGGAGTTTGCGCAACCGGAGCAGGTTCGGTTGTGCGAGATCCTGGTGCCCTTGCCGGCGGATGCGGATGCAGCGGCGGTGGCGCAAGCGCAGGCAAAGGCCGATGACATCGCGGCGAAGGTTAAGGCGGGCGGGAAGTTTGACGATCTGGCGAAGCAGTACTCGGGTGGACCGACGGCGGCGCAAGGCGGTGACCTGGGGCTATTTAAACGCGGCGCGCTAGCGAAGGCGCTGGAGGATCAGACCTTTGATTTGAAAGCTGGGGAAGCGACGGCTCCGATTCGGACGCGGCAGGGTTTTGTGATCCTGAAGGTCACGGACCACCAGCAGCCTGGGATACCTTCGCTGAAGGAGGTTGAGCCGCAGATCCAGGAGGCTATGTACATGCAGCAGATGCAGCCGGCGTTGCGGGCTTATCTGACGCGGCTACGGGAAGAGGCGTACATCGATATCAAGCCAGGGTTCGTGGACACGGGAGCGAGCTCGAAGCAGACGAAGCCGGTATTCAGCGCTTACTCGACGCCCGCACCAAAGAAGAAGAGGGTGTTGCAGAAGGCTCGATTTGACCGAGGAGCGCGATCGGCCAGTGCTTTGAACCCCGCGAAGACAGCAACGAACGCCGGAGCTGGAACGGCGCCGGCGGGAGGAATACCTGTGTTACCGGCTGAGGGTTCTGCCACCACGCCGACAAGTTCAGCTACGGATACCAGCACGGCTGCGGCCAGCACTCAAACTGCTACGGGAGCAACGACAACGGACGCGGCTGGATCTCCTGCTGTGCCGGCATTGAGTGAGACGGCTTCTGCGACCTCAGCAGGGAAGACTCGATCGAGCGCGCGCAATGTGGCGGGCTTGCCCAAGCGGAGGAAAATTAAGCGCGAGAAGGTGCGGTTTGGTCAGGCACCCCGCAACTCACTGCCTGCTGGATCGTTGGAGACGGCGAGCGGAACGGATGTGGGGGAAGGCGCGGCCTCAGCAGCGGTGACTCCAGGTGGAGTGATGGCGGAGGGCGCGGCTCCCAATACGGCTCCGGGATCGATTATTGCTCCGGTCGGATCCACGACTGAAATTTCGGCGACGTCGAATGCTGATCCGCTGGCACCGAAGACGGTGAGTTCGGGCAAAACGAGGTTCAGTTCAAGGGAGAAGGAGTTCAAGGCGAAGAAGGTTGCGACGAAGCAGGCCAAAGTTCGCGAGAAGATTGCGGCGACACCTGCTGGACCCGATGTGCAGGAGGTTGCAACGCGGAAGACACAAGCGGCTCCGCTGGGTCTGAACGGCGCTACGGCTTCAAAGCAGAAAGCCGTAAAGGTGAAGGGAGCTCCAAAAGAGCGGCTGCAGGACAAGCGATCTGATGCGACTCCGGAGACGCCGGTTGCGCCCACCGTGAATCCGACCCTAGGGACAAGTCCGGCAGGAGCGGCACCGGCGACCCCGACTGTGGACACGACGACGCTGCCTCCGGTCACCGCACCAGCGCCGGGGGCACCACCCGCCGGTCAGCCGCTTTCGCCCACGGGCAATCCGACGACGACTCCGAATGGAACACCGGCAGTTCCGCAGCAATAAAGTGAGGTCTAGAAGGAGGACGCGGGAGCCCTGGCTCTCGCGTTCTCCATTTGCATGGAAGGTATTCTGGTGGGGATGAAAGACTTTTTTATTGGCGATGCAGCCCGATTCGAGAATGCTATTGTGACATCGTACTTCGCGCTTGCGTCGTTACAGGTGCGGGAGCGGAAGCAGGGTGGCGGGCAGTACCTGGCGCTGGTTCTTGCAGATAAGACGGGAGCGATGGAAGCGCGGATGTGGGAAGAATTTGCCGACGCGCTTTGCAATTGTAACGAAGGGTGTTACGTGAAAGTGCAGGGGCAGATCTCGAAGTACCAGGGCAAGTTTCAGATCACGCTGCAGAAGATGCGGCATGCGGCGGCGAGCGAGGTTGACGCGGCGGATTACATGCCGGCGACCAAGTTCGACGTCGAGGAGATGTGGGCGGAGCTGCGGGGATATGTTTCGGAGTTTGCGAATGGGAGTCTGAGACAGTTGGTGTTTGCATTTCTGGATGATGAAGAGATCGGGCCGGCGTTTCGGGATGCCCCAGCGGCGAAGCGGCTGCATCACGCGTGGCTTGGAGGACTTCTTGAACATGTGTTGACGCTGGTTCGAGTGTGCCGGGCGACGGCACCTTTCTACCCGGAGGTCGACCCGGAGTTGCTGGTCGCGGGGGCGATCCTGCATGACATCGGCAAGGTGAAGGAACTGAGTTGGAAGAGTTCTTTCAGCTACACGCCTGAGGGACAGCTGATTGGGCACATCTCGATCGCCCAGGGCATGCTGCGGGAACGGGTGTCTGCGCTGCCTGGGTTTCCGGATCGGCTGAGAGTGCTGATCGAGCACATGATACTGAGCCATCATGGCCGGTATGAGTTCGGGTCGCCGAAGCTGCCGATGACCCCGGAGGCGGTGCTGTTGAGCGCGCTCGACGATCTGGAGGCGAAGATGCAGGCAATACGGAATGAGTTTGCGGCGTCCGTGGCCAGTGGAAAGGCCGCAGGCGAGATGACGGACTGGGTGCGGGGGATGGAGCGGCCCCTGCTGAACTCGCGTGAGTATCTTAAGGGCGAGTAGAGGGCAACAAGGAGCTATACACGCTGTTCCTGTGGTGTTTTGGTGTGGATACTACGGTGGAAACCATGGTGCAGGATGGCTATCGACTGGAAGCAGATCGTGTTAATCCTCAGCGGCTTCCCGCTGGTGATCGGGATCTTCCTGTGTAACACCGATTGCGAGCGAATGGCCCGACGGTCATTATATTGACATTAATGTATTCGGAGTGGGGAGCGCCGACGCAGTCAAAAATCTTCGACAGACAAGCATCTTCGACATGGCTAGGGTGCGCCGAATCTCGGGTCTAGGGGAACCAGGAGATTGTGACGGCGTGCCCTTCCGGGCTTGGGTGGCCACCATTCGTTACAATCGATGATGGAATGACTGCGTGCTGCCTGACGTAGCTGACAGGGGACAATGCTTCGATTTTCTACTGCAGGAGAGAGCCACGGGGAGGCTCTGGTGGCGATGGTGAGCGGGTTACCGGCGGGGGTGCCGGTAGATCAAGTGTTTCTGGACCGTGAGCTTTGGCGACGCCAGCAGGGGTATGGACGTGGTGGGCGGATGCGGATCGAGCGGGATACGGCGCACATCCTGAGCGGAGTCCGGCATGGAAACACGATCGGGTCGCCGGTGGCGATGACGCTGGAGAACCGGGATTGGAAGAACTGGGAGGAAATCCTGCCAGTGGGTGAGGGGGACGCACAGAAGCACAAGGCCGTAGCTTCGCCACGGCCGGGGCATGCCGACCTGGCCGGGTCGCTGAAGTACGACTTCAAGGATGCACGATACGTCTTGGAGCGGGCGAGTGCGCGCGAGAGTGCGGCGCGGGTGGCGTGCGGGGCGTTGGCGAAGATGCTGCTGCGGGAGCTTGGGGTTGAGGTGGGCAGCCACGTGGTGCGGGTGGGCCGGGCGGAGCTGGGTCGAGACGCTCAATGGAGCGAGATTGCGGCGATCGCGGCCAGGGAACAGGTTCTGTTGAGCTGCGTGGACTCGGACGCGGAGGCTCGCATGAAGGCCGAGGTTGATAGGGCGCTGCGGACCGGCGACACGATCGGCGGTGTGTTCGAGGTGGTGGTTCATGGTCTGCCGCCCGGCGTGGGGACGCATGTGAACTGGGATGAGCGCATGGATGGTCTGCTGGCGCAGGCTGTGATGAGCCTGCAGGCGGTGAAGGCAGTGGAACTGGGACGAGGTGTGACCGCGTCGGAGTCTATGGGGTCGGCGGTACATGATGCGATCGGGTATACGGATGTACAGTCCGCAGGGGAGTTCACTCGATTTTCGCGAGAGCGGAACAATGCCGGCGGGATCGAGGGAGGCATTTCAAACGGGGAGGATGTTGTGGTGCGGGGATATCTGAAGCCGATATCGACCTTGCGGAGGCCGCTTGCATCGGTGAGCTTTGAGACGCGAGAGCCGGTAAAGGCGGCTTATGAGCGCAGCGATGTGTGTGTCGTTCCGGCAGCAGGCGTGGCAGCGGAGGCGATGGTGGCACTCACAATCGCGCGCCTGGTCGTCGACAAATTCGGTGGAGATTCTTTGCGGGAGCTGCGTCGGAACTTTGAGGGGTATGCGGAGCAGATTCGGGCGTATTGATTCCGTTCGGTGTGGCGGAAGGCCAGAGAAGTAGATCCTCCGGTGTGCGAAGGATGACAACAAAGAGAGATACTTTGCAGGAAGAGCGAGCAGTGGCGAAGAAGAAGGTGAAGATCCACGAGGTAGTGAAGTATCCGGACCCGGTGCTGGCGACTCCAGGAGAGCTCGTGACCGTGTTTGGGCCGGAGTTGAAGACGCTGGTGGACGAGATGTTCGAGAGTATGTATGAGGCGCAGGGGATTGGGCTGGCTGCGCCGCAGATCTCGATTTCAAAGCGGATCACGGTGATCGATGTGAGCTTCAAGAAGAACCCAGATGAGAAGATTGCGCTAATCAACCCTGAGATCGTTGAGCGTGAGGGCAAGCAGGTCGAAGAGGAGGGCTGCCTCAGTCTGCCGGAGATCCGCGAGAAGGTGCAAAGGGCGGCGTGGGTGAAGGTTCGGGCGCAGGACGTGAAGGGCAAGTGGTTTGAGGTTGAAGGCGAGGAGCTGCTGTCGCGGGCGCTACAGCACGAGATCGATCATCTGGATGGAGTGCTGTTCATCGATCGCATCAGCCGTTTGAAGCGGGACCTTGTGCTGCGAAAGATCAGAAAACTGCAGAAGAACGGGGAGTGGTGAGAGAGTTGTCTGTTCCCAGTGCTCTGTGCTCAGTGATTGAGGTAGTGTGTTGAAGCTGGTCTTCTGCGGGACGCCGGAGTTTGCAGTGCCAGTGCTAGAGGCGGTGCTGGCGGGCGGGCATGAGGTCCGGCTGGTCGTGACGCAGCCGGATCGGGCTGCTGGTCGTGGCATGGTGCTGCAAATGCCGGCGGTGAAGCGGCTCGCGATAGAGCGGGGGCTGGATGTCGTGCAACCGGAACGGATCAAACAAAATGAGGGGTTTCGAGCGCGGCTGGAAGAGATAGGGCCGGATGCCATTGTTGTGGTCGCGTACGGACGCATTATCCCGGAGTGGATGCTGTCGCTGCCACGGTTCGGGAACATCAACCTACATGGAAGTCTGCTGCCGTGGTATCGCGGGGCAGCGCCGGTGCAATGGGCGGTGGCGAACGGAGAGACTGTGACAGGCGTGACGACGATGAAGCTCGATGCCGGTCTAGACACAGGTGACATGTTGCTGGCGCGGGCGGTACCGATCGGCGAGGAGATGGGCGCGGCGGAGGTATTCGATGTGCTTGGGGCAGTCGGGGCGAAGCTGATGTTGGAGACGCTGGCCGGCCTGGAGGATGGGACGATTGTTCCGGTGGCGCAGGATCACTCGCGGGCAACGCTGGCTCCGATCCTGACGAGGGAGGATGGGCTGGTCGACTTCCGGCGGGGAGCAAAGGCGATCTATGATCGGTGGCGCGGTTTCTACCCTTGGCCCGGGGCGCATACGGTGTTTAGGGGCAAGAAGTTGATACTGCACGGTCTGCGCCTGGCACCCTTCGAGATGGTAGGTGAAGCTGTGGAATCTACACGGGAAGGCGAGCTGGTGACAGAGGGTGAGGAGCTGTTAATAGTGTGCGGGGGCCTGACGGTGCTGAGAATCGACCAGCTCCAGCTTGAGGGAAGAAAAAGAATGACGGGGGCGGAATTTGTGCGCGGGTACCAGGTGAGGACGGGCGAGAGGATGGGCGTTTGAAGCCGGGTGGGGGCCTTGGGAGAGGTGGTTCAGACTGGCGGGGTGCAGGCAAGAACCCGACCAATCGTGGCGGTTTGGCTCTGCCTGCCGCACCGGGCGAGGCAAGAGAAGCACGGAAGGGTGATCGCCCTCCGGTTTCGGCGAGAGCTGAGGGCGAACCTGGAGCTGTGCGGGGAGGCTGGGCCGGGGTGGCGCCGGCGCGACGAGCTGCGTTTGAGGTGCTGATGGAGGTCGGAGCTGGACGGGGTCACAGCGACGAGTTGCTGCACACCTCGCGGCTTGCTGGGTTGAGTGGGCAGGATAGAAATCTGGCGACGGCGCTGGTGATGGGTGTATTGCGGTGGCAGATCGCGCTGGATGCGCGGCTGCAACAGACGCTGGCGCGGCCGGATCAGCGCTTGGCGGACGAGGTCTCTGTGGCGCTGCGGATGGGCGCGTTTCAGTTGCAGCATATGGACCGGATCCCGGCGCATGCGGCGTTGAGTGAGAGCGTCGCGCTATGCCGGGCGGCGGGACAGGAGCATGTGGCGGGAATGGTTAATGCGGTTCTGCGACGGCTGACGCGGGAGCCTGTGCCCGGAGTCAAGCTATTTGAGACGACGGCTGCATTTGCGAATCGGCTTGGGCATCCGGCGTGGCTGGTAGAGCGGTGGGTGCAGGCGTATGGCCGGGCGGCCGCGATGAAGACCTGTGAAGCGGACCAGACAGAGCCGGGTCCGGGTGGGATGTTTGCGGTGGATGCGGGAGGACCGGCGGACGGGGAGGGCCTGGGTGGGGAGGACGCGTCCGACGCGGAGCTGTCGGGGCGATTGGGGGTGGAGGTGGTTCCTGTGATGGACGACGGCTCGCGGCTGGTTGCGGAGCTGGCAGCCGTCGCGGCGCCGCCGGTCGAAGGGCGGGCACTGCGGGTGTGGGACTGCTGTGCAGCACCGGGCGGGAAGACGATGATACTTGCGCGGCGTATGGGCGACGCGGAGATTGTGGCCTCGGACGTAAGTGGAACGAGGCTGCGAGCCATGGAGCAACGGATCGGAAGGCTGGCGGCCTCCGCGGGTGCCGGCGGCCCGGTGCGCTGCGTGCTAGCCGAAGCGGCGGCTTTACCAGTGGCAGAGGGTCAGTTCGATCTGGTGCTCTGCGACGTGCCTTGCAGTGGCACGGGCACGCTGGCGCGTAATCCTGAGATCCGACACCGTTTACGGGCGGAAGAGCTGTCGCGGCAGGCGCAGCGGCAAAGGGCGATACTCGGTGCCGCGATGGAGCGCGTTGCAAAGGGTGGGAGGCTGGTGTACTCGACGTGCTCGCTGGAGCTGGAGGAGTGTGAGGCGGTAGTGTCAGCGGTTGCGGACGGATGGCGCCAGGTTGATGTGATTGGACTGATGAGAGGGCTCATGGCTGCCGGGGTGCTGCGGGACGGCGTGGATTGGGGATCGATGGCGCGGGACGGGCAGCTGCGAACCCTGCCGGGGGTGCATGGATGTGACGGGTTCTACGCTGTGGTGCTGGAGCGCTGAAGTTGTGCAGGTTAATGGTTCACGGTGAGGCGAACCGATTCACCGCGGAGGATTCGGTGTCCAGCCGGGGGGGACTGGCCTGTGACGGTTCCGGAGTTGGTCGGAGCCGGGGTGATGCCACCCGGGTGCGGAGAGGTGTTTGCTTGTGTCGAGCTCTGCGTTGGGGGAGGAGCGCCAACGAAGAAGGAGTCGTGGTAGCCGGTGGAGCTACGCGGTGTGGCCGAGGTATCGAGTGAGGGTGGGCCGGAGGTGGTGCTGGGCGTTGCGGGTGGGGGTTCTTCGGCGCTGGCGATCCGAAGTCCGGCAGCCGTGGCCCGGGCAACTGCGGTTGAGAGAGGCAGACCAGTAAGCTGCGGCATGACAAAGGCCTGAGGGTTCGCGGAGATGGACTGGCTGAGGAGAAGGCTGACGCGCGGGCGGTCGACGCCGGAGGCATTGGGTGGAGGAGTCTGGGCAAGAACCATGCCGGCGTCGCCGGGGGCGGCAATGGAGGCGACAGTTCCGAGTTCAAGGGACGAGCGCCGAAGCGCAAGAGAGGCAGGGCGCTCTGCCTGTCCGGTGACGTCAGGGATGGAGACCTGCTGAGAGCCTATGCTCTCGGTCACGCGAATCGTCCATTGGCTGCGGACCGTGGCTCCGGGTGCGGGGAACTGGCCGAGGATGTGACCTGAGGGGACGTCGGCGGAGTAGAACTTGTTTTCGAGGCGAAGGCTAAGGTTGAGGTTGCCGGCCTTGGCGCTGGCCTCCTGCAGGGTAAGCCCGGCGAGATTGGGGACCTCTACCTCGCGGCCGTGGATGGCGAGGCGCATGGCAACGAAGGCCGAGAGCAAGGCCACGGCAAGCATGGCCATTCCTGTAAGAAGGATATTGAAGAAGCGCTTCATCGCACGACTGAGGATACAGGAGCCTAGGCGGCTACTTTGGGGCGTGGCAGACGGAGGACGCCGGCCCTGTCATGACAAGCGCTAACGGCGGTTGTCGGTGGCGGGCTCAGGGTGGATGAGGAGACGGACGACCTCGGGTGAGTCGGCTTTGAAAGCGGCCTCAAGGGCCGTGATGGTGGCGTGGACGTCCGCCATCGGGAGGTCATCCGGCAGGGTGCAGTGGCAAGCCACCTGGATCCGTTCGATGGGTGCGGTCTCTTCGGCTCCGGACCGGGTGCGGGCAAGGAGAGCTTCGAGGTTTTTCCCGGACTCGGAGATGGCGGGCGGGAGGCGAGTGACGAGTACATCGTGGATATCGAGGATTCCCGGAATGGTCGCGGCGACACGGCGGAGGCGTAGCTCGATTTTGCGGTCGCGCTCAAGGGAGGCAGGCTGCTCGATGGTGGTGGGCTCACTCTCGATGTGAGTGACGATGGAGGTAATTTCAGGGACATCGCGGTGGATGTCAGACTCGAGCTGGGTAACGAGATCGTGGGCTTTGCGGAGGGGCATGTTCTCGTTCACTTCGAGGTGCTGCTCAAGATGAAGAATTCCGCCGTGCTGCTGGAGTGTGACGTCATGGATGGAGAGATTCGAGCGGGCGGCTACGGCGCGAATGCGGTCGTGAAGGCTCTCGGCCTTTGACGCGGTGGGAACGGAGTGGATAACGACGTCGGCCTCGGGAAGGTGGCGCTGTACGGCCCCGGTGGCAGCGGCGGTGACCTGTTCGGTTCGTTGGAAGGTAAGGTTGCGGGGCATCGCCAAGGTGACATCGGCGAAAAAGCGCGCACCGGACTGGCGAATGCGAAGACGATCCACGGAGAGGACACCGTCAATGGCGTTCAGGGCGCGGAAGATGTCGCGACGGGTGTTCGTCGCCGTGCCGTCCGCGTTGTGGGTAGGTGTCGCGTCGAGAAGATTGTCGATGGTTCGACGGGCCAATTGGAGTGTGACGCGGAAGATGATGCAAGCGACGAGGAGTGCGGCGATGGGATCGGCTATGGTGAGGGCTTTAATATGGAAGCGCTCGCCCAGGTAAGTGGCTGCAAGGCCCAGGAGAACGGCCGTAGAGGACCAGATGTCAGTTGAGAAGTGGATCGCGTCGGCCTCGAGGGCGAGGGAATGGAACTGCTCCGCCGTGCGATGAAGGGCGCGAGCGCGGGTGAAGTCGACTGTGATGGAGAGAAGCAGGACGAGGAAGGGCCAGATGGAGACGGAGAGCGTAAGGCTGGCGTGGAAGAAGAGGCGGCGGACGGCTTCGGTGACGATCCAGACACAGGAGGCGAGCATAAGGCCGGTTTCGACGAAAGCGGAGAGGCTCTCGATCTTGCCATGGCCATAGTTGTGTTCCTCATCGGCTGGTCGATCGGCAACCTGGACAGAGAAGAGGGTTAGGGCAGCCGCGACCAGGTCGATTGTCGAGTGTGCGGCTTCGGAGAGCATGCCGAGGGATCCGGTGAGGATGCCGGTGATGAGCTTGAGGATAGTGATGATGAGGGCGGCGAGCACGGAGAAGAGGGCGGCGGATCGCTTTGTGGCACGGGCCTTACCAGACGCCCGGCGGGCCCGATTGTGAGTGGCCGTGGGGCTCATTCCAGTGATGGTACAGGGTTCTGTGGGGCAGATGCTGAGGTTGTTTAAACGCCATAAGGAGGAATCAAGGCGCTGCGGAGACTGCAACGGAGGTGAAGACGAGCTGCCAAAGGCCATTGCGTCGAGCCCAAGTATCGGCGAAGCGCAGCTTCTGCGAGAAGGGTTTGCCGTCCTGGGTGCCGGACAGCTCGGCCCAGCCACCCAGGATTGCAGACTGGGATGAAAGGATGCGGGTGAACGGCTGGAGGACTGTGAACGGATTGTTGTGAACGCCCGGGGCGCAGAAGCTCTCGATGAGCCAGATCTTGTCATGCAATATGCCGGAGCTGGCGAGGATGAGGTAGTCGGGTGCGAGCAGCGACTGGAGAGCCGTCTGGTCCCCTGTGCTTTGAGCATGGTCGTAGGCAAGGCGGGCCTGATTCAGATCTCTGGGCAGTGCGGTCTGCTGCTGCGCGAAGGCCATTGTGGCGAAGAGGGCCGGGAGCAGTGCGAGGTGCATCCATTTCATGGCTTGATGGTACAGGTGTCGCTCGATTGAGATTGAGCTGGCAGGCCTGTCCCTCCCCACCGTTACGGTTTTGTGCCGTGGTAGAGGCCTGCGGTTCCGAAGGTGTACCCGGTCCAGGATGCTTCGGTGAAGCCAGCTTGCCGGATGAGGGCGAGCATCTGGGGCGGGCGGGGGAAGCGCTCGACCGAGGCGGGGAGATAGCGGTAGGCGGAGGGCTTGCCGGAGATTAGAGCACCGAGAATGGGCAGGATCCGCTTGAAGTAGAGAGAGTAGAGAGCACCTACGAAGCCGGAGGGCTGATTGCATTCCAGTATGCCGAGCTGGCCTCCAGGGCGGAGGACGCGATAGATTTCGGCGAGGCCACCTGCATAGTTCGCCAGGTTGCGGAAGCCAAAGGCAGCGGTGATGAGATCGATCGAGTCGTCTGCGTACCCGAGGTGCATGGCATCGCCTTCGACAAAGGTAACTCGGGGAGGAGGGTGCTTGCGCCGCGCGCGGCTTAGCATCTCCTGGGAGAAGTCGAGGCCGACGATAGGCTTCGCGGCTGTGTTTTCGGGACGCAGGGCGAGGAGTGCGGCAGTCATGTCGCCGGTACCGCAGCAGAGATCGAGGATGTGGGCTTCAGGGCGGGCGAGGATGGGAGCGAAGACGCGGGCAGCCCGGCGCCACCAGACACGGTCGAGACCGACGGAGAGCAGGTGATTGGCACGATCGTACGTGGGGGCGATGTCGTCGAACATGTGCTGCACCGTGGCGGCTGCCGCATCTTCGGTGTGGGCACCGGCGGGGCGGGCTCCGGGATCGATTCGGGCTTCGGAACGGGTAATAGGTGAGGTCAATTCTTGCCTTCAGGCTGGCGACGCATGAGAGTGAGCATGGATTCGGCGGCACCGAGGAGCTCGGCATCCGAGACGTCGCGAACGATCTCCACCTTGCCGATGGCGATGGGGAGGATGAAAGAACGGTTACCGCTACGGGTCTTCTTGTCGGCTGCCGTGAGCTGCACGAGCTTTTTGGTCGTTGCGGTGAACCTCGGGAGCGGGCCGTAGCGAAGGATCGTCTGCTCAATTCGCATGGCATCCCTGGACGAGATGGTTCCGCGAGCGAGCGCGAGATGGGTGGCTGCGATGGAGCCCCAAGCTACTGCCTCGCCGTGCAGGAGCTGCTTGTAGCCGGTTGCGGACTCGATGGCGTGGCCGAGAGTGTGGCCGAAATTGAGGATCATGCGCAGGCCCGACTCGCGCTCGTCGGCGGCGACGACCTGTGCCTTGATGCGGACGCTGGCGACGACGACGCGGGTGATGGCGGAGGTGTGCCCGGGCTCCCCAGGGTCGAGAATGGTGCCGGCGCTGCGCTCCAGTAGGCGGAAGAGTTCTGGGGAGCGGATGATGCCGGCCTTGATGGACTCGTGAAGACCAGCGCGGAGCTCCCGGGGTGGAAGGGTGGCGAGGGTGTCTGTATCCGCGAAGACGGCGAGTGGGTGATGAAAGCTGCCGATGAGGTTCTTGCCGGCGCGGAGATTAACGCCCGTCTTACCGCCGATGGAGGAATCGACTTGGGCGAGGAGGGTAGTGGGAAGCTGCACGTACGGGATGCCGCGCATATAGATGGCGGCCAGGAAGCCAGTGATGTCACCGACGATCCCGCCACCCAAGGCGAGAAGGAGGGAGTCACGGTCGGCCCCAAGGGCGGCGAGTTGGTCGGCAAGAGTCTCGACAGAGTCGAGGCGCTTGTGGGCCTCGCCTGAGGGCAGGAGAAGCAGAGCGGGCGAGGGCTTACCGGAGAAGGAGGCCAGGAAGGACTTGGACCAGAGACGCCAGATTTCGGGAGAGGTAACGACAAAGACGCGCGGCGCGCGGCTGCTGGTGACCTGTGCGAGACGGTGGGCCAGGCTCGCAAGGAGACCGCCGCCGATCGTGACGTCGTAGGTCGCTGAGGGGGTCTGGAGCGAGACGCGCGAAAAGGACCTGGCCCTCGGTCTCGGCGCTTGCTGATGCGCCTGTGATTGCATGGGGAAGCTTCGGCGATAGGGAGACACTTCAGACATCTCGAATATCGTAACGCAGAGCACTCTGGTGGGAGGACGTGCTGCCGAGTAGCCGTTGCTGCGGCACTCAATGGACACGAGAGTGGTGGAACTGGCGCCGGGGCTGCGTCCCGCATTTACAGGAAGTTCGAAGACAGGTTTAGGCGAGGTACCTGCGGCGGATTGCACCGGTGGCGCCGACGATACCGGTGCCTACAAGAGCGATGGTTCCGGGCTCTGGAGTGGCGGCTGCGGTTTCAAGGCTGAAGATCGCGACAGCGTTGTCATCGCGGACGGGACTGGGGAGGTAGTTGATGGTGAGAGTGTTCCCGCGAAAGTCGAAGGTAACGCCAAGATCGTTGGTCAGGAGGGCGGCCGAACTGAAGGTCAAATCCGTAAACCTCATCTGAAACGGAACGCTACCAGAGCAGTGCAGATCAGCCAGGCAGACATCACGGACGGCAAGGCCTGTTGCTGTAAAGTTCGCGGAATCGCGATTGTTGAAGTCTTTGAAGCCGAACTCAATGTCTGAGCCGACGGTTACGTTAGTGGGACTGACGCTGTTGCCGTAACCGGTAGGTACGAAGCCGCGAAGTGGATCGAAGTAGTTCACTGACCCACCACTAAAGGTTAGTGATCCAGAGACGTGAGTCCCGAGCAGATCGGCTCGGAGCGATGTTGCGGAGAAGTAGGCGAAAACGAGAGCAGCGACGGCGAATAGTCTTTTCAAATAGGGGCTCCCCCTTGCGGAAAAGCAATTGGCTCTCCAGCTAAGGCCATTTATGTACGGGACCTAAGGTACATGTACGGCGTAACTTCGTCATCGAGCCAATCGGAAGCTATCCTCAGTAGCCGTTCCTAGTGCAACTTTTGCGGTTCCTAGTGCAACTTTTGCGGTCCCCCGAAGAAATCTGTTCCAAGAGGAATATCGCAGATGACTGGAGCCGAGATGTGAACTCGGCTCCAGGGAGAACTGAAGCGGTAATGTTTACGCCATGAACTTGCGGCGGATGGCGCCAGCGGCACCCAAAACTCCAGTCGCCATCAGGCCAAAGGTACCTGGCTCTGGAACCGGGCTGGAAACCGGAGGCGCCGAAACTGGGTTGACGAACACGAAAGAGGCGGTGTCGAGCCCGATGCTGGCTTCTTGAGCAACGTTGAAGTTTGCCGTGTTGCCGGAGACCGAAAGTGTCTCCTGCACACCGAGGGCGAGCGCTGTCCCGATCTGAACCGCACCGAAGTTTGCGTCCGTAAACGAGAGGGCCTGAGCTGCGCACGGGGTGACGGCGTTGGGCGAACCGATGCTGACACCTGCTGTGACGCAGAGGTCGGTGATATTTAGAACGCCGATGCCGGGAACTATTCCTACAGTTGGGTAGTCACGTAAGTCACGGTGAGCAGCGAACCACGATCCATCACACTGAACCCGTTTTGAACGAGGTCGACGTTCGCCGTATCGATGACGCTGCCATTGAGCAGTACACTTACGCCCGAACCGAAGACATCAATTGGGGCAGCGTTGGCGGCGAGGCTGGATGCAGAGAGAACGGCGGCAGAGAGAAGTACAGCAAAGTTTTTCATGGGTTGAAGCTCCTATGCTCGGATACTTTGCAATGGGCGTGCCAAACCTTGCAAAGCGTTGCACTCTGCCCGGAGGAGCCATAAACCTTACCGATGGAGCTATTTCCTTATGGCATTTAGACATAGCACTTTTGTCAGCCAAGGGACTCACCAGGAGATGACACGTTCGTACATGGGCAAAAATCTTCCTTGGATCCGATTCGTTCGAGTCAAAACCCTGCTCCGTCCCAAAACGGGAGCAAACCGGAGCTAGTTCAATGGCACGGTAGAGGCCTCGTTAGTTCCGGTTGCTGCCCGATGTGGGGGATTCTGTGTTTCCTCGCCGAAAAGAGAGGAGGACAGTAATGGTGAGCACCGCGACGATCACTGCAAGCGACGTGAGTGGGCCGACCTCTAACCATCGAGCTACGAGCATCTTCAAAGCGGCAAAGGCGAGCACTGCAGCCAAACCATAGTGAAGGAAGCGAAGGCGTGTGAGCAGCTTCGCGAGGAGGAAGAACAGAGAACGGAGACCCATGACTGCCATGATGTTAGAGGTGTAGGCAAGAAAGGGGTGGCGCGTTATAGAAAGTACGGCCGGGATCGAGTCCAGGGCAAAGACGATGTCCGTAAGCTCAACAGCAATAAGCGCCAGCGTAAGCATGGTGGCCATTACATGGCCATTCTCTTGGACGAAGAACGCGTCCTGGCGAAGGCTTACGGGCTGGATGCGAGAGATCCACCGAATCCAGCCCGGCGTTGTTTCGTTTTCCTGCTTGTCCTCCGGCTTTAGAAGGCGGATGGCCGCGACAAGAAGGATAAGGCCGAAGACATAACTCACCCAGTGAAAATGCTGTAAGAGACCGATACCGGCAGCAATGAAGACGCCACGCATCACGATGGCACCAGCGACGCCCCAGAAGAGGATACGTGGCTGGTTCGAAAGCTCAATGCGGAAGATGCGGAAGAGCAGGAGAAAGAGGAAGAGATTGTCGATCGAGAGCGACTCTTCGATGGCATAGCCGGCAAGGTACTCGGTAGTGGACTGATAGCCAAGAGTGGCGAAGATGAAGGCGGAGAAGCCGAGGGCGGCAGCGACCCAAAGGAAGGTGGAGACGAGCGCCGTGCGGTGCTCTGAAGCTTCGTTACGAAGCGGCGGCCGGTTGGCTCGACGACGCGCGTAGAGGAACTCTGCCGCGAGCAGGATGAAAAGAAGGACGTGGAAGCCTATCCAATGAGAGATGGGCGTTGGAGTAGACATCTAGCTTCTGATTTTACCTGCACCAGACCGCTGCGACCGAAGGAGGAGTCGAGCAGACTGAGGGCCGCCACGCAGGGGGTTAGTCGTGCTGATTGATCAGGTGAATCATCTGAAGGAAGAGATCACCGGAGATCTGGAGCGATCGCGGGCTGACCTTGTCAATCGTGTCCTGCTCGGTGTGGTGGAAGCCTCCTTCGGGGCGCTCGCGGGTCGGCGGACCGTAATCGAGATCGATGATGTCGAGGACGGGGACACCGCGCTGCTTGAAGGGGATGTGATCGTCTTCAACTTGAGTATCGTTCTTGAAGACGGACGCGCTGTGCCCCGTATCCTTTGCGGCGGTCTTGAGCATATCGAGCAGCCACGGAGTGGAGTTGGTGTCGCGATCGACGTTGAGATCTTTGTCGCCGATCATGTCGGCGAGGAGATATGCCTTGATCTTGGCTAGGGTGCCGTCAGCAGACCACCTGGCAGCGAGGTGGCGGCTCCCGTAGAGGGAATCGGACCCGCTCCACTGAGAGCGAATGGACTCTTCTCCGTCGAAGAAGACGAGCCAGACGCTGTAGCCCTCGGGTGGGTGGGCACGGAGATAGTTGCCGATCTCCATCAGGAGAGCTGTCGTGGCGGCACCGTCATTTGCGCCGACGAAGTTGACGTCCTTGAGCCAGTAGTTCGTTTCGTAGTGGGTCGCGAGGACGATGACGCCGTCTTTCCTGCCTCCGTAGCGCACGATGTAGTTGCGCATGGGAAGGAGGCCGATGGGGGTGCTTGCGGAGAAGTTATCGGTCTCGAGGTTGCCTTTGGCGGCTTCGGATGCGAAGTGCTGCTTGATAAAGTCTTCGGCGTGGGCATGGCCGTCGGAGCCGATCCAGCGTTTCGGGGCGGTATCGAGGTACTGCTGAGTGAGGTTGAAGGCTGCCTGGCCGCTGAAGTGGGCGGCGGGATGTGGCGCCTGGGCAGGAGAGATGGAGGCGAGCGCAGATGTTGTGAGCCAAAAAAGAAGGAATGCTACAGGGGATCCTCCAGTCCGCTTCCAACCCGATGCGCAAGTGCGCTGGCTACGGCGGCCCCCAGTATGCGTTCCGGTCGAGGTGCCGGCCAATTGCTTGTGCGCTTCGGTCGAGGTGCCGGGGAGCTTGGGACTGGGGAAAGCGTGCGAGGGGCCAATCGTCATACGGCGCTCTTTGCCTCCTTGGCTTTGCGACGCGCAGGGTGCACGATAAAGGCGACGCCGACGCCGATGAAATAGAGAATCAGCATGGGCATGGCGAACAGCGTCATGCCAACCGGGTCTGGGGTGGGGCAGATGACAGCGGCGATGACGAAGATGATGAGAATGGCATAGCGAATATTCTTGATGAGGAATTTCGCGTCAACGATGCCAAAGAGCGCGAGGAAGAAGATGAGGATGGGGAGCTCGAAGGTGATGCCGAGCCCAAGGATTACTGCGAGAAAGAAGCCGGTGTAGTCATCGATTGTGAGGATGGGGTGGAAGCGTTTCCCAAAATCAAGGACAAGGACCTTGATGGCTCCGGGAAGGACATAGCGGTAGCCGAACCAGGCCCCTGCGAGGAAGAGGCCGATGGTGGCAGACATGAACGGCCAAACGTAGCGCTTCTCGTGGGAGTACATCCCTGGCGAGATGAAGAGCCAGATCTGGTAGAGGATGAACGGCGAGGCCAGAATGGCTCCGCCAACAAGGGCAGTCTTGAGATAGAGATTCAGCCCGTCGGTGGGATGGGTGAAATTTAGTGGGATGCCGAGCTTATCGAGAGGCGCCTGCACGATACCGTACAGGCGCTCATGGAAGGCGTACGCGATGGCGAAGCCGACGAAGAGAAAAGCGACGGAGTGGATGAGGCGTTTGCGAAGCTCCGTGAGGTGCTCCATCAGGCTCATGCCGGGCAGTTCGGCGCGATCACTGACTGCGGCGCGGACATTGTCAATGACATCAGCCATGAGTCATGGCCTCATCGGATGTCGCTGAGGTGGGGACGGCGTGGTCGGCCTTAGCTGCGGGATTGTGATCCGGAGCTTGAGGGACAGCGTCAAAGATGGGTGACAGGACGGAGCTTTCTGAGCTCGAAGCGGAGCGCGCTACGGGAAGACCGGTTGCGGGAGGCATGAGACTGAGGTCACCATAGGTAGCGATGGGCAGCGCCGGGGGGCGTTCTGTTGCGGATTGCGCGATCTCCGGGGTGGTATGACGGTCAGGTGGCCTCATGTGAGGATGGCTGTCGAGCGGATCCTCGATGAGGTCGGTACTTGTAGAAAGGGCGACCTCAGTAGATGGAGGAGCAATTACGTTTGTCTCCTCGCTGGTGATCAGGGGGGGGACGGGAGCTGCGGCCTCCATGGCGGCGATCTGCTTCTGCTTCTCCGCCTGCTCGCTTACGCGGAGTTCATCTTCCATCTGCATGCGGAACTCGTTGGAGGCGCGGCGGAACTCACCCATCAGTTTGCCAAGCTGCCGAGCGAGCTCGGGCAGCTTCTTGGGGCCGAAGAGGAGCAGTGCGAGAAAAAAGATAACAGCGCTGTCCTGAAAGCTCGGCATACGTGCCCCCATGATACGGCGTGCGTTGATATGGAACAAATGCAAGCGGCTGGGAATCCGGTACCGTGGTGCGGCTGCTATAACGTGAGCGTGTACAGCCCGTTACTTTCGCGGGTTTGCGTCATGCCGAGAGGGCACAAATGGGGAAGATGTTTTCATTGAGCGAGGCTAGACGCTGTTGCCGGTGCTGGAGGCGCTGCTGCTCCGTGCTCAGAGAGCGGAATTGCGGGGGCAGGGCTGGAACTGGAGAGGGAGAAGTTGAACCAGAAAATCTTTGTGGCTGGAGGCATGCACGTCGATGTGGCATCGGCGGGGCGCAGGCGAGCGGAACGGGACAAGGCTGTTCAGGAGGCGAGCGCCACGTTCGTGAGATCGAGGAGATTGGGGCGGAAGTGCACGATTTACAGGCCGGTCTGCTGGATTTCCCCTATCAGGCCGAAAGTGCAACAGTGATGCTTTGCTGGAAGCTGGGGGAGGCGTCAGTCGAGCATTGGCATGCGACGAGCGGTTGCACGGGGTGAGCGTGAGCGGCTGAACTAGGTAGCCTTGAGTGATCGAGGTCCGGGTGGGTCACGGCTCTGGGTGACTCGGTGGTGTGCCTGAAGGAGAGCTGGTGGGAGATCCCGGAGCTTCGACAGTGGGTCGACCGCCGGGCTTCCAGGCAGGGTTCCATGCGGTGGAGGAAAGCCAGCGAATCGGCTCGACCATGGAGGCGACGGCATTAGTCATATGGCTGAAGTCAATGGTGGCGAGTTCGTCGGAGGGATGGTGGTAATCCTTATGGAGGCCGAAGCTGGAGACGGTATGGGCGATTACGCCCTGCGTGGCAAGAGCGAAGTTGTCGGATCTGCGGAAGAACTGCTCCTTCTGGTGGGGGTCGTTGACGAGGCGGGCACCGTGTTTGGCAAGCTCGGCACCAAGGTCGGATCGGTCGAAGCCGGTGAGCCAAAGAGTGCCGGGCGGAACTGCGGGGTCTGGGCGGCCGATCATCTCGAACTCCAGATTCGCGACAATGGAGGTGAGGGGAACGGGGGGGTGCGCGAGAAACGCCCGATTGCCGAAGCCGCCCAGCTCCTCCGAACCGAAGAGCGCGAAGATGACCGAACGACGAGGTCGAGGACCCGCAGCAAGGATGTGCGCCAGGGTGAGCACGGCGGCAGTGCCGGATGCGTCGTCGTCAGCTCCGTTGTAGATGAGATCGGCGTTGGGGTTGGCGGGATCTGGTTTAGCGACACCGAGGTGGTCGAGATGAGCGGTGAGGAGGATGGCTTGGCCGTCCTGTGATGTTCCGCGGAGGATCGCGACGGCGTTCCACGTCTCCGTGCGCGGTGTGTCTTCGAAGCCGGACAGGCGCTGCTGGAGGTGAGGCGAGACCGGGGAGGGCAGCCTGCTGCGCTGGATGAAGCTGTGGTTATCCCCGCCAGGGTCGAGTCCTAGAGCCTGGAGTTGGGAGGCGGCGAAGAGAGCGGCGATATGCTCGTCACGTGTGGCGGAGCCTCGACCGTGAAGGTCGTCATCGGCGAGGAAAGCGAGGTCGGCGCGGAGTTCGTGCTGAATGGAGGAGCGCTCGGAAGGCGAAGCCGGATGCGAGCCGCTGGCGCCATAGCCGGGGAGCGAACGGAGGGAGAGCAGGAGGAGGGTGGCGAGGGCAAACTGGAGTTCCCGGGAACGAGCTTCCATCGGGCGGATTATAGATGCGCGAGCATGGAAGAGCTACGCAGGGTTCCAACGGAAAGGTGCGGGCTGAGAAGATAGAGAAGAGGTGATGGCGATGCGGAAGAGCTTGCAACAATCGAGATGCTGGACGGGCACGATGACCGCGATCGTTGTCCTTGGAGCGATCACTCTGGTGACGGGATGCGCTAACTTCTTTGTGCCCGTGAACGGCTCGGGCGGCTCCGGAGGAAGTGGAGGGACGACGGTCGGCGGCTCGGGCGCGAACTACGCGTACGTTGTGAATTCGGCCACAGGAACGGTAAACGGATTTTTGATCGGAGCGGGAACACTGACGGCGACGCCCGGCTCTCCTTACACCTTCGGGTTTGTGCCTCAGAGCGCGGTAGTAACTCGGACGAACAACTTTCTGTATGTGGCCGGGCCAGCAGCGATCTACTCTTTTCCGATCAACGCGGATGGCTCTCTCGCCTCGTCGGCGCTGGGTGCTGTGGCGATCGCAAGTGAGATCGCATTGGCGGTGTCTCCGGATGGTCAATGGCTGTTCGGACTCAACTCACAGAGCACTACGCTCGATGAGTGGCAGATCAACCGAACGACGGGAGCGATCACGGCGGTGCAGGGAGCGGCTTATACGATTACCGATGGAATCTACGCGCCCTCGAAGCTGCAGGTTTCGCCGGCTGGAAACTACGTATTCGCAGCTCTGGGCACGGCTGGCGATCACGTGTTCACGTTGAACACGTCAACTGGCTTTGTGGCCAGCAGTCAGCAGCTTTCTCTGGGCTCAAACCTCACCAGCGACAATTCGTTGATCACGGACAGCAAGGGCTCCATGTTGTACATCGCCCGAAGTGGAGCAAATGGTGGCTTGGCGGCCTACACGATTGGAGCTGCTGGATTGCTGATCCCCATCTCGGGTTCACCCTTTGCTACCGGGCAAGGAACCTTCGATGTTGCGGTGGATGGGAGTGGTAAGTACGTCTACGCGGCGAACCGGAAGGATGGAACGATCTCGGGCTTTTCGATTGGGAGCGGAGGAGTCTTAACCGCCCTGAATGGTTCACCATTTGCGAGCGGAGCGTTGGTGACCTCTCTCGTGGCGGACCGGAGCGGAAAGTATCTGTTGGCAGCGGCAGCGGGAGGATCGCCGGACCTGACGATATACACCTTTGATGCGAGCGTTGGGGGGAAGCTTGATGTGGCGACGACAGCTGTGAGTGGAACCGATCCGGCAGGATCTACTCTTGTGTTAAGTACACATTGAGGTGGTGTCAGCACATAAGGCCCACGCCGGTGCTGCTTACATCGAGGCTCGATTTCGGCGATCGCGCACCAACCTCGCCGAGCTCTGTCCGTCCTCAGGCAGCCGCTATGATGAGGGCATATTGTTTCCATGGAGTGGCCTGCTACTTTGACCTGCTTGCTAACGCCTGTTGTCGCTCGGAGCTGGACCCTGTTGTCACTTATGATCTGCCTGACAACTAGCGGATGCTCGCGGTTCCGCCCGAAGCTGCAACCGCAATACGTCTATGTGGTTGCGAAGCAGACCTACCTCCGCGACCGGGTAGCTGCCGTATCAAATCGGACGGGAACGGTTGAAAACGGCGATCAACTGGAGTTGCTGGAGCATGGCCGACGCTTCGTGCGGGTCAGGACCTCCAAGGGTGAAGTCGGCTGGATTGATGAGAAGGTCGTGGCGTCGCAGGAGGTTTCAGCGGGCTTTAGCGAGCTAAAGACGGAACATGCGAAGGATCCTGCGGTTGCATCTGCGGTAGTTCGGGACGAAGTGTACATGCATCTGAAGCCGGGACGGGACACGGATCGGTTGTACCGGCTGGCCGAAGGCGAGAAGCTGAAGCTGCTGCGACGGGCGACATTGGCAAA
>JAABUZ0100002118.1_pt1 | contig 34195 bp, 16 predicted proteins | sample 5562091 | NCBI WGS metagenome assembly JAABUZ01 (sample SAMN12813069, study PRJNA571459) | rock metagenome | isolation source: Antarctica rocks | place: Antarctica: Victoria Land, Linnaeus Terrace sud | collected 2015-12-21 | reverse complement strand
CATGTACCGCCAGCCAATCAAGCACGCTTTGTAGGGGCCGCCAAGCCTTCTGGCACCTACATCGAGTCCATCGACACGTCCCACTAGCAGACCTAATGGGTTCGGCAAACGTCAATTACGGAGTCTCTCTGCGCCAAGATAACATGACCCTTCTTTTTCAAGCAGTTCGTACCTGGCGTGTGCTCTCATCTCTGGTGGATGCTGAGCGACGCGGTCGCCAGGCGGGCTCACGGGGGGTCAAGCTAACTTGGCGATCACTGGGTCAAATCTCACTGGCGTTGACAGTGGCATGGTCCGTGGTCATGGCTGCCTCACCCCCTCTCCGCTACTGGCCGTGGGCCGGAGTGTAGGGCGACGTGCTGCCGCGCCAGGTGGATCAACACGCTCACCAGAGCCTGGCGATCCTCGACGGCGAAGCTCTCCCATCGCGGCAATCCCGCGCCGACGCACGCGGATGCGCCGTCCCCGCCAGGTGCTACCGTCCTGCCCAGGTCCCTGACGTCCTCCCCTAGATAATCCCTGTTCATGCGCCCCTCCGTCCGATCCTGAAACCTCCTGGAGGGCGCGTTCAACCGTCGCCAGGTCACGCAACGCGCTCAGGTTGAGCGGTGAGGAGAGGCGGTCGGATGAGGATGTGTCGGTCATCGCGGTTACCACCCCAGGCGGGCTCTCCGGGGACGACGTGAGCGGCGTACACCAGGAGGCGAGGATATATTGCCGGCTGCCATCTGGCAGCTCGATCACCCAGTGCCGCTCTCCGCGCTGGCTGTAGCGCCGTACGACCGGAAAGGTACGGCCAACGAGGGGGTGACCCGAATGTACTACCATGATACGCCCAATACTCTTGGCGCTGTGCGGGACTGCTCCTGCATTGATTTGGTCTTGGTTCGATGGGGTTGAGCCACGGGGCATAGGTCGGCAACCAGACCGGTGTGATGTGGGGCAGGGAGTCCAGCACGGCACACACGTCGGGGTGAGTATGGATCGACCAGTTATCTTGTACGACATAGATGCGGCGGGCCTGCGGATAGGCCGTGACAAGCTGATGATAGAAGGCACCGACCTTCTCGCGGCCGCTGATGTAGGCGTCGCGGTAGGTGACCTGCCCGGTCAAGGCATGGAGTGCTCCCATGATCCGCCATTGCTTGTTGTTGGGGCCGCCCCGCGCCGCGACGGGTGCCGCGGCGGGGGCAGCGGATCCCCCGTCGGCCGCTGGCTCCGGCCAGCGGTAGAACCCCATCTCATCAAGGAAGAGCAGCGCCACCTCGTCGGGGTGGGTCGCCGCGTCACGCAGGCAGGCCAGCAGGTGATCGCGCTTGGTCGCGTAGGCCGGGTCAGGGCTGTACGGGCGGATGCGGCCGCGCCGCAGACACAGGCCCTCCCGGCGCAGCGCGCGCCACACCCCCGCGAGGCTCATCTCCCGCGTCCAGCGGAACGTGGCCCGCACCGCCCGCACGCTCCAACGGCTGGGCGGGGGACCGTCGGCCGTCGGCGCGATCTCTTGGCGCGCCTCCTCGCCCGGCGCGTGGGCCAGCCGCTCTTCCAACTCCGCGCGGCGCGCGATGGGCGCGCCGCGATGCCGCCCGCCCTGCGGGAAATGCTCCACGCTCCAGAAGCCGTGCGTTTCATACCAGTTAAGCCAGGCGTAGACGGTAGCGGGGTCCCGCGGCTTGAGCAGGCCCCGCCGGGCGACCGCAGGGGGCGTCATCCCGTCGGCGATCTTGAGCAGGGCGGCGCAGCGTTCGCGCACCCAGGGTCGCGGGTCATGATCCCGGTGCTCGATCAACTCCTCCCGTTGCGCCTCCGTCACCTCCAACGTCCGCCGCGCTGGCATCGTGGCCTCCTTCCTTCACCCTCCCAAAACTACACCGTACCCTTACCGATTTTGATTGTCAAAACTCATAAGGAGCAGCAAAGATCGACAATCTTTGGGTCAAAGGCACTCTCGATACCGATGGCGAAGTCGTCGGAACGGCTGCGGTAGCCGAATTGGCAGAGTTCCGCGACCCAATTGGCAGAGTTCCGCGACCCATTTCTCTCGTCGCTTATAGCCTTACAGGCGCCATCGCCCGAATAAGCGAAGGGCTGCTGGACTTCGCCATCGGTAGCACTCTCGATGATACCGGTCGCGTGGCTTACGCGGCTGTCATACCAGCATGATATGGGTGAGAGCAACCGCTGCCTACCTGCTCGTTCGAGCGACGCTGATTGCGGCCTCGCCCATCTCTGGTGACGACAGGGGGAAAGGCGTCATCGAGAGTGCCTATGATCCAAGAAATCCGCCAAAGTGACACGCTGGCGCATTGAAGTCCGTCACCACCTCCGCGACGTCACCTTCGGTGAGGATCACTCCCGCCTGCGCTCCGGCGCGGCCCCCCAGATCATGGCCGCTCTGCGCAATCTGACCCTCACCCTCATCCGCCGGACCGGAGAAACCGCCATCGCCGCCTACCGCCGTCACCTGTCTGCCCACCCCGCCACCGCTCTCCGTCTTCTACGTCCCAGGACACCCTCTCGCCGATAATTCACGAGCCCTGCCCCAGTAATGTAGCCAGTTTGCGTGCGCAGCAGGGGACTGCTATGATACGGGCAGATTTGGCACGAGTAGTCTTCGGCGGACGTCCGACGGTGGGGCAGGGTGGCGATGCAGCAAGAATGCGGCAAGTGTGACCATATTCAGGGCGAACCGATGAGGGAGGACCGACCTCACTCTCCCCTAGACCTCGGCTGGGGCAGCACACTGTAGCGGATGCAGGCAAAAGTCGACGTAACGCCGCAGCCTGGGAGATTCTCCATTATGCCTGCTTTACGCTACTATCTATATCTTAGCCTAGCCGGGGTTCTGGGTGTTGGAGCTGCGCTGCTCGCCCTTTACCACCCGCTGCTATTCATTCACGATCTGACGGTCGGGGCGGTGACGTGCGCCGCGCCGGGACTCATCCTTGCATCCGTCGCTACGCTGCGTATGCATCTAAGTCCGCGCAGCGGTCTGTCGCTGCGTGGCGTGGCTCTCAATGGATGGGCCTTTTTTGCCTGGTTCGTCGGCCTCCACCTCCTAGTCGCCGGCGCTGCGTTCCTTGCCGGCACCCTCGTGCTGAACCTTGGAGGCACAGGGATGGGGAGCTTGCTCGTGCTGGCCGGCCTAGTCGCCGCAGCGTCCGTCGTGCTGTTTCAGGTGGTCGGCGCAGTCGCCTACGTGCGGCCGCGCCGGGCCAGACGGTTGTTCCTGTGCTGGAGCGAGAACCCTATGGTCACCGCATCTATGCGTCTGTCCCTCCGTGCTGCGCCGGACGATGCGTCCAGCGTCGCGGCGCGCATGAAGGTGCTGGGGCAGGCGATCATTTTCTGGTCGATGGTGGTGCTCAGTCTCGGCGTTCGCTTTACTGTGTTGGAGGATAGCAGCGCGCGGCAGGACAGCGGCCTCCTCGGGCGCATCTACAACGCCCGCTCGCGAGCCGGGGCGTCTGCCTCCGCGACCATTAACACGCCGCCGCGTTCGCGCTTTACACGCCTGACACCCGAGATAGGGGCCCGCGCAGCCGCACTGACAACGCCGTTCCTGGGCGCCATCCTCCTTGCCGTCGCCGTCCTGGCCTTCGCTCCACCGCCGCCGCTTCCTCCTGCGTACGCGGGGTCGGGAGCGCCCGCGTCATCGCAAGGGGCCAGCCTGTCCTCCTCGGGCGCGACCAATCGCCGCCCAACGCCCACACCCCACGGGTTATCCTCGTCTCAACAGAGCGGACACTCGCGAAACCCCGCTGGTGGAAGGAGCGCCAGTGGGCCCCCCGGTGGGCGCATTAGTTCCTCCGGGTCGCAAGGGAGTGGACACACTGGAGCTGGGGGGCGCCAAGGATCGGCTAATACGGCACACAGCGGTGCGCAGGGGACGACATCGTCATCCGGAGGGGGAAAGGACGGCTCTCGGGCGTCCGGACAAAGCAGCACGGGGACATCGGGCGCCCAGCACGGCTCCAGCGGTACGGTTGGGCAGTCTAGGTCATCTGGCGGCGTAGGTAGGCAGGGTGGATCGGGCAGCTCATCGGGTCAGGGGGCCTCTGGCTCGTCGGGTCGCGGCGCCTCTACCAGCGCTTCAGGCCGGGGACGTTCCGCCGGCACCGGGAGTCAGGGCGCACACGGCGCAGGATCGCAGCAAGGTGGATCGACGACTGGGCAGAAAGCGCAGGGCGGTAGCCAGAATAGCCAGCGCTCTAGCTCCACGGGCGGAGGCAACTCCTCGGGGAACGGGCAGAGCGGCAGCCCGCAAAGCGGTAATCAGAGCAGCGCTTCTTCAGGGAATGGGCGGAGCGGCAACCAGCAAGGCGGCAATCAGGGCGCCAACCAGCAAGGCGGCGTCCTGAGTGGACGCCAGAACAGTCAGGGCGGTTCCCGCACGAATAGGATGGGACAGCGTGGACAGAGCAGCCCCTCGCAGGCTGGTACAGGACAGCGGGGGCAGGGTGGCTTCACCCAGAGCGGTCAGAGCGGGTCGCACCAGACTGGCTCAGGGCAGAATGGGCAGAGCGGCTCCCGATCGACCGGCTCCGAAGCGAATAACTTCGGATCCGGTCGATCGGGACAGAGTGGACAGAGCAAATCCTCGTCGGGAGGCTCAGGGCAGAGTGGGCAGAACGGGCCGCGCCAAGCCAGGTCAGGGCAAAACAGCAGAGGTGCGTCCGGCCGATCGGGATCAGGTCAGGGTTCCCAGGGCGGGGCGCAGCAGTCTGGTTCGAGCCAGTCCGGTCAGGGCGGCGCTCGTCAGTCGAGCACAGGTTCTGGCACGCACGCCGCAGGGTCCCGTCCGAGCCGCGCGACGCGCAGCACATCATCGGGAGGCAGCGCGACAAGCGGCGCATCCGGTCAGAGTGGACAGTCTGCTCAGGGGGGACGTCAGTCAGGAACCTCCGGGCATAGTAGGCAACCACAGAAGGGTGGAAGTGGCAGTTCAGGGTCGACGAGTGGCGCGGGCAGTCACAACGGCGGCCAGTCGCAGGGCCACGGGTCCACGGCAGCTGGCGGAACGCAAGGACAGGGGCCGCAGTCAGGGTCTGGCAACACGGCCGGGAACACGGGAGCAGGGGGACGCGCCAGTTCCGGATCACACTCTTCAAGCAGCTCGCCCTCAAGCGCTCAGGGGTCTTCCGCGCAGAGCCAGGGACGCAGCACGTCAGGAACAGGCGCCTCAGGGGGCGGCCGTTCGTCATCGAGCGGGTCTCCAGCGGGAAAGGCGAACGGGACGAGCAGCAGTTCATCGTCGTCCAGCACGGGCAGTCTTTCGTCATCTGGTACGAGCGGCCGTTCGTCGTCGTCTCAATCGTCAACTGTGCCAGGCAACGAACGAGGTCACGCCGCGCCTGGCGGCAGGCAGATACAGATCACCGACAAAGGTGGACGCGTGTTGCAGGTCAATATACCGCCCGTCGATCAGACATCCTCGCCGGGCATGACGGCGGCGTCCGGACGGAGCCAGCAGACAACCGGAAGCGCCGCGTCTGGTCGCGCGCCCAGCAGCATCGCTACCACGCCAACCGGGGGAACAGAGACGCTCGGCCGGCGAACTGAATACACTCCTAACTGGATCACCGCCCTACTCGGCGGTTAACAGCAGGAAGGAAGAGTTAGGCGCATGGTAAGCGTTCACGACACGTCCACGGCTCCGGCGGACCCGCGCTCCTGGGCGGACAGCATCCTCACACAGACAGGCCAGCGTCTGGCCGGAATGGAGGAAGCGGTCAAACTCTGCCTGGTCGCCTACGTCACTGGAGGCCACGTCCTCCTGGAAGGCAATCCCGGGCTGGGCAAGACAACGCTGGTGAAAGTCCTCGCGGATGCGCTCCGCAACCAGTGGGGGCGCATCCAGTTCACGCCCGACCTCATGCCCTCCGACATCACGGGTACGATGCTGCCGGACTACGAGAACGGCAATACCGGCCGCTGGGTCTTTGGGCCGGGCGCCATCTTCGCCTCGCTCCTCCTGGCCGACGAAATCAACCGCGCGACGCCCAAGACGCAGTCCGCCTTGCTTGAAGCGATGGCCGAGGGGCAGGTCACCGTGCTCGGGCGCACCTATCGTCTGCCCGTGCCCTTCATGGTGCTGGCGACCCAGAATCCCCTGGACCAGCACACCGGCACCTATAAGCTGCCTGAGGCCCAGACTGACCGCTTCCTCTTCAAAATCAACGCGCCCATCCCGGATGAGGCCGGCGTCAAGACCATCATCGACATCAACGGCTCCATCGTCGTCAATCGCCCGGCACCGTCCGCGGACGGCGTGGCGGACACCGTGCAGCGCATCCTGTTCAACGCGTACAACGTCGCGGGCGCTTCCATCCCTCCCGCGCATAAAGCCGCCGAGGCGACGTTCGCGGTGCTGGCCAAGACCGTCGAACGGCTGCCGCTAGGCGAGCACCTGCGGGACCACCTCGCCGCCATGTTCCTGGCGTCCCAGGGGCGAGCCGGTCGCGCGGTCCAGGACGCCGACCTACTCGCGGCCGTGGTCGCCGAGGTATTCCCCAGTGGGCTCAGCCCCCGCGCCATCATCGGCATGGCGAAGGCGTCCAAGGCCTGGGCCCTGCTTTTCGACGCACGGCAGGTGGCGGGCGCCGCTGGCATGACCATCAATCCGACGCACCTGGCCCGGGTCGCCCTGCCCGCGCTGCTGCACCGTGGCCGCCTGCCCCTCGATTGGGAGCGCCTCGGCAAGGGCACCGTGAAGAAACGCGTAGAGACCCTGGGCTACCTGAACGCGGGCGACCCGCTCCTGTCGCTGCTGGCCTTCTTCTGCCACTGCACAGCGCCCGCGGACCCGGACTACCGCAAACTGCTTCAGGCGTCGCTACAGGCGGCCATCCGCTCACTCGCGGTAGGACCGCGGTAGTACGCCATGGCGGATTCCTGGACGGCCGCCCTGCCCGCGTCGACCCGCGTCCTGCTGCGGGACTATGTGCTGCAGGCGCCGCAGACGTCCCCCGTCGGCGGACAGCTCACGCGGCGCAAGGGGCAGAGCCTGGAATTTCAGGGCTTCGCCCCGTACACGCCGGGCGATGACACGCGCTTCATCGACTGGACGGCGTCCGCCCGCGTCGGCGGCCCGCTCGACCTGGTGGTGCGCAGTTTCATGGCCGAAGAACACGTCGAACTCGTCGTGTCCGTGGACGCGCGCGAGAGCATGCGCTTCCCCCACGGGTTCTCCAAATTGCAGATCGCGGTCTGGCTGGCCGACGCGTTCACGGCGACGGCACAGGGGACGGGCGACCAGGTGGCCGTGCATCCGCTGTTCGCCTCGACCGCCGCGCCGCCGCGCCTCGTCTCGTCCGAGGCGCAGGTCCGCCGCGCCGTCGCGTCTGGCGGACGGCTCGAATCTGATGCGTCCCTCACGCTCAACGCCGCCGTGCTGCGGCCGCACCTACCGCCCACGTCGGTCTGGGTCATCATCACCGACCTGTATTTCAGTGCCGACGACGTCGCCGTGCTCGCCCGCGCGATGCGGGAAGCACAGGCCAATATGTGCTGGGTCATCCTGCTCGACCTCGATTCCTGGGGCTACGAGTCCGCCCGGCTCGACAAAGGCGTATGGCGGATCGCCGGACCGGCGCTGGCCGAGCCGGGCCAACTCGTGGACGTGGACGATGTGCGGGCCGCCATCGAGGCTGACATCGATGCACATAAAGCCGCTGTCCGAATGGGCGCTGCCCTGCCCGACATCGACTACCGTCGCTGGTCCTGGCCTGATCCACGGAACGGAGAAGGCCCCGAGCCGTTTTTCAACCGCATGCTGCTGGACGACCGCCGCATCGGCAGCATTTTCGGACGGTCGGCGCTATGATCGCCTGGGTGCTGACCGGCACGGCCGCCGCGCTTCTGATCCTGTACCTGGCCGCCCCGCCGCTTCGCCGGCGCGAATTGTCGGCGGCGCGCTTCTTCGCCAACCGCCCGCCCGCGCGGGCGCAGCGCCAGCGTCCTCGCCTGGGGCGTCTGCTCACCACCCCGCTCTTCTGGCTCCAGTTGCTCGTGTTCGCCCTGCTCGCGTCCTCCGTATGGACGGCGCAGGCGTCCGTTCCGGCGACCGTCGCGGGTGAGCGCGGCCTGTGGCTGATCGTCGACACATCGGCCAGCATGACCACAGTGCAGAACGGGCAAACCCGCATGGAGGTCGCCCGGTCCGCCGTCGCGAGCGCGCTGCAGCAGTATATCGGCAGCCGCGCCGGGCATCCCTGGTGCGTCCGCATCTCCACCTTCGATCTCCAGTGGCGCGAGGCCGCGCTCACGCGCGCCCTACCAGCGGCCCTCGCGGCGCTGCACGCGCTCGATGCGCGCCCCCTGGGCACGGACACGGCCCTGGTCCGGAACGCCTTGATGCGCCGGCGGCCGGGCCCGCTCGAGCGGGCCTGTGCTCTGGACGGAGCGGTCGTGGTGAGCGACCGCCCGGCCCCGCCTGACACCTGGTTCGCCGGGCTCCACACCCGCGCCGTCTGGCTTGACGTCGGCGTGCCGGCGGCGAACGTGGGCTTCACGCGCGTCATCCCGTCCGGCGACCCGCTGACCGGGGCGATCCGTGCGGTGGACTTCACCGTGCAGGCATACGGCCCGCCACCCGCGTCGACTACCCTGATCATCCACTCGCCGGGCCGCGTCGACATGACCCAGACGCTGTCGTGGACAGGCCGCAGCACGCTTCCAGGGTCCTTCACGCCGCCCGGCCCCGGCGTGTATACGCTGCGCCTCAGCCCTGGAGGGGCATATAGGCTGGACGACGCGCTCACGGTGTCGGTTCCGGCCACCTCGCGCCTCCGCGTCGATTGGGAGGAACCCGATCGGAGCCTGCCCAGAGCGCTGGGCTGGGTGCAGGACAGCCGGCGGCCTGCCCTGCGCGTGGCTCCGCTGGGGGCGATCAGCCGCGCGTCAGGACGGATCCCCACCCTGTACATCGGCGCCGGCTACGCGCCAGGTGGGGCGGCGGTGCAGCCCATCGGCTACCTTGACGGGACCAGTCCCCTCCTGGCCGACCTCAACCTCGACGTTGTGGAGAAAGCAGGGATCCACCCCGCAGGCGGCCTGCCCGCGTCCTTCCAGCCCGTCCTCGCCGGGACCGACGGCCGCGCATGGATCGCGCGTAGCGTTTCGCCTCCCGCCGTCGTCGTGCCCGGCCTCCCCCAGACCGCGCAGACGGATGTCGGCGCGGTCGCGCAGACCGCTTTCTTCAACGCGGCGCTCGTGCTGCTGTCGGGCCGGCCCCTGCCGCCCCTGTATGCGCTCACCACGCCCCAGCATCCGACGCCGGGCGTCGGCCGAGCCGCGCTATTTCCTGGCGAAGGCGATACATCGGTCGCGCCCAGCACGCACGGCGTCGTCGCCGACCTGACGGGCGCTGGGTCGCCTGGAAGCAGCAGCGGGCGCAGCCCGTTGTGGCCGCTGCTCGTGGCCGCAGCCGCCCTGATCTTCGGCGCTGAGCGCGCCAGCGTCATAGCGAGGGGGTTCAGATGGGGCTGATGCAGCACGACGCGCTCGGCCTTCTTGCGCTGCTGACGTTCCAGGCGCAGGCGCCGTGGACGTGGCTGGTCGCCGCGGTCGCGGTCCTCATCGCCCTGGTCCTGCTCGGCGCCCTGCTCACGTCCCGGCGCGCGGGACTGGGCAGGACGGGAGCGGGACAGGTGGGGAGCGTCGCCCTCTCCCTGCTGACGGCCGGCCTCCTCTACGCCGCCGCGTGGGGCCCGACCGTCGTGGCCGCGCCTCAACCCGACCGCGCACACCTGGCCGTCGTGTTCGACATCTCGCGCAGCGCGTTGCGGGCGGTGGGGGGATGGCCCCAGGTGCGCGACGGCGTCTCCCACTTCCTGGACGCTACGGTTGCCGGCCTGCCGGCAGCGCGGCGCGGCGAGACGACGGGGAGCATCATCGGCCTCGCCGCGCAGGCGGCGACCATGAACGGTCCAATGCCGATCACGGTCCTGCCTGCCGCCGTGCGCGATCTACAGCAGGTCGACGTCGCGGCCGAGAGCCGCAACCTGGGCGACGGCACCGATCTGGCCGTCGGGCTCAGGGCGGCCGGCGACGCGGTCGCGGCGTCTGGCGGACGGGGTGTGGTGCTCCTGGTCAGCGACGGGCTGCAGACGACCGGCGACGGCGCGGCCGTGGCTGCGGACCTGGCCGAGCAAGGGATACCGGTCTTCGTCGCGCCCCTGACCAGTCTGGGCGCGGGCGTCGCCCTGGCCTCCGCCAATCTACCCGCCCAGGTGTACGAGGGACAGCAGACCTTCGTGCGCGGCGAGCTGTGGAACGGGCGGACCACGGCGCAGGCGGTCGTCCTCCAGATCGCGCTCAACCGCGGCCTGGACGCGCACACCCCGCGCGTGGGGAAGGCGGCGGCAGTGCGCTCCACGGCGCCGCTCGAGCTGCCCTCCAACGGGGCGGGCAACATCCGGGCTCCAGCAACCTTCGCGGGCTCCGGCCTGCAGTACGCCGACGTGACCGTGTCCGTCGACCACGGCGCGTCGGTGCAGAGGGAGCGCCTCTTTACCCAGGTCAAACGGCCGCTGCGCCTGCTGGCCATCGGCGACGACCGCGCCTGGGAAGGGGCCTTCGCGCCGTCCGCGGCGTCAATCGTCACGGCCGCACCGGGCCGGCTGTCCGCCGCGGGTGATCCGCAGGCCTACGACGTCATCGTCGTGAGCGGAGCGGCGGCGGCCCATTTCGCCCCCGGCGAGTTGGCCAGAGTGGCCTCGGCGGTGAAGACCGGCGTCGGCTTGATGGTGATGAACGGCGCGCAGACCCAGTCCTCGACCTCGCTCCTCAAAACGTACGACCACACCCCCCTGGCGCCGCTGCTGCCCGTCGTCAGCGGACCGCGTCCTCTGGAGTTGACGGCGCCCCGCCACATCATCTTCGTGGTCGACACCTCCGGCTCTATGGACGACATCCTTGGAACAGACGCCACGGGCCAGGACGTGACCAAACTCGACAAGGCCAAGGAGATCATGCTCTACATCATCGAGCACGACCTCCGCCCGACGGACACCCTTGATCTGATCTCCTTCACCACTGGGGCGCCCGACTACACGATCAAGGACGAACCCGCAACCATGGCGAACAAAGTGTCCTGGCGGGGGAAGATCCTCGCGCTCAACGCGGCTGGGGGCACTGACCCGACGCAGGCGATGCAGGCCCTCGCGGCGGAGCGCCTCCAGCACTGCGGCCTCTTCCTCTTTACGGACGGCGAGTTCGACGCCGTACAGCAGAAGCCCACCTGCCGGTCCGCCGTCTTCATCACGGGCTCCCAGCCGAACCTCCAGGCTCTGGACCAGATCGCCGACCCCTTCAGCGTCGATGCCGGCTTCTCCCCAGCCAGCGTGAAGATCCCCTACTTCGTGCCGCGCAAGCGCAACACCTTCTGGACACCCGGCGTCTTCACGCCCCTCCCCTCCGGCGAGCGCTCCACGCTCGTCGGCGACCTGCCGTCGCCGCCCGGACCGGTCGACGGCGCCGCCGTCACGCACCTGCGCAACGACGCGGACCTCATCGCGCTGCGTCCCAAACTCGTCGACCCAGTCCTGGCGTATCGGCGGAGCGGGACGGGCGGGGCGGGCTACGTCGGCGTGCTGACTACGGGCGTGCCGCCTGCGTGGGTGCAGCGGGCGGCGGGCCGCGCGGCCGTGGCCCAATGGATCGATATCCTGGCTCCGAACAGCGCGAGCGACCGCTACGCCATGACCGCGCACGACGACGGCGACACCCTGTCACTGCAGATCGCTCTTGTACCGCACGGCGGCCGCATCCCGCAGGTGACGGGCCTGGGGGTCAGCGTGGCGGAGCCTGGAGGCCAGGTCACGCCGCTGGAGGTGAGCGCCGACGCGGGAGCGCCGGCCACATTCGACGCGGACGCGGCGCTGTCGCGGGACGGCGCGGCGCACGAGGCGTCTCTCGTCATCACCGAGAGCGGGCCCGACGCCATTGCCCGCCCCCAGCGCATCCCGCTGGTCATCCCGCCGGCCGGCGACGTCGCGCCGCCGGTCGGCAGTGAGGAATATAGCGTCGGGTCGGATGCACGCCTCCTGGCGGCCATTGCCGCGGCAGGCGGAGGCGCCGTGGTGCGCGCAGGGCAAACGGCCGACCTGTTTGGCTCGGCCGTCGCATCCTCGCACGATCAGCCGCTGTGGCCGTATTGCCTTGCGGCGGCTGCGCTGTGCTACCTGGCGGCCATCGCCCTGCGCCGGTGGGGGGCGTGATGTACGATCCGAACCTCGACCTGCGCGCCGTGCCGCTCATGCCGGCTGCGGCCGTGCTGCGTTGGTTCGGCTGCGCGCTCCTGGACGCTGTGCTCAAAGAGCAGGACAGTCCCGCCCTGGCCGAGCTCGCAGCGCGTCCCGACCTACTAGCGGGCATTGACGCCGGGCTGGCCGAGTGCGTGTCGGCCTCTGAGGTCGCGGCGGCGCTGCCCCGGGTGCTGGCGCTGCCGTACGGGGGCAAGCTGCGCCCGCTGCCCGCGATCGAAGATGAGCGACAGACCATGCTGGACGTGGTGCGCTTCGCGGCGCGGCGCCTGCGCGCCTGGTGGGCGGCGCGCGGCGACTACGCCGTGACGGCGGATGCCGCGGCCCTGCGCGCCCGCCTGCGCGCGACGCTGAGCCCGCGCAGCACGAGCCGGCATGCCGAACTCCTGCTGCCCTACGTGCTCGACCGCTCCCTCGGGGGCGTCTCGCCGGACTGGCTGCCCGACCGCCTCTGGGCCACCGCGGCGGAGGCGGCATGGCGCGAGCCGCTTGCCGCCGTCGCGCACGCGCGCGCCCTGCGCGCGGCGCTCGGCCGCCGCACCTTGTTTCTGTCAAGTACGCCGCCCTTCCCGGTTCCGCCGCCCTTCCCGGTTCTCGCACCGCGGACACTATGGGCGCTCATCGCACTGACGCGGAGCGGCGGACCCGCACCTCGGCGCGGGCCCGCGCGCCTGCGGCGATGGCGGCGCGTCGCGCGGGCCGGTGACGGACTGGAGCGCCTGCGCGACGCGGCGACGCATCAGGTGCTGTCGGTCGGCGGCTGGGCCGGCCTGTGGGACCAATGGGTTATGCTAGAGGCGTGGGATCTCTGGTCGGGCGGGCGCGAACGCATCCATCCGACGCTCCAGGACGCGCTTGAGCGCCTGCCGCTGCGGACGTGGGGCGCCGTGAGGGCGCAGGCAGCAGCAGGCCAGAGAACAGGGCCGCAGACTGCGGGAGCCCAGGGCGAGGCGCAGGGCCCCGTGTTGGCCGCGCCGGACTGGGACGCGGATCTGCCGCCCTGGCTGGGGCTGCTGGCCCAGTGGGACGATGATCGACGAGGAAGTCCGCGGTTCGGCGGCTCATCGCAAGGAGGATAGTAGTGTTCGAATCGAGCGTACTCTCGGCGCTGGCCAGCACGCATGAAAACACGCTGCGTGCGCTGGGCGGCATCGAACAGGAACTCAAGGCGCGTTTTTTCGGCATCGACAACGCCATCCGCGCCCTCATCCTGGCCGTGGCCAGCGGCGAGCCGCTGCTCCTGGTGGGGCCTCCAGGCACGGCCAAGTCGCGCTTGATCCGCTCGTTCTGCGCGACCGTGGGCATCCTGGATCAGGCCCACCTTGATGCGTCGTCGGACGCCTACTTCGAGTACCTGCTCACGCCTTTTACCGAGCCCAACGAACTCTTCGGCTACTTCGACATCGCCAGGATGCAGGAAGGGGGCGGCCTGCACCGCATCGAGCAGGGTATGATGCAGCAGGCCAAGGTCGTGTATCTGGACGAGTTGTTCAATGGCTCCAGCGCCATCCTCAACACCTTGCTGTCCTTCGTCAACGAAGGCATCTTCCACGACCGCGGTGAGCGCAAAAAGGTCGCGATGCAGTGCCTGTTCGCGGCGACCAACAGCGTCCCCGACGCTGCTGACCTGCGCGCCATATTCGACCGCTTCGTCCTGCGCTGCTGGATCGACAACGTCGCGGCGTCGCCCGAGGACGTGGGGAACCTGCTGACCATCGGCTGGAGCGAAACCTACGGCGGCATCGACGCCCAACTCAAGACGCTCTGGCGCACCACCAACAACCTGCCGTACCGGACGCTGCTGGATGATCTCGAGCGGCTCCGGCGCACCATCCGCATCTTCAGCGCCAAAAACCAACTGACGGCGCAGAAGGATTCGCGCTTTTATGCAGAGTTAGCGGGACTGGCCAAACACGCGCGCGACTACGATCTCTCCGCGGTCTCCAACCGCCGCCTGGTCAAAATGACGCACGTGATGCTCATCCATGCTCTCTATGCAGCCGTCGAGAAAGGGGATCTCAGCTCCCCCACGCTGGGGCCTGCCGAACTTGATCTCTTCCCCACGTACTTTCTGGACGTCGACAACGAGATGCACCGTGAGCGTATGAAGGGTGCGTATCGTGACCGGCGCAACTAGCCCGCTGCCGCTCGTGCTGCTGGGGCCGGCCACATGGACGCCGTTGACCGATGAGGCGTTCGGCCCACTCGACCCGCCGACGCGCGCGCGCGCCGAGTCCATCCTGGGCACGCTCCATGCGCGTCATGCCGGCATAACGCCGGCGCTGGCGGCGTCGCTCGCCATCGCTATGGGGCAGGGAGTCCGGCGCGCGCCGCACCCGTGGGGTGATGTCCTTGACCGCCTGCGCCGCCAGATGCGCGGCCCGGACGGGGGGCGGGCGGACGGCCCAGAGGCGCGGGAGGACGGCGGCATCGTGCTCCACGACGCGCCCGTGCGCGTTATCCTGCGCCTCGCCCTACCCCTGGTGGCGCGCGCGTGCATGAGGATCGGGAGGAACATCGTGTTCTGCACCGAGCAGGCGGGCGCGACCCGTCTGGAGCGCCAGGCGTACCAGGGGTACCATGACCAGTTGGCCGGCGTGCTGGCCGACCTGGCCCTGTCAGACATGATCAGGGGCGGCCAGGATGACGACCTGCGCCTGTTCTGGGCGGACATGGCGTTCGTCCTGCGGCGGCAGGGCGCCGCCGCGGAGTCCGTCGCCGGAGCGGCGGCTCTCCCGTCCATGGCGCCACTGGAGCTGTCGCTCCTGCTCCACCTGCATCCCGACCCCGAGCCGCGGTTGGGCCCCCGCACTCGGCCGCGCCTGTTGGAAGCTGCCACCCGGCGGCAGCGCAGCCGGCGCTCGTACGAGGGCGGCGTGGTGGGCTACCGGATGACCCAGTCCATCGACGATCTGGGCGGCATGGCGTCGAGCGAGCTGGCCAACCCGCCGGTTGTCCTGTACGACCGCATCGCCAACACGGGCTTCCTGACGCTCGAACGGCCGCCCCTACGTGAGGCGGTGCGCCACGTGCTGGTCGTGGGCATAGCGCCGCCGTCGGTGCGCGCCCTCCCGTCGGCCGCGTTCGTCAAGGCCTGCTGGTTCGACTGTATGTGGCGCTTCGCGGCCTTTCTGCGCTCGTCCAACATGGCGCGCAGCGCGTTCTGCTGGCTGGAAGCGGACGGCGACGACGGGATGCGGGCGGCATGGTACGACCTCAGCACGCTGCCCCTCGTGGCCGGTCTCGACCACCTCCACGCGCGGGGGCGCTGGGGGTTTCTCAAGGCGCTGCACTGGGTCCCGTCATTCGTCAACCGGCGCGGGCGCGCGACGCCGCTCTCTCTGCCCCTGCCGTCTGCCCTGGAGGCGCACGCCCCCGAGGTCGAGTGGTGCGCCGCCGCCTGGAGGCGGCTGGTGCGCGACATGGCCGCGGCCGGCGATGGGACGTCCACGCCAGGCGCACATGCGTCGCCCGGCCCCCTGAACTCGTATCACCACGTCCATGTGATGGCGCTGGCCTCCGCCCCCGACGCGCCAGCCGTGGATGAAAACACGGTGCGGACGGCGGCGGTCGAGCGCCGCGGAGCCCTGCTGCATGCCGTGGTCGCGGAGCCCGGTGTGCACCTGCATGTCTCGGTGACGGCGGCCCCGGCCCGCCCGTGGGAGGTGGACAAGTTCTACTGCGTGGGGGCGGGGCGGTCGGAGCCGCTGGCCGCGCCACCGGACGATAAGGACAAGGCGGCGTTTACCGCGTACGCCCTGGAACAGGCCTGGCTTGACCGCTTGATCGAGGATACCCAGCGTGGCCGTTAAGTACGCTCTGCTCACGCTAACCGGCGAGATAGAGGCGCTGGACATCCTGGCCGACGGGCTGGAGGCGGTGGACCCGGCCGGGAGGGCCGCCGCCCGAGCAATCGGCATCAAGATCGACGGCGTGGGGACCGGACGGAGCATCACTGCGGCCGTGCCCCAGCAGCGCTCCGGGCGTCTGCTGAGCGCGATGCGCGAGGCCTATTTCCTGCGGGGTCCAGACAGCGTCGTGGAAGAAATCAGGCTAGCGCACCCTCCGGGCGTGGGCCCAGGCGACGGGGCGGCGAACCTCTACAAACCGCTGGCAGAGGGCGTGGCCGATCTGCTCTACGGCGCGGCGCATCCCGCGTCCCTGCCTCTGGACGCCGCGTCGGACGAGGCGGCGCGGTACCTGCTGGCGGCGTGGGACCACGACCAGGACCAGGCCGCGGCGCTCCTGCGCGACCTACTCTACCACGCCACGGCCACGCGGGCGGCCAGCGTCGAGGCGTCGGACCTAGGGCGCCTGTACCTGTATGACATCGTGAGCGACCCGCAGCGCGGATCGTCGTTCGAGACGATCTTCGCGCGGGCGCTCCCGCCGTCCACCCTCCTGCTCCATGGCGTTTCGGTTGGCGCCGACATGCTGTATCTGGAGCAGGAAAAGGATCTATCTCCGTCTTTGCTACGCGCCGCCGCACGGCTGCTGCGCTTGATCCCGCGGGCCGCGGTTCCTCCGCCGACGCCGCGCGGCGGTCGGCTGCGGCCTCGGGGACGTAGGAGGGGCGCGGTTGAGGGCGTCGAGACCGCGCCGCCGGCCACTCTGCAGGACGGCCGCAGGCCTCTGGCAGCGCTCTTCTCCGATCCGCGCTCGGGACTCCCCACCCTACTGGACCTACGCGATGTCCGCTTCCTCGATCAGGTGCATCTGTATGCGCCGGCCCAGCCGGTCGGCAGCGCAGTCGCGTACGCGCTCGTCGATACGCAGGACGGGCTGGACGGGCTGCAGGCGGCGGTGCGGGCGTCCGCGCAGCGGCGCGACGTCCGCGTCGGCTACTATCTGCGCCTGCAGCCCGCGCGCCGCGTGCACGACCCAGAGCAGGAAGCGCGCGCCATCAGCGCGCAGATCGAGGATCTGCAGGACAAGCTCACCTACGTCCAGAGCATGACCCAGGAGCGGCCGCGCCTGCTCCGCTTCTGGGACGAGGACCTGCCCGCCCTGGCGGACTACGTGCGCCGGTTTCACTGGACGGACCTCCAGCACGGCGCCCTGAGCTACGCCTTCCAGGGACTGGAGAGCGACGGGCGGGGCTGCCACTTCCTGCTCGTCGCGCCCACGGCCGCGCCGCGGACGCCCGATCCTCTGCCGCTCTGGGGGCGACCTGGGCATCCGCTGACCTTCTGGCTCGACCCCTACTGGGCCAAAGCATACTTCAGAACGGGCCGCAGCGCTCTCTTCGTCCCCGAGAACACCTTCCTCGCGCCGACCATCCACATCGATCCGTCGGAGGCCATGGACGCGTATCTGGAGGGCGTGTTGAAGGAGTGGTTCCGCGCGGAGGGACGGTCGGACCTCGCCATTCCCCACACCCCGTACTATTTGTTCGAGCAGGGCGCCGGCGACGACGTGATGGTGTCGGTGCTGGACGCGGAACAGTTCAAGCCGCTGACGCAGCGACTTGACTGGCTCAACGACAACCTGCACCTGCAGATCGCGCAGGCAAACGACGCAGCCGTGCGCGCGGCCCTGACCGGCGCCGTCGACCAGGACGCCGTCCGCCGCACGGCCGAGGCGCGAGCCGCGCAGGACCAGGTGCTGCTGGACGCCGCGCTGCGCTCCTCGGTCGATGAAACGGCGCAGATCGTGGACGCCATCGCCGCCATGTTGACGGCGCGCCTGCAAGAACTCGAGACCGAGGGGCAGGACACGCTGCGCCGCATCCAGGCGGCGCGCGCCATCCTGGCCGATTTCGCCACAGCCCGAGACAGCCTGGAGCGCCTGGTTGACCAGCGCACTCTGCTGATCAACGGCGGTACGGCGGCGGCGGCGCACACGGACGCGCGCATCGCCGTGCTCGAAGTTAGCGCGCAGAAGGCCATCGAGCGCGCGGAGAAGGCGCAGCAGGCCGCCGACAAACAGGTGGCGAAACTCATCGACGCCTACGACACGATGCGCGCGCGCCTCTACGGGCGGCGGACGCCATGACGCGGCGAGACACGTGGACGCGCTGGCTGGACGATCAGGAGCGCGCGCATTTTGAGGAGCCGTGGGAGCGGCGGCTCGCGCGGGAGCGCGCCCTGGATGCGACACTGCACCAGACCGAGACGAGCCTGGACCGCTGGCAGGACCTGCGTGCGGAAAGCGAAAAGACGCTGGACGCTCTCGAGCGTCTGGCGCGTGAGCGCCTGCGCCCGTACGCGACTCGGCGCAGGCGCCTGCGCATCGTGACCAGGATACGCGTCATGACCGCCCGCTTCTACGGGTTGGCGTGGGTGCAGCCGCGCGCCGTCGCCCTCCGCGCCGGCATTGTGGGCATGTTCCTGCGGATAATCGGCCCCACCATCCTGCGCATCGCGGCTGCCGCGCTGGCGATCTACGTGGTCGGGTTTATCATCGTGCACTTTCCAGACATCATCGACGCCGTCAGCCGCTTTATCAACTCTCTTGTTGCGCGCCTGCCCTTTTAGTGGGAGAATATACCTCGATGGCCGTTGACCGCTCGCCTCGCCCGCGCGACCATAGTTCATCCCCGCTCATAGAGACTCTGGTGCGCTCGCCGTTGCTCGCGCCCATGCCGCGCTACCGCAAGCCGGGGCGTGCGGCGCGCGTGACCAGGCGGATGCTGGCATGCGCGATCCTGGCCGGCGCCTTTGTCGCACTGCAGTTGAGCGTGCCGACCAAGCGTCTGGGCGCGGGACAGGCAGCGAAAGTGCTGTACTGGCTGCACGACAACGTGTACCTGTGGCTGAAGGGCCATCTCTTCACGCAGTTCTTCCCGTTCGGCCTGGCCATCTGCCTGCTGATCCTTGCGCTACTGGCACCGCAACTGGCCGGCTATGTCGCCGACCGGTCGCTGCTCCGCCGCCCGCACCTCAGGCTGCTGCGCCGCGTCGTCGCCGCACCGATCGGGATCTTCGCCGCGCACGCGCTGCTGCGCCGGGGCGCCGCGGTCCTCAAACGGGTGGGCGTGCAGCCCGGCCTCCTGTTGGCCGCGACAGAGTACGAGTGGACGCGCGCCCGCCTCCGCACCCTCCAGGGGGATGGCGGCCAGGCTCCGCTCGTGCTGCGCACGACGCGGCTCCTGATGGACGTGCGCCTGCTCAACGGTGGCCCGGCGGCGGCGGAGCGAGCGCTGCTTGACTGGCAGGACGCCCTGCTGGCGTTGACGTCGTGCGGGGCTAGGGAGGCGGCGCACCTGGCGGCCGATCCGCGCCTGCTTCGGTTGGTGGAGAAGGTCGCCGGGCAGCCAGCCAGTGCGGTGCTGGCCGCCGGCGACCCAGGCTGCGATCCGCTCACCTGCCTGGCCGGCCTGCTGCGCCAAACGGTCATCGTCGGCGGTGAGACCGTGCTGCCCCACGGCGTGGACTGCGACCGCGCCTCCGCGCGCGTCGACCTCCGGCGCGCCGTCGAGGCGCAGCGGCAGCAGCTCGACCGTCTGCGCCGCCTTCTGGAGCGGTCGCTCGCGTTTCCCACACAGGCCGGCAGGGAAGCCGACGACTACGAGCGCCTGTTTCCGGCTCCCGCGCTGAGTCCGGATGTTGCTCCCGTGTACGGGTCGATCATGGTGCGCGGCTCCCTGTTCACGGCGTGGGCGACGGGCGACGTCGAGCAGGCCCTCGCCCTGCTTGAAGCGGTGGACGGCCTCGCTGCCGGCGCCGTCTGCCTCAGCGGCGCGTCCGCACCGCGGACAGCCGCCGTGATCCGCCGCTGGCAGCCCTGGGTAGGCGGCTTGCCGGCCCAGCAGGACTACTACCTCGCGGCGCTGCTGGCAGACCGCGCAACGTCCGTCCACGACGACGTCTGGACGCGCGTCGCGGCGTGGGCACCCTCAAGCCTGCGTGACTCCGACCTCGCGCTGGGCGACGCCCGCGTCGGCGCGCTCTACAACGCGGCAGGCCTGGCGTGGGAGGGTGCGCGGCGCGCCGATGGACAGGCAGGAAGCCCGCCCTCCGGTCGCCTGGGGCGGCAAACAGCGGCGCGCGGTCCCGAGAGGCGAGCCCGCGCTGGGCTTCTTGCATCGGCCGGAGCCCTGTCCCTGCGCCGGCGCATCGACATCGTCGGCCTCGGCCTGCTGCTGACCGTCGTCGCCATCCTCGCGTCCTCTGTCTCCCTGGGCGTCTTTCTGGCTGACCGCAGCGGCCTGCTTGATCCCGCGACCGTCCAGCCCATCGCCGACGAGCGCCTGCTCACCAACGTCCGCGACAACCTGGCCCACCAGGCCATCCTGGCCGCCGCCTACCACGCCCCGGACGGCCGCCTGTATCTCTCGCAGCAGGGTGGGACGATCCAGACCTACAATCCGGCCACGGGCCTGTGGGCGACGGACCACCCGTTCCGCGGTATAGCGGGCCTCTCGGGCGACCTGGTCCTGCTGCGCTCCGGCTGCGGCCAGGATGCGGCCGCGCCGACGACGGCGTGCCCCGACCCCGACTCGCTCTGGGCGGTGTCGTCCCGGCGCGGGCTGGTGCGGCGGGCGCACGGCCACTGGGATGTCGTGGTCGGCGACACCGCCTGGACCGGCAAGCGCGGGCGCGCCGTTGCGAGCGCGGACATCATCAGCGTCGCCGTGTCCGCCGACAAGCACTGGCTGCTCCTGGGGACGCGGGATGACGGCGTAGGACTCTACGACGTCGTGCATCACGCATGGGACACTGCCGGGGGGTTCGCGGCCAACCCGCGCAATCCCGCGCGCGCCGACGTCATCGTCTGGTGGAACGGCGCCTTCTGGATCGGCGGGCCAGATGGTTTGATGGCGCTGCATCCGGACACGCGGCGGTTCGTCCCGTCGCCGCGCGACACGGTACCCGTCCTCAGCCTGACGGCGGACGGGACGAACGCGCTCTGGATACTGGAGCAGCGCGTCTGCGCCGGCGGGGGCGGCCGGAACTGCCTGTGGCTGGGCAAGCGAGGAGCGGATGGGGGCGTGGAGACGATGCTGGACGAGCGGACACTGTACCAGGATCTGGACCTGTCGCATCTCACGTATGCCCAGCAGTGGAACAATGAACTGGCCGCGGCCGGCGCCGACGGCCTCTATACCTACGACCTCCACCTGCATGCCTGGACGCAGCGCTTCGCGCAACCCGTCGGTCCGCACGCGCTCCCGGCATCCGACGGTCACGGCTTCTACTTTATCTACGGCCACAACGGCGACGGCGTCGGCTTTTTCCAGGACGACCATGTGAGGACGTGGAGCATCGCCGGAGGCGGCGTGCGCCAGATCATCTATGGCGGCGACGGCGTCACTGTGCTCGCGCTCACGGACCACGGCGACCTGTATGCGCTGACCCCAGCGGGCCCGGCACACGCAGTGTACACGGCCCAGAGTACGGCGTTCGACCCCGCCCGGTTCAGTGTCGCCCTGGATCTGGGCGGCGACGTCTTCTTCCTCGGCTCTCAGGGCGTGTTGCTGCAAAACCCGGCGACGGGCGCGTACCGCGACATTTCGGCCTCGTCCCTGCCCAACTGGCTGACCACCGCGGGAGTGCAGGCGTACCGCTCCGGAGATCAGGCCTACTTTATCGTCAACGGCAGCGGGGCGGCGTCCTCGGTCTACGTCGCCTCCGTGCGCGACCTAGGAACCCCAGGGTTCTACGCTGGCGCGCTGCAGAACCTCAGCCCGACCGCGCTTACGGGGCCCCTGCGCCGCGTCTGGGTATGGTCCGGCGTCGGCATCGGCGTGATCGACGGTCAGGGTTCGCTGGTCGCGGTGGGACCGCAGGGCGCCGCGCCGCAGACCGGGCCTCCCGCCCCCGGTCTCGACGGCGTCGCGCTCCAGGACGTCGCCTCGAGCGGCGCGGTGCTGACCTTCGCCTCCAGCAAAGGCCTGCTGTATTACGACCAGCAGACCCGCCGTTGGGGTACAGGCCCCACGACGAACGAACGCATACGCGAACTGGACGCCTATAAAGGGCAGATGCTCGGCCTGAGCGACCACAAAGAACTCGTGGCCGTCGCCGACCCCGAGACGGTGCTCATTGGCCAGCGCGACGGCGCGCGCGTGGGCAATGGGACCCTCTCGGATGCCCGTGCCGATGGCGATGACCTGTACCTGGCCGGCGGCGGATGGGTAGACCGGTATAGCGAGAGCGAGCGGCGTTTCACGGCGCACTGGCGTCTGGGCGGCTCCTCCGCGGTGCGCATGCGGGCCATCGTCAACGGCAATCCGCTGAGCCTCTCCAATCAGGTCGCCTATCTGGGCGGCCAATCTATCGATCAGCGTGCGGGGCCGGTGCTCTCGCTCTCGGCGACGAGCGACGGGATCTGGACCCTGCGTCGCGAGGCGGGCCACCTATATCTCAAGGGGTACAGCCTCGATCTGTCGTCGTCGCGCTGCTTCTTCCTGACGCCGCGAACGCCCGCCGCGGCGACGCGTATCGAGGACGCTCGCGCGCTGCCGGACGGGAACCTCGCCGTGTTGACCAACGCGGGCCTGTATTTCTACAGTCCGGCCGCGCGGTCGTGGTACGGAGCGCAGACCAGCCTCGGACGCGCCGGCGGCCGGCTCTACCTGCTCGGGTCGTACCTGGCCATCGTGGAATCGGGACGGATCGGCTTCATCTCCGTCGCCGCGCTGTCCTTCCCTGATTCGTGTTCCACCGACCCCGTGTCCTTCACCCAGTCTCCGCAGGTCTACGCGGCCTCCGCAGTTGGGGTAGCCGAGGGCGTGAGCGGCCGGGCGGCCTGGATCGCGCCGAACGGCGCCGTCTACACCTCGGCGGGCGGTGGCGCCCGTCAGGTCCTGGCCTCCTCTGGCGGCCCTGACCCCACAATCTTCCGCCAGGTCGTCCACACGCCCGACGCCCTCTTCTTCACCACCACCAGCGGCATCTGGCGCTACGGCCTGGCGCGGCACGATTGGACGCCCCTCCGGCTGACCTTCGACGCGCCGGCGGCGGCGCCGTTCGCCATCGACATCGAGGCCGCGGGGTCCGGTGAGACGGTCACCGTGCGGACCGCGAACGGGCGTTGGTTCGTCGGGGCGCTGGGGACATCCTCCGTGGCGCTGCACGCCTTCATCACGACGCCGGCACGCACCTTCGGGGCCTCCGCGGCCCAGTTCGCAGACGCCGCCAGTGTCGCGCCCGGCGTCTGGACCTTCGTGCTGCGGGATCATCTTGCCTACTACGACCCGACGCGCAGGACGTGGATCGGGGACGCGGCGTTCGACGGTAGGGCGCAGGCGCGTCGTCTGGAAGCCGTGTCCGGCCGCCTTGTCGCCGTGGGCGACGGCGGTCGAACCTGGTGGGTGGCGACGACGGGCGGCGCGACGCCTCCGTCATTCATTCACTACACGATCCCTCCCGGAGCGCAGGCTACCCTGGCCGGCGGAGGCATGGTCGTGCAACTCGACCGCAGCGGTCAGGTCGAGAGTTGCGTGCAGGGCGCGGGCAGCTATACCTGCACGGCGACGCAGCCCGCGCCCCTGATCCTGGACCCCGCCTCGGTCGTCGAGTCATTTTCCTGGGGCGGCGTGGACGTCGTGGCCATGCGGTCGGGGCTGCGCGCCATCGATCCGGCTGCCCATACGGAGATCCCCGTGCACGGGACCGTCCACATGGGCAGAGCGACGGCGCGCCCGTACAAGGGGCAACTCCTGCTCGCCGACGGCCGGCAGGTCGTCGTGCTCCAGCGCGCGGGAACCACGATCACCGCCCGGACCTGGGCGGGCGCGGACGCGCTGGTGTTCGACGCCGACGGCAGGCCCTGGGCGCGGTTCGCCGACGGCTGGCGCTACTGGACCGGCAGCGACTTCCGCATGCCGGTGCTCCATCAGGGGGGAGCCCGCGCGTTGCGCGTGTTCGTCGTCGAGGGAGGCCCGGCGACCGCCGTGGACGCATCCGGCGTCGTTTATGAGGCGGGTCTGCAGAAAACAGCATTGAGGGTTCCGGCGTCCGCGCTGAAAGCGGGTGCCGCGTTCGTGCTGCCGGGCGTGAACCACGACTTGTGGGTCGGCCGCGGGACGACGCTGCAGCACCTCGCGGCGGGCCGCTGTCTCGTCACGACGCCGCTCTCCGCCACGACGCCCCTTTCCACTGCAACGCCGTCCACCACAACATCGCACCCGACCACGACGCCGCGCCGCACGGGCTCCTGCCTCCTGCCCGACGGCGTCGCGTCCCTGGGCTCCTCGTTCCTTGGATGGGACGCGCTTCTCGACCCTCAGCCGGGCGCCACACGATTCACGTTCTGGTTGCCGAGTGGCATGCGCCTAACGGCGCAGCGCGGCGCGCACGGAGCCTGGCGGCTGACGCGCGCGCGTACCTCGCCTCCGCACCCCCCGATCATCCTGGCAGACAACTGGCCATCGCAGCGTGGCCTCGTCCGACGTCTGGGCGACGGCCGGTCCGCCTTCGACCCGGTGATCTCTCTGACCCTAGACGCGAGCAGCGGTGTGGATGCGGCGCGGCCGTCGGGAGCGACAGTGGTCGGGCAGGGCGCGACGGCGCCGCAGGTCCTGCCCGCCCTTGATGCAGGGTGGCTGCGCTGGGACCGGCGCACAGGCCGATTCTCCGTGGCGAGCGCGAACGGCCGCCGCACCTTCACTCCGAGTCAATTCATCGTTCATCGTCAGTTGCTCTTCGAGCCCGTGGGCGCCGTTCTGGCCCGGACGCCGGATCATGTCGCCGTCGCCAACACGTACGGCGTCTGGGCGTACCGGCAGTCCACGGCCACGCTGACCGGCGCCGTGACGTTCCAGCCGGTCGCGCTGGCTGGCCCGCTACAGGCGGCCGCAGGCCGCTTCCTCGCGGCCAACGGCGACCTGCCCTTCGGCGCGTCCGCGGTCGTTCCGCCGCAGCGCACGGAAACCGTACGCGTCGACGGAGTCACCTTGACCGAGCGCCTGGGCGGAGCCTTGACCGCGGTACGTTTCCTCCGGGGCGGCGTCTCGTACGATGGGCGCGCAAGCGCGGGCTTCACGTGGGACGCAAAGCGGCGCGGCGTAGGCTTCGCCCATGGACAGCTCGACGTTCAGAGCGCGGTAGGCATCGCCGCGGTCCCCGTCCTGGGACCCTACATCGCAGGGCCGGTGCAGGATCCCCAGACGCTCCTCGTGACGGAACGGGCGAACGGGCTGGAGGCGCGCGGGCCGTCCGGTTACTATCAGCGCGGGACGGGTGGCTGGACCGCCGCGCCTGACCCCGCGCTCAACCGTCCGCTGCTGCGGCAACGCGCGTGGACGTGGACGGTGCGCAACGGGCAGGCGACAATCGCTCTCCAGGGCGCGACGTACAACTTCCATCTGTCGAGCAACGGCGGCCTGGGCTTCAGCAGCGACCAGATCAGGGCGGCCTCGAGCCTGGGCGACGCCCTGTTCGTGATGTCGAACGCCTATCTTGAGACCGGGTCCGCCGACCAAGTGGGCGCCTACTCCGCCGTGCGGTACACGCCGCGGCCGACCGACCTGCTGGAAAGCCTGGATGCGGCCAGGGGCGGCGCGACGCTCTTCGAGCAAGAAGGGCGCACATATCAGCGCTGGGACACCGCCACGCACGCCTTCACGCCCGTCGCTCCACAAGACGACCCGCGCCGGCAGTGGCCCCTGATCGCGCAGCCGCGGCTGCGTTTCACCCGATCTGGCGCGGTCGTCCGTAAAGAAATCCTGCTCGACGAGTTGAGTGGCCCCGCGCGGTGGAACACGTTCAACCTGCAAGGCGGGCGCTTCGCCTTCGACCGTGTGACGTCGGTCGGCGCTGCGGGGGCGATCCTGTACGTGGGGACGGACGAGGGCCTGGAGGTCTACCGGAACGCTGGCGGATCCCTCTCCATCGGCGCCATGCAATCGCTGCTTGATCTGGGCGGCCCTGCTCCCGTCGCGTCCATCGGGCGGCCGAGCGCCGCGCCGGGGCTGCTTGAGGCGCGCGGACAGGTCTGCGTGGCGCTCTCCGGCGGGCAGGCGACGGGACGCTGTCCCAACCCAACGCTGCTGGACGATAGGCTCCGCCTCTCCTCCTCGCTCTGGACCTGGACCCTGCGTGCGGGCCGGCTCTCCGGCCTCTATAGCACAACGGGCGGCGGCAGCTCTTTGCCCGTAACGATCAGCCGGGGACGGTTCGCCCACGACGACGTAGCGGACGCCGGCGCATGTCAGGGACAGACGTTCTCCATCTGGCGCAGTGGGTGGATCTCGGCGTATCCGGCCGCGACCTTCAGCCTCGCCGCGACTCTGGATACGGAGCAGCGCGTGTCCTCGCTCCAGCGGTTGCTCTGCCTCGACCAGGATGAGGAACGGGACGGTGTCATCGTCCCGTCCGGGAGCTATGTACGCGCCGCGGACGGGCGTTTCTGGGTGTACACACGTTCGGGCTGGAACCCGGTGGCGCCAGGTCAGGGAACTGTGCTGCAAGACTACCTCGACCGGCGCCCGGCGTATGAACGCACGAGGCTGCGCGTGCGCCCGGACGCGCAAGGCGGCGCCTTCGCGTTCGAGCACCTGACGCAGGAGAGCCAATGGCGCCCCGTGCCCTGGGTTTCGGGGCAGGCTGCTTTCGATCAATGGTCCGCCGTTCTCGCGGCGGGCGGCACTCTCTGGGCCCAGACGCCGCTGGGATTGGTGGGGGTCAACCAGCAAGGCGCCGGCGCGGCGACGCTAGATCCCAACGCTCTGACCATCGTGCAGGGACCGCTCGCTTCCACCACATGCCGGACGCTGGACGCTAGGCCGGATGGCGGCGCGGTGCTGGCGCGGTGCGACGGAGTGCACGTGTACCGCGGCGTTCTGGACGGAGTGCATGACCAGCATGTCTTTACCGCCGTGCATGGGCCTGATCCGTTTGCGCTGCGCACTCTTGTAGGCAGCGGCCAGAGCAACGGCTTGTGGCGCTGGACGCTGGTGGACACGACGGGCAGAGGCGGATTCGTCCAGGCGGTGCGCCTCGGGCCGGGAGGCAGCGAACCGATCGGGCTCTCCGCCGGTCGCTTCGATTTCGATGTCGTCGCTTCGCTGGCGCTGTTCCAGCCGGGTTGGGTCGAGGTGGGCAGTCAGGCGGGATGGTTCGAGGCGCCGCGCACGGCGTTCGACGCCGACCAGTGGCGTCGGCCGCCGTCCATGACCTCGCCGGTTCCCTCGAAGGTCACGCACCTGGTGTTCGGCACGGACGCGCACGGCAAAACGGGCCTGTGCCTGACCGCCAGCGGAGCAACTATGCTCTGGTCGGTTTCGGGCAACCCGACGCCCACGCTGTGCCATGCGTACCTTGGCCAAGACGACCTCTGGCGCTACGTGGGGCTGGAGCAGGGTGGTGTGGAGATGGTGGAGCAGGCCACGTCCGCCCGCCGCGTGATGGAGGGGGGACGCTTCGCCGACGATCAGGTGACGGGCCTGCCAATCACCGGCCGGGACTCCAACGGTCCCTCCTACGCCGTGCCCACCAAAGCTGGGGTGCTCCGGCTGGACAGTCTGCTTACGCGGACGTCGGTTACGTCCGCGCAGCCGGATCTTGCGGGCGGCGGGCAGCCCAGCGTCCTCTACATGTGGCACGGCGCCCCGGCCTACCTAGCCTCGGGCCGCCTGTATAGTGTGGGGGACGGCCGCGTGCTTGCGCCATGGGTGCTGCGTGTCCCCTCCGGTGACGCGGTCGTGGCTCTCGACAGCAGCGGCCGGGACGGCATACGCGTCGTGTGGGCCTCGAGCCAGGGGCAGGGCTGGCGCGTTTTTGATGTGAACCATGGCGCCGCAGTGGAACCGGCGAATGGGCTGGCCGTCAACCTGCGTACGTCGCGGCGGTACCAGGACTACGTCGTGCAGTGGGCCAATCCGCCCGCGACTGCTGCCATCGCGGTGACCAGTAGCAACGTGCGCCTGTACTGGCCGGGCGCGCGTGCGCATACCTTCGCCTTTCCGCAGCCGCTGCGCGTGATCGCCGCCATTCCGTTCCGTCAGCGCGTTCTCATCATCGGCGCCCACGCCATGGAGGAATTCAACATCGATCCCGCGCTGCTCACGGTGCAGGCGCGAGCAGCGCGACATGGCGCGGCCTGACAGACGTTTCGTAGACCTACAGTTACAGTGCAAGGGCGTTCGTATAACGGCCCACCAAAGCTGGGATGCTTTGGCTGGACGGCGTGGCGCATCCCTGTTTCATCAATCGGGGTTCATGTGCTGGGCTCTGCTGTTGCCTTCCACACGGGCATATGTGTATAGTTGGCGTGAATGTGCGACGGAGGAATGACGGCGAACGAATCCTCTCTTCTCGCTGATTGGACGGGACAAGTACATGGGTTGTAGCCGTCAAGGAGCTTGTGCTGGCCATTTGGCGCATCCGCCTTGGTTACCTTGCCCACAGGACATCAAGCAACTCGTCGATAGGCGTGATGTAACCCTCCCAGGATAGAGGTACGTTCCACGCGCCCGTCTCCATGCTGCACCGCTGGGCCGGTCTCGCCGTGTGTTGGGATCGTCTGGTCGAGGCCTTGATGGGGGCGCTCGACGTTGAAATACGCGGCGTAGGCGGCCAGGACCCGCCTGAGATGTCCCTCGTGCAGGATTAGGAGATGGTTCAGACACTCGCGTCGGACCGAGCCCAGGAAGCGCTCACAGAGGGCAGTGGCCTGCGGAGCCCGGTACGGTGTGGCCGGCAACTCGATGCCCGTTGCGTCCGCCACGCGCTCGAACTGCGGTCCAAACTTAACGTCGTTGTCGTGGATGAGGAAACGCGGGGCTGTGCCAAACGGCGTCGTTTCCCGCAATTGCTGGGCGACCCAGGCGTCGGTGGGATGGCGCGTGACGCCGACGTGGATGACCCGCCGCGAGGCGTGCTCCACGATCACGAAGGCGAAGAGGGTGCGGAAGCACAGATCGGTCACCTGGATGAAATCGCAGGCCCAGATGTCAGCGGCATGGTTGCGCAGAAAGGCCGCCCACGTCTGGCCGCCCTGCTGTGGTGGTCGCGCTCGTCGCATGTGTTTGAGGAAGGTGCCTTGGCTCACCTGGATGCCCAGCTTGAGCAATTCCTCGCGGATGCGCTCGGCACCCCACAAGCGGTTGTCCCGCGCCATCTCCACAATCAAGGCAACCGTCTCGGTCGGGAACAATCAAGGCAACCGTCTCGGTCGGGAGGTTCCGTTGGGTTCTGCTGAGATGGATGAAAAGTCTTCGGTACGCACTCCGTTACCCACCAATAATAAGGCTGCCCACCGGTTTCTGTGTTTGTTGATCCTTTGCCCTTTTCCCATGCTCACCTCTGACAAAAATCCGTCGTGCGAACATTACTTTGGACTAAGTTCATGTTCTCGGTTATGTTTATCGTAAGCTCCACCTCTTACATATTTCATCTTATGCCGCCGACTACATATGATGATTTGATTACAATCTTAATGTTGCATTATTTTGAAGAAAGAGGGAAGTCCAGCAACTATGCTGATGACTGCACCAATGATTACTCCGGTCTTGCCCACGTCGCGTCTAGAAACGTTGGCTAGCTTATCAATGATGACGTAACAGAAGCCGTATAATATACCGACAACAATCGCGGTCGCGAAAGAAATTATTGCTGTCGAAAGGAAAATTGTGACAAGGTAAAGCGCATTTAGATTGAAGTCCCTGAGCATATAATCATAGCCAATCGCGTGTACTACCGTAAGTACGTAGCGGTTGAATTGTGATCGTACGACTATAACATCATAGCTAATCATAAATATAATCAAAGATATGGTCATAAAGACGACGAAAAAGCTATTCCTAAATCGTGCAAGAGCGATAGACCACCTGAAAATGGGTTTTGATGTTTGTGAGGATACACGAGGTATTTCTGGTGTGTTTTGCAGTCTCTTTCCTTGGCCATTACCGACTCCGATCAATATGCCGATTAATGCACCGGGTAGCGTAAAATCGACGATAGTACCCAATATTACTTGGCTGAGCCATGGTAACGTTAGCCCGCACACCCACGCAGACGCATTCCAAAGGAAGAATTTTTTCCACGATCCTTTCGTGCCCAATGATCTAGGAGAGGTTATTTCATTACAATACATGTAACCAAATAACGAACATAAAACAAATAGCGAGTACAAGAGACATACAACTGACGCCAAAACAGTGAATAAAGACTGCTCGAATATCTTTGCAATCAATAAGGATACGATATATGCTATGCAAATAAGCAGACAAAAGGGAATCCAATTGGTTCTTTTTATATCAAATGTAGAGCCGCTAATGAAACCGCCAAACATTATGACTAAGAGAATCGCCCAAGATACATTATTACTTATCGGTCCTTTATATAAGTATAAGACAACAACCACTGTTAAAATTAGTAGCAACCCTGAAGAAAATATAACTATATTCTTACGCCAACCTTTTCCAGCGTATTTTCTTGTGTTTGTCAATACTCCGATCATGAACCCCATAATCAATCCGAAGGATTCACCGAGCGTGCAAAGAGACCATGCAGATGAATATCCCTGATGAATCTGTGATTGAGTATAATGCATGCCGTACTTTGATACAAGCTGAATGAACAAAAGAAGTGGTAAATAAACAAGTAACCAGACAATAGCAAATCCAAAAATACCACCGAAGGCTCCTAGAATAAATCCTTTTACTAGATGCCCAAAAATTTGAGGGGGTGGGTCGTCTTGAGGGGGTGGGTCTTCCTGTTTCTTTTTGCCAAAATAATCGTTACCCCAGAAGAAAATGCCTGCTGCGCCAGCTAATGCCATGAAAACGTTAAGATAGTCACTCATTGTAAGTCGCCAATCTTTGCAATAGTTCATCTTAGCAATAACGCCTGAGCGGGTATAGTGAGATGGAGAGAGAGGAGAGAGCCACGATGATCCTGCGCTATTGCTACCTGTCGCGCCACCCACGCGTGTTCCTGACCATGACGGGGCTGCCGGTGGCCGTGTTTGATGAGGTGGTGCGGGATCTGCTCCCGGCCTACGCCGTAGCAGAGCATGCCCGGTTGAATCGGCCCGGTCGCAAGCGGGCGATTGGGGGCGGCCACCCCTTCGCGCTGGGCCCGCGCGACCAGATCCTGCTGACCGTGGTGTGGTTGCGACAGTATCCCACGCAGGAGGCGCTCGGCTATTTCTTCGGGGTGTCGGACACGGGGGCGCGCGCCGTGATTGAACGGGTGCTGCCGCTGCTGGAGGCGGCCGGGCGCGACACGATGCGCCTGCCCGACCCTGGCCGGAAGCGGCGGCGACACGCCGACGCGCTGCGCGCGGACATCCCGGAGCTCACGGTGTTGGTCGATTCGTTCGAGCAGCGCGTGCAGCGGCCGGCGGTGGGGCAGAAAGAGTACTATGCGGGCAAAAAGAAGGCGCACACCGTGAAGGTTCAGGTGGCGGTGGACCCCCAGACAGGCAAGATCGTGGACGTGTCCGAGAGCGTGCCGGGGCCGACAGCCGACATCACGCTGCTCGAGCGTAGCGGACTGTGCAAACGCGTGCCACCCGAGGGGGGTATCGGGGGCGACAAGGGCTATCCGGGTATCGACAAGCTGCACAAGGGCGGGGCGACGCCGCGACGCAAGCCGCGTGGGGAGGAGCAGGCGGAGGAGGACAAAGCCGACAACCGGGCCTTCGCGCGGGAGCGCATCGTGGTCGAGCACGGCATCCGGCGCGCACGCCGCTACGAATGCCTGAGCCAGACCGACCGGCACCACCGGGCCAAGCACACGGAACGCACGCGCGCTGTGGTTGGTCTGGTCAACCGCCGCCTCGACCGCCAACAGCGGCGTCGGGCGGCGTAACCCGCTCACCGGGGAGGGGGCCATACGTCTCTCCTCCTATTCCAAAGATGAACTAATGTGGACATAGTGGCTTTGACAGACTCGGCTTGGCCTTCGCCTTGGAGTGATCACACCTCTGTCACGTCGTTAAGGACGGGTTTGCGTGAATCATAACTGTTGAATCAGGGGGTTTAGATGGCGCTTCGTACTATCACAAGGTAGCCGTAGTGCCTACGCTGTTTGGCCTTGTTATAGCATATTATGGAGGCGCGCCGCTCTTACCAGGTGTCGCTGATCACGGTATCTTGGCTCTACGCCTTCCTGATCCTGCTGGCGAATTCACCGATAAGATATCCGCAGGATCCAATGGTCCCGCTATCACCGGCTGTCGGCAGCGTTGGTCGTTCGCTGTGGCAGGATGACCGTCGGAGCACATCGTTTCTCGACCTTGCGCCCGTCGTCGCTGTGCAAGGTATCGGCGCCCATCACTTTCATAGTATAACTACGCAATAGTGGCGCGTAGGCGAATGCCTCGATTTTCGGCGCACATGATGCTGCACGGCAACCGCGCGCATTGCCTCACGGGAAAAGTAACCCAGGGAGAGTTGTTGCCTCACTAATAATGTAACCCGAAGCAATCGCGCCGACGGCGCGGCGGAGGGGGTAAAAGAGTGAGGTCCGTCATGAGTATTCAGGCCAAGCGGGAGCTGTTGGCGCAGACGGCTCCGCGGTACCGCGCGGCGTCGCCCCGACAGAAGCGCGCCATCCTCGACGAGTTCGTCGCCGCGACCGGCTATGCCCGCAAATATGCGATTCGGCTCCTGGGCCAGCCGACCGTCCCCCGGCCCGCGCCGATCGCGCGCCCACGGGCGCGATCCTATGGGCCGGCCGTCGTGGAGGCCCTGACCGTGACCTGGGCGGCGGCCAATTATGTCTGCGCCAAACGGTTAGTGCCGTTCTTGCCAGAGCTCGTGACCTCCTTGGAGCGCCATGATCATCTCACGCTGGACGCAGAGGTGCGCACGCAACTCCTCACGCTCAGTGCGGCCACGGCTGATCGGCTCCTGCGGCCCCTACGGGAGCGCGCTCGGCCACGCGGCATCGGCACGACCAAGGCGGGGACACTACTCAAACACAAGGTCCCCATCCGTACGTTCGCTGAGTGGGATGAGGTCCGTCCCGGGTTCATGGAGGCGGATTTGGTGGCGCACTGCGGCACGCGGGCGGAGGGTCCCTACCTCTCGTCTCTCGTCCTCACCGCTGTCGCCACAGGGTGGACCGAGTGCTTGCCCCTTTTACGCCATGGCTACGACGACGTGATCCGGGCCCTCGACCAGGTGCGCCTCCTGCTCCCGTTCCCGTTGCGGGGCTTGGACACCGACAATGGCAGCGAGTTCCTCAATTACCCCGTGCTAGAGTACTGTGAGCGCGCGGAGATCACCTTCACGCGGGGGCGCGCCTACCGTAAGAACGACCAATGCTACGTGGAGCAGAAGAACGGCTCCATCGTCCGGCAGATCGTGGGCTACGACCGTTTCGAGGGCGAGTTGGCCTACCACCAACGCGCTGAACTGTACGGCACCCTGCGCGTGTACGTCAACTTTTTCCAGCCGTCGCTCAAGCTGCTGCTCAAACGACGGGACGGCAGCCAGGTGTACCGGCGCTACGATGCGGCGCGGACCCCCTTCCAGCGTCTGCTCACCGCCGACATCCTTGATACGGCCACGCGTGCCCGCCTCGTCGCGCGCTATGAGGCCCTCGATCCGGTACAGGCGCTGCGGCGCCTGCAGCAGTTACAGGAGGCGCTGTGGCGGCACGCTGTCGCGCCCGCGCCGGCGACGCCCGCACCAACCGTGCGGTTCGCGCTGCCCCGCGGAGAGCCCGCGCGCGCGCAGCAGGAGCAGGGCACGGACGTGAGCGACCGGGCGCGCCACACCTCCCGACGCGCGGACCGCCCTAAGGAGCAGGGACCACAAACCACTCGTCCACCCGCAGACTCTTGTGCGGACGAGAGGGACACCCGTGACGCGTGGTGCGCCGATCAGCCGGAGCGTCCCGCGCCCGCGAGGAGAGAGGACGGGATGATGAAAGAACGGCGTCAACAGTGCAAGGTCTGCGGCGACCCCTTTAGTGTCTTCCCCTCCGAGCGGGAACGCACCTCGGCCTACTGTGAGCGGTGCCGCGACGAACGGCGGCGCGCGCAGGCCAGCGCCCGTATGCGCGCGCTGCGCGCCCGGCACCGCACGGGGG
>JAABUZ0100002117.1_pt1 | contig 34232 bp, 31 predicted proteins | sample 5562091 | NCBI WGS metagenome assembly JAABUZ01 (sample SAMN12813069, study PRJNA571459) | rock metagenome | isolation source: Antarctica rocks | place: Antarctica: Victoria Land, Linnaeus Terrace sud | collected 2015-12-21 | reverse complement strand
GGGACGACAGCGCCTCACCAGATGTCGGCGGTGACGGAACTGCTCCATGTGTAGGTCCACGGAGGGGCAGGGCGCCGCATCGGCGTCCCGCCCCTTGCTGCGTTCGCGCAGCGCTCCTTTCCCCGCCAGGGCGCTCCCCCACCCGCGCCCACCCGGAGGCATGTCATGCCTGACCTCCCCCCGACGCGAGACGGCCGAGCGGCCGCGTTCGCGTCACACCCCCACCTCCGCCGGCCGGCCGGCCGGCCGAGGCATCGACTCGCCGCGGCGGTGCTGGCGGCCGCGCTCGCCGGGCCGGCGGTGGTCTCGCGGCCCGCAACGGCCCAGCGCCCTGCGGCCGGCACGGGCGTCGTGACCGGCGTCGTGTTGGCCGAAGGGTCGCAGCGCGCGCTGCCCGACGCGCAGGTCAGCGTCGAAGGTACCACGCTCGGGACCACGACCGACGCGTCCGGTCGCTTCCGCATCGCCGGCGTGAACGCCGCGACCGGCACGGACGTGCGGCTCGTCGTGCGTCGCATCGGCTACGAGGCGCGGACCATGACGGCGCGCGTCGGCGGCGCGCCGGCGCAGGTCGCGATGATCGAGCGCGTGCTCGAACTCAACCAGGTCGTCGTCACCGGCGCGGTCGGCGAGACGCAGCGACGGGCGGTCGGTAATGCCGTGAGCAACATCGACGCCGCGCAGGTCGTCGCGACGCAGCCGGTGCGCAACTTCCAGGACCTGCTGACCGGACGCGCGTCGGGGGTGAGCGTCGTCGCGAGCTCGGGGCAGGTGGGCACCGGGTCACGCATCCGCATTCGCGGCGCGTCGTCGCTCTCGCTCGCCAACGACCCGCTCATCTACGTCGACGGCGTCCGCGTCGACAACGCGCAGGCAACCGGGCCCACCAACCAGGCGTTCGGCTCCTCGTCGATCTCGCGTTTCAACGACTTCAACCCCGACGACATCGAGAGCATCGAGGTCATCAAGGGGCCGGCCGCGGCGACGCTCTACGGGACCGAGGCGTCGAACGGCGTCATCCAGATCGTCACGAAGAAAGGGGCCGCCGGACGCCCCGTGTTCAACGCGCTCGCCCGCGTCGGCAACAACTACGTCAACGACTGGCAGAACCGCTTCTACACCAACTACGGCAGCGTCCCGCGCGCGGGGAGCGCCACGCTGCGCGACACGGTGACGATCACGCCGCGACAGCTGAACGACTCGCTCGTCGCGCGCTACGGGAACGACATCCTCCGGACCGGCCTGACCACCGACTACCAGGCGAGCGTGAGCGGCGGCGGGGGCCCGCTCCGGTACTATGTGGCGGCGAACCACGACGAGGACCAGGGGGTCGAGCGCGCGAACCGTCTCAACCGCACGAGCTTTCGCGCGAACCTGACGGTCTCGCCCATCCCGTCGGTCGACGTGGTGACGTCGCTCGGCTACACGGCGGGGCGCACCTACCTGCCGGAGGAAAGCGGCGGCGGCGGCGCGATGTGGGCGACGTTCTTCTCGTCGCCGGGGTTCCTCTACAACGGCGTGAACCCGGGCAACCCGCAGCTCGGCTTCCGCAGCGGGCCACCCGACGCGTACTACCAGGCGTACTCGCTCTACCAGGACCAGAACCGTTTCACGGGCTCGCTCTCGCTGACCAACCGCCCGGCCGAGTGGTTCGACCACCGCTTCATCCTCGGCGTCGACCGGTCGGCGGAGGACAACCAGGACCGCGAGCCGCGCAACGACTACCTCGGCAACCTGCTGCCGTCGTTCTCGGGGCTGACGGGCACGAACGCGGGCTTCCTCAACGTCACCCCGCGCAACGTCAACCTGATCTCCGCCGACTACGCGGCGAACGCCAAGTTCACCCTCGGCCGCGGGTGGCGGAGCGTGACGTCGGTCGGTGGGCAGTTCTACGGCCGGCGCACGATTGTGCGCGGGGCGTCGGCGTCGGGCTTCCCCGCCGCGGGCATCCTCTCGCTCGCCGCGGCGGCGATGCAGAGCCAGGACTACGACGACCAGTACGACGTCAACACGCTCGGCGGCTTCGTCCAGGAGCAGGCGATCTGGAACGACCGCCTCTTCCTCACCGGCGCGCTGCGGCGCGACCGCAATTCCGCATTCGGTGCGAGTTATCCGTATATCAACTACCCGAAGGCGCAGGTCTCGTACGTGGCCAGCGAAGAGCCGGCGCTGCACATCCCGAAGGCGGTCAACTCGCTACGGCTGCGCGCCGCGTACGGCGGGAGCGGGCTGCAGCCGGGCGCGTTCGACGCGCTGACGACGTACCAGGCGGTCGCGGGCACGGTGACGCCGAGTAACATCGGAAACCAGAACCTGGGCCCGGAGCGCAGCGCCGAGACCGAGCTCGGTGTGGACGCCGGGCTGTTCGGCGACCGGATCGGGGCGGAGCTCACGTACTACGACGGCCGCACGCGCGACGCGATCCTGTCGCGCCAGGCCGGGCCGTCGCTCGGCTTCCCCGGGCTGCAGTTCTTCAACGCGGGGCGCGTCGACCGGCACGGCTTCGAGTGGATGCTCCGCGCGCAGCCCGTGCGCGGCGACAACGTGTCGCTCGACCTGCAGCTCAACGGCAGCGTCAACACGTACACCATCCAGAGCCTCGGCGACAACACGACGTTCGTGTCGTACTCGGCGCAGATCGCGCACGTCGTGGGCTACGCGCCGGGCTCGTGGTTCGATCGGCGGGTGGTGTCGGCCACGTACGACCCGTCGACGAAGACGGTGCCGACCGCCTCGCTCATGTGCGACGACGGCAAGGGCGGCGCCGTGGGGTGCTACACGAACGGCGTGCTCACCGCGCCGCGCGTCTTCCTCGGCAACTCGGTGCCGACGCGCGAGGGCGGGTTCACGGCGGGGCTCAGCTTCCTGCGGAGCTTCCGCGCCAACGCCGTGGTCGACTACCGCGGCGGCTACAAGAAGCTCGACGGCAACCGCCGCGTGCGCTGCAACCTGTTCTCGCTCTGCGAGGAGGACTACTACCCCGACCGGTTCGCGAACGACCCGGTGATGCTCGCCTCGGTGCAGCGCGGGACCGCGTTCACGTACGACCTGATCCGCGACGCGAGCTTCGCGCGCTTCCGCGAGCTGTCGCTCACGTACAACCTTCCGCGGGCGCTCGCCGCGCGGGCGCGCGCGTCGGCCGCGTCGGTCACGCTCGCCGGGCGCAACCTGCACCTGTGGACCAACTACCCGGGCATGGAGCCCGAGGCGTCGTTCAACGGCGGCACGCGCGGCGGCTCGTTCGGGCAGTGGGAGCAGAACGTGTTGCCGCAGACGCGCTCCTTCGTGACCACCTTCAACCTGTCGTTCTGACCATGACGCCCCCCCGCACCTCTCGGACGCCCGTTCCGACCCGCGGGCCGCGGCCGGCGGCGGTCGCGTGCCTCACGCTGACGCTCCTCTCCGCCTGCGGCGGCACCGCCGACAAGTTGCTCTCGGTCACGACGCCGAGCCGGCTGGGCCAGGACGCCTACCTCGTGCCGCAGAACGCGGCGCTCATCTCGGCCAGCGCGGCCGCCGACTTCGAGTGCGCGTTAGGCGGGTACGTGGTCTCGTCGGGGCTGACCGCCGGCGAGCTGGCCGACGCGACGCAGACGGCGGCGCGCTGGTCGCTCGACCGGCGCGACTTCCTCACCTCGGACGCGCTCTACTCGACCGCCACGTGCGTCGGCCTCGGCACGTACACGCCGATCAGCACGGCCCGCTTCACCGCGGACCAGGCGTACACCTACCTGAACGGCTGGACGGACGCGCAGGTCCCGAGCAACCGGCAGCGGCTCGTCGCGACAGCGGCGCTCTACGCCGGCTACTCGCTCGTGCTGCTGGGCGAGGGGTTCTGCTCGGCGGCGCTGAGCGGCGGTCCGGAGCTGACGAGCGCGCAGCTGCTCGACACGGCGCAGGCGCGCTTCACGACGGCGCTCGCGGCCGCGCAGGCGGTCCCCGCGTCCGACACGCTCGCGCGCACGGTCATCAACGCCGCGCACGTGGGGCGCGCCCGCGCGCGACTCGACCGCGGCGACAACACCGGCGCGGCGGCGGACGCGGCGCTCGTGCCGTCCGGGTTCGTCCTCAACGCTGGGGCCGACGCGACCACCGGCCGGCGCAACAACCGCGTGGTCGCGGAGAACAACACCGCGCGCAACGTCACCGTCGCCGTGCCATACCGGGGCGTCACGGAGCAGGGGCAGGCGGACCCGCGCGTTTCGGTGGCCGACTCGTCGCAGCGCGTGCTCTCCGACCAGGTGAACCGCTGGTACGTGCAGCAGAAGTACGCCGCGCTCACCACCCCGATCCCGATCGCGACGTACGTCGAGGCGCAGCTGATCTTGGCCGAGGCGACGGGCGGGGCGCAGGGCGTGACGATCCTCAACGCGCTGCGGGCGCGGAGGGGCGTGGGCCTACCGCCGCTGACCGCGGCCGAGGCGGCCGCCCTGCCGAGCACCGTGCTCGAGGAGCGGCGTCGCGAGCTCTTCCTGCAGGGGAACCGGTTGTACGACATCCGGCGGGCGAACCTCGCGCTCGTGCCCGCGCCGGGGACGACGTACCCGAAGGGCGGCCAGTACGCCGCGCAGACGTGCTATCCGCTGCCGGACGTGGAGCGGGCGGCGAATCCGAACATTCACTGACGTCGCGCCCGCGGGCGGCACCGTCCCTGTCGTCCCGAGCAGAGCGAGGGACCTATTCTCCCTGGTGGTGATGGGCCAGCCCCGTCACCTCGGACGGTAGGTCCCTCGTGTTGCTCGGGACGACATTTCTGCGGCGTCTCCTTGGTTCCCTCACCGCCGCCCCGCACGCCGCAGGATCGCGACGTTCGAGTCGCGCGCCAGCACGCGGCGCCAGAAGATCGTGTACTCGTAGTTGCGGTTGATCAGGCGGTTGTAGGGGACGTCGGCCTCGCGGGCGAGCGCCCGCCGCCGGGCCGCGTCGGGCGGCAGGGCGCGGAGCGCGTCGCCGTAGGCGCCTAACGCGAAGAACAACTCCGAGTTGGTGAGGAGGAATCGGCGGGCGGCGCGCTGCTCCTCCGCGGGCGTCCACGGCACGCCGGGGATCGCGGCCGGCGCGCCGCCGCGCCAGGCGGACGTGTCGCCGACGAGGCGCAGCCAGCGCCCCTCGACCGTGCGGTACCACTCGCGCTCGTCGGCGCCGCCGCGGCCCAGTCGCCGGCCGCGGCAAGGCGCGCCGCGCGCGCGCGCACGGCCTCGGTGCGCGCGCCCGTGTCGGGCGCCGCGGAGACTGCGGCGAGCACCGAGTCGGACGCCATCACGTGCAGCAAGTAGCGCCGCGTGTCGGGGTGGAGGCCGGGTTCGGCGAGCGCGCGCGTCCACTGGGCCGCTGTCGTACTGGTACGGGACGCTCGGCGTGTCGCGCGGCACGGGCGGCGCGGCGAAGAAGCGGGCCAGGAGTGGACCGTCGGCGGCGGAGAGGTGCGGGCGCAACTCGAGGAACTCGACCGCGCGCTGCACGAGGGGCTGTTCGACTTGGGCGAGCGAGGCGGGCACGTCGAGCGACCGCGCGACGGTCGCGCGTGCCGCGGCGGCCGCGCGGTCGAGCGCGCCCGCGCGGAGCGCCGCGAGGAAGGCGGTTTCGGAGACGGAGGAGCGTGTCGTGTCGTCGAGGCCGGGCGATCCGGGCCCCGCGTTACGGGTACCCCAGACGGCGGCGAGGTCGTCGCGTTCGTGCCGGCGCGCCGGGTCCGCGCTGTCGGCGAGGATGAACGGGGCGAGGAACGAGAAGGTGAACGCGTGCGGCGCGTAGAACGCGCCGTAATCGTCCCCTTCCCCGTCGAAATCGGTGATCGCGCCGAGGTTGGTGAACGGCCCGTAGATGTCGTACGCCGACGCCCCCCCCCGCGCACGCGCAGGCCGGCGTCGCGGCCCATGCCGCGCCGACGGTGCCGACGACGAGTGCGAGCACGAGCGCCGGCGCGCGGCGGCGCGGGGCGCGCAGTTCCGCCATCACGGCGGCGAGGCGACGAGCGATTCCCACGGTTGTCCTCCTGGAAAGACCCAGAGCCCACGGTACCACGGCGAGCGCGCGACGCGCGGCGCGCGGGCGAACCACGCGCGGTGGTGCGTGAGCCGCGTGCCTCCGTCGCCCGACGGAACCACGCGTTCGAACGCGCCGACGCCGGGCGGAAGGGTAGGCCGGCGCGGTCGAGGTTCGCCGCGAGGCGCGCGGCGGCGGCGGGCGACGGCTCGTCCCCGGTGTCGAACACCTGCACGATGTGCCCGCTGACGACCCCGCGAAACTGTGCGCCGTAGTCGCGTTGCGCCACGTGGGCGACCAGGCTCGTGATCCACACCGCGCGCCCGGCGAGCGCGCCCGGGTGCAGCCGGCGCACCACGGCGGCCCAGCGTGCGAGTCGGCGCACGGGGCAATCGTAGTCGAGCTGGACCTCGCGCACGTCGGCACCCGTCGCGCGGACCAGCCGCAGCAACTCGGCGAGGCGGCCGTCGAGTTGGGCGGCGATGGCGCCGTCGCCCGCGGCGCCGTCGCCCGCGGCGCCGTCGCCCGCGGCGCCGTCGCCCGCGGCGCGCCACGCGGCGTGCATCCGGTCGTCGAAGCGCACGACGACGGCGAGCGGAACGCGCGCTCCAAGTTCGGCGTTAGGCGTGACTACCCGTGGCGAGGGGGCGAGGCGTTGCTGCAGGCCGCCCGAGGCGCCGCCTTCCCACCATACAGTGCTCACCCACACCCCGGGGCGGAGCGCCGGGTGGGCGGCGCGGGCCTGCCGCCAGCGGGCGACGTCGGCCGCGCTCCAGATCCATTGTCCGTCGGCGCGGGTGGCGGGCAGGAGTGGCGGCTCGGGGCGACACGCCGCGGCTCCCGCGGCGAGCGCGGCACCGTACGCGAAGTGGGCGAGCGGCCACGCGCGGGCCCGCGGCGCCGTCCCGGCCGGTGCTCCGGTCACGCGCCCGACGGCGCCCACCGGCGCGGCCACCCCGGGAGCAGCACGCCTAACGCCGTGGCCGCGACCGCGAGGCCGAAGGTGACCGTGTACGCCTGCGCGAAGCCGGCGAGCGCGGGCGGCGCGCCCGGGCCGCCACTCGCCGCCGCGAGCACGGTCGCGAGGGTCGCGACGCCTAACGCTTGGGCGACGTAGCGCGTCGCCGTGATGAGCGCGGTCCCGCGCGGGACGAGGTCGGCCGGGACGACGCCGAGTGCCGCGGTGAACGGCGTCTGCACGGTGAGGCCGAGCGCGAGGCCGCGCAGGGCCATGAGCCAGAGGATGGTCGGGCGCGGCGTGTCGAGCGCGAGGTGCGCGAGCGACCACGTGTTGTAGGCGAGCAGGGCGAAGCCGGCGACGACGAGCGGCCGCGGCCCCACGCGGTCGTAGAGCGCGCCCGCGAGCGGGAGCGTGACGCCCGCGACGAGCGCGAGCGGGACGAGCGCACTGCCGGCCGCGACGGCGCTCGCGCCGCGCACGACCTGGAGGTAGACCGGGAGCAGGAACTCCGCGCCGAAGAAGGCGACCACCGTCACCCAGCCGACGAGCGTGGCGACGAGGAACACCGGGCGCGCGAACAGCCGCAGGTCGAGCAGCGGGTCGCGCGCGACGCGCAGCTCCACCCACGCGAGCGCGACGAGCGCGGCCGCGCCGACCGCGAAGGCGAGCGCGACCTCGGGCGCGCCCCAACCGCGCTCGCGCACGACCGACGCGGCCCAGAGCGTCGCGCCGAAGCCTAACGCCGCGAGCGCGAGCCCGGCCGCGTCCCACGCCGGCGCGCGCTCGGCCCGCTGCTCGCGCAACAGGCGCGAGGCGAGCAGCACGCCGAGGACGCCGACCGGGACGTTGATGAAGAAGATCCACCGCCAGTGCCCGCGGTCGATCAGCAGCCCGGCGACCACGGGCCCGAGCGCGGGCGCGAAGAGCAGCGCGAGTCCGAACACGCCGAGCGCGAGGCCGAGCTCCTTCTTGTCGAAGCCGCGGAAGAGCATCGCGGTCCCGTTGGGGATGGCGAGCCCGCCGCCGACGCCCTGCAGGACGCGCCCCGCGACGAGGGCGCCGAGCGTCGGCGCGAGCCCCGCGGCGAGCGAACCCAGGACGAACACGGCGAGCCCCGTCACGTAGACCCGCTTGATCCCGTACCGGTCGGCGAGGAAGCCGGCCGCGGGCGTGGTCACGCCGAGGGCGAGCACGTACACGCTCACGATCCACTGTGCCTGCCGCAGCGTCGCTCCGAACTCGGCGCGGAGCGTCGGGAAGGCGACGTTCACGGCGGTGGTGTCGAGCGTCGCCATGAACACGCCGAAGATGATCGAGACGAGCACCTTCCACTTGTAGGCCATGCGGACGGGGGCGGAGGTGGGGTGCCTAACGTTGCGGCTAGCGCGCCGCCGGCGCGCAGAACGCGAGCACCGCGGCCTCGGCGAGGAGCAGCGCGGCGTTGGCGCGGTTGCGCGCGGGCGGGACGCCGAAGTCGGCGGCGAGGGTGCGGGCGGAGGCGAGGCGCGACAGGGCGCGCGCACCCTGCAGCGCGGCGAGCACGAGCACGGTCGCGCGGTGCTCCGCGGGGCGCCACGCCGCGAGGGCGACGAGCGTGCCTAACGCGAGCGCGTACAGCCCGAGCATGCGCACCGCGTAGGCGACCTGCGGTCCGGGCTCGAGCGCGAGGCCGTAGAAGGCGCGCGCGACGCGGCGCGTGCCGGCCGGCGAGGCGACCGAGACGAGGCCGATCGCGAGGTGGTACGCGGCGAGCAGGGCGAGCGTCGCGCGCAGGAGCGCTGGCGCGAGGGCGGCTCCCCCGACGGCGGTCACTGGGCGACGCGGTGGTAGCGGTCCGTGGCGAGCACGTAGGTCCGCTCGCTCCCGCCGCACCAGCGCACCGTGACCGGGACGGTCGCGCCCGCGCGCGGGCCGAGTCCGAGGTGGACGCGCGGGTCGTGCTGCGCGGCGAAGCCGTTCGCGGCCTGCACCTCGCGCAGGATCGGCCGCTCGCCCGGGAGCTGGACCGTCACGCGCGCGCCGTACGCCCCCCGCGCGCACGTGCGTCCGTCGCCGACGAGCGTGAGCCCGATCCAGTGGTTGGCGGCGCCCGCGGCAGTCGCGACGTTGCGGAAGATGTTGGGCGGCCCGTGCTGGTTGGCGATCACGACGTCGAGCCGCCCGTCGTCGTCGAGGTCGACGACGGCGACGCCGCGCGAGTTGTCGCGGCCCGTGAGTCCGACGAGGTCGGCCACGTCGACGAACTGCGGGCGCGCGCCGGTGCCGCGGTTGAGGTAGACGCGCCGGGCCTCGTTGGGGTAGATGCAGCGCCCCCGCAGGTCGCCCCACATGTCGGCGTACGTGTGGATTTCCGACGTGGCCTGCATGAGCTTGTGGTTCACGTACCAGTAGTCGGGGCAGCCCGGCGCGACGCGGTCGAAGCGGTCGTCGACCATGCCGTTGGCCTGCACGAGGTCGAGCCACCCGCTGTTGGCGAAGTCGCCCAGGCCCGCGCCCCAGCCGAAGCGGTCCTCGTTGAGCGCGCCGCGCGCGTACGCCTCGTCGCGGAAGTCGGGGTTCCCGTTAGACAACGTGCCGTGGTTCATCCACAGCAGCGACCCCTCGGCCTGGAGGGCGTGGTGCACGTTGGAGACGTAGACGCCGAGCCGACCGTCGCGGCCGAAGTCGGCGACGGAGCTATTCATCCCCTTGTACGTGTCGTTGCCGACGTCGCTGAACAGGCGGCCCGCGACGCGGCGGAAGTGCGTGCCGCGCTCGTTGATGTAGAGGTCGTCGTGGCCGAAATCGCTCGCCACGTAGAGGTCGGTCCACCCGTCGCCGTTCAGGTCCCCGGTGCCGACGGCGATCGACCAGTGCGTCTCGGGCATGCCCATCTTCTGCATGTCGACCGCCTCGAACGTGCCGTCGCCGCGGTTGTGGAGGAGCACGTTGCGGCCGCCGTTGTCGGCGTTGTGCCAGCCGTTGTGCATGAAGCGGAACATGCGCCGGTCGCCCGGATACGCGGGCTGGGGCAGGCGGAAGATGTTGAGCTTCGTCGAGTCTTTGTAACCGGGCAGGTACGGGTTCAGCACGTTGGCGATGAGCAGGTCGGGGCGCCCGTCGCGGTCGTAGTCGATGACGTTGGCCGCGACCGAGACCACGTACTGCCCGAGCCCCGCGCGCTCGGTGACGTCCTCAAAGCTCAGCTTCCCCGTCTCGGCCAGCATGTTCCTGAGCAGGAGCACGCGGCCGAAGCTGACGAGGACGAGGAGGTCCTGGTCGCCGTCGCCGTCGTAGTCGAACCAGAGCGCGCCCGACACGAGGCCGTGCTCGGCGGGAGCGCCGGCGAGCGCGTCGAGGGCGGGGATTGGCACGCGCTCGAAGCGGAAGTCGCCGCGGTTGAGGTAGAGCTGCACGCGGTCGCCGGGCGCGGCGAGCGGGTTCGTGAACAGCAGGTCCACGCGCCCGTCGCCGTCGACGTCGGCCGCCTCGACGCTCGCCCCTACCGAGAGCAGCCACTTGCTGATGTGCCGGAGCCGCGGGTCGACGAGGTCGAGCGACCGGGGGTCCATGGTGACGTGGACGCCGCTGTGGGCGTGGGCGATCTCCTCGAAGCGGAAGCCCGCGTCCGAGAGCGCGACGTGCGGGTGCAGGACGGCGCCGTACGTCCACGCGCCGGCGACCGCCGTCGCGCCTAACACAGCCGCCGTCCGCAGCACCGGGCGCGCGAAGAGGTGCGCGCGCAGGTAAGGCCCTGCGCCTGCTGCCCACAGCCGCCGCCCGTGCCACCACAGGAAGCGCGCCCACCCGACCGCGAACGCCGCGTAGAAGAAGGTGAACACCGACTGGTACTTGTGCAGCACCAGGTCGACGAGCGCGATCGCGAAGGCGACCCCGACCTGCGCGCGCGGCGACGCGGGCGAGGTCTTGGGGTCGGGGAGCATGAAGAACGCGAACAGGTAGAACGCCGGCGACGTGAGCGTGCCGAGGAAGAGCATCTCCGGCGGCAGGTGCGCGCGCATGATCCACGCGCGGAGCGCCGTCTGGAGCGCGTAGAAGACGAGGAACGCGAGGATGAGTGGCGCGCGCCCGACGCGGAACACGAACAGCACGAGCGCGGCCGTGACGATGCACGCCGACATCGCCCACGTGCCGCCCCACTGGTAGGCCGGGGCGGCGGTGACGAGCCCGCCGGCGAGGAGCAGTGTACCCGCGACGCCGAACAGCGCCGGGTTGAAGTGGTGCCGCCCATCGCGCGTGACGAGGTATTTGGAACCGATCGCGAGGAATACCGGCACGACCGCGAGCCACGAGCCGTGCGCGTAGTTGAGCAGGATGGAGAGCGACATCCCGGTGATCGCGGCGCTCAGCGGGAACAGCAGCTCGCGCGCGCGGAGCAGCCGGTGGAGCAGCATGTCGAGCAGGCACGCCGACGCGACCGTGACGGCGATCTGCGCGGGCGAGCGGTTGAAGCCGAGCCAGAACGTGCCGAGCACGAGGTACGCGGCGAGCGAGGCGCCCGCGCCGAGGCGCGGGTCGCCGCGGCGCGGGACGCCGGTCCAGGGGAGGCGCACGGACATCATGCGGGCGTCCTCACACGAGCGCCATCTCGAAGCCGGGATGCGTCCCGGTTAGGCACGCCTCGGGCACCGCCGCGCCCGGTGCCGCGACGACGTACAGGCGAGCGGGCAGGTCCGTCGTGAGCAGCCCGCGGTAGGCCGCGTCGAGCGCGTCGCCGCGCGGGGCGAACACGCTCACGAAGTGGTAGCGCGCGCGCCGGGCGGCCGCGCACGCGGCGTCGAGCAGGGCCGCGAGCACGGCGGGGTCGTCGGACGGCACGGCGACGTGCGTCGCGTACGCGTAGCGGAACGGCTCGCCGGGGCGGGGGAGTGGCGGCGCGCCGACCACGCGCGCGAGCAGGCCGTAGCCGGCGCGCGCGCGGCGCATCGCCCCGCGGTAGGCCATGGGCGCCATCCGCTTGACGGGCGCGGCGTCCCACAGGGCGAGGCACCCGGCGATGGCGCCAGCGGCGTCCTCCGCGAGGTAGAACGATTCGGGCGCGAGCCCGGGCCACGTCGCGAACCGCCGCCGGAGCGCGGGCTCGTCGAGCACGTAGCCGAACGGGTGGCGGCGCGCGTCGGCGTCGAGGACGCGCGCGAGGGCGGGGACGTCGGCCGCGGTCGCGCGCCGCACGTGCCTAACACTGCGCCGCAGCCACCGCGCCGGCGCAAACCGCGGCGGCAGCACGAGCTGCACCGAGCGGATGTCGAAGTCGGCGAGCGGCACGTACGTGGGGCGCCCCGCGCGCGCGGCCCGCGCGGTGCGCACCGTGAGCGCGCGCAGCGCCCGATCGTTCGACGCGATCACGGCGGTTAGGAACAGCTCGCACCCCGTCCGGTCGGCCACGGCGCGCAGCACGGGCCCGTAGAACCGGTCGAGCAGCAGCCGCCCCTCCGCGCGCGGCGAGAGCCGCAGGTCGCCGAGGTAGCCGACGCGCCGGCGCTCCCCGACGACGTAGCCGTCGCGGACGAGCACCGTGGCCACGCCCTCGACCGCGCCGTCGAGCTCCGCGACCCAGCACTCCCAATCGTCGGACTGTAAGTCGTAGAGCGCGAAGAAGTCGGGGTCGCGCCGCACCGAGAGCGCGAGGTCCGCCCGCATCGCCGTCGCCGCGAACAGTGTGCAGAGCGCCGCGCCGTCGGCGCGCGTGGCGCGGCGGACGGTGGCGGTGCTCGCGGAGGGTGGCGCGGTCGCGACGGGCATGACGAGATCCAGGGGCGCCTACATCCAGAACGTAATCCGCGTGCGCTCGGGCTCGGGCGGCGGGCCCGCCTCGCCCGCGGCCGCCCAGTCGCGGAGCGCCTCGATCGCGCGGTGGATCGCGTCGGCCTCGGTGCCGTGGAAGCGGCGGCGCCGGGCGAAGCGGCCGAGGTTGCGCGTCTGGAGGGCCATGATGCGCACGTCCTGGTTGATGACCGCGCGCGTGTAGGGCGGCAAAAGCCAGCGCGCGAGGGCCGTGAACGCGCCGAAGCGGAAGGTGATCGCGGTGTAGACCATCGCCTCGTCGCGCGTGACCGGCGTGATCTGCGACGTGATCACGAAGCCGCGCGTCTCGCCCCAGCGGTAGTCGACGCGCGTCACGCTGGGCATGAAGAAGCGGTCGGTGTGCGTCATCGGGCGGCCGTCAGGGTTGAGGAGCCGCTTCGAGAAGCCGATTGCGTCGTCGGGCTGGAAGTACTCGACGTGCACCGCGTCCGGCGTGCGTTCCACGGTCGCCTCGGCGCGCCGGGCGTTCGTCGCCTCGCGGAACCAGCCCGCGTGCACGAACGCGGTGTGCGGCACGTCCATGAAGTTCTCGACGAGGTCGGTCACGTCGCCTGGGAAGCGCGTCAGCATGGTGTACGACCGCCACGCGCGGTCGTCCGCGTGCGGGAAGCGGAAGGGCGCGCGCTCGGCGGCGCGGTCGGGGTCGCCCATGTACACCCAGACGAAGCCGTCCTGCTCGACCGCTGGGAAGCGCTCGACGCGGCGGGGCAGGGCGTCGGGGCACGCGGGTGCGTTAGGCCCCTGCGACGGGACGGCGACCACGGCGCCGGTGGCATCGTAGGTCCAACCGTGGTACGGGCAGCCGATGCAGCCGTCGAACAGGTCGCCGCCGCTGAGCGGGGCGTTGCGGTGGAGGCAGCGGTCGAGCAGGGCGGTCGCGCGGCCGCGGGCGTCGCGGAAGAGGACGAGCGGTTCCTCCATGATGGTGCTCGCGAACGGCTTGCGCGCGGTGACCTGGCGCGAGGTGGCGGCGATGTACCAGTGCTCGGCGAGCGTGCCGCTCGTGAAGCGCTGGATGTCGCGGCGTTCGGGGGCGTGGGGATCGCGTGTCGCAGGCACGGTCACCCTGTCGTCCCTCGCTGCGCTCGGGACGACAGCTCCATGCGTCGCGCTACTCATGGCACTATCGGCCGACTGCCGCGAGTTCCACCGCATCCACCGCCCCCGCCCCGAACACCCCCTCCCACCCCAGCTCCGGCTCGAGCGCCGGCGGCTTGATCGCCCCGCCGCGTGCCCCCCGCGCCGCGCGCGCCCGCTCGTACGCCGCCTCTCCGTTAGGCACCGCCACCCCCTCCACCGCCCCCAGCTGCCCGAGCGCACGGCAGAGCGCGTAGTGGTGCGCCCCGCGCAGCACCGCCTCCACCGCCGTCGCCGCGCGCTCGGCCCCGTCCGGGTCGGCGTCCACGTACAGCCGGTAGCGCGGCAGCTCGCCCCACGACGGCGCGAGCATCGCGAACGGTGTCCGCACCCCGGCCGCGGCGAGCGCGCGGCCGAGCGCGTCCTCGACGAACGCGGCGGTGAGCTTCTCGCCGCGGAGGTCGCTCGCGCGGTCCGCGCGCCCGCGGAAGGCGAGCACCGGCGTCGCGCGGTGGAACCCCTCAACGCGCACGAGGTCGCGCAGGCGGTAGCGGTACAGCCCGCCCGACGTCGTGAGCGCGACCTCGTACGTCCGCCCCGCCTCCAGCGCCTCGACGCCCATCGCGTCGTCGCCTGACGCGTCGCCCTCGGGCACGAACTCCAGGTAGTGCGACGTCACCGCCGCGACCGCACCGCCCGCCTCGAATAGCGGCACCGAGACGACGCCCTCGGTCGCGAGCAGCCCTTTCGGCTGCACCTCGACAGCCGGGAAGCGCCGCCGCATCCCGTCCAACGCGCGCGCGGCATGCCCGTCCGCCCAACACGACACGAGCGCGAGCCGCGGCCACAGCTCGCCCAGGTCCTCCGGCGGCCGCCGCCCGAAGCGCCGACGGAGCGCCGCCGCGCGCGCGGGCCGCGCCGGCAGCGCACGACGAGCCGCGGCCGCGACCGCTCCCGGCAGCGGCACGGACACCGCCCCCGACTCGAGGTCGCCGAGCAGCGCGTCCCACCCCGCGTCGAGCGCGGCCGCGAGCAGGGTGAGGAAGCTCGGGTTCCACACCGAGACGAACGCGAGGTCGTCGAGGGCGAGCAGCGCGCGCAGCGTGAGGTGTCGGCAGGCCGCCAGGTCGGGCGCGTCGCCCACCACGCGCGGCACGCCGAGCACGCGGTCGAGCAGCGCGCGCGCGGCGGGCGGGAAGTAGTCGCTGTCGTGTTCCATCCCGACCGGCGGTGCGTTAGGCGCGTGCGGCGGCCGCGACCCCGGCGGCGTCACCGCCCAGTAGGCGCGCCCCGCGCGCAGCCGCGGCCGGTGCCGCAGCAGGTCGTAGAGCCAGGGCAGTGTCGCGGCCGAGAACTCCGCGAGCAGCCCCCGCGTGTACGGCACGAGCTTGTCCGCCCCCGACGACCCGCCGCTCGGCTCCAGAAAGCGCACGGGCGCGGCCGTGAGCACGCCCGGCTCGCCGGCGCGCACGCGCCGCATCTCGTCGCCGAACGCGCCCCACGCGCGGAGCGGCACGCGCGCGCGGAAGTCGGCGGCGAGCGACGGGCCCGCACGCACGCCCGCGAAGTCGTGCGCGCGCGCGAACGCGGTGCCCGCATTTTCGCGCACGATGCGCGCGAGCACGGCCCGCTGCGCCCGCGCGGGGTCGGCGAGCGCGCGCTCGAGCCGCGCCCGCGCGGGCGCGGCGGACGCGAGCACCCCCGCGTTGGCGAGCGCGGCGAGCCCGCTCACGCGGCCCGCCCGGCACGCTCGTGCGCCGCGGCCGCGCCGCCCCGCACGCCGCCCAGCGCCCCGCGCAGCGCGTTCCGCGGCAGGATGCGCGCGAGGTCCCGCAACCGCACCTCGGCGAGGCACGCGAGCTCGTCCCCGTCCGCGTGGCCCGGGTTCCGCTCGGCAAAGAAGCGCACGTGCGGGTTCGCGAGCAGCGACGTATCGAGCGGCGCGAGGCCCGGCCGCACGCGCTCGTGCGCCTCCGCGTAGCGCACCACGCCGGCCGCCGCGTCGTAGTCCGCCCCGAAGCGTGCCGCCGCGCACGCGTCGACGATCTCGCGCAGCGCGGGGTCGTCCGGGCGGTCGTGGCGCGGGACGGCCCGCGGGAACGCGTTCGCCAGCAGCAGGTACGTGCGGTACCCCTTCGAGATCAGGAACCAGTAGAGCGGGCGCCCCGGGCGCCGCAGCTTGAGGCGCACGAGCAGCGCGGCGAAGGCCAGCTGCAGCCGCTTCTGCCCCCAGTACGCGCGGTCGATCACCGTGTCGCCGGAGTAGACGAGCGTGCCCCCACCGTTAGGCGCGTCCGCGTCGCCCAGCTCGCGCACGTGCACCGTCGAGAAGCCGCGCAGCGCGCCGCCCGCACGTGCGGAGAGTAGAATGACGAGCTGCTTCTCGGCCAGGTCGCGCTCGAACCGTACGCGGTCGGCGCCCGCGTACGACGCCGCAAAGAGGGCGAACATCGCGTCGCGCACCTCGGCCGCGAGCGACGCGGCAGGCACCGTGCGCGCGACGAGGCGGCGCGACCGCGCGCCCGCGGACCGCGCGTCGGTGCTCCACGAAGCCGGCAGGCGGGTCACGCGCCGCTCACGGGTCGAGGTTGCAGTACCGGCCCACGCCGAAGCGCCGCCGCGCCCGCGCGGGCAACTTGACGAGACCGAAGGTGAGCGTCCCGAGGAAGTCCTGGTCGTACCCCAGCCCGAGCCGCGGCGCGCGGTACTCGGCCCGCTCGGGGTCGAGGTACGTGCCGAACAGCCGGTCCCACACCGACGTGAAGTTGCCGTAGTTGCCGGCGAGGTCCACCGTGTGGTGCAGCAGGTGCTCCTGCGGGGTCGTCACCGCGAGTCGCCGGAGCACCCGGTGCACGCGCCACGACCGCCGCAGGCACGACGAGTGGCTCGCCGTGAGCACCGTCGCGCCCGCGACCAGCGCGGGTTGGAACACCGCCCACCCCGGCGGCGCGAAGCCGGCGAGCGCGCACGCCGCGTACGCGCTCGCCGCCGTGAGCACGAGGACGGGCACGGTCACGAGCACCGCGAACGGGCGCGCGAGGAGCCCGGGCATCGCGGCGAACACCTGGTTCGGCAGGTGGTGGTATTCGTGCGTCGGCCAGAACCAGCGGCTGTGGCTGAACCCGCGGTGCCACACGTAGTCCCAGAATCCCGCCACGTAAAAGAGCGCCACCGCCGCGAGCGGGACGGCCCACGCCGGCAGCGGCCGCGTCGCGCCCGGCGCGGCGCCGGCAACGGCCGCGCGCACGCGCTCGATGAGCGCGTCGGCCGTGGGCGCGAGGGCGAGGCCGCCGTACTGCACGACGAGGAAGCTGACCGCGACCGCGACGAGGAACGCCGCGCCTTCCGCCTGCAGGCGCTCGCCGTCGTGCTCGCGCGCGAGGCGGCGGTCCGCGAAGTCGGCCGCGACGAACGCGGCCTGCATCGCGGCGAGCGCGAGGACGAGGGTGCGCGCGGTCATCGGGCGTCGGCGGCCATACGTTAGGCGGTCGCGTCCGCCGTGCCGCGCGCGAGCCACCAGAGCGCGGCGAGCACGACCGCCTGCGCGGTGAACACGGCGATGTTGGTGCGGACGCGGTGCGGCGGGATCCCGAACGCGTCGGCCATCTCGCGCCCGAAGGCGACGCGTTGGGCGGCGCGGAGCGCGAAGAGGAGCGCGAAGCCGAGGACGACCTGCGGGTGGCGGAGCGGGTCGGGGGCGGTCGCGGCCGCGATCACGCCGAGCGCGATCATGAACGCGCCGAGCGGGCGGAGGATGTGGTGGAACTGGAGCGTCCAGTCGACGCGGGTCGCGCCGTAGCGCGCGGCGACCGCGCGCGTGCCGGCCGGCGACACGTTGAGGATGACGCCGACGCCGACGTGGAAGGCGGCGATGAACCAGAGAGACGCTTGCAGCAGCAGGCGCGCCGCGGAGGCGGACGGGGCCACGTTCACGGCGGATTCCTCGGGGGGCGCGGGTGGGGGAGCGCGGGTGCGCGGAGCGCGCTGGGACGGCGGACGTCGCGCCCGCCTCCACACACTCGACCCCGGTACCCGGCCCTGTCAAGGCGGGCGGCGCGCCAGGTGGGGCGTCCTTGAACACTGTTCGGCAGCGGGCAATCTTCCTCCGGCGAGCATGTGAATTCCTTCACAAGCCCCGTTCAGCCCCGTTCAGGAGACTTCGCGGTGAAGATTGCCGTGTGTATCAAGCGCGTCCCGGTGATGGAAGTGAAGTTCGCGATCGGCAAGGACGGCGCGAGCGTCGAGGAGACCGGGCTCAAGTACGACGTGAACGACTTCGATTTGTGGGCGGTCGAGGCCGCCTTGCAGCTGAACGAAAAGAACCCCGGCGGCGAGGTCACCGTGATCTCGCTCGGCCCCGACGCGGCGGCCGAGCAGCTGCGCAAGGCGCTGTCGATGGGCGCCGACAGGGCGGTGCTGCTCAAGGCCGACAAGCAGCCGGCCGACGGCCTCGCGGTGGCCGAGGCGCTCGCCGCGGAGCTCAAGGGCGGCAACTACGACGTGATCTTCTTCGGCAAGAAGGCGATCGACTCTGGCGCGGAGACCGTCGGGCCGATGGTCGCCGAGCTGCTCGACCTGCCGTGCGTGACGAGCGTGTTCAAGCTCGAGATCGCGAACGGGAAGGGGACGGCGACGCGCGCGCTCGAGGGCGCGGCCGAGGTGCTCGAGTTCCCGCTGCCGGCGGTGGTCACCGTGGACGAGGGGCTCAACAAGGAGCGCCTGCCGTCGCTCAAGGGGATCATGGCGGCGAAGAAGAAGCCGCTCGAGACGAGGCCCGCGCAGCTCGGGGCGGCGGCCGTGACGATGGCGAAGATGGAGCTGCCGCCGGAGCGCGGGGCGGGGCGGATCGTGGGGCAGGGCGCGGCCGCCGTGCCGGAGCTGGTCAAGCTCCTGCAGACGGAAGCGAAGGTCATCTGACGCGCGCCTGAGCGCCTAACGGAGAGGAGTCACAGCACATGGCGAACGTCTTTGCATTCGTGGAGTCCCGGCACGGCGAGGTGCGCAAGGCGGGGCTGGAGGCGGTGAGCGCGGCGCGCACGCTGGCCGACCAGACGGGCGGCGGCGAGGTGCACGCGCTGATCGCGGGCCCGGCGGGGGTCGTGGGGCAGGCGCCGCGACTGGCCGAGGTGGGCGCGGACGTGGTGCTCGTCGTCGAGCACCCGGCGCTCGCGAACTACAACCCCGAGGCGGTGTCGGCGACGGTCGCCGAGCGCATCAAGGGCGGCGGCTACCGGGCGGCGGTGTTCTCGGCCACGTCACAGGGGAAGGACCTGAGCCCGCGCGTGGCGGCGAAGCTCCGCGCGCCGCTGGCGCCCGACGCGATCGCGGTCGCGGTCGAGGGGGACGCGATCGTCGTGCGGCACCCGATGTACACGGGCAAGATCATCGGCTCGCTCAAGATCACGGCGTCGCCCGCGCTGCTCTCGATCCGGCTCGGCGCGATCCCGGTCACGCCGAACGCAAAGGCGGGGCGTGTGGAGCAGGTGCAGCCGGCGACCGACCCGGCCGCGGCGCGCGTCAGGGTGGTCGAGATGAAGGAAGGCAACACCGGCAAGATCGACCTCGGCGAGGCGCCGGTGATCGTCGCCGGCGGCCGCGGGCTCAAGAGCGCGGAGAATTTCAAGCTGGTCGAGCAGCTCGCCGACTCGTTCGGCAACGCCGCCGTCGGCGCGACGCGCGCGGTGACCGACGAGGGGTGGCGGCCGCACTCGGAGCAGATCGGGCAGACGGGGCGCGTGGTGAGCCCGGAGCTCTACGTCGCGGTCGGCATTTCGGGCGCGATCCAGCACCTCGCGGGGATGCGGACGAGCAAGACGATCGTCGCGATCAACAAGGACAAGGAGGCCCCGATCTTCAAGGTCGCCGACTACGGGATCGTGGGCGACGTGTTCGAGGTGGTGCCCGCGCTGGCCGAGGCGGTGAAGCAGGCGAAGGGGCAGGGATGACGGGCCGCGCGGACGCCTCCGATGCCTAACACCACGTCGTTCCTCGGCATCCTGCTGATCGTGCTCGGGGGGTGGGGCTACACGCAGTCGGTCACGCGCAGCCCGATGGCGCTGATCCCGTCCGTGCTCGGCGTGCTCTTCCTCGCGCTCGGCATCGCTGCCGGGCGCGACGAGTGGCGCAAGCACGCGATGCACGCGGCCGCCGCGCTGGCGCTCGTCGGGGTCGTCGCGGGGCTCGGGCCGGTGATGATGGGCGGGACGAGCCGGTTCCCGTCCACGATGATCCGCTCGACCGTCGCGATGAGCGTGCTGTGCGGGCTCTTCCTCGTGCTGGCGGTGCGGTCGTTCATCGCGGCGCGGCGGGGGCGGACGGTCGCCGTTTGGCCTGACCGGTAGCGGATTCGTCGCCCGCACGCGATGCTGCGGGCGATGAACTCCGTGCTCGCCCGCGCGTCCCTCCTCTCGTGGGTCGTGGCGACCGCCGCCACGCCCGCCCGCGCGCAGCCGCGCGCCGCGGACGAGCGGCCGTGGGCGTTCGGCCCGTTTGTCAAGCCGGCGGCGAATCCGGTCATTGCGCCGAGCAGCGCGGCCGCGTTCCGCTCGCCGATGGGCGATAGCGTCGTGCGCTGGGAGGCGTACGCCACGTTCAACCCGGCCGCGGTCGTGCGCGACGGCCGGGTGCACGTGCTCTACCGCGCCGAAGACTCGAGCGCTGCCGCGACGATCGGCGGCCAGACCTCGCGCCTCGGGCTCGCGGAGAGCGCCGACGGGCTGCACTTCACGCGGCGCCCCACGCCCGTGCTCTACCCCGACAAGGACGCGCAGGCCCGCTACGAGTGGACCGGCGGCGTCGAGGACCCGCGCGTCGTCGAGGCGGAGGACGGAACGTACGTGCTCACTTACACGCAGTGGAACCGCGACATTCCGCGGCTCGCCGTGGCCACGTCGCACGACCTCGTGACGTGGACGAAGCACGGCCCCGCGCTCGCGCACGCCGACACCGGCAAGTACCGCAACCTCGAGTCGAAGTCGGGGGCGATCCTCTGTCGCGTGCGGGGCGACCACCTCGTCGCGACGCGGGTCAACGGGAAGTACTGGATGTACTTCAACGTGCCCGACGTGATGGCCGCGACGTCCGACGACCTGATCGACTGGACGCCGGTCGAGGACGCGGGCGGGCGGCCGCTGAAGGTACTCTCGCCGCGGCCGGGCTACTTCGACTCGTGGCTCGTCGAGGCGGGGCCGCCGGCCGTGCTCACCGAGCGCGGGATCGTCGTGCTGTACAACGCGGGGAACGACCGCCGCTACGGCGACCCCGGGGTGCCTAACCGGACGTATACCGGCGGGCAGGCGCTCTTCGACGCGCGCAACCCGCTCCGGCTGCTGGCGCGCGCGGACGCGCCGTTCATCCGGCCGACGGAGCCGTACGAGAAGAGCGGGCAGTACGTCGAGGGGACGACGTTCCTCGAAGGGCTCGTGCCGTTCCGCGGGCGCTGGTACCTGTACTACGGGACGGCCGATTCGCGGGTGGGGGTGGCGGTGTGGGATCCGCGGGGTGCGGCGCCGTCATCCGGCGGCGCGCCACGCTGGTGATCGCGACGTCGGTGGGCACATCTGGACAGACGTCGGCCGAATCATCGCGTCCTGCGCTCGGGTCCGACATTTTGGGCACACTGCCTGCACAATTGCTCGGAGCGGGCGCGGGCGAGCACATGCGGGAGTCAGTGTCTCCCGAATCTGCGCCGGTAGCGCGTCAGAACGCGACGGCCGTCGCGTTAGTCGAGCACCTGACGTTCTCGCACTGTCTCGATTGATCCGCCGATCGGGCTGCGCACGCGCGGCAGGTGAAGGCTGGCGCAGACCGCAACACGCCAGCTGTAGCTCGCACCCGCGCGGGTGTCGATCTTGGACGATCGCCTCGGACCCACGTCTCCCGCATCCCGCCGCCATGCCCCCGAGTTCACGCCTCCCGTTGCCGTTGCCCTGGACCGACGCCGAGCTGCACCGTCGCGTCCAGGACGCCATCGCGAGCTACTGGAGGGTGCGCCGCGACGCGGCGGAGCGGCAAACTGCTGCCGGTGTCACCGATACGGGCGTGCGTGGGGAGGTGACCGGCGGGCGCCACCTCGACCCATTCTGCGAGTTGTTCGGCGAGGTGGCACGTGCGGCCGGATTTGACGGCGCCGAGGTCCACACGCGGACGGGCGTCGAGCTCCCCGACTACTACCGCGCGACCAAGCAGTGGGACATCGTCGTCGCGCGATGAGGCCGGTTGTGCGCCGCCATTGAGATGAAAAGCCAGGTCGGCCCGTCGTTCGGCAACAACTTCAACAACCGCACCGAAGAGGCGGTCGGGAGCTCGGTCGATTTCTGGCTCGCGTACCGCGAAAGAGCGCTCGGCGCTCACCAGCCGTGGCTCGGGTACTTCCTTATGGTCGAGGAGACAGGGGGGTCGACGCGAGACGTCAGCGTGTCAAGTCCACTGTTCCCGGCACTCCCGGCGTTCACGGACCCTCCGAACCCGTCGTATGCGCGCCGTTACGAGATCCTCTGCGAACGCCTGGTACTGGAGCGTAACTACAACGCGGCAGCGTTCCTCCTCTCGCCGCGTCTCGCCGACGGCCGGTACCGAGAGCCGAACGCCGAACTCACGGTCGCGCATTTCGTCCGCTCGCTCTATGGTCACCTCATCGCCTGCGGCTGACGGTGCCGGACGCGTGTGTCCGAGCGGTCCGTTGCGCCGTTTCGGGCCCGGAGCGGTGCACCGCCCGCCATGCAACGTTCTGCTCCACCTTGCGATGAATCGACGTAGGCAGGACTCGCGGGAATAGCGATGTTTGCACGCACGCGCCCGCGTTAGGTTGGCTCGATCCGGTGCTGCAGGACGCGCTCCGCGCGTGCGACATCGACCCAGCCGTCGTTGCGGCGACGCGCGCGGACGTCGTACGCCATCTCGTCGACGCTGGCTGCCCTACGCCACGCGCCGAACTACTCGCCCACCTCTGGATCGTCGAGGCGGACTTCCTGCTGGAGCCGTGGCCGGGCCGCTACGACGTGGTCTGTGGGAACCCGCCTTACGTGCGGATCGAGGCGCTCCCGAAGCTCGTGCTCGCCCAGTACCGCGCGCTGTATCCGTCCATGGCCGACCGGGCGGACGTGTACGTCGGCTTCATCGAGCGCGGGCTCCAGCTGCTCGCCAAATCTGGGCGGCTTTCATACATCGTTGCGAACCGCTGGACGCGCAACCAGTACGGCCGGACGCTGCGGGGGATCATCAGTAAGAGTTTCCACGTCGGCGCGTACCTCGACCTCGCGCACACACAGCCGTTCGCGCAGGACGTCTCAGCGTACCCCTGCGTAGTCGTGCTCGACCGGCAACTGGGCGGCCCCACGCACGCGGCGACTCTCGACGACATCGAGCCCGTCACGCTCGACACCGTCCGCCGCGCCGTTCTTCCCGACGATGCGGGGGCTCGGCACCGCGGCCCCGTGCGGCGGTTCGATACGTGGTACGCGGGCACCGCGCCATGGGTGACGACGTGCCGCGACGAGCACGAGCGCATGGCGCGCATGGCGACTGACCTGCCGACGGCGGACCTGGTATCGCACGATCGACCGCATCTGGCCAGCGCTTGTCGGGCGAGAAAAGCTCTTGATCCGGGACATCCAGGACCCCGCGACGCCCGTGGTCGGCGTGGACGCCCCGGGAGCGTACTACCCACACCACAACCTGTACCACATCACGAGCGCCGGCTGGCCCCTGCACGCGCTACAATGCCTGCTCCGAAGCCGGCGTGTGGTGTCGCAGGTCGCGGCCAACAGCGTCGCGATGCGAGGCGGCAGCATCCGGTGGCAGGCGCAGGTACTGCGCCGGGTCCGCGTTCCCGCACTCGACACTCTCGCATGCGACCTGCTGGACCGGATGATACGCGCTGGGACTGGCGAAGATCGTGCGCTGATCGACGCCCTTGCGGACGAGGCGTACGCCGTGGCCGACGTCTAACATAGCGGGCCTCGATGCGCTCAGCGCCTTTCCGAAGTATGGGCGCCACAGCCCGTTCGGGTGCACGCCGCCCTGACGGCGCGCCCGACACCCGGAGCGGCGTCAGCGCAACGGCCCCGTGTTGCTTACGAACGCCACCCGCTTCGAGTCCGGCGACCACGACGGCACGTTGATCGTCCCCTGGCCGCCGTACACGTACGCGATCACGCGCGACGCGCCGCCCGCCGCCGGCATCAGCCGCAGGTACACGTGCTTGTACCACGGGTGGTCGCCCGGCGGCACCTCGGGCGGGAACGAGATGAACACGATCCACCGCCCGTCCGGCGACACGTGCGGAAACCAGTTGTTGAACCCGTCGTTGGTCACCTGCTCCGGCGCGCTGCCGTCGGGACGCATGCGCCAGATCTGCATTCGGCCGCTGCGCACGGAGTTGAAGTAGATCCACTTCCCGTCCGGCGTGTACTCGGGCCCGTCGTCGAGCCCCGCGGCGGTCGTGAGTCGAAGCTCCGCGCCGCCCGCCGCCGGGATGCGGTAGATGTCGAAGTTCCCGCCGCGCTCCCCGGTGTAGACCAGGAACCGGCCGTCGGGCGACCAGCCGTGTAGGTACGACGGCCCGAGCGGCGTCACCCGCCTCGGCGTCCCGCCGCCGACCGGCACCGTGAACACGAACGACCGGTTTCCCTCGGCCGCTACCTGATTGCTGACGCCGAGCGTGCGCCCGTCGAACGAGAGCACGTGGTCGTTGTTGTTGTTCGTCGCGACGCCGGTCTCGATCAGCGCGGGCGTGCGCGTGGCGAGGTCGAACCGGTACATCCGGCCGCCGTTGTTGTAGAGCAGGGCGCGCCCGTCGGGCGTCCAGTTAGGCGCCTGCAGCGCGTCGGGCGAGCGGTACAGGACGCTGCGGTCGCCCGTCGCGACGTCGAGGAGCTCGAGGGTGGCGCCGAGATAAGTGCGATACGGAACGAATCCCTCGGGTGCAGGCACGGTGATCCGCACGTCGCGGAAATTCGCCCGCTCGACGACCGTGTCGTTGTGCGCGCAGACGTACAGGCCCACGTACACCGTGTCGCCGAGCGGGACGTCCGAGACCTGTGTCGTGGCGAGCGTGTCGCCGGCGTGCGCGACGGACATGATGTACACGCCACCCCGCCGCTCGAGCTGGATGACGTCGGGCGCGGTCACCGCCGAGCGCCGCTCCTCGGTCTGGGCCCCCGCGTGCCGCCGGAACTGCAGCGCGGTGAGCCCGTCGCCGTGGACGGCGAGCGACACGTGCGGCGCGTCGGGCGCGAGCGTGGGGCGCACCATCCACCCCAGCTTCCGGTGCTGCTCGACGCCCCGGCCCAGCAGCCCGGCGCGCGCCGTGAGAATGAAGTTCCCCGTCATCCGCTTCCACACGAAGTGGAAGGCGTCGTGGTCGCCCCAGACGTTCGCGCCGGAGCCGGCGACGACGTACGCCTGGCGGGCCGAGTCGTATGTGGCGGACCCCGCGCGGTGCACAGCGCCGACGTCCGTCTGACCGTCGAAGTCCCCGAACGGAGGGCGCGCCTGGGCCGTGGCGAGCGCGGGCAGCACGAGGACGGCGACGAAGAAGCGGATGCGCGCGACGGGGGAGCGGGCGCGCGCGAGGAAGGAGCGAAACATGAATCCGCGGGAGCGAGAACCTGCTAGACCGGCGACTCGGCGAGACGCCGTTCGAGTAACCTCCGCTGCGGCCCGTGTTCCGTCAACCGGAGCGCCTCCTGGTACGCCGCGCGGGCCTCGCCCGTTCGTCCGAGCCGCCGCAGCAAGTCGGCGCGCGCCGCGTGCGCGAGCGGGTACGCGACCAGCTCGCCGCCCGCGAGCAACGCGTCGATGCGCGCGAGCCCGCGAGCAGGACCGTCCGCCATCGCGACGGCCGCGGCCCGGTTCAGTTCGACGATTGGCGACGGCTGCACCCGGCGGAGCACGTCGTAGAGCGCGACGATCTGCCGCCAGTCGGTCGCGTCCGCGCTCGGCGCCTCGGCGTGCACGGCGGCGATCGCGGCCTGGAGCGCGTACGCGCCAACCGGCCGCGCGCGCAGCGCCCGCTCCACGCGCGCGAGCCCTTCGGCGATGCCAGCCCGGTCCCACAGCCCGCGGTCCTGATGCTCCAGCAGGACCACCTCGCCGTCGGCGGACGCGCGCGCGGCCCGCCGCGAGTCGTGCAGCAGCATGAGCGCGAGCAGCCCCCGCGCCTCGGCCTCGCCCGGCAGCAGCTCGACGACGAGGCGTCCCAGCCGGATCGCCTCGGCCGAGAGGTCCGCGCGCGTGACCGCGTCGCCCGCCGTTGCCGCGTAGCCCTCGTTGAAGACGAGGTAGAGCACGGCGAGCACCGCGTCGAGGCGCTCGGGCAGCGCGTCGGCCGCGGGCACCTCGTAAGGGATGCGCGCGTCGCGGATCTTGGCCTTCGCGCGCACGACGCGCTGCGCCATCGTCGGCGCCGGGACGAGGAACGCGCGCGCGATCTCTTCCGTCGTCAGCCCGCCGACGGTGCGCAGCGTGAGCGCGACCCGCGCGTCGGCGCCTAACGCCGGGTGGCAGCAGGTGAAGATCAGCCGCAGCCGGTCGTCGGCGATCGCGCCGTCGTCGGCCGCGTCGTCGGATTCGACGCATCCGCCCTCCAGCGACCGTGCGATCTCGCTGCGCTTGTCGTCGAACGTGCGCTCGCGGCGCAGGCGGTCGAGCGCGCGGAACCGCCCCGCGCTCGCGAGCCACGCGCGCGGGCTCGCCGGCACCCCCTCGCGCGGCCACCGCTCGAGCGCGGCGACGAACGCGTCGTGCAGCGCCTCCTCGGCGAGGTCGAAATCGCCGAGGAGGCGGATGAGCGTGGCGAGCACCCGGCGCGACTCGGCGCGGTACACGCCGTCGACGGCCGCGCGCGCCGCGTCGGCCGTGCCGGGGGGCTCGCGCATGACTTACGACCGCTGCGCGCGGAGCGGCCGCACCTCGATCGCGCCCATGCGCGCGTGCGGGATGCGCGCGGCCACCTGGATGGCCTCGTTCAGGTCGCGCGCCTCGATCAGGTAGTAGCCGCCGAGTTGCTCCTTCGTCTCGGCGTACGGCCCGTCGGTGGTCGAGAGGGCGCCGTCGCGGACGCGAACGGTCGTGGCCGCGGTCGAGGGGTGCAGCTGCGCACCGCCGAGCATGTGTCCGCTCGCGGCGATGTCGTCCATGAACGCGCCGTACTCGGCCATCATCGCGTCGGTCTCGTCCTGGGGGCGTCGGGCCGACTGGGCCTCGTCCTGGTAGATCATGCAGAGATACTTCATCGCGGTCTCCGGTCGCGGGTGGGGTGACGGGCGAGTCCCGTCGGAGCATGGTCGAACGGCGCGCTGCAAAATCGACACGGAGCGCGCCGCGCGCGCTCCCATTCTTCCCGCGCCGAAGCACGGCCACTAGGATTCCGGAGCTCGACGGGCGCCCAGAACGGCCCTCGCCGAACACTGTTCGCCAGCCGCTCGCCACGCACGCGCGCACGCCCTCGGGACTGCCTGGTAACCCCCTCTGTGACTACCGCGAACGTCGTCTTCCTCATCATCCTCGTCCTCGCGTCGGGCTTCTTCGCCTACAGCGCGCAGCGACTCTACGCGTTCGCTACGGGGGTCGGCAAACCGGACGACCGCACGAACGACCCGGGGCGCCGCCTCTGGAATCTGCTGTCGATCGGCCTCGCGCAGAGCAAGATCCTGCGCGACCCGGTCGCGGGTCTCATGCACGCGCTCGTGTTCTGGGGCTTCTGCGTCATCACCGCCGGCACGGCCGAGATGATGGTGCAGGGCGTGTGGGGCGGCTTCGGCTACGCGAAGTTCCTCGCCGGCCCGATCTACGGCGCGTTCGCGGTGTCGCAGGAGCTGTTCGCGCTGCTCGTCTGGGGCGCGGTGAGCTGGCTCATCTACCGGCGGCTCGTGCTCAAGCCGCGCCGGCTGCAGGGCGACGGCGTCGAGACGCGCGAGGCGGTGATCATCCTCTCGATCATCGCGGTCCTGATGTTCACGCTGCTGCTGACGAACGCGATGGAGGCGGTGATCGAGCCCGCGATGACGGCGGGCACGCCCGGCTACGGCCGCTTCGTCGGCCACGGGTTGGGCGCCGTGTTCGCGCACGTCCTCTCGCCCGACGCGGCGCTCGCCGTGCGCAACGTGAGCTGGTGGACGCACGCGATCCTCGTCCTCGGCTTCCTCAACTACCTGCCGTTCTCGAAGCACCTGCACGTCCTCGTCTCGCTGCCGAACACGTACCTCTCGAACACCGAGGGGCCCGGGCCCAAGGGCGCGATGCGCCCGATGGACCTCGAGGACGAGGCGGCCGAGTCGTTCGGGGCGAACGACGTCGAGCAGCTGACGTGGAAGAACCTGCTCGACGGCTACTCGTGCACGCAGTGCGGGCGCTGCACGGCGGCGTGCCCGGCCAACCTCACGGGCAAGCTGCTCTCGCCGCGCAAGATCGTCGTCAACGTCCGGCAGCGGACGATGGAGAAGGCGCCGCTCCTCGTCCACGACTTCGACGAGCTGGCGCACCACCGCCTCGATGCGGGCGAGGGCGCGGACGGGCTCGCGGCACGCGGGTCGGCGGAGACGAGCGGCGCGCGGACCGCCGCCGACATCATGGGCAACACGCTTCTCGACAACTACATCACCGAGGAGGAGCTCTGGGCGTGCACGAGCTGCCGCGCGTGCGTGCAGGAGTGCCCGGTCAGCATCGACCAGCTCGACGTCATCAACGAGATGCGGCGCTACCTCGTGCTCTCGGAGTCGCGCTTCCCGGAGCAGCTCCAGCCGGCGTTCACGTCGATGGAGCGCAACGGCTCGCCGTGGGCGTTCAGTCCGGCGGTGCGCGAGGAGTGGGCCGAGGGGATGGAGATCCCCACGATGGCCGAGGCGTTCGAGCAGGGGAAGCGGCCCGAGCTGCTCTTCTGGGTCGGGTGCATGGGCTCGTTCGACGACCGCGCGAAGAAGATCACCGTCGCGTTCGCTCGGGTGCTCAAGGCGGCGGGCGTCGACTTCGCGATTCTGGGACAGGAAGAGACCTGCCACGGCGACCCCGCACGCCGCATGGGCAACGAGTACCTGTACCAGACGCTCGCCAAGGGCGCGATCGAGACGCTCGACCGCTACGAGGTGAAGACCGTCGTCACCTTCTGCCCGCACTGCTTCCACCAGATCGGCAACGAGTTCCCGCACTTAGGCGGCAACTACGAGGTCATCCACCACACGACGTACATCGAGCGGCTGCTGCAGGCGGGGCTCGTCCCGCTCGACACGGACGAGGGGAAGCGCCTCACGATGGTCTACCACGATTCGTGCTACCTCGGCCGCTACAACGACGTGTACGACGCGCCGCGCAACGCGCTCAAGCGCGCGCTCCCGGTCGTGACCCTCGTCGAGCCGAAGCGCACGAAGAGCCGCGGCCTCTGCTGCGGCGCGGGCGGCGGGCGCATGTGGATGGAGGAGGACACGGGCAAGCGCATCAACGTCGAGCGGACCGAGGAGCTGCTCGCGACCGGCGCGGACGCGATCGCGCTGGCCTGCCCGTTCTGTATGACGATGATGACCGACGGGGTGACGGCGGCCGGGAGCGAAGTGCCGGTGCTCGACATCTCCGAGGTGGTCGCGTCGCGGCTCAAGGGGAGTTCGACTGGTGAACTCGCGCCGGGTGGCGGGGCGAACGCCGGGATGGCGATGGCCGGCGATTGAGGGCTACGCGGCACGAGGGTTGACACGATGAAGGGTGCCGCTCGCGGAGCGGCACCCTTCATCGTGTCTCCATTATCCCACGAGGCTCGCATGGCAGACCACTCGAACGACCAGGGCGCGGACGCCCAGAGCGGGAACGACGCCGCCGACCCGCGGCAGAACGAGCCGCGGCAGGGGATCCCCGGCAAGGGGTTCGACGCGGGAACCGGTTACGGAGGTGGCGGAAACGACTCGATGTACAGCGCGGAGTCGAGCTACGGCGGGCAGAGCGGGATCGGCGGGAGTCGGATGCGGGGCGCGTACGCGGGCGAAGACTACGGCCGCACGGGGCCGGGCGAGGAGCAATCTGGCGGCGCGGGTGGGCAGACGAACGCGGCGCGTGACACCGACGGCCGCGGCAGCGCCAACGAGGGCGAGGGGCCCGCCGACCCAAACGTCGAGGCAGTGACCGAGGCGTTCGAGGGGCGGGGGGCGTCGAACAACGCGTCGAGCGACGACATGCCGGCGAGCGGGATCTCGCGGGACGGGCCGGACGCGATTGACCTGGACGACTTCTCGGGAGGGAGCCGGCGCGAGCCGGGGCGGTAACGCGCGACGCAGCGCTGTGCGCGCTTGTCGCGGGGCGCGTCGAGCATGAGATTGCGACCTGTACGGCGTGGTGTACAGGTCGCGGGCGCGACGCGCGGCCTCCGCCGTATCCTGCCGAGGAAGCATCAATGTTCAGACCCGCTCGCAAGACCGGTCCGGCGGTGCCCCTGACTGAGGCACGGGCCCGGCTGGTTCCGCTCGTCGATGACCTGCTCGCCGGCCGCACGGACCGCGTGGCGCTCTCGCGACGTGGGGCGGAGGAGCAGGTGCTGCTCGTGCGCGCGCGCGACATCGAGCGGATGGAGGCGGAGCTCGCGGCGCTGCGCAAGCGCGTCGCGCCCGAGCCGCGGCCGTTGCGTGGCCTCGGGCGAATCGTGAAACCGGGCGATACGGTCGAGAACATCTTGGCCGACATCCGGGCGGAGGACGACGCGCGCTTCGAGGCCAAGATGGACGACATATGCCGTGACGCTTGAGCTCGCGGTCCTCGACACCCACGCGCTGCTCTGGTGGCTCAACGACGAGATGCATCGCTTCGGGCGCCGATCCCGAGCGTTCCTGAACCGCGTGGATGAAGGAGACGCGGTCGTATGCATCCCGACGCTCGTTCTCGTCGAGGTGGGCGAGGCGATCCGGCGCGGCTCGTTCCGACTGAGTGAGCCGCTCGACACATTCGTAGCACGCGTGGAATCGACGCCGAGTCGGTACGTCGTCGCGCCGTTCACGGCGGCCATGGCATTGCGCGCGCACGACCTGTACGCCATCCCTGAGCGAGGGGATCGCCTGATCGCCGCGACGGCGCTGGAGCTGGGCTACCCGCTCGTCACCCGCGACCCCGAGATCGTCGCCGTCATCGGCGGCGAGCACGTCTGGTGATCGCCTATCACAGCGCCGCAACGCTTCTGCGAGGGCGCATTCGACACCTCGCCGTTCACCGTCGGCGCAGTCCGTACGTGTGGATCGTCTGCCGTGTCCCGTTCGCCTCGATCACCTCGGCATCCGGCTCGCGCACGTCCAGCCCGAGCTCCCGCGCCGCCTCGACGAACGCCGGCGCCGCGATCCGCCCCGGGTCGGTCACGAACGCGACCCCGCCGCGCGCGAGCGTCCCCGCAATCGCCCGCGCGACGAGCGCCGCGTACGGCCGCTCGTAGAGGACGTCCGACGCGACGACCACGTCGAACCGGCCGAGGTCGCGGGGCAGGGCGCGCCAGTCGACGAGCCGCGTCTCGCACGCGCGCCCGGTCGCGCGCCACACGTTGGCGCGGGTGAAGCGGAGCGCGTCGTCGTAGTAGTCGCTCGCGGTCACCTCGAACCCGGCGCGCGCCGCGGCGACCGCGGCGACCCCGCTCCCGCACCCCAGCTCCAGCAGCCGCCGCCCCGCGCCCGCCTCGGCGAGCAGCCGCGCGGCGAGCACGCGCGTCGACGGCCACACGTCGGCCCAGTACGGCAGCCGCTCGTCGCGCGCGAACGCCGCCTCGTCGATCAGCGCCTCCGGCTCGGCCGGGCGCAGGACGGAGAGCACGGCGGTCCCGACGTCCACGTCCTCGACCACCGTCGCGAACTCGCGTTCGAGCGCGGCGACGAGGGCCGCGCCGTCGAACGCCGCCTCGTCGAGCGCGCCCGTCACGCGCCCTCGTACGACGGCCGCTCGGCGCACGCGAACGGGTCGCCCGCGAGCGCGTCGCCGCCTAACAGCAGCACGCGCACGGCCGCGCCCGCGGGCAGCTCGCGCACGCCGGCGGGTACGACGACGAGCGCGTCGGCCGCCGCGACGGAGGAGAGCAGCCCCGAGCCCTGCGGCCCCGTGAGCCGGGCGACGAGCGCGCCCTCGCCGTCGGTGGCGAGCGTGGCGCGCAGGAAGTGCGTGAGCGGCGCGGCGACGCGCACCGGCTCGGCCAGCACGGCGCGCAGCACGCGCCGGAACGGCCGCGCGTCGCCGGCCAGCGCGCGCAGCAGCGGCCGCACGAACACGGCGAACGTGACGGCGGTCGACACCGGGTTGCCGGGCAGGCCGACCCAGGGGAGCGCGCCCCCGCCCGGCGCCGCGTCGCCCCGCGCGGGGAGCGTCCCGAACGCGAGCGGGCCGCCGGGGCGCATCCGCACGCGCCAGAAGCCGAGCGTGCCGCCTAACGCCTCGACCGCGGGGCGCACGAGGTCGCGCGGGCCGACGCTCACCCCGCCCGTCGTGAGCACGACGTCGCACCCCGCATCGCGCGCCGCCGCGATCCGGGCGCGCACGCCTTCCGGCGTGTCGGGGGCGATGCCGAGGTCGGCGGGCTCGCCCCCGGCGGCGCGCACGAGCGCGGCGAGCGCGGGGGCGTTCGCGTTGACGATCGCGTCGCCGGCGCGCGCGCGGGCGGGGGAGCCGGCGTCGTCGAGGCCGACGAGTTCGTCGCCGGACGCGACGATCGCGACGCGCGGGCGGCGTACGACGTCGACCCCGGCCGCGCCGGCGGCGGCGAGCAGGCCGACGACGCCCGGCGTGACCGCCGTGCCCGCACGCGCCGCGACCGCGCCCGCGCGGAGGTCCTCGCCCGCGGGGCGCACGTTGCGGCGCGCGCCGCCCCCGCTCGCGTCCGCCCCGCGCGCGTCGCGGCCGTCTCGCACGAGGACGGCGCCGGGCCCGTCGGCGTCGGTGTCCTCGACGCGCACGACCGCGTCCGCGCCCGCCGGCACCGGCGCGCCGGTCGCGATGCGCACGGCCTCGCCCACGCCTAACGTCTCGCCCCACCGCCGGCCGGCCGGGACGTCGCCGACCACGCGGAGCCGTGCGGGCGCGTCGGGGCGCGCGCCGGCGGCGTCGGCCGCGCGCACGGCGTACCCGTCCATCGCCGCGTTCGACCACGGCGGCACGTCCCACCCGGCGCGCACGTCCGCGGCGAGCACGCGGCCGAGCGCGTCGGCGAGGGGCACGCGCTCGGCCGCGGGGCGGGCGGCCATGACGAGGGCGAGCGCCTCGTCCACGCCCAGGCGCTCGCGCGCGGTCACCGCAGGCGCAACGCCGCCATGCGCGCGACGACCGCGTCCTGCACCCGCGTCACCTCCGCCGTCGGCACCGTGTAGTTGTTGCAGAGCAGGGAGAAGATCAGGAGCCCGTCGTCGGCCGTGGTGGCGTAGCCGGAGAGGCTGCGCGCGCGGTCGACGGAGCCGGTCTTCGCGTGCACGCGCCCCGCCGCCACCGTTCCGCGCAGGCGGGTGCGTAACGTCCCGTCGACGCCCGCGACCGGCAGGGCGTCGTAGAAGGCCTGGAAGTCGGGCAGCCGGCGCGCGGCGTCGAGCACGCGGACGAGCGCGGCCGGGGTGACGTAGTCGTGGCGCGACAGCCCGCTCCCGTCGCGCACCACGGCGTCGCGCTCGGGCTCGACGCCCCAGGCGCGCAGCTGCGCGCCGACGACGCGGCGCGCGCTGTCGCCCGAGCCCACGCCGGTCCCCTCGCGGCCTAACGTCAGGAAGAGCGCCTCGGCGATCTGGTTCTGCGACGGCTTCTCCACCGCCGGGAGCACGTCGCGGAGGGGGGCGGAGGTGAGGACGGCGAGGGTGTCGAGGTGCGGCGGTCCAGGCGGCCGGACGCCGGGGCCGTGGACCGGCGCATAGTCCCGCCCGGTCGGGTCGTTCACGACGATCCCGCGGGCACGAAGCGCGTCTTTCAATGCACCGGCGTACGCGCGCCGCGGGTCGTGGATGCCGAGCTCGAAGACCGTGCTGTCGCCGACCGCCACCGTGCCGCGGAGGCGGTAGCGCCGCGCGTCGTAGTCCCAGGCCGCGGTCACGCGCGGCGCCGCGCTGTCCCCGGCGGCCACGGTGCGCACGCCGAGGAACGCGGGCGCGTCGAGCGGGAGCGCGCCGGGCGTCGGGCGGACGACGACGCGGGCGGGCGCGCCGCGCTGCGCGCCGCCGTACACCGCGAGTCGCGCCACCCCCTCGTTGAAGAGCAGCTCGGTCACGCCCGCCCCCGACGGCGTGTCGAAATCGTCCCACTCCCAGCCGAACTTCCACGGCCCATCCGGCGACCGCGGGTCCTCCCACGCGACCACGTCCCCCTCGATCCGGCGGACCCCGCGCGCCCAGACCGAATCGGCGAGCAGCCGAAGTGGGGCCATTGCATCGCCGCGCTGCATGGCATCGCTCACCGTCGGGTCGCCGGTCCCGGCGACGTA
>JAABUZ0100002116.1_pt1 | contig 34260 bp, 40 predicted proteins | sample 5562091 | NCBI WGS metagenome assembly JAABUZ01 (sample SAMN12813069, study PRJNA571459) | rock metagenome | isolation source: Antarctica rocks | place: Antarctica: Victoria Land, Linnaeus Terrace sud | collected 2015-12-21 | reverse complement strand
ATACTATATATAGTTAGTCGAAGTCTATCTAGTAGAAAAGTTATTATTCTCTAAAAAGAGTAAATATACGCTTTAGATTAATATAGAAATTTCTAGAGAAAATACTAGAATAAGATAAAGTAAGATTTTTTCGAGAAATCTCTAGTAATAAATATAATATAATTAGTTAACTTTTAGCGAATAATTAATATAGTTATAAATTTAATAATATAAGAACTTTTAGAAGATAAGTAAGAGAGAGAAAATCTTAATTTATATTAGATAATAGTATTATTATCTACTATCTAAGTACTATAGATTTTCTTTCTTAATTCTAATTAAAAAGTAAATTATAATTATTAGAGTAATTATTAGACTAAATAGCTAATATTCTATAAGAAATTTGAATAAGTTCTAATTAATAAACAATTATTAGAAAGATTATTAGAATTTAAATATATTATTCGAATATCTCTATTCTCTTCTTCTAAGAATCTACTTAGATATTACTCGAACATCTATTAGAGACAATATTTCTAAATTAATTAAAACTACTTGCTTAGATATCGCTCGAACATTTGTTAAGAACAATATTTCTAAATCAATTAAAACTACTTGCTTAGATATCGCTTAAATATCTATTAGAAGAGATATCTTTGATTCTCGATATTTTTCTACTTAGAAAAATAAGTCGACTTAATAAAATATCTAATCTATAATAGAATAATTATTAGAATAAATAGTTAATAAGAAATTCGAATAAGCTTTAATTAATAAACAATTATTAGAATAATTATTAGAATTTCGTCTTAGCTAGAGCGCTAATAAAAATCTCTTGTCTTATTTTACTTTATTCTATAATTTATGCTAATAGATTTCTATCTTATATTAATCCGAAGCGTAGATAAATATTAGTAGTCTTCTTGTCAATATTATCGATTATTGCTTTATAGTATATATTATAATATAATTAGCGCAAGATCTTCTATACACTTTTATATATATTTAATCTCTAGACGCGAGAGTGCGTCTTATAATACTAGATAAAACAGTTTTTAAAAAATATAATTAAATAAGATCTAAGTAGTTTTAAGTAATTCTTATATATAAAGTTATAGTATCTTAATAAGAAGACAAACAAAATTAGCTTTAATAGTTCATATAATAACATGTAGCTAGAATTATAGAGAAGTAAAGATATATCTTCTCTATCTTTATAGCGTTATTTCTTAAGTCGTAATAGTAGTATCTACTAGATCTTGTTATATTTTCTCTAGACTCAATTTATTTAGTTCTTGTTTCAACTCTAGTAGATTTGTATTAGAAGCGTTTAAGTTGATATCAAAGTTCGTCTATTCGCTATCGCTCTCGTCTATTGAGACGTTATCTATCTTAGAATACGCGTTGTAGAATACGAAGACGTCTATTATAGTAATAGGAAGACGAATACTATAAACAAAATATAGATAAAGAAAAACAAAAAGAAAAAGTAACTATAAGTTAAGAGGGAAAGCGCAGAGTCGAAAAGAAAGTCAAAAAGAAAGAAGAAAGAAGAGAGAGTAGAAAAGATTAGAAGATCTTTAATAGATCAGATGTTATCGTAAATTATGACACTATCTCGCTCTATAAGAGTCTGGTCGAGATTCGATAAGAATAGAAATATTGTAAAGATTATAGGAGAGTAGGATACGAAGGTATATTTACATTAACGGAGAGAGAGCATTCAAGTGTTGTGACAGCAGTCAAAAGCTGAGGAGAGAGCAGCGGAAAGTGAAGAGCGGCGACGGGCAGGCTAGCCGGATGCGGCACGCTTTACCGTTCTAGGTAATTCACCTGCACATATACTACGGTTTATGAATTCCGCCGGGCAAGGGAGAGCAGAGTGAACGAAACAGTAGGAATCTTTCTCTGTATCGATTTCCCGTTCTCCATTTCTCATCTCGTCCCTACAACCTCCTTCATGCTTTCGCCACCTCCTCCACCTTCTTATAAGCAGCCTTGACCTCTTCCCTCTCGCCCACCGTACGCAACCACTTCTGAATCAAAGGATACTTATCCAGACTCAATCCCGCAAATGCATATTGCTTGACCCACGGCCAAAAATGGCAATCGACAGCCCCGAACCCCCCCTGAAGCACACTAGCCCCCTCACTCTTCTTCAGCTGCCCCTCCAGTACGTCGAAACAACGATACGTCTGCGCTTCATAGCGGTGCAGCGCGTCCTCGTTACTGGTGGGGTTGTAATGGCGGTACCAGTTCACCTGGCCGAGCATGGGGCCGAGGGTGGACAGTAGGAAGGCAGTCCATTTGTCGAAATCGATGAGGAGTTGGGGCGAGGAGGAAGGGGGTGGGGAGAGGATGTGCGAGGTGTCGTAGGTGCGTAGGAGGTAGGCGATCACGGCGCCGGATTCCCAAGAGGTGGTGCTGCTGTTGGGGTCCTCTGTTCGTTGTAAGAACCAGCCCAAACTACTCACCAATACAGAGCACTGGAAAGGGAATGGAAGGGTCAAGGCCAGCATTGGGAGGGAAGTGATTCACCGAGGGCAGGCACTCGGCCGTTCTCGTTGATCTTGGTAAAGACGGGGCCTTTGACACCGTTCTCGCTGTCACCAAATTCCCACATCTTGACCTCGTAGGGGAGCTTCAATGCTTCCAGTACGATGGCGACTTTGTAGGGGTTTGGACCTGTGCTGTGGGCGTGGAGAGTGAGTGGCTTCATGTTGAACAATGGTTTGTCGCCAGCGTTGTTGATTGGGTCGGAACAGCGAGAGAGTTGAGGTAAACTCAAAGTAGTAGAATAATTGGTCTTGGATGAAGGAACTTGTGCGAACAATGCCGCTCAAGTCAAGGAGAGTGCTGAAGTCTGGAAGAGCAATGACAACGATGACGTAATTGCCCCATGTTCCAAATGGGTGAGCGGAAGATCAGGAAAGCCAATGTCCATCCTCAACATAAATCTTAATTCATGGCTTGGACTCCATGTTCGCCGTTGAGTAAAGATGGCACAGAAGATCGAAACCTTTCAACAATGAGCAAGTACTGAACAATGGAGATACTGAAACGTCCGTCTAAGAAGCTCAAGGTTAGCTAGACAGTAAAGCTGAACAACTTCTTCTTGAAAAGTAGATCGCAAAGAGATAAGATACAATAGCGGTGCATGATCCGAGGGATCTGTTTTTCGGCAGAGTGACGGTCAGATAGGCCACACTCCCCTAGATAGAGCATAAATTCCCCATTCGTCTATCAGTCACAAAGGTGGTAGCCCAACCAAGACTTTCTGCAGTTCGCTGTTAGGTTTGATGGATTGATTAATGGAATAGTGTATCATATGGTCTCCGCGGTCAATGTTGTCACTGTTATATCGAAATGTAAAGTCTTTTTGAGAAATTGCCAGGAGGAGTGGACAATTGCTTCCGTTCATGCCAGCTCACTTTTCATCTGCTGTCAATCACATCTTCTAATCGCTCAAGAGGTTTAGGATGACGATCTACTTCTCCGAATGCTTTTTGACCACTCTCTCAATCGCATCCAAGCCCATCGTTAGATTCGCCCATCTCGGTCCATAGCTGAGTCGCACAAAGTGATGGCACGGGCTGTCGAAAAGGTCCCTTCGTTTTGAAGGGTTGAGGTCGAAGAAAATTCCGGGTACTACAAACATCAGCAATGCCCGCGGGATCACAATGACATCTGTAGTCTGAACCTACCGACAATAACACGCTCTTTCAAGCATGCTTCGAAGAAGCTTAGCCCATCGCAGATCTGGTCTGGCAAACCACTGAGGTCAAGCCAGATGTAGAAGGTAGAATCGGGAACGTGCTTAATTTTAAACCCTAACTTTCCCAGGCGATCTAGCACGTAGTCTCGCTTCTCCATGAAGTGGGTCTGGAGCGCTTTCATTTCTTGAAGGACCTTGGCGGGTTCGAGCATCGGAACCGCAGCTTCCTGGAATGGTACATTTGTGCCGCCTAGTGCCATCAGCTCTAACTACTGTGATACAAAGTCGAGCAAACAAGCCTAATTTAGGCTCGGCTCCAGTGGAAGATGTACATACCGTCAAGATAAGACCCACAAGAGCCGATGGCCTTGATAAAATCTTTAGGCCCAATGATCCATGCGACACGCCACCCTGGCAGACGAAAGCGTTTTGTGAGCCCGTCTACAATGATCACATCGTCGTCATCCACATCCTCGACATTATCGGCGGCGGACACAGTAGTACCGTCACAATTGGAGGTGTAGTTGTAGCCGCCGTAGAACTCATCCATGATCAGAGTAGCTCGATCACGGCAGATGTCTTGAATTTGGGCGAGCTCCGGGTTCTTCACGACCTGGCCTGTTGGGTTACGAGGGTTCGAAGTCAGGATGACAGACACGCCGCGGGCGATCTCATCAGCGATCTTATCAGGATGGATATGATAACCATCTTCCTCCGAGAGTGGAGAAGGAATGGCCGAGAACTAGAGCTCAATTAATTTCGTTCCTCTATTGACAGAGCAGGCTGCGTCTACTTGCATTACGGAAGAGAGACAACATCTCATTGTATGCTTGGTTCATTAGCGTCAGCTGGCCCTCTAGTACATACAGCGCCGATATTTTCACATACCGGTGTAGTCTGGAATGAAGAACCCTATAGTGCTGCTGTTAGCATTACTCTTTGTCTAATGAAGATAGCAGGAGCAAGAATATATACTGACCCAGATATGCATTGTTGAGGACAGCAGCGATGCGGATGAGCCCCGCTCTACCTCCAGGGACAATCGCAACATTCTCCCAGCTGTACTTGGACTCTTTGCCCCGACGGTGATGCTCGTTGTATAGCCTTGCGACGGCAGCTCTCAATGGCTTGATACCAGCAGTAGGGCCGTATTCCCGACCAGCGATGGAGACATCGATCGTCTTGGGCCTATCAAAGCATCCTTCAATGTCATCAACTTCTGGTGCGCCTTGACCCAAATTTGCCCAGTCATCCGGACTGTCAGCTAGGCCATGCTCGTTGGCTCTGTCAAGCATCCGCGGTCAGTATTCCTGCGGTAGCCGAAGGACAAGATTTGCGTCGCGTCCATTGACTTCAGAGACACACCTCTCTGTGCACCATACAACACCCGTGGAGCCTCTTGAGGGATCTAAACCAGCATGAGACCGATGACCCTCATGGGCGTTGCGGAACTGCCGGTGGATCTTGCTCTCCTGCTCACTTTACAATGGATCTGTCAGTGTCCTAGTCGGCAAAGTCGCCAGGAGTTTCCTCAGCTAGCTCACTTGACAGAGAAGCCGCGAGGTCTGGCGACAGCCGAGAACCTTCGACCAGGCAAGCTCATCTTGGGTGAGGATGCGAGTAATCGAACGATCGACGACGACTTGGTATCAGAATCTCCGATTAGAAGTAGGGTTCACAGGCCTGCTGAACCAAGGGTATGGCCAATGCTTGGCAGATGGACGACCTTGGAGCCAGGCACAAGGGTGATATGTCAAGTCTCAAGTTTGATGGTGGGGACTGGGTGCGGACTGCGGAGCGAGGGGCAGCGGTAAGGTACATGAACCGAGGAATTTGATACGTGCAGTTGACGCCAACAGCCACAAAGCTTCTCTACTCTAGCGGCAGGCCCAGACCACCATTCCAAGTCTCCAGTTCGTGCACTCGCCCAATCAAACTAGAAATTCTCCTGCACGAAATCGACACATCGCCGTTTTGTACCAAGTGCCCCCTTATCTCCGTGATTGTGGCCTTGACCCTGGATCGCCATGTGGTCGTGGCACCCGTAATCCGTTTGACGCGTGCTCAATGCACTCCGTATCCATATGCAATCCTACGGGGCTTTTCTACACCATTGGCTACGGCAGCCCTGTGTGGACAATCGCGTGCCCGATACTGCGTGCACGGCCCCTTTAAGATGCGTGCGACGGTGCGAGGGATAGCGAGATTGGGACCGGGTTGACAAACAAGGCGAAGCGGGAGAACCTGAAGGTCCTAACCGCCAATCGACGCTGAAGTTTGCTTTGATCCTGCTGGCAAGATGGGCTGGAAAGCGCTAAGCGGCAAGGAAATGGTGATGATACTCGGATGTTACTAGGCCTCTGTCTCGCTTCTGGGCGATCCACCTGATAGTCGACACCCTTCGCGCGGAGGCTAAGGATGGAAAGGCGTCGTGCCTTGCATATGGTGGAGATCGATTGCTTATGCACTGCGCATGTCCACTTTCCAATTCGGAGGTGCTCAACCACCACGCGAATTCTCAAGGTAGAGCGGACTGTTATGAGGTCCGAAGAGTCGAGATTATCGAAGTGCCTGGGCAATGTTTCCATACTTGCTTCCATAGTTGTAGGAATTGGAACCGGAGGAATGGGCGGCAGTGGTCCGTCCTTACGCAGTGCTGTCCGTGCTGTTGGCGACAGTTGGCGATGATTGAATTACGATTTGCCCTGTGTCTCTGGTCATATCCAGACCTGCGCAAGCCCAATAGTTCGATTGGACCACCAACACCCCGAACGTGCTCCAGGGACCAGCGGGGTCGTGGCTGTCCAGCATGGCGGGAAGGCTACTTCAGCAAGCCCAGTCACATGCAGCGGGCTGTCAATTTGCTGGGACCAGGACGGTCAGGACTAGGACAAGGGCCTATGCCAACAGGCGTTTTCGAACAGATCATGCAGCCATCGGATAGACGTAGCACGGTAGCTCGCACATCTTCCAAACGCCAACTGCAGCCGCAGTCTGAGAGCACAGCAATAATAGAAAGACGGTTATCCCCCTCGACTGAACACGCATATCCCTCATCATCTCTCGACTCACAGTGACACCAAAAGACTCATTGATTCTGTTGAAGACTCCACCTTGACAACCGTCATCAGTGAGATCTTTCGTTAGCACCCCGAGCCGTTGCCTGCACTAGCGCTATGAAGCCCCCAAACGTCGACTCCGATTCTGAATCCTTTCCGCCTACCGTCAAGCGAAAGGTACGATGACCATCTCTCTTACTCTGGCTCTGTGCACGCTCTTGAATTGTTGTAAGAGGTACTATGCGCTTGAAGCGCTCGAGTGTTTTTCATGCACAACAATGGCAGCTAGCGGAACATTGTGTCGCCGTGAAGCTGTCACGTCGATCTGATCTAACCTTTTTGATGCACCGGAATGAAGGACATTCCTGTCTAATTTACGCCCTCTGACGATCATGACAGTATTTCTCCACTCTGGAGAAGTTGAGATTGGCACAGGGATGCACTGCTCCCAATTCCTCTTCTGCTTCCTGGCATCCAAGCCCCTTCAAACCTTCACGAACACCCACACGGCCTCCTCTGAACAGGTCCAAGAGCTCCAGCTACCTCAAGCCTACCTCTAGGGGTCCTAGGAAACCACCAACGAACGAACACCTGTCCACTGCAGACGCTCAATTGTTCTTGAGGTTGCCGGAAAAGGTTCAACGACGGCACTTCACGCAAGACGAGCAAAACATACTCGCTGGCCATTGTGAGGAGCTCATTCTTGACCCAACTGACGCAGCCCTCTACCGGCTTGGGCGCCAACGTAACCAGAGCGTCCCATCACTGCGACCCTCTTCTTCATCCCGCGCTTCCACCAATTCTTCACTATACTTCGAGGCAGAACAAGACCCTGTCGACTCAGCCATTGATATGGACGACGCCATGCTGGACAATTTTCGATGGATGGACAACCATCTCGATCTCACCCTCGACGACCACCATTACCACCTTCATGTCGCTGAGGCTGCGGGTACCAAGTCACCCTCCGACCGCCGCCCGTCCTCCCACAAGAATCTCTCCCTATCTGCAATACCAATGCATGACTTCACCCCTGCATCATCATGTAAGAACCCGTCGACGCGCACAGCTTCACCCAACCCTAGAACATCCCTTGAGAAGTCTCATCAACGCCATATATCCCGCGCGTCCACTGTCAACTTCCTGCCTATCCACCATAACCGTACCTCGACCGACCTTGCCGCACGCTACTACCAGGATCCTGAAGCTCGTCTCAAGGTCCGCGTTTACCTTGCTCCACCATCCAAGTTTGATGAAGCCGTCGAGTTTGGCTTTCCGCCGCTTTCAAGGACAGCCAGTCGCCCCTCACTTTCGACTCGCCGTTGTGTCACCGCCCCCGCCAATTCAGAGACTTTCTTCCACGACAGCCCCTCCCTCTTCAACGCTCTCGACACGTCCGACGATGAAGACTCAGCCAGCCTCCCAGAACTTGACCCTACTACAACTTCGTCCGCTGGTTTCCAGTCAACACACCGCCTGCCGTCCCTAGAGCGCACTTCCAGCGGATGCAACGACCTGCGATCATCGCTGAAGCCTAAGATCCGCTACCTCTCACCCGAGCCATACTGTCCGCCCACTAACGGAGCACGGGAGATGACACTACGCATGACGCTTACGAGGCCTGGTCTGCGTCCCGGAGAGGAGAGAAGGTGCAAACCTGAGAGTGATCCGCTAGCATTGGACGAATTGCCTCCAGCCAGGAATGGGCGGACCATTTGGGATTCAGTACCAAAAGAAAAGGGTTGGAAGAGGATGTGGAGGCGCGTTAGTGGGAAGAGTGCGTTATGAGGGATGCCTCTCACCTTGGGCACACTACGCAAATATGAAAATATGTTATGACAAACTTTAAGCGATTGTTTTCAGCGAAGGGAGGAGTTCGTGATTGTTGCAGCCAACTCAATGCTGAGTATGAACAAACACCATAGCTTCTGCTATGAGAAAATATATTCCGGTCACCATGTTATTCCCGCTTTCGTCTACATGTACCTTAGTTCGTTCATTATCAGATGCATGACTTCCACTTTAGCAACGCTCTTTGACTGAATGAAAGTGCCATGACAACCCACTACCTCGTGTTTTCGGATCAGATTTCTTTCACTCAAACATTCTCATCAGTCAGACTGGTCTCATAGCTGAGCTCATTCCATATACGCGCTGTCACATGATGTCGTGTCTCAGGGTCCATTCTTCAGCTGCGGCTGTGTGCTCGTCCAACGTCAGCATGCTCAACTTATGATTGACTGCAATTTTTGCAGTAGTCTTTCATTATGTCCAAGAAGCGTGCGCTCGACTCCTTCTTCACACCTGTCTCCCAAAAGAGAGCCCGCCCTGATATCGCCACGAATGACCAGCCACCAATCTCCGCTCAATCCATCTCAAATCACCCAAACTATCCATACCCAATCCCCCATTTTCCTCCTCACCTTGAAGAAGCACTGTCAGAAGTGCCAGCAAGCGAAGGCAAGGGGATCAATGACCAACCTGATCTCGACCTTCTTTACTTCCAGCCATACATCCCTTCGAGTATTGAGAGAGAACTGTTCGACTTCCTGCGCAGGGAGCTCTTCTTCTACAGAGTGAAGTACAAGATCAAGAGAGGAAGCATTGAGACGGACATCAATACACCTCGCTAGTACGTTTATCCAACCTATGGAACAACCACCTTCCAAAACCTTCACCTCACCACTCTAACCCCCCTGTTTCCTAAGTACCACTGTTTTCGGCGTCGACGACACATCCCACTTCTCCCCCACCGGTGCCCTCCTCAACAGCACGACCTCTCGCCCCATCCCCACGGACCGCTACACCTGCCGCCCCCGGCCTCTGCCCCACTGTCTAGACTCCCTACGCCGCATCACCGAGGTCTTCACCTCCTCAACCTACAATTTGTGTCTCGTGAACTACTACGCCACCGGCTCCGACAGCATCAGCTACCACAGCGACGACGAGCGCTTCCTTGGCGCCAACCCTGCCATTGCGAGTTTCTCACTAGGCGCAAAACGGGATTTCTTGCTGAAGCATAAGCCTGTGCCTCCCGACGGAGAGAAGGCAAAGGGCAAGGAAGAGAAACCGTTGAAGATCCCGCTGGGCAGTGGCGATATGGTGCTGATGCGGGGATCAACGCAGGCGAATTGGCTGCATAGTATCCCGAAGAGGAAGGGTGGGGAGGCAGAGAAGGGGAGAATCAATATTACTTTCCGGAAGGCGATGGTGAAGGGTGGGACGGAGAATTACTATCGATATAATGTGGGCGAGGGAGGGGTGTGGAAGTGGGATGAGACCAGGAAAGAGATGGTTGAATGGATGCCCCAGGAGGGTGGCAAGGAAGCGGGCTAGGGTCTGAATCCGATATCTGGTGGATCAACACGACAAGAAGGGCGTACGAAGCTCATGAGAACCAGCGAGGAATGGCGATCCAGTCCAGGCTACAAACCTGGATTCTGTTCGATTGAAGGCACGCTACTGCGTACCCCGTAAGATTCATGGACGCACGCAGGTTAGAGACAGACCTCACTCTTCAGCCCTCAGAGCCAGCGATCCTCGGCGACAATCCTTAGCCAAAGCCTGCAATTACAACCCCGGAAAAAGACCAATCCACGAAAAGCCTTCCGAGAGGGTTCTCACCCGCCTAATTCAAACTTCTCTTCCTATCCCTGCCCAGAGATCAACCAAACAAACAAGCGACGGAAAAAAAATCCAGCATGCTCACTGAGCGCATTCGAGCCTCCCTCCTTATAAGCCTGGATCCAATCGATCTTCCAAGACATCTTTAATTGCTATACCGCTCCACACTCCGCAACCCGGTTGGTCCTTTCATCTTCACATTGTGTTATCGAGGCATGCGCAATCCCTGCCTCCAAAACCTCTCAACCCAACACGTCTCGTACGGAGAAGGCTCTTATAATTGCTGACCATTAAAGACGAATCGAGGATTCTAGAACCCTGGCTCCGGTGATCTCACTTTGAAGCCTGAGAAGCGAGGGTCTGTCAGAGTTGTCGGTTGGTTAGGGAGCGGGAGGGGACTTTCTTGATTCGGTTTCCGAGTCTGCCTTCTGTGTTCGATTTTATCTTGCTGAACTGAGCACAGAGCTGGGCTTGGAGGAGGGGCGGGATTGGTCACAGTGTGGGGGGAATACTGTGGCATGGTGGTTGTTATCGTAGGTAGCCGGATATGGGCGCTTCATGAAGGACACGTCGTCGAAGGTGCGGCATACTTGAAGCTTAGCAAATCACCAGCAGCCGCTGGACTAGCGTTCTAGTCTCTAGTAATCTAAATACAGATACAAGCACATAAGCCGCCGCATAGCCATCTGCCCCTCGAAGCACATACCCCTAAATCCATGCAGCTAGGACATGCAAGTCCCCCCTTCTCCCCCGCCCCGCCTTCTATGAAACCTCCCCCCTTCCCCCCCCCCCTACCTCCCTACTTAACACACACAAACCCCACCCCCACCCTCGCCCCCCTGCACGCCCTCCTCAACCCCTCCTCCTCCCCATCCCCCCACCTCACACTCAACTCATCCCACTTCCGCACCCTATACTCCCTCCGAAACACCCTCTGGACCTGCTGCATCCTCACCAGCTCCCGCGGGTCCCCCGTGCCGCTATACACCACCAGCAGCGTGCACGGCGGCAGGGCCGCATACACGGCTGCGATATGCTGGACCGTCTGCCTGACTGCGGTTGTGAGGGCTTGGGGGGAGGGATTTTCTGTGTTAAGGGATGGGATAGAGGGGGGGCAGGGGTTGCGGTTGTCGATCGACCACCCGCGCAGGGCTTCGAGTTCGCGGAGGCGCGCCCAGGTGAGCTCTACGCCACCGCCGGGTATGTATGCGCCGTCGGGGTCGCCGTTGACAGTGCGGTGGATGCCGGCCACGATGGCGGCGTCGGTGGTGCAGGCGATGCTGAAGGCAGCGGCCATTTGGCCGAAGGTTCTGTCCGGCGCGCTGTGGTCGACGATGGCGCCTTGCTTGCCTGGGGTTGCTGCTGTTGTTATAGTGTTAGTCTTGGGCACGCGTGCTAGCCGCTTGAAGATGGATTCGCGGTCTGCGTCTTGGGCGCCCCATCGGGGCCCTTTTTCGCATTTCATACGCACGAGGTCGAGGCAGGCGCGGGCGTCTTCGACGCTGTTGTGCCCGGTTGCGCCGTGGCCTTGCTGGATTTCGCGGGAGAGATATTTTTGGGAAAGCCATTTGAGGGAGGATTTCAGGGGGGGGCCGCGGGGGTGGGGGTAGAGGAGGGAGGTGTCGATTATGAAGGGGTGGGTGAGTTTGAGGGCGGTGAGGTCGGCGTTGAGGGAGTGCCCGATTAGGATGGTGGTTGGGGTGAGGAGGGTGAGGAGGCGGGATTGGATGGTGGGGAGGGTGGTGGTTATGGGCGCGAGGGCGGTGGGGGTGATGCCGGAGTAGCTGGGAGAAGGATTAGTCAAGTTTCGAGAGAGGAAGGGTTGGGGTGGGGAGTCACGGTGTGAGGTAGTCGATTATGGGCTTTGAGGGCTTGACGAGCTCGTCCATGACGACTGTGCCGTCCCAGCTGACGAGACTGATGCGTGTGAGCGCCGCTTCTCCGCCTTCGACGGTGCACATTTCGCAGTCCATGGCGAAGACTGTGCGGCCGGCTGTCAGGCTGCCCTTCGCTATCGAGCTCTCGGGGACGTCGCCTTCCTCAAGCTTCGCAATGGCAGTGTCCACCCAGCCATCTTCTACCGTCTCTTTGGCTGCTTTTCGGCGCTCAATCTGTGACGACTTCTCCTCCTCAGTCCCGAAAGCTGCAAGATGCAAAGTGTAGTCATTTTCCTGTAGGTCTTCTTTTGAAGTAAGGAACATGTGGACTGGCGTGGGCACATTCTCCCAATACTTGCCTGCGCTTGGCGACTTTGGGCCCTTGGTGTTTCTAGCCGAGTCCTTTTCCTCCTGAGTTCTCGGTACGTGTGCTGTAAGCATAGCATGCAAAGGAGAATATAATTTGGACGACCTATCATCGCCTGGTGTTTTGACAGGCCACAAATGGACGAACATATCAGATAGAGGTTGTAACGAGGCAGGTAGCTTGTCAACATCTAACTTGAATGGCAGATATTCATCTGGGGATAGATTGGCCACCCAGTTGCGGTTACCTACATGTTCCGCTGTCTGAGTAGCTACGTGTGACTGTGACTTGGCTTCGATGGACTCGGGCTCTGCGTTGTTTGACACAGGCGGTGCATTGTTGGAATCACGGCCAGAATCATCAGGAGCCTCGAGCTCGTCGGATGATTGATCAGCAGGAGCTGGTTCAGGCAGCGGTATCGTGCCATCGAACATGCCCCTCTCCAGTCCCGGTACCATAAGCACCACAGCCTTTCTGATGGCGGCATGATGCCTGACGGACACCCATTGAGGAGCGGTACCCTCAGCCAGGCAGTACAGCAAAAGAGTCTGCAGATCATCAAGCCTGATCATTGAATGCAGCTTGTGAAGCTCCGCAAACGTCAAGCCAGGATATTTGCTCTTGCCGTTGCGAGAATCTTCAGCCTCTTCGTCCGCATGCTTTTCTTTCTGCTGCCGCTTGTTCCGCCGGTTTCGTGAGCCCTTGGAAAGGACTTTGGTCCAGCCTCCATCGCGCTCGCCGTTTGCGCCGTTTGTTAACGCATCTTGCTTCGAGGAATTGTCTGTAGCTTTGAGCTCAGGAGCTCTGAGGTGTGCAAAAGTTGCGCCTACGCTAACGTCTCCGCGTGGATATTCATCAGGCGCGAGATCTTCTTCGAATTGGTCCCGCGACCGTTTGTGATTTCTCTCCATGGCTAGCCGTTGTCAATCATGAATCGCTGATCAAAATGATTGTGGGCATGGGAGCGTCAGTCAATTAGCTGCCGCGCTTTCCACCTGCATTGTAAGGCTGATTGACAGCCCTTGTGCAGCCCTAGAACCCATAATTTGGCGGACAGACAATCCATGGGTGCCGGCAATGCCAGGCTTATTGGTATCCTCTTGATACGAGAAGGCCTCAGATCAACAACGAGTTGCTCTCTCCCGTCAGGGCTCCGCTGGCACGATGACAAAATATTACAAGATGGCTCCTATAGGTAATAACGCATCTCTCTCTCTTTAGTCTTAGGATCATCGTTCATCTTGCCCTTACGAAAACCTGCAGTGCGAGACCCTGCAGGTTTCCATTCGAACGGGGGTCAACTATTTCTAATCTTGCATCAACGGTCCACGAAGCCCTGATCTTGCTTTTAATATAACCGACAAGAGATTTGAATTTTTGCGAAAGCATACCGGGGAAGTCATATACCCGTGGCTACCATGCCCGATAATTGTTAGATTTCTCTTTTCTTGCCGTACCGTGCTGTGGCACTATGCCGTCTGCGCCCTGCAAGTGTTTGCAGAAGCAGTCACCGATGGTGTCAATGGACCCTATGTGAAGACGTTATGCTAAGCAGAGAGATGCTACGCGGTAGTTGGGACTGTCCGTAGGTGAATAGTACCCATACAAGCAAAGTCTGATTTACGAGCCCACGAAAGCTGTTGTCAACAGCACACACTATTAGGCCCTTACATCATAGTGAAGTACCTTTGACAGGAAGCCCGAGCTACTCAGGATCCTACAACATCACGCACGCGGCATTAAGACTTGCCGAGCCGATGAATGTCATCCTACGGCTCGAACGTCTTAATATAGATTTCCGCTACTATAGATATCTCGGTAATGCGTTTAACGGCTAAGTAGTTCATTTAAGCAAGAACTAACGACTAAGCTTGCTAGTATATCGATTCTGAGATTTCGGGATGTTGATTTCTAGTTGCTTCTAAGGTCTAGGCCTTCTTCGCGTCCGCATAACTATTGGATCCTAATTACACAAGGCACTACTACCATGGACTACGCGGATCCACCTAGCATTGACCATTTACGTTACAAAAGTGCCTTTTGCGTATGAATATCAGTATGCAAAAATCGGAAAGCTGCGTGAGGGCCAATGATATACCAGCTGATGTTCATTGGTCTGGGGGGATCCAGGTTCCCACCAGTCAAAGCTTGGAAAGCCCCTGACTCAGATCTATAGAGGATATCAACCGTCCAGACGTGTGGGAAAGCGGGCATTGAGGCACTCACCGAGATGCTTCTAGTCGCAAATGAAACAGGTGTCCGCGACGGGAGCAACGACGACGTTCCCCACACCGTTGTTGCTCTGTCCTCCACCCGTGTTGGTGATTTGGACTTTACGACCGCAGAATGGGCCCGGCGACTCGTTGTTTGGCAAGAAGTTCGAAGGGGCAATGATCTTGGATCCGTCCTATCCACCATTATGGACGTTAGCCTTGCCTACAAACAACTCGAGTCGTAAACTTGACCGTGTATCTTATCCTCAGCCGGCACATGGAAGCCGAAAACAAAAGAAGCCGCCGACTGCCCAACCCTCCAGGATCTCTGCCATTCTTGATGACGGACAGCGGACCCGTAAAGCACAGACTGCAAGGTTCAGGCACACCGTGTGTACTTGACCACAAGACCCCGCAGCTCTACCCTGCTCATATAATCTGGCGACACTAGGGTGCCTGTGATCTGTTGTCAGCGGCTCCCCTGTCTATGCGCTCAGAGGGAACCCACGTCACACGTTATTCAAGGGTCGCAGGTGAGGCAAGGCCTTGGGCAGCCAAGATGGCGCCAACGAAAGAGCTTTGGAAGGCATTCTTTTGATTAGATATAATCTGTGTTGAGCTGCTATGGCTGTTGGTTTCTCGGGTTCTAACTTAGGTGTGTCTCCTTGAGTTCGGTAGGTATGTTTCCATTCTTATATAAATTTCTTTAGTATGAGATGTTTCCTTGTGCTTCTTGATGTTACCATCTTTTCCTAGGGCGTAATAGCTCCGATTGCATTTCAATCAGCATTACTTGTCAATGTATCATCACAGCTGTCTCTGATAAAGCTCGCTGCAGACGTGGCGATTGACGGCTAGTCAACGAGCCGTACCATATGCCGAAATTCGAAGTGGTCTGTATAAGCACATCATGGCGATCAGCTAAAAACTATCTTGCAGACTGCTTGAAATATCAGCATTGACCACTGATCACTCTCGAGCCGGACCATTTCTCTACAAAGTGACGTCTGGATTACATTCAGTTCCGCACCCCCAAGCATAACGGATGTGTTGTTCTGATTGCTTGGTTCCAGTCAGCAATGGCGGTAGCCATCAGCTATGTCGTCTCATCATTGATCAAGTGTGGAGTTCCTTGTGTCACGGCAAGTTACGAAGCTTATGTGAGAGGAGAAGCAGGATGGACTGGATCTATCATGGTGACGACGGGCACGGTCAAGTGCTAACAAGACCTGTTAATAAGATTGCTCTATCTCCACAATAATTGAAAACACGTACCGACTGCAAGAACACCGCCTCCTCGACTTGCCTAAGCACGCTTGTCCTTATCGCAGATGAGTTCTGCGAGCTGAGGTACCGTCGACCCAAGGCCACTGCTGACCGTGACAGCTCGGTAATGTCTCGTCAGTCCCTTCACGAGTACATTCTCGAGTGATAGGGCCAATGGAGATCTCGGGGAAAGCCTGAGATGGTCAATTAATACTAACGGGAAACTAGTCTATCAGGGACGGTTTCTCCGTGCTTACTGTACCACGTGATCGTGAGGAAGCGCACTGCGACAAAGGTTTTCCAGGAGTGCATTTTGAAACATTAGGGGCAGAAACGGATCGACTTGTCCGCTGTGACCCGATGTGGTAACGGCTGATATAGCTCAACGCACGTGACTTGTGCTGGGACGATGCTGAGTTATACAAACGTTGCCCTAATACCGACATCTGCTCTAAGGACGGGCATTGCAGACCGTCAAGATGTTATGTCTACATACTCCCTCACAAAAGTTCGAAACCATATTGAAGCTGCGTCATAGAAATGGTATAAATGCTTCCCGTGTCTATCTGCTGCTCAAGCCTGATAGATCAGGGAAGGACCTTTTTTTCTTCTTGCCTTTGTGTTTTTCACTCAAATCTTACTAGACCTTATTATCCGATCAGACGAAGGGCAACACTTTCGGGCTTTCCAAATTATATTGCAATATGCAATACCTTCTTCCAAAGAGACCAAAATACAAGAACCTCGTGCCCAAGACACGGATCCCGACACAACACCACCATCCTACAGGCCAATAAACGCAATCACCCAACACTCCGCCTAGTCCACCCTCATGCGCGCCCCACACCAGCATCCAGATCGCATCCCTTCCACAAACCAAACATCAGCATCCCAGCCACCACACAGTTCCCCTCCTAACTCCCCACACCCCGTCGCAACCTCCAGCATCTCCTTATCTCTCCCTCTCAACCCCAAACCTGGATCCCCCTCGACATGCCAACCATCCAACCGACCTTTCTCCTCTACCTTTCCGACTCCAGCCCCCTTCAACCCCCAGAGACCACGCGACCCCCAAACCCAACCCCAAGAATCCAAACCCCCCAAACCCAACCCCAAGAATCCCATCACCTCAACAGCCATACCCAAAATCTCCATACACCCACCCCCCTTCTCGTTTTCCGGCCTTTCCTTACTCAATTCCACTTTTCTCCTCCCCCGCCCCAAGACCGCGCCGTACCCTCTCATGGGAATCCCATAGCCACGAGATATCGGGCGGTCCGATTTCTTTGTGCTGGGGCGGATGGGCGCGTGAATCTAGCCTTTTCTTCTTGCGTATCATCAAGAAAGGGGGGGAGGATGATTGATTTCAGCTGTTGGAAAAGGTTGGCTGGAACGGCGTAGGTCTAGGATCTGCACGTCTGGGAGGATGGTTGAGGTGGAGGAAAGGTGGGGAGGGTCTTTACGGTGGGGTTTGGGGTTTGGGGTTTGGCTCGGACGTGGGTGTGGGTGGGGGTAGGGAGGTTTGTGGGGTATTCAGGTGTGGAGGAGTGAGTTGGGTGTGTCCTGGCATTTGATGACAGTTCGAGGGTTCAGGACAAGAAGAGATGGGTTGATGGCGGTGTTGTGCGGTGGATGAACTGGGTTCAAGCTCCCCGGTAGAGGTACCGCACAAATCCTGTCGCCAATTAGGAAAAATAATACTCGTCAAGGTCTACCGGTGTAGAGAACACTCGGTGATGCTATTCCAATCCTTTTGAACATAATCATATACACAGTAATGCAATCAACCGCTCACCTCTCCCTCCCTCCTCTCATCTAATAAACCCTCTTGAAAGGCGGCACAGCCTTACACTCATTCTCATCCAACGTATTGCCAATCACCTTCCGATACCCCAATTGCACCGGCCCCTGCGGATCCCGCTGAAAGGTCAGCGTGTGCTTCATCCACTCCTTATCATCCCTCTCCGGATAATCCTCCCTTGCATGCGCCCCCCGACTTTCCTTTCGGTTCGCCGCGCTCTCCGCCGTCTGCACCGCGCACGTCAAGAGGTTCCGCAACTCGAGCGACTCCACGAGGTCCGAGTTCCAGATCATGCTCCTGTCCTTGGTGCCCAGCTCCGCGAAGCCGGCGTCGACGTTCTTGATGCGGCGGACGCCCTCGTCGAGCGATTCCTGCGTGCGGAAGACGGAGACGTCGGTTTGCATGACTTTCTGCATGGCGCCGCGGATTTCGGAGGTGGATTTGGGGCCTGAGGCGGTGCGGACTTTGTCGAGGACTTCGATGCTTTCGGCGCCGGCGTCGGCGCGGATTTCTTTGTGGGGGGTGTTTGGTTCGAAGTTGTCTCTTATGGTGTGGGAGACTGCGCGGCCGAAGACGATGAGGTCGAGGAGGGAGTTTGCGCCGAGACGGTTGGCGCCGTGGACGGAGACACAGGCAGCTTCGCCGCAAGCGAAGAGGCCAGGGACGACTTTGTCATTGCCGCTTTCGTCGACGGTGATGACTTCGCCGGTGTATTTCGTGGGGATACCGCCCATGTTGTAGTGGACGGTAGGGAGGACGGGGATGGGTTGTTTGCGGACGTCAACGCCAGAGAAGATGGATGCGGTTTCGGAGATTCCTGGGAGACGATCGTGGAGAACTTCTGGTGGGAGATGTGATAATTGCAGGTAGATGTGGTCTTTATCTGGGCCAACACCACGGCCTTCGCGGATCTCCATCGTCATGGAGCGCGAAACCACGTCTCGACTGGCCAGATCTTTGGCGGTGGGCGCATAGCGTTCCATAAATCGCTCACCTTCGGAGTTTAGGAGGTAACCACCTTCTCCTCGCGAACCCTCCGTGATCAAGCAACCGGCGCCGTAGATACCAGTGGGGTGGAATTGAACAAATTCCAAATCTTGGTTTGGTAGACCTGCTCGAGCGACCATTGCCATACCGTCACCTGTACACGTGTGGGCTGAAGTACAGCTGAAATATGCTCGTCCGTAGCCTCCGGTTGCTAATACGGTGTTGTGGGATCGGAATCGGTGCAATGTGCCGTCTTCTTGATTGTAGGCTATGACACCTTTGCACTCGCCGTCTTCCATTATCAGGTCCATTGCAAAGTATTCGATGAAGTAATTGGTGTTGTGCCGTAATGACTGGCCGTAAAGAGTGTGGAGGAGAGCGTGGCCGGTACGATCTGCGGCAGCGCAGCATCGATACGCTTGGCCACCCTTGCCATACTTCTGCGATTGTCCACCAAACGCGCGCTGATAGCTGTGCACATATGAGTATACTTATCCATTACCTGAAACTACATGACTTACATCTTTCCTTCATCGGTTCTTGAGAATGGACATCCGTAGTTTTCCAGCTCTATGACACTTTGCGGCGCTTCTCTTGTCATATAATGAATTGCGTCTTGGTCGCCGAGCCAGTCTGAGCCTTTCACTGTGTCGTACATATGCCATCTCCAGTCGTCCTCGTGCATGCTAGAAGTCGAGTCGTCAGCACCCAGGCCAAGTATGGCTGTGGAGAAGTGTGGTCCGGTGCTTACTTTCCCAGCGCAGCATTTATGCCACCTTGTGCGGCTACCGTGTGACTTCTCGTAGGGAACAACTTCGATATGCATGCTGTATTGAAGCCCGCCTCCGCCAGACCGAACGCCGCTCGAAGTCCGGCGCCACCAGCGCCCACGACAAGTGCGTCATACTCGTGATCCTATGAAATCGCATGAGTATGTTCTGCTGGTCAATGTAGCCAAAGTACATACGACAATGGCATATTTGTGGTCTATGAATGGCGAGGCTTCTTTTGCGCGTAGAGGCTGGTTGGCGATGATTCGAGCTGGGTAGATGTGAGTCTCGAGTATAAGCTGAGTTATTGGCGCGGATATTACCAGCTGGCTTGGTGGTAGAGAAGAACCTGCTATGCCGTGAAGCCTTTGAGATCTGTAGTTTATAATGAGCCTTCGCCCCTCACGATGAGCCCTGGATCCGATGTTCTGGACTGACCTTGGGTGCTGAAGCAAGACACCGCAGACCAATAGTACTCATGGTGAGAATCGCCACGGCTACGAGTAGCTTGAGAGGAATTGAGGAGCGCACACAATGGTCTTCGAATAATCAAAGACAAGACGAAGAGTTACTTCATGGCCTCGAAGGCGTAAATGCACTTCATGTCAACGCTAACCCGATCAAGCATGTACCGCGGCTGCCAGCCAGCCAATCATATTTTGGTATTGTCACATGAAAGCCATGGGGAATTGACTGCTTTCGTCTCGTGGAATGCTATGGTGAAAAGTCCGTTATGCATTATCGACATTCAATCCGTATCTACCGTGACAGTGCTATGTCGTCTATTCGTAGCAACATCTTAACCGTCTCTGCCGCCAACTCCACGGCACTTGTGCTTACCAGTAATGGCTGCAGCACGTTCTCCTCTGCGATGTTATTCTTGACTCCACCACTTCGGATGCTGACTCCGGCGTTCTGTTCCCCCAATCCATGTCGATGTCTCAGATCCGTCACCACTTTAATGCTGTTCAGCCCAGCATTCTCTGCCAGCGTTGTTGGGATCACCTCCATAGCCTCTGCGAAGGCTTTCCAACATATTGCTTCCGTGCCCGTCAGGCTTCTCGATTGATGTGCAAGCGACTGAGCGATGGCAATCTCAGGGGCTCCGCCGCCGGCTATCAATGCTTTCTTCTTGACTAGACATCGTATTACACAGAGCGCATCGTGGAGACTTCGCTCTACCTCGTCGAGGATCAGTGAGTTAGCGCCCCTGCATATGATGGAGACTGTCTGTCCAGCTCCCTTGTGCGTGACGCCTGTGACTTTCACTACACGAGAGGCAGAGAACTGGACTTCCTCGATCAGCTCTGCTGAGCCAAGCTTGTCTTCCGAGAATGAGTTGATGTCTGCTATTGGCTTGCAACCAGTACTCTGTGACAGTATGTAAGACAGTAGAAAGGAAGTAGTGACCAGAGGGCTACTTTACCTTGCAGATGAACTCGACCTCGTCTCGTTCAATATCCTTGACCGCTAAGATGTTAAGCTTTGCCAGGAAATGTAGGCTCAGGTCGTTCACTGCATCTCGTAGGATAGATTTCTGGATAAGTAGGACATTACACTTTGCCTTCTTGATTTTTTTGACAATATCCAGAAGGTAAGTCCGCTCTTCCTTTAATATCTTGTCCATTTGCCGGTAGTCATTAACGACGATTTGGTTCTCCATCTAGCTTGGTTCAGTATATGCTGGAGTATCAAATAGATCATTGAAAAGGATACTCACATCTGGTTTAGGAGGGCTCAGTTGGAACTGTATGAGACCTATCCTCGCCTTTTCCATTCTAGCAGGGCCCCCTCCACTCTTCAAGACCGGTTGATTGAGGACAAGTCCATCGACCATCTCGCTATCTTCTATCGTCCCGCCGACCTTTTTAGTAATACGAATATTCTTCAAGTCAACGTTGTCCGCCGTCTTCGGGTCAATGGTCTTGAGCACGGCGTCTACGGCGATGGGACCTAGGAGGCTGGAATGTTGCGAGACGATTTTGGATGATAGTGATGTAGAGGCGGCTTGGAGAAGTGTGGTGCGGTCTGAGAGAGAAATGGGTTGTGACATCTGTTGCAGGACTTTGACCGCGGCGGCTGCTGCTCGCTGGAATGCTTCGGCGATGACCGTTGGATGAATGCCTTTCACCAAGTCAGCCCTCCGCAGGATCCCATGTTTTCTCCCTATCTACCCTTTGCCAGTAGTTTATCGGCCGCACCCAGCAGGCTCCCTGCAATCACTACGACTGATGTGGTACCGTCTCCTGCTTCTACATCTTGAGCTGCGGCGAGATCGACTAGCATCTTGGCGGCTGGGTGCATAACGCTCATATCCTTCAGCATAGTGTTGCCGTCATTTGTCTCGGAAGCGTCAGCATTGACCGCGCCGAAAATCGCCCTCTAGACCTACAATGAGCGTTTCGCCTTTTCCTGTTTGTATCTGCCAAGTCGTCAGCTAGGCTTCTCCCGTAGTGTAGAATCCCATACCATCTTGTCCATGCCCCTCGGCCCGAGCGACTATCGTTCAGCGGATCAGATTGCGCCTCTGGAATTCACCTGAATCAGGCTCACCGTTCGTATCGCGTCTGCCACGGCTACAGAACTTTAGCTGGTTCTGTGCTTGAACTACGGTAATACTCCGTACCTCGCGCTGCCATGATGTTGGCATTCCGCACAGCCATAGGCTTCTCTTTGTCCTGGACATTGAATAAGCATATTCAATTTTGACCGGCTGCTGAACAAACCTTGAACGCATTGTTGCCAGAATGAGCTCTCGGGGCGGCAGTGGCAGCCATGTTGCTAGAAGCTGAATGTACCGGATGCTTGTAGAAGGTGCACCAGATAGGTCCGCTTTTCGAAGACACGGAAGTGCCGAAGATTGACTTATCGAACTGCTTGCTCCAGTCGCGTCGATCGTCCGCGAATTTCAACGGGCGTCGGGCCGCTAGCGCCGACGATGAGGCGCTTAGTAGTGACTTGAAGAGCCGCCAAGCTGATTCAATCATGAACATCACGATCGTCTCGAAGCACACTCACGTCCCCTCAAGTTCACCATAATACGTGTTCGAGCTTTCATGTAGCTCTTACAATCTATTACACTCAAGATACCGGCCTTACCACGTCCCGGTAGTCCGAAAAGCGCCCTACCCTAGCCTTCTTCGATTCTTCGAAAGAGCCCTCATCGTCGGGTGCCAAACCCATCATGCCTAGTGCTACGGGGCAGAGCTGGGAGAAATATAAGAAGGAATTCGCAGATGATGAAGAGCCAGAAAAGAAGATCATTCCGCTCACAGATGAGTATGTGACGGATAAACCATGGCTAAGATTTTGGCAAGTCGAGCGGCGCTGACTTCATGGTTGCCAGGGACATACAAGTATTGAAGACATATGGCGCTGCACCATACGCAGCTGGTCTGAAGCGGCTGGAGAAACAAATAAAAGAGAAACAAACCAGCGTCAACGAGAAAATTGGTTAGTATTCCTGATGTCGGTAGCGTTGACGCTGATCGAAGCCGTGGCTAACACGTCTTGCAGGTGTCAAGGTACCAACGCTTTACCTCTCTTGCGCCTATCTCTTGCTGACGCTTTATAGGAATCAGATACAGGCCTTGCGCCACCACATCTATGGGACATCGCAGCAGACCGGCAACGAATGTCCGAAGACCACCCCCTTCAAGTAGCCCGATGTACCAAGATAATACAAGACGAGAAAGACTCCGAAAAGAGCAAGTATGTCATCAACGTCAAGCAGATCGCGAAATTTGTCGTCAAGCTCGGTGAGCGGGTTAGTCCCACAGACATAGAAGAGGGTATGCGAGTAGGGTACGGATTCCCCCCCTATCTAAGAAACGCTCCCGTTGACATCTCACCTAAAGCGTCGACCGCAACAAATATGAGATCCTCCTCCCCCTGCCCCCAAAAATCGACCCCTCCGTAACTATGATGACCGTCGAAGACAAACCCGACGTAACATACGGCGACGTCGGCGGCTGCAAGGACCAAATCGAAAAGATCCGCGAAGTCGTTGAGATGCCCCTCCTCTCACCCGAAAGATTTGTCAGTCTCGGTATCGATCCTCCCAAAGGCGCGCTCCTCTATGGGCCCCCGGGCACAGGCAAAACCCTCTGTGCCCGCGCCGTCGCCAACCGCACAGACGCCACGTTCATCCGCGTCATCGGCAGTGAGCTAGTGCAGAAATACGTCGGTGAGGGTGCGCGCATGGTGAGGGAGCTATTCGAGATGGCGCGGACAAAGAAAGCATGCATTATCTTCTTCGATGAAATCGACGCCATAGGAGGGGCGCGATTCGACGACGGCGCCGGAGGGGACAACGAAGTCCAGAGAACGATGCTGGAACTCATCACCCAGCTCGACGGCTTCGACTCCCGCGGCAACATCAAAGTCATGTTCGCCACCAACCGGCCCTCGACCCTCGACCCTGCACTCATGCGCCCTGGCCGTATCGATCGAAAGATTGAATTCTCCCTTCCAGACCTGGAAGGCCGAGCGAACATCCTGCGGATCCACGCGAAGAGCATGTCCGTCGAGCGGGATATCCGGTGGGAGTTGATCAGTAGGTTGTGTCCTAACAGCACGGGGGCGGAGCTGAGGAGCGTTGCTACGGAGGCCGGGATGTTTGCCATTCGGGCAAGGAGGAAAGTGGCGACGGAGAAAGACTTTTTGGCGGCGGTGGATAAGGTCATCAAGGGGAATCTGAAATTTAATTCCACGGCGACTTATATGCAGTATAATTAGTGGAGCTCCCAGCGTAGAAGACAGCGGTTGGGGTGGATGGAGGGGGGAGGGAGATGATGAAACATAGTCCTTTGAGGGGGGCTGAGAGGAGAGTGTACAATAAATGGCGTTGGACGGGAGGAGAGCATTAGAAGTGAGTGGCATTTGCATCTACTATCAACAGAGAGTTTCTCATCGGCATATGAATTCATCAGCTCGTACTTCGTAAGGAACAAACTGTTATTAGCCCCATTTAGCGTGTGTGATACTTTGATTAAACGGTTATCACTTGTCAACGCGTGCCAGGGTGGTGTAAGTGGTTAGCATAACAGATAGATTGATGATTCGGGGGGGAAGTATCGAATGCACTTTGTGTCTTCGTGGATCTGTTGGGGAGACTCGTTTGAAATATGTTTACTGGAGATGGGGGTTCAATTCCCTCCTCGGGCAAGATATTTTTGATTTAATCAGTGTGGCGACGCAAGACATATATACAGTCCAAGCAAGACTAAGTACACTTTTACTATCCCAGAGGTGTTAAGCATCAAAGGACCTACTAGATACTACGGACTATGTGGAGTGCCCGGTGACGAGTATATGGCCGGTTGGCCATTACTAGACCTTGAGTCATTCATTAACGCTCTCTACACAACTTTGACCACGCTCGATCCCAAAGGAAACCTCATGCTAACATCGAACAACCCCCATACTTTCCCAAAAACCCTCACCCAAACCCCAGCAAAATCCCCCAGCACATAGAACCCAACATAGACCCTCTCACCGCACAAGACAATCAGCCCCCCCTACCCCCAACAAACCCCATATCCCAAGATCTGAAGAAGCATCATCGTAACAGGATCCAACCCTCGACCTACAGAAACAAGGAAAAACCAATCCCTACTAACGATGAGTCCTGAATATCAGGTCAACGGGCAACTGATCTTTTTGTGCTTCAAGTAACCCTCAACGCTTTCTTTGACTGTCTTGACCTTTCTGATGTCCGGGTGTTGTGTCTATCCTGCAAACGCGCAGACTATGCTCCGATGGGGTGCCTTGTCCTTTCCTCGACGACTGTAATGGTTGTTAATCCTTACATGTGGAGATTGTGCAAAGGTCTGGATATCTCAGAAGAGCATGTTTCCAGGGTTTGGTGTGGATAGTTTTGTTGGGGGTACTGATGTTGTGATAGTACTGGTATGTAGGTAGGGGTTTCAATGTTTTTGAGATGATGGGGGATAAGTTGGGTTGGAATGAAGTGCGTCAATGATTGAGGTACTGAGTACGAAGGAGATTGGTTCTCTTGCCATTAAGAGTGCGGCCTGACTTATCAATTCCTTGAGAGTGTCCTTTAAGACGTCGACGGTAGGCAACCATATGAAAGCGGAGCTCGGACTCAAGATTGTCGGATTGTTGTGGTTTGGGAATACTGAAGTGTAGTTATTGTTTGGAGGATAGAGATCCTTGTCGTTGGGTTTGCGATGTGATGGTGCTGAACGTTGCCAGAAATTCAAGGATACTGCGCATCAAGAGAGGTAAGAGCTTACTAGAGGGCGATACCGCGTACTCTTTTGTCTCTGATCGCATCTCCCCGTTGAGAAGGATGTGTGCAGATTCTTTTCCCTTACATTTTTCGACGGTATATTTGTCAGCTTGTGAAGACCATGGAGCTGTCAATGGTGGCGCTAGAGAGTGCTGTTATAGAAAGAATCCGTTAGCAATGTTGTTGTTGTACGTTCTGTGCTGAGATCCTGTTCTGGGGTAAGCTGATAGGGAAAAGCAAGATAGGGGATTTTAGGCTGTGTTCTGGGTGTACCTGGAAGTGTCAGCGAGTCATACAGCGTTCGTTGGTGGGTGCTTGAGGTCTGATGCTGGAGAATCTTTTACGAGAGGGAGTGCTAAGACAGGAGGAAGAGAAAGAGATACATGAGCCTTTTCTTCAGCTTCTGAACGATTCAAATACAGTGGTTTTTGAGATTCAGCAACGCTCCGACCCACCGACCTACGATTCCATGACATAGTCGTCGCCTTTCAATTCAGCCACCCCACCCCACCTCACCTGCTCCCCCTCCCACAAGACTCTCCCTCCCTTACCCAGTCCCCCACCCCTCCCTCCTCTCCCCATTTCCCGCTCAACCAAGACTAACCTTCCCTGTTCCCTTTCTCCCATCCAGTCGATTCCCAATTCATTCATCTGCCCAAAAAGCATCCACCCAAACCTCGCCCCTCGCTCCAAGATTCCCTCAAGCTTCGACATTCGCTCGTAGCTGTCGCGAGTTGGGTCGACAAAGGGTTGGAAGATGCTGTCGAGGGTGGTGCGAGCCAGTTGGAGGGAGGCGGCGTTGGGGGTAGGTGAGCTGGGCGAGGAAGTTGTTGTCGGTAGGGGATGCGAGGAGGGGGAGAGGAGGCGGTGGGTCAGGGCGCGCCAAGGGGGAAAGGATGGCGGTGCTAGAGGGTGTCAGCGGTTGAACGAATGGCGTCGGGAGTCGAGGTTTGAGTAGGTCAGTGAGAAGGATAGGTGAGGTACACGAGAACCGATATTAAAGTCGACGAATGTTGATGAATAGCCACTTACAATTCGGTTCATTTGCACCAGGCATAAGGCGCAGAAGATTTATTACTTCCAGCGGCAAAAGACTCTGATTAGGCTCACTGTTGAGGGCGTTCCGTGACGTGATAATCCACATAAGGCAGAAGCGTATGGCAGCGATCCGAGTCCTTGGGTCTGCAAGCATGCCGGCAAGCCTCGAAGCAGGGATCGGGAGATTCGAACCTAAATCGCTGGGGTCGGCATTCCGGGTAGCGACTGAGGACGTATGGTAATAGCTTTGAGCGTAATTCTTGATCAGGGTTTGCAACCTTGACAGTTCACCACCAATGGCCGCATCTTCCAAGGGTAGAGGAAGATCTCTTTCAGCGAGGGCGAAGGCGCTTGAGCCTGACGTTGAGCCTGGGTCTAGGGATCTGGTGGTAGCTTCTGCTTGCTTGAAGGATGACGGGTTTTTGTCGGTTGGTGAGAATTCTCCTGCATCGTGCCTGTTGTTATGTCGTCTTCTTCGAAGAATGAAGAAAATTAGGACTGCTGCTATGAGCGCTCCGGCAGCAGCGCAACCTATTCCGATGCCTGCACTAGCGCCTGGGGAGATGCCCTTAGGTGAGGAATGGTGGCTGCTGGCTGTGGAGTTCGAGGTTGCGAGCTCGGTGGAAGTTGGCGACGCACCTACAAAGCCGGAGGTATTGCTTGTTGGATCGGATTGAGAGCTTGTCGACGTCGTTATTGTGGCAGCGGGCGAGGCAGAACCGGCAGGGGGCGAGACAGATCCCGAAGGGGGCGGGACAGAGCTGGCAGCGGTCTCGGTTTGAACTGTGATCTCTGTCGAAATGATATCCACGAGCATCTGGGTGGAACTGCCTATCACCGCTTTCGTGCCGCCGCTGAACAGCGAGATTGCTTGCGGGGTAGCAAGATTTACAAGGGTAGCCAGGCTCCCAAATGTCAAGGTTTGCCCCAGAACAACAATGATGGAGCCATCTGCTGTGTATGAAGCGCTTTGGAAGCTCAGTACCGGCTTTACCACTGCCGATGTCACGGTCGATGTTTCTGGCATACTGGCTGGTGAGATGGGAGATCCTTGAAGTAATCACATAGATACACGAAAACAACCGTAGTGGTGGACGCCACTGCGTTGTCGATGTGCGCAACGTTCAATGAAAGTTGAGAGAATGGAAGAAGAGTGAGGAGCAGACAACGGAGAAGTGAAAGGTTGCCAGGTTTGGAGAGGGTTTCATTCAGCCGCAAATAGGAGCTGAACAAGCCATGATCCTTCTGCCACCCTGGCTCGCACATGGCTGCGCCTTTTGGTTTCGAATCGACGCAGGATTCCAAACGGGATGAGAGGATCAACAAGCCATAGTGCATTAGCTTACATTTCGTTTCCTACCAGCCAAGATAGCGTAGCGAAGAGAATGATTCTAGAATTCACCGTCCTCTTGAAGACCTTGATGTAGAATAATTCAGACTTTTCAAACTCGTTGGCCTGGGCTCTAGATGAAGAGATGATTGTCGTACATACACTCGAGCCATGGATGGATTGCCGTTCATACAGTAGATTGCGGGGGACTATCCCCACCAGTCTTCAGCCTTGCATACCTCATGGCGAGTAGCAAAGGGGATGGAGCAGAACGAGCAGAGTTGCAATTGGGGGGTTTCCAGCGAATAAGATGCCGCCGGGCGGACAGCCTCGGGTCTTGTAAGCTGTTTCTAGGCTAGCCTCTCATTGTAAGCGCCGATCGAACTCCTTTTTGGACCTTTCGCATGCCAGCCCCGTCCTGCAACCAATCATCACTGACAGTCGTTAGAAGAGAGCCGGCAATGCATGATGGAAGTGACAAGCCTGGAACTTGAAGGCTGCCGGCGCCTCGAGGTGCATCTCACGGGCGGTTATCCCCGACACTTGTTGTCACCTTCGTGTGGAGCAGCAAGCTCTCAGCAGCATCCCCACTATGATAAGGTAAGCCTAGGCTCTACGTTATATTACACAGGATGAGTTGGATGATGCAGCGAAATCCTGCGGCGTGTGCGGCTCCCTCAATTCCCGCAGAAGGCTTGTAGGCCAAGATCTCCAGGCTGTACTGAGGCTGAAACCAAGCCGTTTTGCTGCCATTCGCCATCGAAGACCTCGACACATGACGCACTGATTATTTTACGATCCATCAGATAAAAATTTCCTTTCTATTAACTTTTGCTTTCGTTGTTGCTTTCGTTGTTGCTTGCTTGCAGAGCATAGCATAACAGAGCAGAAGAGAGCAAGCACAACGCCTGTCTTGATGACAGTCGACAATCCGCGAAAGCGCCAGACCGTGGCATTTCTCTCCCTGAGGCCTCACCGTAGATTTTCCTTTCCAGGTGACCCCTGTTCTAGGTTTTCCATCCGACCAGCTATTGCGCATTGTGATATATGGTCTTCCTGACGGCAACATGGACGGATCAAAACCAGATCTGCTAGTCGGCATCGACTTCGGCATGACATGCACCGGTAAGTCTGTCGAAGAGGCCGACCAGTGGAGCCCCGATTGTTCAAGCGTGCCTCTGTTGTAAATCTGTGACGCTCATTGAATATTCAGGCGTAGCTTATGCCAACCTCTCAATCGGATCAGACTCCATCAAGTGGATCCAGAAATGGCCAGGGAGGAGTCAAGCGAACGAGAACAAGGTTCCGACTACCATTGTCTATCCCAAGAATGAGTCCATACCTTGTTCATGGGGATTTCTCTCAGAGATGTCTCCTGAACGAACCGCAGTGGGCAAAGATTACAAAAACTGGTTCAAGACGTATTTGGACCCTCTTCGGCTTAACCAGGCGCAATTTTCGGACCGTTATGGAACACCGAAGTCGAACGCTGAGGTGGAAAAATACTACACAGATTACCTTCGACTTTTGTATCGGCATGTCGAAACTAAACTGGGGCCGGAGATACAAGGTGCGACATGGCAACAAGCGAAAATCGAGTTTGTCTTCGCAGTACCAACGACATGGAGTCCTACAGTAGTGGAAACCTTTCGGACGGTCATCTACCGCGCAGGATTTGGCTCCTGGCCTGGTCATAATGTCTCGATGGGGCTGACAGAAGCCGAGGCTGCTGCGGTGCATACGTCGATTGAAGCCTCTGGTATCTTCAAGGTATCTAGATATCTTAGAAGCGATAATCATGTCGCTTCAAGATCTGACAGTATGTTAGGAAAAGGATGTTCTTCTTGTTTGCGATGCGGGCGGCGGAACTACGGTAAGCCTGGGAGCCTATACTTTCGTATCCGCAACATATTGCTAACCCAGGTTTTCCAACGTTAGGATCTTTCTGTACTACGCGTGACTGATACGCGTAGTCGAGCCCTATGCCTCGAACAGCTAGATGTTGTGTTTGGTAGGTCTTTGAGGCCCCATCTGCTGGCTGTCGACTAGTTAGTCTGACAGGATTGCAGGCGCTACGATAGGATCGGCTGCTATTGATCAGGACTTTCAACGCCTCGCCATGAAACGTTTAGAGCAAGCGGATTCTGATGGCAAGCTCTTTGCTTCGCCCGAGAACGCTTCTTGGGAGATGATGAAAAGTCAAGACTTCCAAAATACTAAATGTGAGCATGGGGGTTTGGACGATACTCCTGTGTTTTCGGTCCCCATATCAAAAGTTGATCCTTCTTACTTCGACGTGACAGCTGGAATAGGCAATGGGGAGATGAGATTCAATAGGTCAGTACCCAGGATATTGAGCGCCAGATTTCGTCGGATTTTAAAAATGGTTAGGGAGGATCTCAAAGCACTGTTCGATCGGCAAGTGCAAAAGCTCATCAAGTTGATTGATTCTCAGCTTCACAACATGCAGCAAAAGCATCCGACCCAGCCTGTGGTATGTATCCAGGACAGATAGTGGTTTACTCTGGCTGACCATCTAGGCGCATTTGGTTCTGTCAGGCGGTTTGGGTCACTCGCCATACGTGCAAGAGCAGCTTCGTGCTAGGTACGCCACAGGTGGCGGTCATCAGAATGCCAGAAATATTCAAGTTCGGATCGCACCTGATCCACAGCTAGCCGTGTGCAAGGGCGTTGTCGCGGATCGCATAAGGAAATTGAGAGCGGGCACCTCGGTGCTGAGTTATCGCTGCTGCCGTGCATCGTATGGTACAATTTGTAAGGAGTTATACAATAAGGATAATCCGCAACACGCTGGCCGAGCCACGATCCTCGATTCGATGAACGGGAAACCCTATGTGACGCAGTCAATCGCCTGGTTCATCATTAAGGTTTGAACGCATTGACACACGTTCGAACGCCATGCGCGGTGCTGAGCCAGTTCTAGGGCGAGCCGGTCTCTACTGATAAACCAATTGTGCATAATTTTGCCAGGAAATTGCAACCTGGGGACCCAAGAAAGGCATTTCCCACCAGTATCGTGGTCTCACATGTTGAAAAATCCATCTTGCCTCACCATATGGGTCCCGGTAGGCATCGATAATTTCTCCCGTCACCTATGCATATGCTTACAAGCTCCCCGTATAGATGCTCAGATACTTTGCGAAGTCCAATCCGACTTGTCGGCAGCCGATGAAAAAAATTTCAAACGGAAGTATCGACATTTCTGGACCGCTGGCAAAACCTATCTCAGAGTCGATTATCAAGTCAGGGTCCTCATCGGTCCAGCTGACATACTCTTCGAGCTCTGTGAGTAAATTTTAGGCATACCCTGTACTCTATGCTCGCTTTTAAGCTAATATGCCAAACACAGGGTTCAATGGACAGAAATTGAACAAGGATCACCCCATCAAGGTCGAATGGGCGACTGGTACAACAATAGCACCAGAACCTGAGATATCGCTTTGGGATGAGGACCCTGTCTGGAGAATGGGAAGTCCTACAAGCTCTGCCAACCTTCGTCCCACGCTCCAGAGTATGGTTCATCGAAGTTCTCCGAAATTGCCAAGCTCGCCCTCTGAGATCGCTCATCAGAGCCCCCCACTACCGACTATAGGTTCTCCTCCTAGTGGCTGGTGCAAAGATACTTCCCCATCAACAACGACGAGCCAGCCAATCGAGATTGGAGATAGAAGCCCCGTTGAGGATCCTCGAGATTACCCTGATGGACGCAGAGAGCTTTCTTGAAGGCTACAAGAAGCTGGAGACATTTTCCCAGCATATTCCAGTTCGGATCGAACGAGTGGAGGGTTTTAAACGCAATGTATGTATCCATATTCACTTACAACATTCATACGCCCTGTCCCACGGCCGTGCCAAGCGATTACTCAGCCGTGCTCGTTACACAAGCACATGACCCGCTAGCAACTCCGACCTCGATTTACTTTCAACACACAAGCTCGACCTGGAGCACTTTCGCCTGCAGCAGGACGCGACTCTCTCTTGAGCCCATACGCTTGCTCTGAAATCTCTGAAACATACTTCATGCCGGACTTTCCTCCAGTCCGTGCGTGCATCTTCGACTCCGATGGCCTCCTGATCAATTCCGAAGACATCTATTCCATCACCATGAACGACGTTCTACACGAGTACGGCCTGCCTGACATCCCGTGGACTGTCAAAGCAACCCAGCAAAGCCGAGGACGTCAGGTAGGTGGACTGCCCCAGGCACCAGTCCTCTCACCCCAAGCGCGGTCCATCTGACTTGCTCAGGGTTTCGTCAACGTAATGGAATGGGCCAAGCTACCAATCTCCGTCGACGAATTCATGGCAAAAGTCAGCGCCAACAAGGAGCCCTTCCGCCAATGCGAGCTCCTCCCCGGCGTCCGTGACCTCTTCCGAAGCCTAACCCAGCACACAACGCAACAACCCTACCTCGCCCTCGCAAGCTCAGGGGACCGGAAATTCTTCCTTCTCAAGACTGAGCGATTTACCGATGTCTTGAGCGTTATCCCCCTATTCCACCGCATCTTCGGCGACGACGGATGTATGTATCGCTGCAAAGGAAAGCCCTCACCAGTTGTTTTCACGCAATCATTACAACGTCTGAACGATGCGTTACCGCGTGGTGAGCGACCCATCGAGCCCCTCGAATGCCTTGTTTTTGAGGATTCAACCGCTGGTGTCGAGGCCGGGCGAAGGGCAGGCATGCGTGTCGCGTGGGTGCCGCATCCGGGACTGTTGGAAGCGTATCGTGGACGGGAGCACCTGGTACTTGCAGGCAAGATCGATGAGAAGGGTATGGTCGGCGAATCTTCCACCCATGACGAGGACCTGAAGCGCTATCTGCCGTTGTCCAAGGATGGGATGGTGGAGTTGATGACGAGCTTGGAGCACTTCCCTTATGAGCACTATGGCCTTGAACTTCAAAAGTAGGGGTAAGCTTCGTGGGCTTGTGGGAACCACGAAAGCGGGCTCTCGAAATCATGCCACAGCTCATGGGTTGGCCTACTTCGTGCATCATTTGCTCTTAAGATTTACCCTTACCAAACCAAGAAAAACAACCTATGTTCGAAGCTGACCTGCGTCTTAGAGAGGATAGCCTCTTTCTCCCTTCCACCTCAATGATAATTCCACCCATCCCGTCGTCCCCAAAGCTACTGGCACAACTCCGCAAGAAGCAACATCTTACCATCATGCACCCCTTCCTCTCAGCCCGATCAACCCCCCAAATCTCTACAAACCACGCCCTCTTTCTCGGCATGAACGCCCCATCTACAACCCGACTCCCAGCTTTCCACCTTCCCTCTCCTGTTCTGCAACCCCATCCTCTTCGCCCCTTCCCCACCCTAACTCCTCCTCCCATGTCTCCGCTATTGACCAGCTGAACCCAACTCCTCCACTTCAACACCTATCCCACCAACCGAAACCATCGTCTCTATCAATAGCACATCACAATCTCTTCACGAACTCCATCCGAGTTTCCCATTTGCTTTCTCTCAGTCAACAGCTTTCTCTCCACGCCTTCCCGCCCTCCCTGCCCTACAATCAACGGCCCCGCTAATCTACTCCCTACTTCCCCCCTCCCTCCCTCATAACCGGCACTTGTAGCTCAGCGCACCAGAAATCGTGCGGGCCACAGCACTCAAGCCATGTGCACCGATCCCGAAATCGCCGTGCGGGAAGTGTGCAAGAAGGACCTTCCAAACAAGCTATTAGCATTCACCACCCACTCTACTACTGCCCCACCACCTTCCCCTGGATCACCATGATAGTTCCTTCATCAAGACTTGGCGTAGGGCACTCAACTCAGTACAATGAGACCTCCCGGGATTCCTTTCCAGAGATATTTGTCCGTGATTAAATTATCTCGCTGATGTAAGATGTTAAGCGCGATATCAGAGTAGTGTCAACGATATAGATATGCGGAGAGGAGTTGAATGGCGGGGAAGGTTGGTGTTTGTTTTGGAGCGTGGGATGGA
>JAABUZ0100002115.1_pt1 | contig 34278 bp, 34 predicted proteins | sample 5562091 | NCBI WGS metagenome assembly JAABUZ01 (sample SAMN12813069, study PRJNA571459) | rock metagenome | isolation source: Antarctica rocks | place: Antarctica: Victoria Land, Linnaeus Terrace sud | collected 2015-12-21 | reverse complement strand
GTATTCTAAGATTGTGATTGGCAGGTCGATCTGTCATAGAGGGCCTGTAGCTCAACGGTTAGAGCAGGGGACTCATAATCCCTTGGTTGGGGGTTCAAATCCCTCCGGGCCCACCATGGATCGGTCGTCTTCCATTTTAGTTAGTAGATTGTGGCGTTACGATCCGCCCATCTCCATGGCTGGTGCAGTCACGGGTGCTGCGTCGACGGCGCGCCAGACCTCACGCGTTATAAGTGAGTGATGGATGTTTCGTCGCTCCACCCCACACCTCAAGGTCTGCCGCTAGGATGGGTCGCTACCACGCCCGGGGTGCCGTATTTCCAGACGGAAGATGGATTGCCGTGGCACCCTATCGGGCAGAACGACGCCATCACCTGGCGTGAACTGAATCCGCTATTCCGGCGCAAGGACGTCGGAGCGGTGGATGCTTATCTTGCGACACTGGCCAGCCACGGCGTGACATGCATGCGTCTGATGCTGGAATACGCTCAGGTTCGTCATCGCTACTTCGAGACAGCAGCGGGGGAGTGGTCGCTCAACATGGTGAGCTACTGGGATGACCTGTTTGCCCTTTGCGAAAAGCGAGGCATCCGAATTCTTCTCACGCCTTTCGATACGTTCTGGATGTGGGTGAGATTCAGGCATCATCCGTATAACCAGGAGAAAGGAGGACCGCTGAGTCACCCTTCGCGGGCCCTTCTGTCGCGTGGCATGCGCGAGGCGATCAAGGCCCGACTGACCTTTGCGGCTGAGCGTTGGGGCGGATCGGGAGCGCTGTTCGCCTGGGACTTATGGAATGAGATTCATCCAGCGCAGGCCGAGATGAGCGCGGCACCTTTTCTCGAATTTATCGAAGAGCTGAGCACCCACGTTCGGGCTGTCGAGACCCGCAAGTTTGGGCGGGCACATCCGCAAACCGTCTCTCTTTTTGGACCGGAGCTGAAGTGGCGTGCAGACATGAAGATGGAGCACGCCATCTTCCGCCATCCTTCACTCGATTTCGCAACGATCCACATCTACGAGCATGGAACCATCGACGATCCCAGGAACACGGTAGATGCTGCGATTGGCATGGGTCGGATCCTGCAGGAATCCCTGGGCGAAATCCGTGATGCCCGGCCCTTTTTCGATACGGAACACGGACCAATACACCGTTTCAAGGATCGGCATGTAACCTTGCCCGAGCCGTTCGACGACGAGTACTTTCGGCACATGCAGTGGGCCCATCTTGCAAGCGGCGGTGCGGGAGGCGGCATGCGCTGGCCGAACCGGAGGCCACACAGCCTGACGGCAGGCATGCGGGTAGCGCAGCGTGGGCTGGCCGGCTTTATGCCTTTGATTGACTGGTTGCGTTTCGATCGCGTCAATGTAACCGATGCCCTTCGTGTGTTTGACGGGGAGGGCGGGGTAGTTGGACAGAAGCGCCTGGCACGCTTCGGTTGCGCGAGCCAGGATCAGGCTGTTGTCTACCTGCTTCGGCGGGACTCGCAGCTCAAAAATGGGCAGCTTGACCGCCATGCGCAACCGCTAACCCTCTCGATCGAGCTGCCGATGCTCGAACCGGGGCAATATACCGTCGCGGCCTGGGATACTGTTGCAGGGGAGCTGCTAAGCTCGACATCGCAGGATCCGAGGGTAAGCCCGGCCCTGACATTGCCACCCCTCGTCGGAGACGTCGCGCTTGCGATCAGGCGAGTGGGTTAGGCCGGGGAGATCTCCTCGCCCTCGAAAACATCATTAGGGGTATGGCATCGGAGGCTCTGCCGCAATCGTGTCGTTGCGCGACGCGAACGTGCCTTTCGGCCTAGTAGTCCAGCAGGTGTGGAGCGGGGTAAGTCAGCGTTCCGTCCTTACGCTCGTACCACATAAACATCTTGTGATCGCCATTCACTCTGACGGCCACAATGATCCCGGTTCCAAAGGCGCCAGTTCCATCCGTCTTCGAGATATCGACGTGATGCGAAACGATCGGACCAACGTCGCTGGCGGTGGTCCAATCTTCGGTGAACCGCTTCAGTGTGTAGTCGAACTTCTGTGGATGCTGCTGCCAGTTCGCATCGTTCATCCAGATTCCGTATGCCCTGGCGTAGTCCTTTGCCTGAAGGGCATCGAAGAACTTATCAACGCGGTGCTCGGCCGGCAGATTGGAAAAGAACCAACCATGGCCAAGCAGAAATCCACCCACACCCGTGACGGCAAGCACAGCAAGAAGAACACCGGTTCCGACCAGCAAACCCAGCTTTCGGGTCTCTCCCCGTTCGTCGTATTTGGGTGCATTCAACAGCGTCATCGTGCAGAACCTCACCTGTATTAGACACCCGAAAGGATCGATCCGGCGTTGGCCATCAATGCCAGCCGAAAGCTCCTCGAAAGAGCTCGAAGGCACTCTCCCCGCCGTTGAGGTAGACCGCCATAATATCGAATCGCACCGGGATCTCCCTCCGTCTCTCCTCAGGAAAGCTGCGAATATATGCAGAAGCCATGCGTCGAAGCATCCTTTGCTTCTCGTGGTCTACCGCTGTCTCGGCCGGAGTCATGGAGTTGCGCTCGGACCGTGTCTTCACCTCGATGAAGCACAGCCAGTCCCCCTCCCAGGCGATTAGGTCCAGGTCCCCTCTGAGCTTGGAGCTCTTCCATCTCCTTGCGACCACCACATAACCGAGCCGTCGAAGCTCGAACAATGCCTGGCGCTCTCCGTGCAGGCCCAGCCGGAGGTGCGGAGCGATCTCGGGGGACCGCCCAAGCTGAGAGGACAGCGCGTCCAAACCTTCGATGACCCACTGCTGCATCGTGATGAAAGTTCCCTTTGCCATTTACGCTTCCTCCCGGCCAAGATACGCGAAGAAGGTCTGCGAAGTGATCACACTCGCGACTAGCACCGAATCACTTCATCTAGGCGCGCTTTGGACAGATTGGCATCTTACGGACAGGCATGAACTTCGACCCGGCAAATATCGTTGCGCTCATCATTGCCGCCAGCTTCGCCGCTGGTCTCAACCTTTACGCCACAGTGTTGACGTTGGGCCTGCTTGCGCGCGCGCAGTGGGTGGAGCTTCCTCCAGGCCTGGATTCGCTCGGGCATACCTGGGTTCTCATCGCATGCGGGGTCCTATTCTGTGCGGAGTTTGTGGCAGATAAGATACCGGGTGTTGACCTCATATGGAATGCAATTCACACCTTTGTTCGTATTCCTGTGGCTGCGCTTGTGGCTTATCACGCGAGCTCCCAGCTATCGCCCCAGATGCAGATCCTGGCGACCGGTATCGGCGCCGTTGTGGCGCTCGCCGCCCACAGCTCCAAGTCAGCTATCCGGGCTGCGGTCACGCCCAGTCCGGAGCCCGTGTCGAACATCGCTCTTAGCACAACGGAAGACGTGGCAGCCGTCGGCCTCACCTGGGCCGCAACGCACCATCCGGTGATGGCTGCTTCCGTTGCCCTGGTGCTGCTTGCGGGCGCGATTCTAGCAGCGAGACACCTGTTCCGGATGCTGCGCCGCCTGCTCGGCAGGCTGAATCCGTTGGCGAAGTCCCCAGCTCTGCCAACCGCCCGATCCTAGTTCTCACCACTAGCGTGTAAGAAGCCATTGCCTCCTCCCCTAACCCCTGCGATACTTAACCGTGCCAACAACGCACGGCCAATCAAAACAACTGAATAAGCGGAGGCGGAGATGTCACCGAAGTACATCTTTGTAACAGGCGGCGTCGTGTCTTCATTGGGAAAGGGGCTCGCAGCTGCCTCCATTGGCTGCCTGCTCGAGGCGCGCGGTCTCCGTATCAATCTAATGAAGTTCGATCCGTACCTTAACGTCGATCCTGGAACCATGTCACCGTTCCAGCATGGCGAGGTCTTTGTTACCGATGATGGAGCAGAGACGGATCTCGATCTTGGTCACTATGAGCGGTTCACGCATGCTCGTCTGACTCGCGACAACAACCTTACGACCGGTCGCATTTACGAGCAGATCATCACCAAGGAGAGGCGGGGGGACTACCTCGGCAAGACGGTTCAGGTGATCCCGCATGTCACCAACGAGATCAAGAATGCGATGCGCAAGGTCTCGGCCGATGTGGATGTCGCGATCGTCGAGATTGGCGGAACGGTCGGTGATATCGAGTCGCTCCCCTTCCTCGAGGCGATTCGGCAGATGCGGCAGGACCTGGGCCGCGACAACACCTTGTTCGTCCACGTCACGCTTATTCCGTGGATAGCGGCTGCGCAGGAGCTCAAAACGAAGCCTACCCAGCATTCGGTGAAAGAGATGCTCTCGATTGGTATCCAGCCCGACATCCTCCTTTGCCGCACAGATCGTGCCGTTCCGCGCGAGATGCGGAACAAGATCGCCGCCTTTTGCAATGTAGAGGAGACTGCGGTGATCGCGGCCAAAGATGTGGCAAGCATCTACGAGGTTCCGTTGAACTTTGCGCAAGAGGGTGTTGATGCGCTTGCTTTGAGGTACCTCAAGATGAGTGCTCCTGAGCCGGATCTGTCCCGGTGGCGGGATCTCGTGTACCGCGCCTACAACCCCAAGGCTGAGGTGTCGATCGGGATCGTCGGGAAGTATGTGGAGTACGAAGACAGCTACAAGTCCCTCAAAGAAGCTCTGGTTCACGGCGCGCTTGCTCACAATCTCAAGCTCCGCGTTACCTGGATCGAGGCTGAAGGGCTCGAGACAAAAGACGAAAGCGGCGTCTCCACACGCGCCTATGAGCAGCAGCTTGAAGGTTTTGACGGCATCCTTGTTCCCGGAGGCTTTGGAAAGCGCGGCATTGAAGGCATGCTCAACGCGATCCGCTACGCTCGCGAGAGTCATACTCCCTACTTCGGCATATGCCTCGGCATGCAGACGGCCTGCATCGAGTACGCCCGAAATGTCTGCGGTCTGGCGAAGGCGAACTCCGGCGAGTTCGATCCTGCTACGCCGCATCGCATCATCTACAAGCTTCGCGAATTGACCGGTGTCGAAGAGATGGGCGGAACCATGCGGCTCGGCGCGTGGGACTGCGTTATGGAGCCGGGCTCACTCGCGGCCCACGCCTATGGGACAACGGAGATCTCCGAGCGGCACAGGCATCGCTACGAGTTCAATCGCGAGTACGAGGCGATACTAACGGGTGCAGGTCTTCGCCTTACTGGCACGACCCCGGATGCAACCTACGTCGAAATCGTGGAGATTCCAAGCCATCCCTTCTTTTTGGGATGCCAGTTCCACCCTGAGTTCAAGTCGAAGCCACTGGAGCCGCATCCGCTTTTCCGGGAGTTCATTTCGGCCAGCTACAGAAGCCGCTCCGCGCTGCCCAACCATCTCTTCACCCCGGAAGAGCAGTCCGCCGAGGTCCATAGCTAGTTGTAGGAATCTTCGTGGCCTGGGTGGTACCTGTAGGATGATGCTGAGATCGACATGACAACTCAAGACACCTCCGGGCGCTCGTCCTCAGGCCCATTCCTTGCCGTGCTTTTATCGATTCTGCTCGGGGCAACAGTTATGGTTGTTTTTGTCCGGCACGCTACGTCCGGCATCCCCGCGAGGCTCTCCGGTTTGATCACGGGGCGGAGCACCACTTTTGACACCTCAGTGCCGGCCATCGTCCAGAAGATTCAGCGTCTGAACCGGCTGGAGACCGTCGTCTACTCGCTCGATACCGTGGTTGAGGGTGCTCATTCGAGCCCGGTGCTTCCTGACCTGCTCGCGGGAGACCGCCTCCTCCTCGTCGTCCATGGTCAGTCCGTCGCCGGCATCGATCTGTCCAAGCTCCGCCCAGAGGACGTCCATATCGATTCCGGGGGTCACGCTATCCGCATCACAATCCCGCCGTCCCAGCTCTTCACGACGACCATCGACAATCAACACACCCGGGTCTACGCGCGATCAACCGGCCTGCTCGTTCCCGTAGATCAGAACCTGGAGACGGAGACTCGTGCCAAGGCAGAAGAGCAGCTGCAAAAGGCGGCGCTGGAGGACGGGATTCTCGATGTTGCTCGTAAAAACGCGCGTGCGACGGTGACCACGTTGCTATACAGCCTTGGTTTTCAGCAGGTGGACGTTACCTAGGGCAGAGAAAAGCGCTCGGAGGGGTGGGCGGCTGCCATCCACACCGAACCTGCGATATCATGCTTATTCATGGCTTCCGTGCTCAACTTTCGGCTCTTCGGCAAACGGCCTGCGAACCTCCCTGCGTTCACGTCAGAGTTGCTTTCAGAGATGATTCCTCAGCACGAGACAGCCCTGCTTCGCACCATCGGGTGGATCTCCGCAGGAGCTGGCGCACTCGCTCTCGGGCTGTTTCTCGGCCGGGAGATCCGGTCCCGGTATAAGTTCAGCCGACGCACTCCTTACGACTTCTATGCGCACTCTGGCGACGCTCAGGATCTCGAATTCGGGGTCGGCATTTAGCTCGTCGCTGTAAGCCGGAGCTCTGCATAGTTCTGTTACTACGTGGCAGTCGCTGTCATGCACAGCGCCCAAAGCATATAGCTGTCTACTCGTTTACGATAGGTTTGATGACCAAACCAGCCTTTATTTTCCCCGGCCAGGGCTCCCAGACAGTCGGGATGGGCCGCGACCTTTACGAGCAATTCCCTTCCGCGAGAGCGGTGTTTGGAGAAGCCGATGACGCGCTCGGTTTCGCGCTTTCGACGCTGATCTTCGAAGGGCCCGAAGATCAGCTCAGGTTGACCGAGCATACGCAGCCCGCCATTCTTACGGTGTCAATTGCAGCCGCTCGGGTGCTGCAGGAGCAGACATCCGGCAAAGATGTAGACGCGATCTTCGCGGCGGGGCACTCGCTGGGAGAATATTCGGCGCACGTCATCGCGGGAACACTGGCCTTTGCGGATGCGGTGCGAGCTGTGCGGAATCGCGGCCGGTATATGCAGCAAGCTGTTCCTGAAGGCGAAGGAGCGATGGCCGCCATACTCGGACTCGCGGCTGACAAGATCAATGACATCTGCGCCCAGGTCTCGGACGAACTGACGCAGACCTCGGTGAATCCGGCAACCTCCATCTACCCCAGCGACTCGGGAGAGCACCGCGCCTCCACTGCCGCTGCCATTGTGGCACCTGCAAACCTCAACTCTCCCGATCAGACCGTCATCTCGGGGTCGACTGCCGCGGTCCAGCGAGCTGCCGATATGTGCAAGGAGGCAGGAGCAAAGCGGGCCATCCTGTTGCAAGTCAGCGCTCCGTTCCACTGCGCCCTGATGCATCCCGCGCAGGAGCTGCTCGCGAACGATCTGGAAGGTCTTGTCTTCGACGATCCAGCTATCCCGGTGATCTCCAATGTAGACGCCCGCGCTATCACGCGCAGGTCCGATGCCAGAGACTGCCTCATCCGGCAGGTCACTGCCCCTGTCCGATGGGTAGAGTGCATCCAGTTCATGATCAACGAGGGCGCGTCTCCGTTTGTAGAGATCGGTCCCGGCAAGGTTCTCAGCGGCTTGCTCCGGCAGATCGATCGCAGGCAGACCGCACTGAATGTAGAAGACAGGACCTCGCTCGAAAAGACTATGGCGGCTCTGACGTCTGCATAAGTATATGTTGCCGAATCCTAACTTCACCGACTCCATGGGAGAAAGATCATGCAAGTCAACGACATCGTCCAGAACTTTACCCTTCAGGATCAGGACGGGCATGACGTCTCGCTCTCGGACTATGCCACCCGTCCCGTGGTGCTCTTCTTCTATCCGCGTGCCGATACCCCGGGTTGCACGACCGAGGCCTGCGGCTTTCGCGACAGCTATCAAGAGCTGAAGGCTGCAGGTGCGGTCATCCTGGGCATCTCCCGGGATACGGTGAAGGCGCAGAAAAAGTTTGAGCAAAAATTCGAGCTCAATTACCCACTGCTTGCCGATCCCGAAGAGAAGGTCTGCAACCTCTTCGGTGTGCTCAAACCCAAGAGCATGTACGGCAAGCTGGTCAGCGGCATCGAGCGTACAACCTTTGTGATCGCGCGGGGAGACAGCGAGGGAAACCAGCGGATTCTTCATGTCTTCGAGAAGGTAAAGCCTGAGGGGCACGCCGCTGAGGTTCTGGCTTTGCTCGAGGAGTCTCACTAGGCGCCATGCGATCTACGCTCCTCGCCGGCACCGTAGCCGCTACAACTGCCGGCCTGCTCGTCGGCGGCGCTGCCTATGCCGCTTTTTACCCCACGTCCCAGATCTTCGGGCGAGTACTCCTCGCGGGCAGAGATCCTCTTGAGCTTGCGCTCACCTACGACGACGGACCTAACCCAGCCGTAACACCTTACCTGCTTGAGCTGCTTGCGAGCCGCGGTGTGAGAGCGACCTTCTTCCTGATCGGGAAATTCGTCCGGCAGCAGCCCGCGTTGGCACGGGGAATCGCGCAGGCCGGTCATCTCGTCGGAAACCACACGATGACGCATCCGAGGCTTGCCTTTCAATCCAGAGCTCGGATAAGGGAGGAGCTCCTGGATACAAACAGCCTTCTCGAGGATGTCCTTGGCTCTCCGGTCCGCTACTTTCGACCACCGCATGGGGCGCGTCGGCCCTATGTGATCGATGCGGCGAGAGAGCTCGGCCTCTCAACAGTGCAGTGGAACGTGACCGGTTTCGACTGGCACCCTATCGGCCCGGATGGGATATCAGCAAACGTGGATCGCGGCATCGCTCGCAATCATCGCGCACGCCGAGGTTCAAACATCCTCCTCCACGACGGAAGCCATCTCGGCATCGGTGCGGACCGGATGGCGACCCTGGGGGCAACGGGCCGCATTCTCCAGCAGCAGCTCAGCGCGGTCTTCGTCACTGTGGACGTATGGAGCGAATCCGAATCGAGTCAGGGCCTAAAAGCAGGCCGCCGTCTACCCGATTGACGAACAGCACGACGCTCAGCAATCAGCTCAAGCGAAGAGCGCTGTCCGCGCGGCCTCGATCGTCTCCTCCACCTGCGCGGCGCCATGCGCGCTGGAGACGAACGCGGCCTCGTATTGACTGGGCGGAAGCCACACACCGGAGTCCAGCATTGCCCTGTGAAAGCGAGCGAAGGCCACCGTGTCGCTGGTCGATGCACTTCTAAAATCAGTGACGGCGTGAGATGTGAAAAACCACGTGAACATCGATCCAACTCTATTCATGGTCAAGGGAATCCCTGCTTGTGCAGCCAGGGTCGTGATCCCGCTGGCAAGCGCCTCCGTTGTGCGATCGAGATGGGGGTAGAGCTCACCCTCGCGCGCAATCAGCTCGCGCAGTGTGACAATGCCGGCAGCCATGGCCAGTGGGTTGCCGCTCAGCGTGCCTGCCTGGTACACGGGGCCCAGCGGGGCCAGATAGCTCATCACCTCAGCTCGTCCACCGAACGCCCCACAGGGTAGACCGCCACCGAGGATCTTCCCGAGTGTGGTGAGATCAGGGTGAATTTCGTATAGCTGCTGCGCTCCACCAAGGGCGAGCCGGAAGCCCGTCATGACCTCATCGAGAATCAGCAGAGCTCCATACATTGTTGTCAACGTCCGCAAGCCCTCGAGGTATCCAGGCGCTGGTGCGATGGTGCCCGCGTTACCTACCACCGGCTCGACGATGACGCACGCGATCTTCCCAGGGTGCATTTGAAAAGCGTCTTCAACGGCCGCCAGATTGTTGTAGGGCAACGCGAGAGTATCTTTGGCAGTGTCTGCTGGAACGCCCGCCGAACCCGGGATGCCGAGCGTCGCGACGCCGGATCCTGCCTTGACCAGCATGGCGTCCGAATGCCCGTGGTAGCAGCCTTCAAACTTGAGCACCATGTCCCGTCCTGTAAAGCCGCGGGCCAAGCGCACCGCAGACATGCAGGCCTCCGTGCCGGAGCTTGTGAACCGCAGCCGCTCCACCGAAGGGAAGCATCGCGTCACCAGCTCTGCCAGATCTCCTTCAGCTGCAGTGGAGGCGCCGAAGCTCGCGCTCTTACCGGCCGCTTCCCGCACGGCCTCAACGACCGTCGGAAAGGCATGCCCAAGTATCATCGGGCCCCACGAACCGAACAAATCAAGGTAGCGATTGCCATCGACGTCCCAGAGGTAGGATCCCTCCGCGCGCTTAACAAACGGCGGGTCACCACCGACTGCCCGAAAGGCTCGAACGGGTGAATCCACGCCGCCGGGCAGCAGCGACTCGGCTCGTATCTGCAGCGCGCGCGAAAGTTCCATCTTTCTAGGCATGGATCAAGTATAGAAGTGCGCCGCACGCGCTCGCCGTTCACAAGGCTGTGGGCATCCTCCTGCTAGACTGAACTTCTTTCCAGAGCAGAAGGACGGTGCACGAACTTGCCTGACGAGACCCTCCCCGCGTCCGCTATCAAGACCGAGGCCCCACAACGCGAGGAACTTTCAGCCGTCGTCCCGCACCCTGATGGCGCAGGGAAGACAGCCGCTCTCGCGAAGCCGATGCCGAGTAAACAGCCAGTCAGTTACGCCGATGCGGGCGTCGACATCACCTCCGGCGATCGCGCAAAGCAGCGGATCAAGATGCTTGCGCGAAAGACGTTCAACAAGCAGGTTCTGAGCGAGATCGGCGGATTTGGCGGATTGTTCGCGCTCGACTTAACCAAGTTTCCGAATCCCGTACTGGTCTCTTCGGCGGACGGGGTGGGCACGAAGTTGAAGGTTGCGTTCGAGCTCGGGATTCACCATACCGTTGGTCAGGATCTCGTCAACCACTGTGTGAACGACATCGCGGTGCAGGGCGCGACACCGCTCTTCTTTTTGGATTACCTCGCGACAGGCAAGCTGGATGATTCCACGGTGGAGACGGTTGTTCGCGGACTCTCTGAAGCCTGCCGTGTGAACGGTTGCGCTCTGATTGGCGGCGAGACTGCCCAGATGCCGGGCTTCTATGCGGATGGCGAGTACGATCTCGCCGGCACGATTGTTGGAGCTGTCAATCGAGACAAGATTGTAACCGGAGAGCACATTCAGATTGGTGACGTCCTTATCGGACTACCTTCAAATGGACTGCATACGAACGGCTATTCGCTGGCACGCAAGCTACTGTTCGAGATCGCCGGATACGGGCCAGACCAGTATGTCAACGAGTTGAAGGATAAGACCGGCGCCGCCTTGATGCGAACTCATCGAAGCTACCTTTCGGTGATTAAAAAGCTCTACGGAGCGGAGCTCGTTACCGGTATGGCCCACATAACAGGCGGTGGTATGACCGATAATCTCCCGCGGATCCTGCCAAAAGGAACGGGAGCCGTCGTCGATCTCGCCAGCTGGCAGGTGCCGCCCTTATTTGAGCACCTTCGTCAGCTCGGCTCGGTTGAGCAGGACGAGATGATGCGGACCTTCAACATGGGTATCGGCCTGATCTGCGTTGTTCCTGCGGAGCAGGTTAAAAAGGCCAAGGCCGTCCTGAATCGCGCGAACGAGCGCCACTGCATCATCGGGCGCATTGTGCGTGGTGATCGCAAGGTCGTCTATCAATAACGCGAGGTGACACGAATGACTCGCCTCGGGATCCTCCTGTCTGGTCGCGGCTCCAACTTTCTCGCAATTGCACAAGCGATACGCGAGCATCGTATGGTCGGAGCGGAGATATGCGTTGTTTTATCGAACCAGGAGAACGCTCCAGGTCTCCAGGCTGCACGCGACCTTCGACTTCCGGCTTTTGCCGTTCCGTCTGCCGGCCGCAAGCGGGTAGAGCACGATGCGGAGATGATCGCCAGACTTCACCAGCATCGCGTAGATCTCGTCTGCCTGGCCGGTTACATGCGCCTTCTCTCATCCCTCTTCGTGCAGGCTTTTCCCCAAAGAATTCTCAACATACATCCCTCACTGCTTCCCGCCTTTCCGGGCCTCCATGCCCAGGGACAGGCACTCACATATGGTGCAAAGGTGACTGGATGCACGGTGCATTTTGTCGACGAGGAACTCGATCATGGAGCGATTATTCTTCAGCGATCCATCAACGTTGAGGACAACGACACTGCGGATACTCTGTCCCAGCGCATCCTGGAAAGCGAACATGTGGCATACTCCGACGCTATCAAACGAGTGATGAGCGGTCAGTATGAGATCTTGGGACGTCGGTATGTGCGTAGGCTTGCGAAGCTCACTTGAGCGACCAAAGCTTTGGGCCGTCGGAGATGTGGGCAAACAGAGATGCCCCACATATTGTGCAACCTCCGCCCATAGCGCCGGTGTCCTATAGTCACGAGGTCATGATATGGCAAGGACGACAGCAGTAAAGGGCGGCGCAAGATCCACAGCGAAGAAGAGCTCCGTAAAGAAGGCACCGAACACAAAAGCCACGGTTAAGAGCTCGACAAAGAAACCGCCGTCCACGCGCTCGCCGGGAGAGTCTACTTCCGCCTCTCCAGCGAAAAGACGTTCCGCGACGAGTAAGAGTTCGGCAACGAGTAAGGGCTCCGCGAAGAAGAGCAGCAGCCGCAGATATTCGCCCGAAGCAAGCAAAAGTGTTGAGCGCGAGATGAAGGAGATGCAGCAGGGAAAGCTGAAAATCGGGAAGAGCAGCAAGAAGGTCACGAACCCTAAGCAGGCGATAGCAATCGGCCTCTCCGAGGCTCGGCGAGCAGGCAAGAACGTACCGCCGAATCCCAATCGGTAGTCGGGGAGCTCTGGAACGGGGACCCTAAGTTTTACTTGGAGACGGAGCGGCCGCTGCTGGCGTGGAATTCGCCGGTGCTGGGGTCGAAGAAGACGAGGCTGTTGAGCCCGTGGTCTCGCTGCCGGATGGGGCGCCCTTGGCTTCGGACGGCGCGGAACCGTCTCCTTTGCTTTCGCTCTTTGTCTCCCCTTTGATCTCGCTGGATGCGGCGGGCTTGGGAGAGGAATAGAGATCCTTGTACCATCCGCCACCCTTGAAGGCGATATTCGGGGCGGAGATCACGCGTTGCAGATGGCCGCCACAGTATGGGCATACGGTGATCTCAGGGTCCGAAAACTTTTGGCGTTTCTCTGTATGGCGGCGGCACTGCTGACATTCGTACTCGTAAAGCGGCATCTGATTCCTTCCGAAGCTATAGCTTACCGAGTTCCACGAGCCGGGCACTGGCAATAGCCTCGATCTTGCGAAGTGCTTCGACTGCAGGGAGCGCCATCTGGGCGTTGGGCACATCAATTTGTACGACTGCCAAGGCCTGACCCTGCGGCACCCGCTGCGAGTGAACAGACCGGCCAAGCGCGAAGTTGGCTATGTTCAACGAGTGATCGCCGAGGATGGTTCCGATGCGGCCGATAACCCCAGGCACATCGTGGTTGCGGATGGCGATCAGGGTGCCGTGGAGGGGGGCCTCGATGTCGATGCCGTCGTAGGTGAGGAGGCGGGGGGAGGTGCCGTGGAGCACGGTTGCGGAGGCGCTGGCGTTGCCGTCGGAGGAATGGAGGGTGAGCTTCAGTACGGAGCCTGCTCCACCGGAGACGAACTCCTTCTTATCCTCCTGGATGCGGATGCCGCGTTCCGAGGCGATGGCAGCGGCGTTGATGCGATTGACGGCGTCCGTGTTCGAGAAGATGCCCGCGATGGCCGCATTTCGGATGAGGTCCGTCTTGCCCTGAGCGATGCGCCCGGTGTAGGTGATCTGAATGTTCTCAAGGTTGCCCGGGGTTGCGTGCGAGAGGAACTGTCCCAGGCGTTCGGCCATCTCGATGTACGGAGCAAGCTCCAGGTACTCCTCATGCGAGAGCGACGGCACATTAACCGCGTTCTGCACGACACCGAGCTTGAGGTAATCGCGAACCTGCATCGCGAGCTGGATCCCGATCGCCTCCTGCGCCTCGTCGGTTGCGCCTCCGACGTGGGGAGACAGAAGAACGTTGTCCAGTTCGAAGAAGGGCGAGTCCTTCAGCGGCTCCTTGTGGAAGACGTCCAGAGCGGCGCCGGCGACCCTTCCGGATCGCACTCCGTCAGCCAGGGCCTCATCCACGATCAGCTCGCCCCGGGCGCAGTTTACGATGCGGATGCCGGGCTTCATGATTGCAATCGACTGCTTGTTGATGAGGCCTTCTGTCTGGCTCGTCAGGCCGACGTGCAGCGTCAGGTAGTCGGATTCCCGGAAGATCTCTTCGATCGGGACCAGTGTGACCTCGTTCTCTCGGGCGACGACCGGGGCGACGAAGGGGTCGTAGCCGATCAGCTCCATGCCGAAGGCTCGGGCGCGGCGCGCGACCTCGAGGCCGATCCGGCCGAGGCCAATGATCCCGAGCGTCTTTCCGCGCAGCTCCGTGCCCTGCAAGGACTTCTTCTCCCACCTCCCGGCGTGCATCGTTGTGTTGGCATGGGGGACCCTGCGGCACATCGCGATCATCAGGCCCAAGGTGAGCTCCGCGACCGCTACGGCATTGGCGCCGGGCGTGTTCATCACGACGATGCCGTTCCGCGTCGCCGCGTCCGTGTCGATATTGTCGACACCTACGCCGGCACGACCGATCACGCGGAGTTTGGGAGCGTGCTCAAGCAGGGCAGCGTCGGCCTGGACGGCGGAGCGGACGACAAGCGCATCGGCATCCCCAAGCTCCTGGGCCAGCGATCCCTTGATCTTATCGGCGGTAACGATCTGCCACCCCGGCTCCTGCTGCAGCACGGCGAGAGTGGAGGCTGAGACTTTTTCGGCGAGAACGATCTTCATGTGTCCTTGATCTTACCGTGCGGCATCCGTTTCCGTCCGCCGGGTACCCCTCCCCCCTCCTTTGTGCGCAAAGTCTTCCATCCATGGACATTAGATTCGGACGAAAGATCGCTATAGCCCAGCGCCGGGCCGCACTCGACCCCGTGGCGCCCTGAAGCCGAAAACCGTGCCTGCTTCTCATTGTAGAGAGCTCGCCCTGCTGGAACGCCAAAAGGATGGCGACGGCTGACATGCGATCAAGGCAAACTGAGTGCGCTAGTGTTTCTCGAATTTCCCGGCGGACTCGTAGCCGCGCTGAAGCTCCGCGAGCCGCTGCTGCAGTGCGTCAAGCTGCGGCAGGAGGTCGGTCGTCCTCCCCATCAGCTGCGCGAGCTGCTCCAGCTGGAGGTCGTCCACGCTGTTCTCAGACGCGAGGATACTGGGGGCTTTGCCCTGGTCGGCGACGAGGGTTGTCCCGAGAGAGCTGATGTATTCCTGCTGGACATAAATCTGGGAGAGGCTCTGCAACTCGTCGTAGGGCATGTAGGCGAGGGCGCCGGTATCGCGAGCCGCCCCCCAGGCGGAGTTGGCAAAGGGCGACCAGCCGAGAGTATAGGAGAGCTTTCCGTGCGGTGCACGTGGGTGATCGCGCAGCTGGCGAATGACAACGATATTGGCCTGCATGCGAGCGGAGTCCTCGCGGAGATGGGCGAGGTTTTGCGGGAGGAGCTGCTGGTTCGCCAGGACCTCGCGGTGGACGTTTTCGCGGGCCACCGTGACCAGGTGATGGTGGTGTACCCACTGAGCCGAAGCCTCAAAGCCGATCGCGATCAAAAGGCCGATCGTGATTGCGGCGATATGGAGGAGGAAGTCGCGTCCGCCGTGGACAGACTCGTGAGGTGCTGCGACGTCGAGCACGGGAGAGAATCCCTTGGACCGGCTTTGTTTCATATCTATAATTTCCGCGTTTGGAGATGTTGAGCTTAGCCCCAAGCTTAGCGGAAGAGGTGCGGAACGAAGCTGGAGAGATTGCCGGTGATGGGACCGGCAGACTCGCGGACGCCCATGCCGGCGCACTCCTGATCAACCATCCAGAGGCCGAGGACCGGGTGGCGCTGCCGGGTAGGGCGGAGATTGTCGGGGAAGACGGCGGGTGGTGCGAGGTCCTGAAAGATGAAGCGGGCCTGCGAGCTATTGGCATAGGTGCCGGGGTTCTCGACTGTGGTGCCGTCGGCATAGGTGATCGAGACGTCTTCGCCCTCGCGCGAGAGCAGAGGTTTGCGGACGTAGGCGGGCATGTTGCGGGGAGAGTCGAAGTAGCACTCGAGGAGAAGGGGGTGGTTGGGATAGAGCTCCCAGAGGACGGGGAGGATGCCCTTGTTGGAGAGAAGCATCTTCCAGATGGGTTCGATCCAGGTGAGCTGCCCGTAGTTGCGGAGGGCGTGCGGGCCGAAGTCCTCGGCGAGCATGGTCTCCCAGGGGTAGAGCTTGAACAGGGTCTGGATCTGGTTTTCCTGCTGGTCGACGAAGGCCTGCCGGGGGTCGTTCCAGCCGATCTGGAGCATGGGGATGGGGCGGGTGGGAAGACCGGCCTGCTGGGCGGTGTCTTCGAGATAGGCGAGGGTGAGGGTGTCTTCGGGGGTGTCGACGCCGGCGAAGTAGACCGGTTGCTGGAAGGAGGGCGCCACGTCCTTCCATTTGGCGATGAGGCGCTCGTGGAGGGAGTTGAACTGGTCGGCTTTGGTTGCGGTGAACGGGAGGAAGCTGTGGGTGGGGAGGCGCGGGCCAACCTCTTCGAGCCAGTTCCACTGGATGACGGCGGCTTCGAGGAGCGAGGTAGGGGTGTCGGCGTTGTACTCGAGGAGCTTGGGTGGATTGCCGGATTGGGCTCCCGCCCACACAAGGTCGAAGCGGCCGTAGAGGGCAGGGGGTTCGGCGTTCCAGGCGGCCTCAATGACGGGGATCGCGGCGACGGGGATGGTGAGATCCGCATACCGGCGGGTGTCGATGATGTGCTGGGCGGCGGCGAGGCACATCCCCTGAAGTTCGTTGGCTGCGGCTTCGAGTGTGTCGATCTCGGCGGCGGTGAACTCGTAGGCGGCGGACTCGTCCCAGTAGGGCTCGCCGTTGTCGAGCGTGTGGAAGGTGAGGCCTTGCCCTTCGACGATCTGCTGCCAGTTGGGACGGGGGGTGAGGGAGATGCGGTCCATTACTCGCCTGCGCCTCCGCCATGCCCGCCGCCTGAGCCTTCGCCCCCGTGGGCGCCACCCTGGGAGAAGCTCCTGCCGAAGCCGCCGCGGGTGGTGGAGTTTGAGTAGCTGTGTCCGGCGAGGGGGGTGTTGGTGCCTCCCGTGACAGCTGAGCCGATGCCTCTGCCACCGTAGCCACCGTAGTAGTAGTGATAGAGGGGGATGAAGGGGAGGATGCCGATGCCGTTGTGCTGGCGCTGCTGCTCCTGCATCTGGCGCTGCTGCTCCTGCATCTGGCGCTGCTGGGCGGCATCTGCTGGCTGGTTGGCACAGAGTTTGTCGTCGACGACCTTATTGTTCTCGTCGACACAGCGCTGCATCTCGGCCTGGTGGCAGCCGGAGAGGAGGGCCAGGGCAGTGGAGGCGAGAAGCGGGGCGGCGACTTGGGCGGAGCGGCGCATGGGCTGGGTCACCAGCGTATCAGGGACGTGGGCGGAACGATCTTCCCGCTCCCTTGGAGTGATGCGGCAAAGTATTCCACGGATGCCGCTAGGGCCGGTACTGCGATATGCGACGCGGAACCGGACCGCCGGGCGCTGGCCCTGGGCAAGCCGTTCTACACGGCGCTCGGGCACTCGGACTACAGCGAGACGATGGCGGAACGGATGGCGGACGTGACGTTTGCGACGCCGTCGGAGTTCGGTGCGACCTATGCGGCGGAGCATGAGTGGGCGCAGCGTCTCGCGCGGCAGAGGCGGAGGTTGCGCGGCAGATGGAGCCATTGCGGCAGATGGAGCCATTAAGGATCGAAAAGGACAAGGTGCAAGCGGAACGGAGGCAGGCCGAGGAGCGGCTCCGCGAGGCTGCGGCGCGGGAACAGGATCTGCGGAGACAGGCGAGGAGGTTGCTGGTGGCGGCTGGGGTGCTAGCGATGCTGGTGGTGATTGTGGTGGCTTTGCTGGTCTGGCGGTAGCCCCGGGTTTCTTTGTTGCGGGCGGGCTATCCGTGCGGGCCTTGAGCCGTGCTTTCGCGCGCGAATGCCCCACCACTTTCGGCAAAGTACGCCGAAAGGATGGGGCACCCGATTCTGGGGCGCTCGTGTGCGGGGAGGCTAGACGCGGGCTGTGGTGTGTTTGGTGAGGGGGTTCTGTTCTTTGGTGGTATCGAGTGTCTGGCCGTGGGCTCCGGCTTCGGTGTGCTGGAGGGAGCAGGCGCCGTCGGGGCGGCCGCAGATGCAGGAGCGCTTTTCGGCCTGCGGGTGAGTGGCTGCGGCGAAGAGCTTCTGGGCTGCGATAAGGCCATCCCCGAACTGGATGGGTCTGCCATTGTGTGTTGCCTGGGGGACGCTCCTGACCACGACCTGTTCTAAAGCGCCGATAAGCGCGACCGTGTCCATGTAGTCGAAGAAGCCGAGGTGGGCGATGCGGAAGATCTGCCCTTTCATCTCGCCCTGGCCGTTGGTGATAATGGCGCCGAAGCGGGACTTCAGCTCCTTGACGATCAGGCCGGAGTCGACGCCCGGGGGAGGGATGACGGCGGTGGCGGCGGCGGAGGGGGCAGAGGGGGCGAAGAGCGTCATGCCGAGCGCCTGGACGGCGGCGCGGGTCATGGCGGCGATGGTTTCGGCGTTGTCAACGAGTTTCTTGCGGCCGGCTACCAGGTCGCCTGCCGGGTTCTCCGGAGAGCTGGCCTGCGCGGCGATCCAATCGAGCGCGGCGCCGAGGGCAGCGATGAGGGCGACGGCGGGGGTGTAGGCGGACTCGCCCCCGCGGGCGTTTTTGCGCTCTTTGCGGAGATCGAAGTAGTAGCGGGGGTTGTAGGTGGCCTCCATGCGGTCCCAGGCGCGGGGGCTGACGGCGAGGTAGGAGAGGCCGGGGGGGATCATGACGGCTTTTTGCGATCCGCCGATGAGGACGTCGACGCCCCAGGCATCCATGTCGAGGTGGGTGGTGCCGAGGCCGGTGATGGCATCGACGATAAGGAGGGCCTCGGAGCCGGTGTCCTTGAGGAGCTTGGCGACGGCGGGAACACAGTGGCGTACGCCCGTGGAGGTTTCGGTGGCCTGCATGAAGACGGCGCGGGTCTCAAGCTTAAGGGCGGCCTTGACGTCGTCGAGCGAGTAGGTTTGGCCGTAGGGGGCGCTGACGACGTCTACCGGGCAGCCGAACGCCTTTGCGAGAGCCGACCAGCGTTCGCCGAACTTGCCGGCCGTGAGGACGAGAACTCGGTCGCCGGGGGAGGTGAGGTTGGAGACGGTGGCCTCCATGGCACCGGTGCCGGAGGAGGAGAGGAGGATGACGTCGCCGGTCTCGGTGCCGACGAACTGCTTTAGCTGAGCTAGGACGCGGGTGTAGAGGGCGCGGAACTCGGGGGTGCGGTGGTGGATGTCGGCGGCGGCCATGGCGAACTGCGCGGCGGGAAGGAGGGGGGTGGGGCCGGGGGTGAATAGGCGGGTTTTGCGGATCATGGGGATATTGTATGGGCGGTTGAAGGTGCGGGTCAGCGTGCGTTTGGGATTGGTGTCCCCGACGGAAGGGGGCGCGGGCTGGCGGCTGTCGTGAAAGGTCGCGAACGGAGCACGGCTGCCCGAGGTTGCCGGTTGCTGCGTAATTTGTGAGATGGGTGCGCTTCTATGAATCAAGGGCGACCGGGAAATCAACAGACGACGGGGAAATCAAAGGCGACGGGCTGAGGACTCAGCGCGTCAAGCGGATCGTTGGTGCTTTTGTATGCGAGTGTGGCTGCGTAGAGAAGTGAAGTTGTATGGCAAAACCGTAGGGCGATGTAAAGGAAACCCGCAGGCGATTCGCAGAGACGTTACGTGTCAGCAACCTTAGCTGCCGCACCCGGATTCTGTCGGTGCCCCAGCTTCGGGCGAACGTCCAATTCGGTCCTCGCAGGTCAATGCCGCCGAATCGGACCGCCTGCTGTAGTGCGCGGAGTTCGGTAGCTCAGGCTCGCGTGTTGCGGGCTCGGGTGTCTCACCTTGGATATACGGCCACCCTCACGCATGCGTTTGTCAGCTTCAGTCCAAGACGGGAGTGTGGTTTCAGGCTGGGTCCAATGAGCTACAGAAGCTTCATCACACCAATGCAGAAGGTGCGGCATGACCTTCTTGTGTGAGCCCGAGATCATGTATTCACGCATGCTGTCCTGGGAGTCCCATGCTGTCATGGTCCAGAAGGTCCAGCTTCGGTCCGCCAGCAGCGCACCGCTCTGAAATCCGCGGGCCTTCCTTACCTGGCTCAGCGAGCGCAACGTATGAAATGCAAACAGCGGGACAAAGCGGACCGACCGGATTCTAAGTCGCGTCAAGCTGATAAAGATCATGATTCACCCAGGGTCCGTCGAGCGTGGTGATTCATCAGATGCGGCGACGCCCAAAGTAGCGGCTTGCGCTCCCGGATTGGCGCTGGAACCAGGTACAGCCAGCGCTGAATGCACCGCTGCGCGATGAAGAACGCGTGTTTGGACGGACCTCAGCGCAACTCCCTCCGAGCCGGGTTCGGCGAGTTCAAGCGCCGACTTCGATGGTCGGGCAGGTTGCGGAAGAGGGGTTGACCAGCGCCGATGATGACGTAACGCAAACTGGACCGTTACCTCGACCGCACGTGGAGATGATGGCGGCTGTGCGATCTATTATGGTGAGTTGTGTGAGGTGATGGGATGGCGATTTCGGAGAAGATTCAGGCTGACATTGTGGTGGCGATGAAGGCGAAGGATGAGCACCGCTTGACGACGCTGCGGATGGTGAAGTCGGCGATGAAGAACAAGGAGATTGAGAAGCGGGCTCCGCTGGACGAGGCAGAGGAGCAGGCGATTCTGACGACGCTGATCAAGCAGCGGAAGGACTCGGTGGAGCAGTTCACGAAGGGGAACCGGCCGGAGCTGGCGGAGAAGGAGCAGGTGGAGATCACGATGATTGAGGGGTACCTGCCACAGTCGGCCAGCGAAGAGGAGGTGCGGGCGATTGTGATGGGGGCGATCGAGCACCTGGCGAAGGATGCGGGCGGGGCACGGCCGGGGCCGAAGGACATGGGGCCGGCGATGCGGGTGGTGAAGCAGAGAATTGCGGCGAGCGGGATCCGGGCGGATGGGTCGATGGTGAGCGAGATGGTGAAGGCGGAGCTGAGCAAGTAGGTCTGCCCAAGGTCTCCATCGGCGTGAAATTTGCGTCCGCTGTGCTGTTTCCCAGCCGGCTGTAGCGGAATTCGGCATCTCACTGGGCGGCGCGAGTGCGCAGAAAAGAGGTGTACGGATGGGCATACTGGACATGGTTGAGTCGATGGCTGGTGGTGGCGGCGGGCAGAACGCGCAGGTCGCGGGCGGCCTGGTGCAGGAGATGCAGGGTCAGCCGGGCGGGATGGGTGGCATCCTGCAGTCGTTTCAGCGGAACGGAATGGGCGGCCTGGTGCAGCAGTGGGCCGGCGGGCAGACGCAGCCGGCGTCGCCGGACCAGGTGGAGCAGGGCCTGGGCGGAACCGGGATGATCGACCGGATCTCGCAGCGGACGGGCGTCTCGCCGGGCATGGTGAAGGCGGGGCTGGCAGTTGCGGTGCCGCTGGTGATCCATCACCTGGTCTCGAACGGGCATGTGACCCAGGACGGGCAGCCGACGGGAGCCGCGGCACCGGAGCCTGGCGGGATGTTGCAGTCGATCCTGGGAAGGATGATCTAGGGTCGAGGCCTCGATACCTCCAGGCCGATGAGCTGAGGTCGAGGGTAGGAGCCCTTACCCACGGCAGAGTTGCCCATGCGGTGAGGGGGCATCCTGGAAGAGAAGCAGATCCCCTCCGCTGCGCGGGGGTGACAACAAACGACAGCCAGCAGGCTGATAGCAGCAGATGCATAGCACCAGAACGATCATCAGAAGAAGAGCGAAGTTCGAACGAGGGAGAACAATATGGCTGATCTGGAACAGTTGAAGCAGAAGTACGCGCCGGTGTTGGAGCTATTTACGAAGTTTGAGCCCTATGGAGCGAAGCTGGACGGGGTGGATCAGGACCCGGACGGCAAGATCCACATCAAGGGATCGGTGCCGAGCACGGTGATTGCGAACCGGATGTGGGATGCGATCAAGAACGTGGATCCGACGTACGCGGATCTCCATCACGAGATCGGGACGTCAGGGGGCGAGACCCAGGCGTACACAGTGAAGAGCGGCGATACGCTGAGTGCGATCTGCCAGCTGTTTTACGGAGCGGCGAGCAAATACACTGCGGTCGCGGGCAAACTGGGGATTGAGGCGGACAAGATCAAGGTCGGGGAGACCTTGCAGCTGCCCGTGGTTTCGTAACTGTGTCATTTTGCAGGTTGATGGGCGAGCATAATGCTCGCCCATCAACACGTAAGACGTTCTGCGTTATCGCCAGACAGGCCGTCCGGCAGCTAGGGGACCCAGACCTATCGGGTGATTGGGTCACTCCTTATTCCGGAATGATTTTGACGAAGGTGCCATTGGGAAGGGTGTGGGCGCCGAGGATATGGATAACGCCGTCGCGGGCGAAGCCTCTGAGCATGGTTGGATTGCTCTGAGGTGTGGCGGGGGCAGCGGGCAAGGGTCTTTCCACCTCCAGTTCGACCACCTTCGCCCGCTTGGGGTCCGGTCGAGATGAGGGCGGTTTGGGGGCGGGGTCGAGTGATGCAGGCGCGGGTGGGAACTCGGACCGGGCAGGGTAGGGGATGGCGCGAAGAGGGAGAGACTGCACAGCGTCTTTGCTGATTACGGGGGATGTGGGGCTGGCAGGGTTGGAGATGGTGGGGCGAGTCTCTACCCCGGCGGCGCGCTTCATGCCGCGGTCCATGGCTTCGTTGGCGAGGCGGTCGGCGTCCTTGTTTTTATGGCGCAACGCGTGGGTGATCTCGAAGCGATCGAGCCTGGCGATGCGGGATTTGGCCTCTTGCCAGAGGGGTTTGAGGTCGGGGGAGTTGACCTTGTACTTGCCCTGGATCTGCTTGACCATGAGCTCGGAGTCAGAGATGACGCGGAGGCTTTTGTGGCCGTGGTTGAGGGCGTAGTCGAGCGAGGCGAGGAGGCCGGAGTACTCGGCGAAGTTGTTGGTGCGGAAGCCGAGGAACTCGGAGAGTTCGGCGATGACGTTGCCGTTTGCGTCGGTGATCTGGGCGCCGAAGCCGGCGGGGCCGGGGTTTCCGCGGGCGCCGCCGTCGCAATGTGCGGTGATGGTCCCGCCGGGGGCGGGGGCGGGGGCGGCGTCGCGGAAGAGGCTGGGCGTGCTTGGGGGCATCCCTTGAGTTTATTGCCTCCGGGTTGGGTGGTTAAAGTCTGAAAGGTACCTCCAAGCGGCCGTCCGAGTGACCGTTGGACCAGAAAATCATGGGTGGAGCAACGCTTACCTTTTTTCCGGGTTCAGGTCTATCAGGGTGAGACTGTTTTTCCTCACTCCGGAGTGAGACCAAGATGAGTGCAGAGGCTATGGGGATGGGTGCTGGCGGAGAGCTGGCGCAGGGGCTCGGTGTTGGCAGCGGGCGCAAACGCCTGGGTACTTCAGGGTTGCCGGTGCGTGTCGCCGGGCTCACCGGAGCGGTAAAATCAGCACCAGTGATGGCGAAGACGGCGGCGCAACCCGGGACGCGAGCGAAGCTAACACCGGCGCAGATGGAAGCGCGGGCGCAACAGCGGGCAGAGGATGACGAGCTGATCCGGGAGGCGCAGAAGGGCCAACGGAGTTCTTTCGACACACTGGTGCGGCGGTATGACCAGAGCGTGCTTCGCCTGGCGCTGCACATGCTTGGGAACGAACAGGATGCACAGGATGTGCACCAGGAGGCCTTTATCAAGGCGTATCGCCACCTGGGGAACTTCCGCTTTGAGTGCTCGTTCTACACGTGGCTGTACCGGATCGTGACGAACCTGTGCCTGGACCAGATGCGGCGGCGCAAGAGTCGTCGGGAGGATCCGGCGACGATTTCGGACTCAAGCGGCGAAGAGATGGATCTGCTCGCGAACATCCGGGACGACCGGTCGATGGCGAACCCTGGACGCGAGTTGGAGCGGAAGGTGATGGCCGAAGGGATCAAGTCGGCGCTGGATAAGCTGACTCCCCGGGAGCGAACTGTATTCGAGTTGAAGCACTACCAGGGTCTGAAGTTGCGCACGATCGGCGAGATGCTGAGCACGACGGAGGAGACGGCGAAAAATACGCTGTTTCGGGCGACCCGGAAGCTGCGTGCAAACCTTGCGGAGTTGCGGGCGTAGGGTCCACGACGACAGATGTTGGGCTGACCTCCGCCCTCACGAAGGTCGAAGGTCGAAAGCAAGAACTGGGTCCGTGAGGTCTGAGGCATTTCAGAGGAACTCAAAGGTCTGCGGAACAAGGCAAACAGGAACAGGGGACGGACGACGATTCGCACGCGAACGATCGATCCGCAGAAGAGCAAGCGCAATTTCGAGGCTGGTTGAGGTAGAGCAGATGAACTGTGATGTGGCGCAGGAACAGATCGTGCTGTTGATGTACGGCGAGCTGGACGACGAGCTGGCAATTGGCCTGGAGCAGCATCTGGATGGATGTGACGGCTGCCAGGGTGAGCTGAGCGCGCTTCGCGAGATGGATGAGGATCTGGCGGTGCTGCCCGTGATGGAAGTTTCGCCGAACCTGCTGGCGCAGAGCCGGATGCGGCTGGACGAGGCTCTGGACGAAGAGGCCCCGCATGGGTTGGCAACGCGACTGCGATCAAACCTGTGGCGGTGGACCGGTCTGGTAACGGGGGCGCCCGCGTTGGCGACGTTGCTGGTGGGCCTCGGATTTCTGGGTGGGGATTTCACCTACCGGTACCGGGCAGCTTACGCGCCCAGACCGGTCGAGCCGAAGTTGGTCACGATCACGGACCAGACGAACGGCGTGATCGGCAATGTGAGCGGGATCGTGCAGACGCCGGGCTCGGAGCTGGTGCAGGTGAAGTACAACCGCGTGGTTCCGGAGACGATGGAAGGATCGCTCGACGAGCCACGAATCCGTGAGCTGCTGATGATGGGGATGCGGGCCGGGACGAGCGAGGGTGTGCGGGCGAATGCGGTGGACCTCCTTTCGAGCGAGTGCCGGAGAGGACATGCCTGCGCGGGAACAGTCGAGGGCAAGGACCTCCGTGGCGCACTGATGGTTCGGCTGCGGTACGACAGCGACCCAGGCGTGCGGATGAAGGCTCTGAAGGGGCTGGAGCGGTACGTTGACCAGGACCAGAGGGTTCGGGACGCGGTACTGGAGGCCCTGATGCACGATAAGAATGCGGGCGTGCGGACGGCGGCCATCGGGATGCTGACGCCGGTGCAGTCGGATTCCAGTGTGCGGCAGGTGCTGCGGACGGTATCGACCCAGGACGAGAACCCGTTCATCCGGAACGCGAGCTTTGAGGCGCTGCAGGGTACGGACGGACTCCAGTAGGCGACCTGCACGAAGGTCTGCCGGCCCGGCCTGGAGACTCCTTTGTTGCAAAGGCGCAAGTGGTGGAGCAGCCACTGGATAGTATCTGGATAGTATTTGCGGCGTCCCCCCCTGTTATAGCTTTAGTGTTGGTTTGCTCACCGGAAGCTGGTCAGCTAGTCCAACAGGCACGACGCTCCCCCGGCACTCGACGCTGAGTTTGCCGGGAGAGAGAGCACGTGTGAGCCGGGCCGACTCGCGGTGCACACACACGAAGACCAGAGATAGAAGAGGCGGGCGATGAAGAGATGGATCTGTGCGGCGATGTTGGGAGGAAGCCTGGCGGTGCTGCCCGGGATGCTGCCTGGGCAAAGCGGACAGGTGGCGGGGGCAGGGCTCTCGACGCGAGGGGGACAGGGATATCTGGGCGTGGGCCTACGCGACGTCAGCGAGGAGCAGATAGGCGCGTTGAAGCTGAAGGAGAGCCGCGGCGCGGAGATCGTGCGGGTGGATCACGATGGACCGGCAGGCAAGGCTGGGTTGCGCGAGCACGACGTGATTTTGCAGATGAACGGCCAGGGTGTGGAGGGTGAGGAGCAGCTACGCCGGATGCTGCGGGAGACTCCAGCGGGCCGGGTTGTGAGCTTGATCATCAGCCGTGACGGGCAGCCGCAGACGTTGAGCGCGACCCTGGCGAATCGCCAGGATGTGGAGCGACTGGCCTGGCAGCAGCATATGACGGTTCCTGACCCGGATGGCTTAGGCGTGCCGGCTACTGCGCCGGTTGGGAGCTCAGGAAGCGGTGTGGCGCCTCGTGGCGGAATGGGCTTTTTTCACGGAGGCGGGCCGTCGCTGGCACCCGGTTCGCATGGAGACCGTGGGTTTCTGGGCACGATGTTGGGACTTCCATATACGGGAGCGACGCTGGAGCCGGTAGGGCCGCAGTTGGCGGAGTTCTTCGGTGTGCAGGGTGGGTCGGGACTTCTGGTGCGGAGTGTGGAGGCGAACTCGCCGGCAGCTACGGCAGGTCTGAAGGCCGGTGATGTGGTGGTGAAGCTGAACCAGCTGGCCGTCGCAGGTATCGGCGACTGGTCGAAGACAATCCACGACAACAAAGGGAAGCCGGTGCCGGTCACAGTGTTGCGGGAGAAGAGGGAGCAGACCCTGACGCTGACGCCAGATCCAAAGCGGAAGTCAGGAGTGGAGTGGCCGGAGTTTGGGCCCGGGTTTGCGGGTGTGGAGATGCCGGACGCCGGGATGGTCGTGGCGGAGATGCGGCCGATGCCCCTGCAGGGGATGGAGGATTTCCAAGGGCAGGCGGAGGTCCTGGAGGGCTTGCCCGACTTGAAGACAAGGATGGAGGAGTTGCGGAACGAGGTGCAGGCGTTTGCAAGCGGCGGCGAGCGATCTTAATTACTGAATAGTTGTGACTGGCGGAGAACGGCGGCTCTCGGGCCGCCGTTGCTGCGTCGGGGGGGCAGGTCCCGGGACTCCGGCGGGGTGATTTAAAAGGGTGAGCTAAAGTTCTGGGCGGAGCTGCCGATGAGAGGAGAGTCGCGAGATAGATCTGGCGGCAATTCCTTGAGGTGAAGAGATGCAGAGCGAAGACCTGAAGATAGAAGGCGAACTCCGATCCAAACTGCTGGCTGGATCCGTGACTGGGTACGCCATGTACATGCTGGATAGAGCCGGGTTGGTGAGCACCTGGAACGCCGGTGCGGAGCGCGCGATGGGTCACCCGGCGACGGACGTGCTCGGACGGTCTTTCTCCACGTTTTACACAACGGCAGATCAGCAGGCCGGTGAGCCGCAGTTGGCCCTGGGCATAGCTCTGGATACGGGACGGTTTGAGCGAAATGAGTGGAAGGTGAGGAAGGATGGATCGCAGTTCTGGGCCAGCGTGGTGATCGAACCGGTGACGGTGGGAGGAGAGGCGATCGGATTTGCCAACATTACGCGGGACATTACGGGCGAGCGCGAGGGGGACGAGCGGCTGTTGGCGGTGCATCGCAACCTGAAGATTGCGCTGACGTATATGTCTCAAGGGCTGGCGCTCTATGACGGAAGCGGATCGTTGATTCTGGCGAATCGCCGGCTATGCGAGATGTGCGGCGTCTCCTGCGAGCAGGTGCATATCGGGATGAGCATCGCCGAGGTGATGGGCGCGATCGGGTTCAGCCGGAGGCGGGCGCAGCGTCTGGAGCAGCGGATTCATGGAATTGCACCGGATGGGCAGATGGACCAGACATTTGAGGAGATTGGCGAGGTGCATGTCGTTTCGATCGCGACCCGGCCGATGCCCGATGGCGGATGGGTGATGACTTTTGAGGATGTGACCGAACGGCGGAGGGCGGAGGTGCAGCTGGCATACATGGCGCATCACGATGCGCTGACCAGCCTGCCGAACCGGGTGTACTTCCACGAGCGTCTGCAGCAGGCGACGCTTCAGTCGAAGCGTGGTGTTCCGTTTGTGCTGATGAGCCTGGATATGAACGGCTTCAAAGGGGTGAACGATACGCTGGGGCATGCGGCCGGAGACGAGCTGCTACGGACGGTGGCGCAGAGATTGCGTGGATGCGTGCGGGAGAGCGACACGGTTGCGCGCCTGGGCGGCGACGAGTTTGCCATTATCCAGACCGGGCCGAAGGAGGATGGCGACGCCGTTGTGCTGGCGAAACGACTGATCCATACGCTGGGCCAGCCATACATGCTGCATGGGCACCAGGTGATCTCGGGCTGCAGCGTGGGGATGGCGATGGCGCCGAAGGACGGATCGGATGCGGACGATCTTATGAAGAAGGCCGACATGGCGCTGTACCGCGCGAAGAAGGACGAGACGCTGTCGTACAGCTTCTTTGAGCCGGAGCTGGATACGCGAATGGAGACACGGCGCACCCTGGAGCGGGACCTGCGACAGGCGCTGCTGCGGGATGAGCTTCGGCTGCACTACCAGCCACTAGTGGATGCGCAGACGGGCCAGGTGACGAGCTATGAGGCTCTGGTGCGATGGCAGCATCCGACGCGCGGAACGGTGTCGCCGGCGGATTTTATCCCGATGGCGGAGGAGTCTGGGCTGATTGTGCCGATAGGGGAATGGGTGGTTCGTACAGCGTGCGAGGAGGCGGCGACGTGGGCGCATGACGTAAAGGTCGCGGTCAATCTTTCGCCGGCGCAGTTCAAGAGCGGGCGTCTGCCGGAGATGATCGCGGAGGCCTTGAGCTTTTCGGGTTTGAGCGCGGACCGGCTGGAGCTCGAAATTACGGAGTCGGTTCTGCTGCAGAACAGCGAGACGACCTTGAAGGCGCTGCATCGGCTGCGGGATCTTGGAGTTCGGATTGCGCTGGATGACTTTGGAACGGGCTACTCGTCGCTGAGCTATCTCCGGAGCTTTCCCTTCGACAAGCTGAAGATCGACCGGAGCTTTGTGCAGGATCTGCCGGAGAGCCACTCGGCACGGGCGATCGTACAGGCGATCGCGGCTCTGGGAGCGAGCTTCAACATGGCCATTACGGCTGAGGGCGTGGAGAAGCTGGAGCAGATGGAGTATTTGCGGGGCGAGGGTTGCAACGAGTTCCAGGGCTTCTTCCTGAGCAAGCCAAAGCCAAAAGAGGAGCTGGCGGTAGAGCGAATGACGCCTGCGGGGGAGCCGACGAAGACCAAGCTTGCGACTGAAGCGAGGCCGGCGGTGATGGCTGGTTGCGCTTCGGGGGTGATGGCGCTCTAGCCCCCTGGCTCTATACTTGGAATTGATGATGGCAAATGAAATGGCACAGCCTCCGAGCCGGCGGATGACGGCCAAGCGGCGACTTCGGGCGGTGACTCGGAAGCTTCGGGAGCTCGGCTCTGTCGGTTCGGCTCTGGCTTCTACGGGGCATCCGTACATGGCGCACATTGTGCCTATGCGCCGCTGCAACCTGGCGTGTAGCTACTGCAATGAGTACGACGATGTGTCGAAGCCGGTAGACATCGAGGAGATGGAGCGGAGGATCGATCATCTCGGGCGGCTTGGCACAAGTGTGATCACGATCTCGGGGGGTGAGCCACTTTTGCACCCTGAGCTGGATCGCGTGATTGCGCGGATACGGAAGACCGGCGCAATCGCGGGCATGATCACGAACGGGTATCTGCTGATGCCGGAGAGGATCGAGCGGCTGAACCGGGCCGGGCTCGATCACATGCAGATCTCGATCGACAACGTCCTGCCGGACGAGGTCTCGAAGAAGTCGCTCAAGGTGCTGGATGCCAAGCTGAAGATGCTGGCGGAGCATGCGGACTTCCATGTGAACATCAACTCGGTGGTGGGCGGCGGGATCGCGCATCCCGAGGACGCGTATACGATCTCGCAGCGTGCGCTGGGTCTTGGATTCTCGTCGACGATCGGCATCATCCATGACGGGAGCGGTCAGCTGAAGCCGTTAGGAGCGGAGGAGCGCGAGGTATGGGACCGTGTGCGGAAGCTGACGCGGAGGAGCTACTCGCGGTTCAACCACTTCCAGGAGGCGATCGCGAACGGTAAGCCGAACGACTGGCGATGCCGGGCGGGGGCGCGCTATCTCTACATCTGCGAGCAGGGGCTGGTGCACTACTGCAGTCAGCAGCGTGGGTATCCAGGTGTCCCGCTGGCCGAGTACAAGACGGCGGATGTGAAGCGGGAGTTTCTGACAGAAAAGGGGTGCGCTCCTAACTGCACCATCAGTTGCGTCCACCAGGTGAGTTATATCGACCACTGGCGAGCTCCGCAGCATCCGGATACGGCGGGCGGTCTGCCCGCCGCGGGTGGGCATGGGGTGGCGCAGCAGGGTGCGGGACTGGTGCAGATTCAGTAGCTACAGCTTGTACGGCAAGGTGATCTTGAGGACTGCAACGCAAACGAAGAGCCCGCAGATTATGTTGATTGCAGGCTCTTCGTTTGCGTAGACGGAGCTACTGCTTCGCCCTCTCGGAGCTCTCGAGATAGACGTTGACGTTGTCCTTGGTGACGAGGGCGGTTCCCGTATCGACAAACGTGGGGTAGCGGGAGAAGGAGTCGACGATATAGTTGTTCTGGAACCTTTCGGGCTTGTGGTGGTGAATCTGATCGAGGAGAGCGAGGCCGACGAAGCCCATGGTATACGGCTTCTGCGAGACGGAAGCGTCGATCGTGCCGTCGTTGATGCGGCTGAGGGTGTCGGGTCCGACGTCCATCGCGATAAGGAGGCGGTCTGTGGCGTGCTGATCCTTGATGACGTCGGCGATGGCGGGTCCGGAGGAGGACTCAAGCGAGACAAAAGCATCGATCTTATCGGCGCCGGTTTTGGCGAGGAATTGTTTGGTCTGATCGAACGCGATGCCCGGATCGCCCTTGACGTTGAGGACAGCGATGACCTTCATCTGGGGATGGTCGGCCATGATGTCTTTGTAGCCGCGTAGGCGCTCATCGAGATTGGGCTGGCCGGGGATGGTGTAAAAGATGACGTTTCCTTTGCCGTGGAGTTTCTCGACGAGACGTTGACCGCCGACGTGGCCGGCAGAGAGGTTGTTGGTGCCGATGAAGAAGAGGCGAGCGCTGGTGGGCGCGTCGGAGTCGACGGTGATGACGGGGATGCCGGCTTCGACGGCATTGACGATATCTTCGCGGAAGATGACGGCGTCGGCGACGGAGATGAGGATCCCGGCAGGCTTTGCAGCGACGGCCTTACGGAATGCGTCAAGTTCGGCGGCAGCGTTGTAGTCGTCTGGACCATCCAGGCGCGCGTTGACGCCATACTCCAAAGCGGCCTTGGTGAAGCCGTTATTGACAGTCTTCCAGTAGGGGAGCTTGAGATTGTTGGAAATGAGGTAATAGGTGCCAGCGTGCTGGCACGCCGTGAGCGTAAGGATCGCGATGGTGATCGATGCAGCAGCAAGAGCCGACTTGAATTTTGGCATAACCGTTTCTCCGACGGACAGGTGTTGTGGTGTGGGCTGCCGTGGCTCCAAGCCTCGTCTTCCGAAAAGGAGCCCGCTTACGATGTGCCGAATTGTACGCCTGAGTTGCGAGTGTCTGCCGCGAGAGCCTATGTGATGCTAACTGCTCGGGTAAGAGTGCGGTGCGTGACAGCATGACCCCTGTGCTCGGGGTCATAGCGTAGCAAATTCCTGAGCGAGACGGCGTCGGTTTTGCGCAGAGAAATGCTCCGGGAGAGGCGGGTGTCCAGGTCAGCAAACAGCAACCATGCAACGGGCGAATCGTTCACCAGACCAGCATCGCAGACAACTGCTTTTGCAAAGAAGAGCGGTTTGCGAGCCAGAGCGAAAGGGAGGATGCTGGAGGGATGAGGACGACAGGGTTGGTGACCAGATGGACCCCGAGTGCGGCGCTGCTGCTGCTGCTGATGTTCGCCGCGTGTGGGTCGGGAATCGGTATGGGACAGACGAGCGCCGTGGGACAGACAGTCACGGCGGGGCATGCGGGCACGGCGGGTCATGCGGGCACGGCGGGGCAGGCGACGCAACGGCCTACAAGTACGCCGTATTCGGGCGACCTAGGGATCTTTGAGTATCCGGATCGGGACAAGAAGCTCCAGATAGGGCGGGTGATGGATCTGCTTGGGATCCAGCCAGGGAGGAGCGTGGCGGATGTGGGCGCAGGCTCGGGCTGGTTTACGCTAAGGGCGGCGCAAAGGGTGGGACCGGCAGGAACAGTGTATGCGGAGGACATCAATCCGAAGGCGATCGAGTCGATCGAGGCCCGAGTGAAAAAGGAGAGGCTCGGCAATGTCCGCACCGTGCTGGGGATGCCGGACGACGTGAAGCTTCCGCCCAAGAGCGTGGATGCCGTGCTGATGCTGAAGGTGTATCACGAGATCGCACATCCGGTTCCGGTGATGCAAGCCCTGCACAGGGCGTTGAAGCCGGGAGCGAAGGTGGGCATCATCGACCGAAACGGAAACGGAAGCGATCACGGTCTTGACCGGGAGGTGGTGGAGCAGGAGATGAGTGAGGCCGGCTTCAAGGTGGAAGGCCGATACGACTTCACCAAGGCCGATGGACAGGACTACTTCCTGGTTTTCATGGCGCGATAAAGGGGGGCTGCCTGAGACCTCGGTCAGGTGTGGCAGAAATAACATCGATGTCCCTCGAAAAACGTTGCTCTCCCCTGTGTTGACGGACGTTGTGGAGGAAGAGCTCTCGCAATGCGATAGGCCTCTCACAGAATTATGCAAAACTATGCGCTTGCACTTTAGTCACCAGCACCCAATACTTGCCACACTCTTTTTCTCACTTGAGTAACAAAGCGTCGCGGGCTAAATCCGTGGAGGGGGAGAGATTCGAGGCCCGAGGAGTTTTTGGATGCGACTTGTTTTTCGAGAGATTTTGTCAGGGTTGGCGCTTGTTGCGGTGACCGGAGCAAGCCCATTGACGGGACACGCGGCGCAGCAAGCCAGGTTGATGGCGCGCGCAGCGGCGACACAGATGGTGGAATTCGATGTCTTTCTGCCGTTGGAGCATCGAGCGGAGTTGGAGAGAACGCTGGACGCGCTCCATGATCCGAGTTCGCCAGAGTTCCACAAGTGGCTCAAGCCAGAGGAGTTCAACGCACGTTTTGGCGTGCAGCCTGACAAGCTGAGTGCGATTCAGAACGAGCTGGCATCCCATGGCCTCACGGTGTCCATGGCTGGGCCGAGGCAGCTGCACGTGAGCGGAAGCGCCAAAAGGGTGGAGAACACGTTTGCGAGCGAGTTGAAGAACGGGGTGTTCCCTAATGGCAAGCGGACCGTTGCTTTCTCCAGACCGTTCCTTCTGCCCTCTTCGATCAGCGCGGCAGATGGCATCATCACGGGGCTCTCGGGAAAGATCTGGATGCGGACGCACTCGGCCGCCGTAGCGCAGGCGAGCCTCACGGAGGCGTTGCCGGATAACCGTTATGGCCCCACGGGGGGGTATTGGTTCACGGACCTGAAGCAGGCGTACAGCTTTCCAAGTGTTCAGGCCTATGACGGAACGGGCGTCGTCATAGGGGTTCTGATGAGCGGGGGATTTCAGCTTGCGGACATGACGAAGTACTTCGGGTTTGAGAAGATTGCGCCGCCAAAGATTGCCGAGATCAAGATCTCGGGTGGAGCTCCGTTCGGGACCCCTGACTCGCTCGAGACGGCACTGGACCTGGAGCAGACGGGCGGCATGGCGCCCAATGCACAGCTGGTGCTCTACAATCTGCCGGATCTTTCGAACCTGAACATCCTGACCGCTCTGGTGAGGGTGGTGGAGACGAACGCGGTCGATGTGCTGAGTATGTCGTTCGGCGAGCCGGAGCGTTTTTTTACACCGGAGTACTCCGGGCAGGATGAGACAGGCACCCTGCAGATTTACGACGATCTGTTTGCGCAGGGGAACGCGCAGGGCATCACGTTTGTGGCATCCTCAGGCGACTCGGGTGCGCTGCCCATTCCCCCCCTGGCGTGCTTTGAGCCCATGGCGACCGGTGCGTGCGGGAGCATGCAGCCGGGTATCTCGACGCCCGCTTCCAGTCCGCACGTAACGGCAGTTGGAGGAACGAATCTGGTGACCGGCACGTCCCCGAGTGCGCCGCTGAGCTCGCCCTACGTTTCAGAGAACGCGGACGGCGATCCTCTGACGAACGACATCTTCTATGGCACGCCCGCGACGGGTGCGGTCTGGGGATCGGGCGGAGGCGACAGCATCTATTTTAAGAAGCCGGCGTTCCAGAAGCTTTCGGCGACGGGCTCGAAGTTCAGAACGGTACCTGACGTGTCACTGCATATGGGCGGATGCCCAGGAGGTTCCGTACGGCCGTGCGGTCCTGACCGGAGCTTTGATTACCTGGTGTGGAACAATCTATACTACCGGGTGATTGGAACAAGTGCATCGGCTCCGGACTTCGCGGGACTGCTGGCGTTAAAGATTCAGCGTGATCAGTCGCGACAGGGCAATGTTAACTACACGCTGTATGCGGATTCTGCTGAGCAGACTCTGGGCATCGTTTCCCGGATATTCCGGAAGAATGTTCCGGGGTACAACGGGTACTACTCGACGAAGCCGGGATACGACAGGGTGACCGGGCTGGGGACGATCCGGGGTTTGAATTTCCTCCAGGCCCCTGCGGGAACACCGGTTGCAGGTGTACCGCAAACTCCAAGCAATCCGTAGGTTGGCAGGCGGGGTAAACAGAAGAGCG